>Ga0209580_10000013_pt1 | contig 325486 bp, 297 predicted proteins | sample Coa_R1_5_FD_187153 | JGI IMG/M metagenome (GOLD analysis project Ga0209580, IMG submission 187153) | Surface soil microbial communities from Centralia Pennsylvania, which are recovering from an underground coalmine fire - Coalmine... | ecosystem: Environmental > Terrestrial > Soil >...
AACACTCCACCTCGCGCAAGCCTTGTCCAATCGCGGTAGGCGCGGCCGTAAGAACGATTTTCGGGATGCCGAACGGTTGGTGAAACGGCTTGTATCGCAAGAGTTGGTTTTGAGCTTCGTGCCCGATATCGAACAGCGAATGTGGCGAACGCTAACACGCACGAGATATCAACGGACGCGTGACAAGATACGTCTCCAAAATCAATTGGAGTCCTTGCTGGAAGAAGCCCACATCAAGTTGTCCAGTTTGGTTTCAGATCTATTGGGTGTGAGTGCACGTCGTATGTTGAAGGCGCTAGCGGACGGAGAAACCGATCCTGCGGCTCTCGCCGCCTTGGCCGATCAGCGCTTACGCGCCACGCAGGCGCAGTTGCATGACGCGCTAGGTGCCTGCACGGATCTCAATCCGGTCTATCGCCGGCTGGTGAAGATGACGATGGAGGGACTGCAATTCGTCGAGCAGCAGATCACTCAACTGGACCAGGAGATGGCGAGTCTGCTCCGCCAGCATCAGGATGCCGTTGAGAGGCTGGCCGTGGTCCCCGGACTGGGGGTGGATTCGGCGCAACAGATCATCGCCGAAGTGGGCGCTAAGGCAGCGACTTTCCCCTCAGCCGAGAAGCTTTCCTCCTGGGTAGGGGCATGCCCGGGAGAGGAAGAGAGCGCGGGGGTGAACCGTAGCCGACACTCGCCGAGGGGCAATCGCCAGATGCGCCGCGTTCTCAACCAAGCGGCGAATGCCGCTGTCAAACACAAGGGATGCATCTTCGAGATCGTGTACCATCGCCTCGTGCAGCGCCTGGGACACAATAAGACTATAGGCGTGATTGTGCATCGCCTCTGTCATCTGATCTGGATCATTTTGCATAAAGACATTCGGTATGAGGAACGCGGCCCCGCAGTATCCGAACGGTCCAGACAACGCCGTACAGCACGAATGATCCGGACACTCAGAGTCCTCGGCTACCGAGTCGAACCTCTAACAAATCCGGCATGAGAGAGGTGATTTTCGACCCAGTCTTTGTCAAGGAGAAAAAGATTCTCCTGAGGCGCGCTTCGGAGGAGCGCGCACGCGAACTCTGGCAGAACCCGCAGCTCGCACCCGTGCCTCTCGGCGATGGTTCCTGCTTTCGCAGAACCGGACATCCATTCACTGTCTCGGATCCTTGCAGATCGTCACAGAAGATTGAGTGTGTGTTCGCTGCCAGTCCTGAAACAATCCGGAGAGAGCCTCGGGAGTTTGATCTCCGTCGCTCAGTCGGCAACCGCAGGACCTGGCAGTCTGCGCGCTGTGTGATCTTGTTGTTTTTCGCCCGGAGGGCTGCGGTTTCTAAGCCGCTGCGTTCTGGGAATCTGCGAAGGGTACGAAGTCGCGTTGCTCGCGATCCACGGCGAGCAGATACGCCACCATTTTTCGAGCTACGGCGAGCGTCGCTCGATTGGCATTGCCCTTCTGTTTCTCTCTTTCATAGACCAAGGCCAGATTATGATCCTGTCTGGGTGCCAGCTTCGCGGCTTCCACCAGCACACGCTGGATATGTTTGTTGCGCTGTTTGGAAAGCGGTGTACGCGTTACTTTGTCAGCAGAGCTCTTTTCATCCCCGCAGAGTCCGCAATAACTGATGGCTTGTCGGATCGAGGGGAAACGCGAAACCTCTCCCATTTCTAATGCCCAGGTCAGCGCCGTGATCGGCCCCACTCCAGGAACGGTCCTGAGCCGCTTGATTCGCTCGGCCAGCAGAGGATCTCGCTGCAGCGAACTGACCAGGGCATATTCCGTTTTTTGCAATCGCGCAATGGTGTCACGGCTCACCCGCAGCAGAGGCCGGATACTCTCATTCACCTCTTCGTTGCTTTCAAGTAGCTCACGGAAGTACTTCACTTTGTGCAGCCGTTGCTTGTTGTGACTCACTCCTGTCTCCATCAGCAGACCGGAGATGCGATTCTTCATCTGCACCATCTGGCGTACTAGCAGATGGCGGTAGCGCAGAGTTCGTCGTCGATCACGAATGGCGGTCGATGCCATGTGGCACTCTGGCAGGAAGTCACAGCGCAGGCAATCGGCGATCTTGCCGGCATCGATCCGATCATTCTTCTTCTTGGCCGCGGCGATGGCGCGCAGCATCAGCGGATGCGCTACCTTCACCTGCTGCGCGTGCGGAAGTAGATGATCGTAAATCCAGCCGGTGAAAATCGTGGCTTCCATCGCCACCGTCCAGGGTTGCGGAAGCGTGTTCATCCAGTCGTCCAGTTCCCATCGCGTTGCCCCAACCTTGCCTTCCCGGTGCACCTGACCGCTTGCATCCTTGACGCAATAGCTGATCGTCTTCTTGTGAACATCTAGTCCAATGTAATACATATGTCTTTGAGGAGCCTCCGTGGTCGTTGTCTGAATCAACGTTCCCGTTGAGTTCAGCCTTTTCTACACCACGCGCTCCTCCTCGACTTAGCATTCAAACAATCCGACCAGTGCAGTTTTTCCGTCGTACTCGGATTTTCAATCAACGCGACCAGCAAGACGAAAACAAGTTCAAGTGCAAGTTGCAGGAATTCGGAAGCGAACTTCGAGCCCACCACCGGACGCATTGGTTGCCTTAACAGTACCTCCATGCAGCCGGGCGACCCGGTCAACAATAGCTAGCCCGAGTCCAGTACCACCGGAGTTACGATCGCGCGCGCCAGCCACCCGATAAAAAGGACGAAAGATGTTAGTCACCTCTGACTCTGGAACGCCCGGACCATAATCGCGAACGATGAACAGTGCCGTTTCTGAGTCGGAACCCGCTTCCCTCTCCAGCCGAACTTGCACAGTGGAACCCGGAACCGTGTACCGAAAGGCGTTGCGTATGATGTTTTCAAATGCGCTTCGCAATAGGTCTTCGTTTCCACGGACATGGATCTCTTCTTCGTTTGAGAGGTGTACGCTGTGCTCACGTTCGCGCGCCTCAAATTCCGCATCCGCGACGATCTCCGCAACCAGAACGCTCAGGTTCAGGGTTTCCATTTCCGGCCGAGCAGCGGATGAGTCCAGACGTGCCACAGTGAGTAGACGACCAAGCATGTCGCTGAGGCGTTCGAAGTCTTTTTCCATGCGGTGGAATGCCGGGTCATCTCCCTTGCGCTCGCGTGCCAAATCCAGCGCCACGGTAAGGCGCGCGAGTGGCGAGCGAAGCTCATGCGATACGTCAGAGATGAGCTGACGCTGGCTGGAGATGAGTTGCTCCAGATGTTCCGCCATCGCATTGAAATCCCGGGCCAGTTCACCGAGTTCATCGTGACGGCTCTCCGCTCCGCGAGCGGCACGCGAAGTTAACTGACCGAGTGCCAAGTGGCGGGCAGCCCCGCGCAGTTCGAAAATCGGAGCTGTGAGATGACGCGTCAGGAGATAGCAGATCAGACCTGAAACCAGAAAGGCGACGCCCCAATGCAACGCCAGCACAGCAAGATTTGGTCTGGCACCGGCTCGCGGACCAGCGGCCACTTCGGTAGCGAAGATATACGGCGTTCCGCTCGCGCCCGTAATTTTCGAGGCTACCAGGGTAATTCCGTAGCGCATCCTGAACGCCGGAGCGTCCGAAGCAGCGACTCGTTCGAGAACGGCGTTGAAAGTGGCACAACTGCGTCCTGCAATCTCAGTTTTGTTGGAAGTGAACAGGCACCCCTGGAGGTGAGAGTTGCGATCGAGATCATTGAGATAAGCTGCGGCTGCTGTGGTCCCCCCGCGCTCCAACTCCGAGACGGCAGCTTTGCCATACACACGCGCGGTTTCAGCTAAACCGGCATGCCACTGGCCGGGTACCTCGCCGGGCTGGAGGATGAATGTCAGAACCAGCGCGATGCCGGTGAGTATGACGGTCGCCCAAAACCAGAGAAAAATCTTGAGAAAAAGCCTCCGCATAATCACTCCTTCGCTTTCATTGAGCGGGCGACGAAAATGTAGCCGGCTCCGCGCACTGCCTTGATGCGCTCCCCGCCTGGTGAATCCCCCAGCTTCTTCCTTAAGTTGCTGACATGCACGTCGATTACGCGATCAAAGGGTCCGGTGATTTGTCGGCCCAGCACTGCCTGAGTGAGCGTCTCGCGAGAGAGCACTCGCCCAGCTGCATCAAGGAAGGCTTTTAAGAGCGCGAATTCAACAGTAGTGAGGTCGACTTGCTTATTGCCAACCCACGCCTCTCGTACTTCTCCATCGAGCACGATGTCACCAGCAGCAATGCGCTTCACGTCGTTGGCGATATGCGAGGTGCGACGAAGAATGGCGTTTACGCGAGCAATGAGTTCACGTGGGTTGAAAGGCTTGGGCAAATAATCGTCGGCTCCGATTTCAAGCCCAATAATCCGGTCGACATCTTCTCCACGCGCGGTAAGGATTAGCACCGGAATGCCCGATTGCGTCCGCAATTGGCGCAGAACCTCAAGCCCACACAACTTTGGAAGCATCAAGTCGAGAATGACAAGCGAATGTTCTCCGGATCGTGCGCGGTGTAGTCCGAACGCTCCATCGTGAACCGAATCAACCGAGAATCCTTCGCGCTCAAGGCGCTCGGACAACAACTCACACAGCTCGACATCATCGTCGATAACAAGAAGCCGTTCATTCATATCCCGCGGATCCGCCAGCTTTCATACTAGCGCGGGTTTTTGCCCTAGGCGCCGAACTTAACAAAACTTTATTTCCACTAAACCAATCTTTATCGCACAGTCGCGACCGCGGGAGTGCAATGAACACGAAAGCAATTTGTGGAGGTTTCAAATGAACCGATTTCTTTATTTGAGTGGAGCTGTCGTGCTCATCATCGCGGGAGTAGTGGGATTAGCCGGAGCCAGCTTTTCTGGTGCCGCCTGGAGCTGCATGCGTGGGCATCACGGTGCCTATCCGCTGGCCTATCTGTCACACCAGCTAGAACTGAGCGATGCGCAGCAAAAGCAGATCAAATCCATTTGGGCGCAAGAACGAACCACCGCAATACCCTTGATACGGGAGTTACTGAGCGAGTCCGCAAGCATGCCATCGACGCAAAGCTCTGGCCTCCTCGACGAAAGCCAAGCGCGTGTCATTGCACAGAAACAGGCGGTGACGCTCTCGCACTTGCTCATGGAACGAGAGCGGCTGATATCAAGGATCTACTCCGAGGTATTGACACTGGAACAACGTGAGAAAGCCGATCAACTGCGCGATCAAATGCATGAACGAGCCGAGAAAGTTCTCGATCGGATCGAACACGCGACCGAGTAGCCGTTCAACGGCTCTGCGGCGCAGCGTCCGTTGAAAACCGCGACTTACACAAACCAAGTGCTACGAACGGATCCAAAAGGAGGAAAACAATGCATACTCTCGTGAAAGTTCATCTGGCCACACGGACGAAAGTGACTTTCGTTGGCCTGGTTGCATGCGCGTTTGCGATACGGATTCGCCAGCTTGCTGGACAGCCTGGCTATCCGAAGTTTCTTCCCAGGCCGGTGTTTTCTATTTCGGTAGCTTTGCCGGTCCTTCTGAAAAGCCGCTGGCGTTGTACGCCGCTACTGGGTGCCTTGATTTCAGGACTTACGACGCTGGGCTGTCCGTTCCTTGAACCAATGTGGACTCGAAGGACTTCGGTTGTAGCCGGCCGAATCGGATCACTGGCTTTGATTCTGCTGTTGACGTCACCTCTCGCCTGGAATCAGGAATACTCCAATGCCATCACTGGTCCATCGCTGCGACTATCAGAACCGTCGATTTCAGCAGCGCGTCTGCGTGTTCCTCGCAACGCCCGCACACTCTATGAGAAGTCAATAAAACCATTCCGGAAGCATAGATATCTTGAGGCGCAACGACGCCTAGATCAGGCTTTACATTTGTATCCTGCCTTCCCTGAGGCGCTGACCATGCGCGGATACATTCAACTCGAACTCAAACAGTGGGAATCAGCTCAGCAAAGCTTGCAGTCCGCTATTCGAAGTGACTCCACCTACGGATGGGCTTATTTGGTTCTGAGTCATCTCTACAACATGCAACGACGTTTCGGCGACGCGCTTGACATGGCGCAGCGCGCAAGTGGGCTGATGCCGATTCCTGACAGCTGGATGGTTCCGTATGAAATCTGTCGCTCGTTAATGGAGGAGCATCAGTATGCACTGGCCTTGAACGTTAGTGACGCTGCCCTGCGTAGCAACCGTGGGACTATGCTGCATGTTGCAAAAGCGCATGCCCTGATCGGCCTCGGAAGGTATCCCGAAGCGCTGGCTGAACTTCGAACTTACCTGTTTTATGAACCCGCAGGTGAGGGATCTCGGGATGCTCACGACCTTGTTGATCAGATCCAGAATGCCGCAAAATGAACAAACGCCGTAAGCGCCAAAATCCTCACTTTCACCACTGGGATTAGTGCTTTCTGAGTACCGCGCTGGTTGACTGGGTTGAGAAAGGGTCTCTCAAGCTCGAAGACACGCACTGGCACACGGGTACGTGTATCTGGTCTAATCATTCGAATCTATGGCGCCCTAGCGGCGGCAGCACGTGACAACAATGAACACACAATCGCCATTCCTGATTCAGTTCGGGTCGGCAACGTGCACCTGATGGCCGGAAATTACAGAGTTGAATGGAATCAGCCGGGTCCCCACGTTCAGGTTGCCTTTCTAAGGCATGGCAAAACAGTGGCGACAGCGCCTGCAACCCTGAAGACAAACGACGAACAGGTCACCGAAGATGACGTTGTCACTCGGACGACTGCCTCGCACGGGAGAGTGCTTGAGGAGATTGACCTCGGACATCAGAAAGACGCACTGTTGTTCTTGAAACGTGGAGCATGAGCTTTTCTTCTGTGATCGCATTTATGGGTCGGCTCACTGAAGAGACTGTTTCGACTGGGGTAAACCGATCTCGTTCGGCTCCTGGTCGCGCAGCTTTTGCCTTTCGGCTAATTGCTCGTCGCTGAGGCGCGCGTCATAAATGGAACGGTGGTCAATCGACCGGGAAATTAGAGTTGAGATACCTGCGATCAAGATGAGTGGCAAGATGAAAGACCGGTCTCTGCCGGTAAGCTCCATTACCAGCACGACGGCAGAGATCGGCCCCTGAGTAGTAGCCGACAACACGGCACCGGCGCCGAGGAGGGCAAAAAGGCCTGAAGGCACACCCGGCCAGAGCATGCTCCATGCGTGTCCCAGCCCAGCGCCCATAAGAGCGCCGAACGTCAGCGACGGCGTAAAAAGGCCGCCTGGCACACCGCTCCGCATGCACATGATCGTGGCAAGAGGCTTCAGGAGCAGCAGGGCCAGCACCAGCCGGATTCCAACCTGGTCAATAAAGAGCAACTGTGAAAGGTCCTTGCCATTACCGAGTAGTTGTGGAAAGCGCACCGAGACGATTCCAAGCAATCCGAGCACAACCGTTGGTGCTATGAAGCGCTGCCATCCACGAGGCTTGTTCTTGTCGGCCCAGCGGACGAGACGCACATAAAGAATTGATCCGAAAGCGAAGAGCGGCGCGGCTACGACTACCCACGTGATTACTGAAGCCGACAGTGGAAACGACGGGATGATATAGGTGGGCGCGTTAGGAACCGCCAGCCAGGACACCGCAGTTGCGATGATTGACGCAAATAGGGCGGGCAGAACAAAGCGCAATGCAAGCTTCCCACGCATCACTTCCAGAGCGAAAAGCGCGCCGCCTAGGGGAACGCCGTAAGCGGCACTCATGCCCGCTCCCGCGCCGCAGGCCACCAGCAAACGGCGCTGTTCGTCGGAAAGGTGTTCGGTATCCGCGAAGAAATTTGCAAAAACGGCGCCTGCCTGCTTTGGCGCACCCTCGCGGCCCATGGATGCGCCCATGCCAACGGCAAAGATCGACAAAACGGCGCTGCCGAGAGTTCGCAGCGCAGGCATGCGTCCGGCGTAGAACCAGATTGCTGCCGTCGTATCGATGCCGTTGCCGCTTGAGAGCCGTTTGAGAACGAACTGCCCAACCCCGGTCAGAATCCCTGCTGCGAGCAGAACAACGAGGTGCCTTCCTGCGCTCGCCTGACGGGCGGCAGCGAGTATGTTAGTGCCGGATCCCCGCCACACTATGCGCTGGACAACTTCAAGCAATCGAGTGAGGGCGGCCGCTGCCAAACCCGTACTCGTACCGATCAAGCAAACGGCCAGCCAAAATCGCAGTGCGCCTGGGTGCGCCAGTGTGGTGGGGATGGCTCCACTGTTCTTGGCAACAGATGTCGACATGGCAGACAATTATGGTAATCGCAATCGAAAATGCGTACTGAACGCAAGCATTTCTTGATTTTCGTTGGGAACGCTCCCAGGTGGGCGGTTGAGCGCTAGCGCTTGGGGATTCGCTTCGAGATTTGCGAAGTTCCCATTTAGTTACGGAAGTACCTTCGTTCGTTATTCGGAATGAGGTTAAGCTATACGTGTTCCTGATTAACTCCGTTGGAATTCGGATCGCTGCGAAAGTAAACCATCGATGGCGTTTTGTCACAAAAGCCACGTTCAGCGCCAAGCAATACTGTTGTTTGCCGCAATTCTTGCGTTGCTAGCGTTCCGGTTGAGACCGCCGGATTTTACTCACCTCGCAAAAACCGGGAACTGCGTCACAGACGGTGCAGCTCACGACAAGAAACAGGTTTTAGAGAAATCAGGTACAGATTTCGCCGCACCAGCGACATGGGCCCCAGTTGCGCCCTCTGTTGTCCGATTCACGATTCATTCCTGGTTAACGGTTTTTCAAGAACAACAATCAAGTAGCTCCCTTCACACCCGTCCACCTCCAATTGGGCCCTCTCCTTCCGTCTGAGCCTGTCTGAACCTTCATCCGCGTGGTGAATGGGGCGGGCGCTAATCCTATCAATTCCCGTGATCTGTCATCTTCACAGTAAAGCCAGGTCACGGTTGTATTTTGCGGAGGACCCATATGGCTCGTGCTGGAAAAACAAGGCGTTATCGGAATGAGGTGGCCGCATTGTGTCTTTCACTCCAAGGCTATTTTCGTAGGTCCGAGCGATATGCTCGCGACGCCGGCTTGACCGCTACGGAGTACGACTTGATTCTTGCTGTGAGCGCTCTTCCGCAGAATTCAGCTCCAAACATCGCGCTCTTATGTGACCGGCTACTTGCTTATCACCACGTGGGATCAACCACCGTGGCTCGCCTTGTAAAGAAAGACCTGCTCACGTCGGAACGAAATCCGAGCGACATGCGCTCTGTGGTGTTGAGGCTGACGGTCAAAGGCCGAGAACTGCTACGGAATATCACTTTCCGGAGCATCGCCAACTTGAGAGAACGAGGCCCAGATATGCTGGACTCGCTTGAGAGTGTCCTCGGCGGAGCCGATAGCCAATTCTGAAGTTCTGTTCTACGCAGGTGAGGCGAATACCATCTCCACCTTGGGGTTCGCTCGCTTTTCGGCATTCCTCCGCGAAATTTACCATGCGGATGCGCCAGTGCGCGCATCTCACTGCAGGTAAAAGGGAGAGCAGCGGAGGATACGGACGCGACGTGCACTTTTTCAACTGCGTTTTGGTAATCGCGATAACGCTACCGTCAGTTCCACTTGTCTCACAGCAAAGACTCAGCATGCCTGCTAATGTTGCACTGCCGGAGGCACCTTCTCAAGCCCAGGCAAGCAGGCCCTCCGTTTCAGTTCCCGCTCAGCAAGACAGCGCGACTTTGTCCGGTACGGTCGTAGATAAAAATGGGGACGTGTTGCAAGGTGCGCGGGTGACGCTATCAGGTCCGACGGGTGCACGGAGTCTGCAGTCTGGGAATGATGGGCAGTTCGCCTTTACAGGCTTAGAGCCGAATGTTTACACGCTTACGGTAACGGCACCAGGAATGAGCGATTTCAACTCCGCCCAGATTCCGTTGCATGCGGGTGAGTTCCGCATCTTGCCGACTATAACCCTCGCCGTTTCGCCAGTGGCTGCGACTGTGACCGTGAGTGGCAATACGAAGCAATTGTCCGAAGAGCAAGTGCACATTGCTGAGCAGCAACGGGTTGTGGGCGTCATTCCGAATTTCTACAGTTCTTACGATTGGAATGCGCCGCCGATGCTGGCAAAACAAAAAATGCAGTTGAGTATTCGCTCGATTCTTGACCCAGTCTCATTCCTAAGTGTCGCGGGGATCGCAGGTGCCGAACAATATCAGAATGTCTTTCCGGCTTATGGGAGCGGTATCGAAGGATACGGAAAGCGATATGGGGCTGCCTTCGCGAATCATGTATCTAGCACCCTCTTAGGGAGAGCTGTTTACCCATCGATCTTTCATCAGGACCCGCGCTATTTCTACAAGGGCAAGGGGACTATCGAATCGCGTGCGCTGCATGCGATTTCAGCAGCGGTCATCGCGAGAGGTGATAACGGCCGATGGGAACCGAACTATTCCCGTGTGCTCGGAGACTTCACAGCCGCAGCCATTTCGAACCTTTACTACCCAGCTTCAGACCGTGGCGGATCGCTGGTTCTTCTGAATGGATTGGCCGGCGTTGGCGGAGATGCCGTTTCGAATCTGATCCGCGAATTCGTACTCAAGCGTTTCACGTCTCATGCGCCGAAAAGCGAGAACGGCCAGCCGTAGCAAACCTAATGAATCCTCTCCTTTCTCAAAAGCCCGTGGTGAGCAAAGGACCAGGCAACTCGTCATTCAGCAAGTTCGAAACGAACGCAAAGCTAAGCTTCAAAGCAGTCGGCTACTCATCAGAAGCGTCTTTGTCTCTTTGTGAGGACGTCCATGATATATCGCTGACCAGAGTCGGTTTGATCTGAAAATCGTATCTCCGTCAGCAGATCGTGAAAAGTAGTGCTCGGGTTGGTTGCCCAGCCAGAGGACCAGAAAACACGTTACGAATTTTGGTCCAATTATGGTCCAGTAATTGTTTCTGAACGCGCCAAAACCGCTTTTGGGAGCCACCCGCGTCGCGGTTTTTCAATCAATTACGACCGAATTGGGAGCTGTCACGGCAGAGGCCGCGGGTTCGAGTCCCGTCGTCCCCGCCATTCTTCTCAATGGCTTACGCTTACCTCAAGCAGCATTTTGGGCGTACCAACACAAAATTCCTCACAAATCAATTCGGCGCGTTGAAACCTGGCTGCGCAGAGCGCCGAATTGTTCCGCGAAGCGGGCGGACAGCATCGGGTCCTGATCCAGGACTGCCGCCTTACGCACAGCGCCCGTCATGATGTGCGTGTAGTGTTTCAGCATTCGAGCGCTCATGTGTCCCACGAACGCTTGGATCGTGCCCCAGCGTACGCCGCGCTCAACCATGTGCGTGATGAATGTGTGGCGCACTCTGGAAAGGTTCGTAGAGAATTTGTAGACGTACATGGCTATAGTTATGAGTGTTTTACGCAACTATCGCTACTCACTTTTCGGCACACAGAATCTGTATTTCGAGCTCTAGAGACCGATGACCGTCCTCGGCACTTATCGCTTGTCGCGCGGATTTTCGGAGCGTAGACTAGCGACCGCTTGTTTGGAAGGTCGAAAGACAGGCTGCGGCCGTCGGCTGCGCTCGCGAGTTCAATGCCTTTGGGCGTGGCCGGCATGACTTGAGCGAGAGGTGGTGAACGAAAAACCCGGAGTAAACCTATGCCCCCGCTTGTTCCCTCTCCCTACGACCAAAACCTTGATAAGAACCCGGCCAACTACACAGCGCTCACGCCGCTGACCTTTATCCGCTGGGCAGCTGACGTTTTTCCCAATCATCCCGCAGTCATTCACGGCATTCGTCGTTTCAGCTGGCGAGAGACTTATGCACGCTGCCGGCGCCTTGCATCTGCGCTGGCCCGGCGCGGAGTCGGCGTGGGGGACACTGTGGCCGCGATGTTGTCAAACACTCCGGAAATGTACGAATGCCATTTCGGTATACCCATGGCGGGCGCGGTTTTGAATGCACTGAACACTCGTCTTGACGCAGATGCTCTCGCATTCATGGTGAAGCATGGCGAGGCCAAGGTGCTGATCACCGATCGCGAATTTTCCGGCACGATCCAGGCAGTTCTGGTGAAACTCGAAAAACCTCCGATTGTGATCGATGTCGATGATCCTGAATACACCGGCACCGGCTCTCGCTTAGGAGAGTGTGACTATGAGTCATTTCTCGAAGAAGGCGACGCGAATTTCGAGTGGACCCCGCCATCGGACGAGTGGAATGCGGTCACGCTGAACTACACATCGGGCACGACCGGAAACCCGAAGGGTGTCGTTTTCTCGCATCGCGGCGCGTATATCAATGCGCTTGGCGAAATTCTTGCCTGGAGCATGCCGCGAAACCCGGTTTACCTTTGGACGCTGCCGATGTTCCACTGCAACGGTTGGTGCTTTCCCTGGTCAATCGCGGCCGCAGCGGGAACCAATATTTGCCTACGTAAAGTCGATCCGGCAGTTGTTTTCCGGCTTATCCGTGAGCACCGGGTTACGCACTACTGCGGTGCCCCAATTGTCCACAACATGCTGGTGAATGCTCCCGCCGAATTGCGCGAGGGCATCAATCATCGCGTGCACGCTATGGTTGCGGGCGCCGCGCCGCCGTCAGCCATGATCGCCGCTATGGAGCGCATGGGCTTCGACTTGATCCACGTTTACGGCCTGACCGAGGTGTACGGTCCTGCCACGCTGTGCGTGAAACAGGACGATTGGGCGCAGTTCGATATCGAGCTGCGCGCAAAGATGAACTCGCGCCAGGGCGTGCGCTATCTGCTGGAGGAAGACGCCGCTGTTCTCGATCCGGTCACTATGCAGCCGGTACCGCGGGACGGCGAAACCGTTGGCGAAATCATGTTCCGCGGCAACATCATGATGAAAGGCTATCTCAAAAATCCGAAAGCCACCGAGGAATGCTTTGATGGCGGCTGGTTTCACTCGGGCGATCTGGCGGTCGTTTACCCCGATGGCTATTTCAAAATTAAAGACCGCGCCAAAGACATCATTATTTCAGGCGGGGAGAACATTTCTTCGCTTGAAGTCGAAGATGCGATCTGCCATCATCCCGCCGTGCTTGCCGCGGCGGTGGTGGCGCAGCCCGATCCGACCTGGGGCGAGTCGCCCTGCGCTTTCGTCGAACTGAAGCCCGAGGTCGAAGTTTCCGAGGCCGAATTGATCGAGCACTGCCGCGGCCGGCTGGCGCGCTTTAAAGTGCCGAAGGCGATCATCTTCGGACCGCTTCCCAAAACTTCGACGGGCAAGATCCAGAAATTCGTGCTCCGGCAGCGCGTGAAATCGACGGCAGCGATCGCCTGAAAGTATTAAAGTAGACGCATGAGCGCCGAAGCCAAGTTCATCGCGCAAGAACCTTACGTGCTCAGCGCCCGCGATAGCGGGGTTGCCAGGCTCACGCTCAACCGTGCCGACCGCTTCAATCCGCTGTCGTCGGAGATGATCGCCGCGTTGCAGGCAGAGCTCGATTCCGTTGCCGCCGATCCGTCGGTGCGGGTTGTGATTATTGCGGCTCAGGGCAGGGGATTCTCCGCCGGCCACGACCTCAAAGAAATGCGCGCGCACACCGGCGACAAGGCCTGGCACCGCAAGTTGTTTGACGATTGCAGCCGCATGATGATGACGGTTACGCAAATGCCGCAGCCGGTGATCGCGCGCGTCCATGCGATAGCTACCGCTGCCGGCTGCCAATTGGTTTCGATGTGTGATCTTGCCGTCGCCGCCGACACCGCGAAATTTGCCATGCCCGGCGTCAAGATTGGCGTGTTCTGCTCGACGCCCGCGGTTGGCGTAGCGCGAAATATCGGACGCAAGCGCGCCATGGAGATGCTGCTCACGGGCGAGCCCATCGATGCGCAAACCGCTCTTTCCTGGGGACTGGTCAACCGCGTGGTTCCTGCCGAGAAGCTTGATGCCGAAATTCAGCGCTTCGTCGAAATCATTCTGGCGCGCAGTCCGGCGACGATCCGAATGGGCAAGAAGACCTTCTACAGCCAGATCGATCGCTCACTCGAATCTGCCTACGAGGTCGCGAGCGAATCGATGGCTTGCAACCTGCTGCTCGACGACGCCGCCGAAGGCATGGATGCATTTCTTGAAAAGCGCCGTGCCAAGTGGCGCGGTCGGTGAAGCCAAAACTGTAAGCCGGCAAACCATCAAGCCTTCCAGATGACGATACCCAAATGCAGATAGCGTTCTTCCTTCCTGCTCCCTTTCCCTTGCGAGGCAAATTCCAAGTTCACCAATACCAGGAAGCCAAAGGTTTTTTGCGCGGATCAAAAAAATCCTTGACAAGACATATACTGTTATAGTTAAGTATAACAGTAATGAATTTCAGACGTGGAGTCGTAAAGCCATGACTAATCTATGTGCTGAATATAAAGGAGATACTTAAAATGAAAGCTCTTCATTGGCTGCTGTTTGCTGCCCTGATTTCGCTCACCGCCGTGGCTCTGGGCGAGTCGGACGCGCAGAAATCCTTCATCGAACTCAAAACCCTAGCCGGTACCTGGCAAGGGGCTGTGACCACAGATCCCCCTATGAAAGAGATGGGAGACGGAGCAAAGATAGAAGTCTTACTTCGGATCACCTCGCGCGGCAATGCGATCGTGCATGAAATGCAGGAACCCGGAAAGCCGCTGGACCCGACCAAGTACGACCATCCCATCACGATGTTGTTCGTCGATGGCGATCAGCTCAATTTGGTCCACTATTGCGACGCCGGCAATCGGCCGCACATGGTCGCGCGCAAATCGGCTGACGGGAAAACCGTCGAATTCGATTTTGCCGATCTTTCCGGCGGAAACGAGAATGGGCACATGTATCACGCCGTGTTCACCACCATCGATGCCAACCACCACACCGAGGATTGGACTTACATGATGCCCGGGGACAAGCCGATGCACGCGCATATGGACTTGAAGCGGGTACAGTGAGGAATTCGGTAAGGCGAACAGGAAAACACCATGGACCGCGAGTGGAATGACAATCAGCCGATTTATCGCCAGCTGCGCGACCGTGTTGTGGCGATGATTCTAGACGGCGTGCTCAAGGAAGGCGATCCGCTGCCGTCGGTGCGTAATGTCGCCGCCGAGTATCGCGTTAATCCGCTCACGGTCCTCAAGGGTTACCAGGAGTTGGTGGATGAGGGGCTGGTTGAGACCAGGCGGGGTCGCGGGATGTTTATTAATGTTGGCGCGCGCGCACTGTTGCTGCGCGGCGAACGCGAAAAATTTCTTGCGGAGGAATGGCCGAGAATTTTCGAAACCATCCACCGGCTTGGCCTTAAACCGGAAGAATTGCTGAATGGCAATGCCAAGACGTCCAGCGGGCCGAAGCCAGCACAGCCGGGCTCCGCAGAGGAGGAACACTAAGCCATGCCATGCATAGAAGCGCACGGCCTGCGCAAGGCATTCGGAACAACCGTCGCACTCGACGGAATCGATTTGCGAGTCGAAGATGGGCGCATTCTCGGAATTGTCGGTCCTAACGGGGCAGGGAAGACCACTGCGCTAAACGCGATTCTCGGACTCACTCCCTACGAAGGCCAGCTGAGGGTGCTGGGCCGCGATCCATGGGAGGAGCGGGAACTTCTCATGCGCGACGTTTGCTTCATTGCGGATGTTGCGGTACTGCCGCGCTGGATAAGGGTTTCGCAGGCACTCGACTACGTTGCAGGCGTGCACCCGCGCTTTGATCGCGGCAAGGCGGAAGGCTTTCTAGCAAAGACCACGATCAATCGCGAGAGCAGGGTGCGGGAATTGTCGAAAGGTATGGTTACCCAGCTGCACCTGGCGCTGGTGATGGCGATCGATGCCAAATTGCTGGTGCTGGACGAGCCGACGTTGGGGCTCGACATTCTTTATCGCAAGCAGTTTTACGATTCGCTGCTGAATGACTATTTCGACGGCAATCGCACGATTCTGGTGACAACGCACCAGGTGGAGGAAGTGCAGCACGTTCTGACCGACCTCATGTTCATCAATCATGGGCGGATCGTCCTGACTTGCACCATGGACGAGTTCGAATCGCGCTATATGGAAGTGACGCCACGTCCCGAGCAGGTTGCAGCTGCGCGGGCACTCAAGCCGATCTACGAGCGCCACATGTTCGGCCGCACCACCTTCTTATTTGATCGAGTTGAGCGCAAGCAACTCGCTGCATTCGGCGACGTGCGCACCCCCAGCATCGCCGACTTATTTGTCGCAGTGATGGGGAATCAAGCGGGGGCGGCACAAGGAGCAGGCAAATGAATATTGAGTCCAACACGATGCCGGGAGTATTTGAGTCGCCCGGATCCCCAGCAAGAATTTTGGATGCACTTCGGCCCTTTTATTGGTCAATACGGCGCGAACTGTGGGAGAGCCGTTCCGTATATGTTGGCCCGCTCGTGGCTGGGGTTCTTTTTCTTGTCGGTTTTGTGGTGAACTTAACAGTCCTGCGGCATCACCTGCAGGGGCCGTGGCCGCTCGACCAGGATCCTGACGTTCTCGCCTCACGTTACGAAACAGCGGCGGCTCTGATCATGGGGACCGAGCTGATTGTGGGTGTTTTCTACACTCTCGACGCGCTCTACGGCGAACGTCGCGATCGCAGCATCCTGTTTTGGAAGTCGCTGCCAGTTTCGGACCGAACCGCGGTGTTATCGAAGTTCACGATTCCGATCGTCATCCTGCCGTTGCTCAGCTTCGCCATCACTATTGCCACGCAGTTCGTGGCGCTGGTGATGGGCACCGCAATACTGGCGGGATCCGGCGTGAATGTTGGGGCACTTTGGACGCATACCTCTTTTCTTCATGTGTCGCTCGTAATTTTCTCCCACTTTGTAACTGTCCATGGTCTCTGGTATGCGCCACTTTATGGCTGGCTGCTGCTGATTTCCGCGTGGGCGCCCCGAGCGCCGTTTATCTGGGCCTTTTTGCCGCCATTCGTGGTCTGCGGACTCGAGAAGATCGCGTTCAACACGACTTATTGTCTTTCCTTGATAGAGGAGCGGTTGGCCGGGCCGCAGTCATATACGCCAATGCAGCCGGATGGGCACATGCATTCCATAGCGTCACTCGTTCCACATAATTTTTTTATCGAGCCCGGCTTATGGATCGGTCTGGCTATTGCTGCGATTTTTGTTTTTGCCTCGATTCGCTTGCGCCGGTATCGAGGACCGATCTAGATCGTACCTGAAGAGAGGAGAAGTCGATGAAGAGCACTCGAATGAATCGAATCATGGAAGCGCTATCACGGCACAGGACAATGCTGGTCGGCGTTTATTACTTGCTGACCGTGTTGACGGGCGCATTCCTTCTCTTTTTTCACGGTAGATCAGCTTTTGCCACCGACCTCATTGCCAGCGCGTGCTACCTGGTCGCAACGGTTGTTTTCTATGACGTGTCGAAGTCGGTGAACACGAGCTATTCCGGGAGGAGATGACAATGTCTCCCATATTAGCTGTTCATGTTTGCGGTGGAACTCTCGGATTGGTATCGGGCGCGTCCGCGATGTCATTTCGCAAGGGCTCCGCCCGCCATGTCCTGGCCGGAAAAACCTTCGTGTTTTCTATGCTCGTCATGGCGGCAGGCGCAGTGTACCTGGCAATCACAAGGCACCAGCCAAACAATATAGGCGGCGGTATTTTCATTTTCTATCTAGTATTGACGGCATGGCTGACAGTTCGGCGTGCAGACGGTGAAACCAGCAAACTCGATTGGGCTGCGCTGCTGATTCCTTTGTCCCTTGGCATCCTCACGTGCGTTTCTGGACTTGAAAAGCTGCGTACGCCGGGACCTCCAAGCGACGGCGTTCCCGCTGGAATGCACTTCTTCATGGGCTCAGTGATGCTACTGTCTGCGACCGGGGATGTTCGCATGCTCTTGCGTGGCGGCATCTCGGGCACAAAGCGCATCATGCGGCACCTTTGGCGTATGTGCTTTGGTTTTTTTATCGCAACCGGGTCTTTCTTCCTGGGACCTTCGAACCGGCCGCTTCGACTGCTCGCGGCAGTCGGTCTGCGGCAACGAGTGTTTCGCAGTTTATTACGCGATGAAGTGCTCCTGTTCCTGGCCATCCTGCCGCTGTTGTTGCTGGTATTTTGGTTTGCCCGAGTTCGATTTGCGCGCGCATACGGGAGAACAGGGGGGTCGCAAGCGGATGATGCGCATCTATTGCTGTCTCTTCAATCCCCTCTACCTTAATCACTCCAACCCACTGCCCGTGATGGCGTTCAACATAGACAAGAGTTCCGCCAAGCACTGATGCTGCGATTTCCGGCGCCAGATCGACGTGATATCCAAAATAGCGTTCCTTCCAACTGCGCCACAAGCGCCAGCGGTCGAAAAAGGAGCTCGGCGGCTGATACTTGGTCGAAAAAACCAGCGCCACGTCGAAGCGCGATCGCGCATCTGCCGCGGAAAGCACTTGCTCGGCGGTGAAGTCTTCGATCTTGACCACCTGCATGGGATTCGAAACATATCTCAGATAGGGGCGCGAAAGTTCATCGCTGGCCGGCCATGCGGTCAATACCCGCGCGCGAGGGTATCGGGACTGAAGAAAGGCTTCTGCGCGCTGGTGCAGAAGGATGTAGTCGCGGTAGGCGAGATTGTCCTCTGGTGAAAAACCGTACGGCGGATTCACAAAAAGCGAAGCAATGAATGCTGCCGCGACAATCGTGAGCACGGTTTTCCACGGACGCAGGCGCCGCCAGATAGTGGAAACAGAAATATGGATCCAGAGGGGGACGATGGGAAGCATGTAGCGGGCAAGGACTGCGCCTCCAATTACAGAGAGGACGGTCAGGTAAACGCATGTGATGGCCAGGAACGCGAGTTGAATGGAAATAGATATCCGGGGCCTAATTTCGATTGGGATTTCCGATATTGGCTCTTGGTTCTTGGCTGTTGGGTCTTGTCTTGTGCCGTCAGTTGCCCCGGTGATTGAGCGTCCGTCGATCACTAGTGCTGGATACTTCATCGCCAGGAAACAAGCAATGGTCAGAACGTAGAGCCCGAGGTATCCGATGGACTGCCAAATTCGCAAGACTAACGCGAGCACAATACGCAGAGGATGCAGGGTTCCCTGAACGTTGTAACGAAAGAATTCGGGGTTACCGAAAACCACTCCGGTGCGGTTGTAATGGTAGGCGTACCAGAGCGCGAGGGGAATAATGGGGAAGAGTAAAGCAACATTCAACTTTGACACCGAGGCGGGCGCAACAGCGGGTCCCTCGACTTGCGTGATAATCCGCGAGCGGGTGATCCAACTTCTCTCGGAATGACAAGTCGCGAGTGAGATTTGCAAGAGTCGCGAACCGACCACGTCCCATAAGAACAGGGCCAGTGGTATCAGAACTGCCGTTTCCTTCGCCAGAGCTGCGAGCGAGAACCAGACGGCCATGGCGACGCCGCGTTTTCGAACATACGCCTCCAACCCCCAGAAAATAATCCCAGCAGCGGGCAGGTCGATCTGCGCAAGCGAGCTTTGGGCGAAGAAGACTGGATAAATGGCAACGAGCAGCGTGCTAGCGGCTGCAACGGTGGTATTCGACACCGCTCGTGCCAGGCGAAACAACCCAAGAAGCGAGAACGCCGCAAGCAGAAGCATCACGCAACGGGTTACCACCGGATTTTGTCCGAAAATTTTCCAGCTGAGCGCCAGCCACGCCAGAACCAGCGGCGGGTGTGCGTTCGAAGGAGTGGAATACGGAATCAGCGAGCCATTGAGCAGATCGCGGGCGGCGGGAACATAGTAGCCGGCTTCATCCCAGAAATAAGGAAGGTTAAGCAAGGGAGCGTGAAGGGCCACGAGCAAGGCCGCAAGTATTGCAAACAACCCTGCGGACTTGAACGAACTTAATCCGGCGCCAGGCAACGAATTTTCAGTGGACTGGACCGGCGGCGGCCACTCGAGGATCGAGCTTGATTTCGCCAAAGGTGCTCTCGTAGTTGGAAACGTTTTGGTGCAGGATCGCTGACAATGCCTTAGCCTGTTGCGGGCTCAGATAAATTCCCTGAAAATTCCGGACTTCAACCTGGTTCTCCGACTGCTGCTGCATCGTGCCAAAAACCAGGAAGAAATCCCAGACGTTCACCCTCACCTGCACACTGTTGGCATAAGTCTCGCGATAGTCATTCGTGTTCGTGACATTAAAGTTTGGCTGCGTAGGGATGATCATAGCCACAGTAGTTTAACGCGAGAAGGCAAAGAGCGGCGCTGGAGCTGTAGTCTCAGAGCCGAGAGGCAAGACCCGAGAGCTAGTTTTCCTAATCCGCAGTAGAATTGTTTAAAGCCAAGATATGTCTTCCCGCACCTTCACGCTTGACGAGGCTCAGGATCTTTTGCCGGTCCTTGAATCGCTGCTCAGGAATGCCATAGAAAGAAAAACGCTAGTCGGATCGGTGGATGCGGAGCTGCAGGCAATCGTACATAAGATATTCCTGAGTGGTGGCATGTCGCTCAATATGGTTCACTTCGCCAGCCGCAAGGCGCAACGGGAGAAGGCGGTTCAATGCCTGAAGGACACAATGGCCGAAATCGATGCCATGGGCGTCCAAGTGAAAGATCTCGATATTGGCCTGCTGGATTTCCCCTGTGAAGTCGACGGCCGCATTGTCCTCCTGTGCTGGAAACTTGGCGAGAAGGCGATCACTCATTGGCATGGGGTAAGCGAAGGATTCGCCGGGCGCAAACCGATTGACCAACGCATCATCAAGGCAAAGAGAGCGAACTAAGGTTGCGATCCAGTTACTCCATTCCTGCGCGATCATCCAGGAACGCAGTACCTACAAGACGCGAAAAACACAACTTCCAGGCGATTTCCCTGCAAGTTTCGCCCTCAACCTCGTTCCCAGCACAATTGTCGATGTGTCACACGTTGGTACAGGTACCAATGTCAGGCAGAATCTCTCTGCTACAATTTTGTAAGCTGATGGCCTGAGTGTCTGACGTCCTTCGTTCAGGGGTTTGAAACGATGTGGAATTCCAAGCGGAACGTGTTATTGGCCGCAGTCCTGATGGTCCTGTGCATCGCGCCGGGCTGCACCGGATTTTTCGTGAATCCAACCCTTTCCACGCTCACCATTGGCCCGCAATCACAGACCATAACCGCAAATCCGAAACAAACCCTGCAAATGTCTGCAACTGGGACGTACAGCGATGGATCGACCAAAGATCTGACGGGCAAGGTGTCTTGGAGTTCGAGCAGCACGTCTTGCGCGACCATCAACTCGGCCGGTCTGGTTAGTCCGGCGGCCAGCGTTTCGGGCGTCTGTACGACTACGATCAGCGCTTCATTTAGCACCGCCACTGCCGCGACCAGCACCATCACTGTAACCGAGGGGACTCCAACCTCGATTAATCTCACCGTGTCTAACCTTGCTCCGAATCCTGGTACTGCGATAACGTTTACGGCTAAGGCGACATTTCCCAATAGCGCCAATCAGCAGGACATCACTTCATCGGTCACCTGGATTGATTCGGATCCCACTAATGTGCCGCTAACGCAAGGAAGCGGAAACTCGAACATCCCACAGGCTGCTCCAGTAGAGCAGGTCACGATACAAGCGAGTTTCGCCGGCGTGACCAGCAATCAAGTGGTAGTTTCCATTCAATAGGCCATGCGCCCGCGGAAAATAGAAGGCATTGGGTTGAGATCTGTCCGCGCGTGCCTACTTTGGTTCCATCTCCTTTCGTAACCTGTTGTCTTTCTTGTTAACGCGCTACAGTCCTTCCTAGTTCGTCGCAAGTATTCCTCATCGCCAGGGGCTGTTCATGAAGCGGGCTTTCGCGTTCCTGCTGCTTGTGTCTCTGCTCGGCTGCGGGGCAAGCTCCCCGAATTCTGCCGCACCGAATATCAACAGTGGCAGTCAACCCCAACCGCAAAATCCGCCAGCACCGCCACCTGCTCCGCAAACCTACGACATGCTGGCCTGGATGACGATGGACCCGAGCCTAGCCGCCAACCATCACATGGCGGGCAACCACAATCCGATCTACACGACGGTGCAATCTGACCGGTTCTTCTGGACGAAAACGGGTCAGGGCTTCCCCTGGGACATTCAGCTCTACGACAACAACTACATCTATTTGTGGGTAACGGAGCTGAACTGGCAGAATCCGAACACGTACAAGGTTTTTCATGACCCGGTGCTGGGGAACTTCAACTTGCCGCTGGTTCCGCGGTTTGCGCAGGCGGGTTTTCCGGGATCCAAGATTACGATTCCGCCGTCGAATTCAACCTACGAAACTCACACCGATTGCAACACGTTCACGTCACAAAAACTGGGAGGCGTGGTCAATACCGTATGGGGGCCGTACACGGAATCACTCGGCGGTGACCTGCCCGACAATCTGCAGACGCTGGTGATCAGCTATCAATACAGTTGCGACAGCAATCTCGAGAACTGCAAGAACAAAGAGGAATACCACGTTGCCCAGCCTTACGGGCTGGTGAAATGGCAGCACGAGACGCTGCAATCCGATGGCACCTATGCGCCTCCGGACAACGTGACGATTTTGAACATGGTCTCGACCGGGCAAGTGAAGCCGTACACAACGTGCTTCTAGCTCGAAGAGCTGTCATCCCGACGAGAAAGATCGATCGCAGCGCCAAGCGGTCTTCACAGTCGAGGGACCTACTTTTACTGAGTTTGAAGAACGGCACTTCAACTGGGTTTTTCAGTTCGCTGCGTAGAGCACATTGATTCCTTTGATGCGCCCACGTAGAATCTCCCGTACAATCAAGCAATATGTATAGGGAACTGCTCGCCTTTTACGCGGGCCCGGATCAGATTATGACCGTGACCTCGGGTCTCGCCAGCATCGTCGGTATGTTGCTGATCTTCTGGCACAAAGTGGTGGCCATTTTCCATAGAGTTGTGAACAAGTTTCATCGTTCAGCGGAACTGCAGCCAGTTTCAAAAAATACCAGCCCAAACTCCTAGCTCCATGCTTTGTCATCCGGAGTGGCCTTCAGGCCGCGAAGGATCTGTGCATTTAGAAATGTGATTTCTTCGCTGCGCTCAGAATCACAGTCCGATAGAATTTTTCATCCTGAGCACAAGAGACTTATTTGGCTAAGAAAGCAATCGTAATTGGGCTTGACGGACTGGAACCAAGCATCGTCGAAACCATGCTCGACCGCGGCGAGCTTCCAAACCTTGTTCGAATCAGAAAATCAGGTTTCTATTCCCGACTACGAACGACTTATCCGGCGCAGACTCCGGTCGCGTGGTCGTCCTTTGCGACCGGGACCAACCCCGGCGGACACGGGATCTTCGACTTCGTTTCCCGGGATCCGGCCACCTACCTTCCCGACGCGGGGCTGAGCCGCTTTGAAAAGCCCAAGAATATTTTTTCTCCGCCTCAGGTTGTGAACGCCCGCAAGGGAACCCCGCTGTGGCAGACGCTTTCGAAAGCGGGCGTCCCCAGTGTGGTTCTTCGCTGTCCTTGCACGTTTCCTCCGGATGAAATTCATGGACGCATGCTTGCTGGAGTCGGCGTCCCGGATTTGCGAGGCAGCCAAAGCAAAGGCACGTTCTATACGCAAGACCGCGATGTTAAGCCAGCGGAGAGCGAGCAGGTGGCAGTGCTCGGTCCAGGATCGGATCTGAGGGCCCACGTCATCGGGCCGCGCAACCCGCGGCAATCGCCGCCGGGCGACAGCGTCTGCGAAATCCGGGTTCAAGTGAATCGAGACCCGCGCAGCCTGGTCATTGAAACCGGCGGAACGCCGGCGCGACTCGAAATTGGCGAGAACGCGTGGAGCGAGTGGGTGCGTTTCAAGTTTAAATTGTCGATGTTGCAGTCGGTCACCGGTATCGCGCGCTTTTACGTGAAGAGAATTGAACCGCAAGTCGAATTTTATGTTTCTGCGGTGAATTTCGATCCCGCGTCGCCATTGTTTCCCGTATCCTCGCCTGTCCCGTATGCGAAAGATCTCGCGAATGAAATCGGGCTCTTTTCGACTCTGGGAATGGCCGAGGAACACAACGGTTTGAATAACGGTCGCTTCGACGAAGCCGCATTCCTTGCGCAGTGCGAACTTGTGCTCCAAGAGCGCGAGCGCCTGATGCGGTTTGAGCTGGAGCGGTTCAAGGAAGGGTTCTTCTTTCTACTCTATGACACGCCTGACCGCGTTCAGCACATGCTTTGGCGGTTTCGCGATAAAGAGCACCCTGGATATGAGCCAGATTTGTCAGGTGAGTATGGAAGGCAGATCGAAGAGCATTACGCGCGTTGCGACAAGTTGCTCGGACCTGTACTCGACAAAGTGGACGAGGGCACGTTGCTGATCGTGCTGTCAGATCACGGATTTAACACGTTCCGCCGCGCCTTCGACACGAATACCTGGCTTTGGCAGAAAGGACTGCTCGCGCTGAACGGCCATAAGCCGAGCGACGATTCCGGCGAGGGTATCATTCAAATCGATTGGTCGAAAACTTACGCCTATGCGGTTGGGCTCGGCGGAGTTTACCTGAACTTCAAGGGCCGCGAACGTGAAGGCATTCTGGAAGAGGGAGCTGAAGCTGAGCGCGTGCGTTGCGCGATTCAATCGGGTCTCGCCGGAATTGTGGATGCTGAGGCGCAAAAAGCTGCGATTCGGAATGTGATGCGAAGAGAGGAACTTTACACCGGCCCGTACACGAGCAGCGCTCCCGACCTGCTGGTGAACTTCTGTCCGGGTTTTCGCGTTTCATGGCAGAGCGCGGTGGGTAGATTTGCGAATTCACTCATCGAAGACAATAAGCGCCGCTGGAGCGGAGATCACATTGTCGACCCTGAATCGGTACCGGGAATTTTATTCGTGAATCAAGGTTCCTACCCTAAACCTCAAAAATCGCGCCTTAGGGTGGGAAACCCGCTGGAGAGTCTTCCATCCATCATTGACCTTGCGCCCACAATCCTGAATCATTTAGGAGTTCCCGTTCCCGAAGCTATGGAAGGGACTTCGTTACTCTGAAATGAAAATTTGCGTTCTCGGACTCGACTGCGCCGCGCCGGACGTCATCTTCGGCGATGAGCGTCTGGTGAACCTACGCCGCCTCATGGACGCCGGCGCCTATGGTCGCCTCGAAAGTGTCTATCCGCCAATCACTGTGCCCGCGTGGATGTGCATGTGCACGAGCCAGGATCCCGGTTCGCTTGGCGTCTATGGCTTCCGGAATCGCGTTGACCATTCCTATGACAAGCTCGGTTTCGCGAATTCTGCGTCGATCAAGGCGCTAGCAATCTGGGACCAGCTGGCGCGTGAAGGGAAGCGCTCAATCATCGTCGGTATTCCGCCGAACTATCCGCCGCGCCGCATCAATGGCATCAGTATCGGATGCTTCCTCACGCCTGACACCACCAAAAATGACTTCACCCATCCTGCGTCGCTGAAATTGAAAATCAATGAGCTCGTCGGTGAATATCCTGTGGATGTCAAAAATTTCCGTACCGACCGCAAAGACTGGCTCAAAGATGAAATTTTCAAGATGAGCGAGAAACAGTGGAAGGTCGTGCACTGGCTGCTGAAGGAGCAGGAGTGGGACTACTTTCATTTCGTCGATATCGGACTCGACCGCGTGCACCACGGTTTCTGGAATTATTTCGACAAAAAGCACGTGCAATTTAAGCCGGGAAATCTCTATCAGAACGCCATCCCCGAGTACTATCTGTGGCTTGATGACCAGATCGGCAAAGCGCTGGAGCTTCTCGATGAGGACACACTGGTGCTGGTCGTCTCCGACCACGGGGCGCAACGGCTCGATGGAGGCATTGCCATCAATGAATGGCTGATTCGCGAGGGCCTGCTGGTACTGAACGAATACCCAAAAAACCTCACGTCTTTCGACAAGCTGAATGTGAATTGGTCGAAGACGCGGGTGTGGAGTGAAGGCGGTTACTACGCGCGCATATTTTTCAACGTGCAGGGACGAGAACCACAAGGCGTGGTTCCAGAGTACGAGTACGACTCTTTTCAGAACGAAATGAAATTACGGCTCGAGGCTTTGCCCGACGACAAAGGCCAGCCACTGGATTCACTTGTTTTCAAACCGACGGAACTCTACAACAACGTGCGCAATGTCGCACCAGATCTGATCGTCCATTTTGGGGGACTGTATTGGCGCTCGATCGGAACCGTAGGCCATTCCGCGATTCACGTACAGGAAAACGACACTGGCCCGGACGGCTGCAATCACGCGCAATACGGAATGTTTATTCTAGCCGCCCCAAATTCCCCGCTCAGTGGCGAATACACAGGCGCGAGGTTGCTCGACATCGCTCCGACGCTGCTGGACCTCGCAGGATATGAAATTCCTGAAACCATGCAGGGGAGGTCACTGGTTGCGGGCATGGAAAAGAAAACTCCAAGCGGAGAATCCGGGAACAGCGCCGGCGAGAAGATCGTGCATGATCGGCTCGCAGGCCTGGGCTACGTTTAGTCCAACTAGCGAAATACACGATAGTTTCGCATGCACCGTCCTGACTTCGACGGCGGCAATGTCCTCTCTCCAGCAACTTCTCTGAGCCCCGGTTGAATACAATGTGAGCCCATGAAGTCGCTTGCATTGGGCTTGAGTACTGCCTTGCTGGGCGGCCTTGCCGCTTGCGGCGGCGGGAGCATGGGCTCCATAAACAATCCGCTTCCACCGCCGCCGGCTATCAATGCCAATGTCGCGGTGCAGAACACGACGAATGGCGCGTTCAACCTTGCGATGTCAACCTCGTTCCAGCCGGCGGAATGGGATTTTCAATTCTTTGAGCAGTTCCCTGGTGCGACTACGCCGTTTAGCCAATCTACAGCCCCAGCACATCCGTTTGCAGGGAATTTCGCAAGGTGTGCCGCAAGGAGCAGAAGGCACGAACTCAACCAGTTGGACCTTCACGATTCTCGATGCGATCACCCAGCCGGTTCTGGGAGTAGCCGACCATATTCCTGAATTTCAGATCGCAAAGGCGCCGCCGTTCATGTACGTGAACAACAACAGCAGGGAAAGTTTCAGCGATCTCACTTTTCAGCAATTTGCCGGATATGCGAAAAATCTGGTTCAGTGCTACGACGGCGGAGGATTTGTCGACTCCGGCGGCTCGCTACCAGTCAAGAATAGCGATGGCAGCGTTGTCGTGATGATCTCCAATCATTCGGTCGCGTCTCCGAACGACAACAACGGTCCAGGACTGACTGCGAAGATTTCGCTAGAGGTGAGCGCGCTGGGCTCGTTTGCCAGCGCATCGATGGCGATGATCGACTCGACTACGAGTCCCGGGCCGAGCCACTCGCCAATTTCCGCGAGTTTACCAATCAGCGCGATTCTCGGCGGCTACAGCGTCGCGTTCATCAAGTTGCAGTGAACGTGGACAACGTTCAATTCTGAAACCGCAAAGTTCGCAACGCCGGCCACGGAGAACTCTGCAATCTTTGCGTCCTCTGCGGTTAACATTTCACTTTGGCGGCTGCTGTTGTTGTTGCTGCTGTTGTTTCTTTCCAAATAGCCCGCCTATAGCATTCACCACTCCCTGAGCGCCCTGTCCACCGGGGGCCTGCGAGCCGAGATTTTTCTTGAGAACGTTTCCAAGCTGGCTGCCAACAATTCCTTTTACGTCCGGCATGAATTTTGGATCCGAAGCGGTTCCGGTGATGGAGAAGGGAATAGTTGCGCCACTGCCACCGACCCCCGCCATTTTTGAAAGTCCGCTAACGACGCTGCCATTGAAGTTCGCCGTCATCTTGTAGTCCAGGGCATTCTGCGGACTGACTGTGCCGTTTCCTTGCATCGTGCCCAGAGCGGGAAGGACCAGGTTCACATTATTGGTCTGAATGCCGGAGGGCGAGTAATGCACGTCAGCGCTGAAGTTCTGAATGTTCGTATCGGGACCGGTTTTTGCGCCACTTAACGCGGAGATCGCCGACAGCTTCGATCCCATGTCGAATCCTGCGAGTTTGGTATTCGCGAGCTTGACCGGACCCGCAATCACCAGTTTGTCAACCGGGCCGTTCACGGTCAGATCGGCATTTAGAGTTCCGCCCTGGAGCTTCGAACCCGAAGGCAGTACAACGCCAAGGGCCGGCAGCAGGGTTTCGAGGTCATCTACGGGCATATCGTCGGCGTTCAGCTTCATTTGTAGAACTGGCGACTGGCCGTGTAAATCATATGTACCGCCCAGTTTCGCGGTGGCTTTTACAACCGATACGTCTCCTGTCAGTTGTCCCACTTGCTTCTGCAGTTCGTAAGTCGTGTTGTATTTCATGGAGATGGTGCTTGGAGCGGGTGTGCCCTTCGGCGAGAGCTTCAAATGTTCAGCATTTGCGTCACCGTTGCTGCGGGCCTGATTGCCGTCAGATTCGACATTTCCGGCAAAATTCACCAGCCCGCCGAAGCCCGAAGATGGATCGAAGAAGCCTGATTTCGCCAGATCAAGGCCGTTGACCGAAATCTTCGCCTGCAAGGGAGTGAGTGAAGCATCGTTGCGATTGATCGGACCGCCATTGCCGTCGAGCTTGGCATTGCCTCCGCCGGGGAGACCTGCGGACAAATTGAATGGAAATTGCGAGCTGAACGAGAAGTTCTTGACCGTAATATCGACGTTCCGATAAACGTGCGCCTTCGAGGGAGCATTCGTATCGGCAACGGAAATCTCGCCGTTCCTGATATTCAACTCGCCGACGGAAAAATTCTGCTCCAGGCCTTGCTCCGATGAACTCTTGTTTTCAGGCGATGGCGCCGAGGCCGGCTGCGAAGACTTTTGTTGCTCGGCGGCAGGTTGGCCCGCAGGCTTATTCGCACCTCGCTTAGCAGGCGCAGAAGGCTTCCCTGAGGGTTCTTGGGCAGAGGTAGTTGGCGTGCCGGCGTTTTCCGGCGCTTTGCTGCCAATGGTGGAGAAATTCCATTTGCCGGCCGGTGTCCGCAGCAGCGAAACCTCTGGGCGGGTCAGCGTGATGTTGCGGACTTCCAGGGTCTTGGAAAAAATCAGGGGAATCAGGTTCACGCCGACGTTGAGCGCTTCTGCTTTCACAAACGGCTGGTTGCTGAATGACGGATCATCCGCGATTGCGATGTTGTCCGCGGCCAGACTGCCTGACCAGAGCGATAAGCTGAGGTTGCCTACCGTGACCTTGCGCCCGAGAGCATTGGTCAGCTCCGATTCGATTCGCGGACGAAAGTCGTTGACGTTAATTACGAAGGGCAGAATCAGAATCAAGACGATAAGGATGGCAATAATGATCGCAATCCACTTGAGCACTTTCTTCATGGCGGTGAACCTCCTCCCCAAGCTTGCAGTTGGATGACTCGACTATGCCAGAAGTGGGCTGGGCAGCCGAGTAAAGTGTAACAAAAAAGGGATACTCGAGGCTGATCCGCCCCGGATCAAAGGCGTTATGAGAACGTCCTGGCAACCGCCGACTAACGCAGAATATCGTTGTCAGCCAACAGTAGCGGGTTGCCGCGCGGGAACGACGGCGGCAAGTGCGTGTTCCAGATCGGCGATCAGATCGTCGGTATTTTCGATGCCCACCGACAGCCGGATCAGCTGCTCAGTGACTCCCATTTTTTGGCGAAGCTCGGCCGAGATCATCGCGTGAGAAGTGATCACCGGAATCGAGACCAGAGACTCAACGCTTCCCAGGCTCGTGGCGAGAGTGAACAAGCGCATTGATTCGGTCACCTTTTTGGCGTCTTCCGCCGTGCCCTCGACCTCGAAGCTGAGCATGCCGCCGCCGCCTTTCATCAGTTCCATCGCCAGCTCCCGCTGAGGGTGGCCGGGAAGAAAAGGGTAGTTCACCGACCGCACCTTGGGGTGGCGTGACAGAAATTCCGCGATCCGCAATGCGCTTTCGTTCTGCCGCTCCACTCGTACCACGAGTGTTTTGATCCCACGCAAAAGAAGAAATGCCGCATGCGGGTCCATCGTGCCGCCAAGCAGCCTGCGCACCTTACTAATTTTGTCGATCAAATCGCTTTTGCCGGCTACAACTCCGCAGGTGATATCGGCGTGCCCACCGAGATATTTGGTGCCGGAATGAAGCACGAGGTCAATACCAAACTCCGTCGGGCGAATATTCACCGGCGAGGCAAAGGTGCTGTCGATCATCGTGATCAGCCCGCATTCCCGAGCCAGGGCTGCCACTTTACGGGGATCGACCACGCGCATGGTGGGATTCGCCGGGGACTCGACATACAGCAGCTTTGTGTTCGGACGGATTGCGGCCGCGTGCTGGGTGTAATCCGTCGTATCCACGAACGTGGTCTCAATGCCGAGCTTCGGCAGCCATTCGGAAAGAAATTTTGCCGCCCCGCCATAAAGGTCGCGCTGGGCAACAATGTGATCGCCGCTTTTTAACAACGCCAAAATGCTGCTGGTGATGGCATTCATTCCGGAAGCAAAAAGCAGCGCGGCGTCGGTTCCTTCCAGCTCAGCAATCGTGTTTTCGACCACGGTATGCGTGGGGTTGCCATAGCGCGTGTAAAACCTGTCGGTGCTTTCGACCCGCACTTGCTCTTCGGAATCGACAACCTGAAAAGTCGAAGTTTCGTAAATGGGCGGGACTACCGGTCCATTGCGCTTTTCCAGGTTGTCACGGCCATGCACAACTTCGGTTTCCGGCTGAAAGCGGTGCTTTTTCATACGCATCCCCACAGATTCTTAATGTTATGCGCCGAAGTATCGGGTCGCAACCCGCGGTCTCGGCAGCGAAGTTATAATCCAATGCTCATGGATTTCGGTCTAAAAGGACGCGTGGCGGTCGTTGCCGCCTCGAGCCAGGGCATTGGGCGTGCAACCGCCGAGGCCTTTGGCGGGGAAGGATGCCGAGTGGCGATGTGCGCCCGCAGTGCAAGCGCGCTGGAAGCGGCTGCCGAGAAGATCCGCAAGCAGTCCGGAGTAGAAGTCCATACGTCGAATTTCGATGTCACGCATCCGGGAGCGGTCCACACTTTCGTCGATGCCGTCGTTGAAAAGTTTGGAGGGGTCGACATTTGCGTGACCAATGCGGGTGGGCCGCCGGCAAAGGGATTTATGTCGGCAAGCGTCGAGGAATGGCGCAAAGCCGTGGACGCAAATTTTCTCAGCACAGTCTATTTTGCGCGCGCGGTGATCCCGCACATGCAGAAGAAACGCTGGGGAAGGATCATCACGCTGACATCCATCACGACCAAGCAGCCGGTACCAGATCTGGTGCTTTCCAATGCCGTGCGGGCTGCGGTGGTTGGTTTGGTTAAAAGCCTTTCCAATGAATTCGGCAAAGACGGCATTACGGTGAATAACGTCGGCCCGGGATATACTGCGACCGAGCGGCTGAAAGAATTGGCGCGGGCCCGGTCTGCGGCCCAGGGTAAAAGTGAAGATGAAATCTTTGCGGCCTGGGCGAGCGAGGCCGCGCTTAAACGCGTTGCTGAACCCCGAGAAGTCGCCGATGCAATCGTCTGGCTCGCCTCCGAGCGCGCGTCTTACATTACCGGCCAGACGCTTCTAGTTGATGGCGGAGCGTATAAGGGGCTCTGATCCGATGAAAACGAAAAGAGGCGCAAAAAAGAGTTCGCGGGCAGGTCGCAATAGTTTTGTTTTAAAGCGCACCGCAGCCAAACCAAAGAAGAGCGCGACGCCTCCGCTGCAGTACCTTCCATGGGAGCAGGTGGAACTCGAAGATATCAATCCTCTGTTTCAGCGCCAGCTGATCGTTGGGCACGAAGTTATGCTCGCTCGCGTGCTGCTGAAAAAAGGCTGCATCGTTCCGCTCCATAGCCACGTCAACGAGCAACTCACTTATATTCTGGAAGGGGCGCTGAAGTTCTGGATCGATAAGCGGGAAATCGTGGTGCGAGCGGGACAGGTACTGGCGATCCCTCCTAACATGCCGCACAAAGCAGAAGCGTTGGAAGATACGGTCGACCTGGACATCTTTCACCCGCCGCGCGCCGATTGGCTCAGCAGAACAGACACGTACCTACGCAAATAGCTCTGCTATCCTTGTTTTTCCAATCATGGCTGAGGTGGGAACTCAATCTGACCGGAGTGTCTCGGAACTGCGCTGCATAGGGTGCGGCCGGATCGCCCTGCCGGACAGATTTCGCTGCGAGCACTGCCGCGACCTGCTCGAGATCATCTATCCCGGCTGGAATGAGAGCAGGGCCGGCGGGTTCGATGCGGGCGCGCTCAAGGAGCTCTGGCGCGAGCGGCGATCGTCACTTGACCCTATTGACCAGAGCGGGGTTTGGCGATTCCGCGAAATCCTTCCCGCAATCGCAAAAACGCAAGTCATTACGATTCGTGAGGGCAATACCCCGGTGTATGAACTGCCGCACTGCGCGAAGAGCGCCGGCGTGGAGCAACTTTGGGCGAAACACCAGGGCATGAATCCGACGGGATCGTTCAAAGACACGGGCATGACGGTGGCTGCGTCTTTTGCGCGGAACGCCGGATACAAATGGGTGGCGTGCGCCTCTACCGGAAACACGTCGGCATCGATGGCCGCGTATGCCGCGCGGGGCGGGCTGCACAGCCTGGTACTGATTCCCGACGGGAAGATTTCCTGGAGCAAGCTGTCACAGTCGCTCGACTATGGCGCCATCACCTGCCAGCTGAAAACTGACTTCGATGGTTGCGTGCGCGTGCTGAACGAGGTGGTCCAGCGGATGCCCGTGTATCTGCTGAACTCAGTGAATCCGTACCGGGTGGAAGGCCAGAAGACTGCGGCTTTTGAATTGCTTGAACATTTTGGATGGAATCCGCCCGATCACATTATCGTTCCCGGGGGCAATCTTGCGAATTCGTCTGCGGTTGGCAAGGCGCTGCGCGAGATGAAGCAGCTCGGGCTGATTTCGCGAATGCCAAAAATTTCTGTCATTCAGGCCGAAGGCGCGAATCCGCTGGTCCGGACGATCCGCGAAACTGGAGGCGAGAAGCTCGTTTCCGTTCATGCCGACACAATGGCAACGGCCATTCGCATAGGAAATCCGGCGTCGTGGAAAAAAGCGTTGCGGGTATTTCGCGAAAGCGGCGGGGCAGTCGAAGAGGTAAGCGAAATCGAGATCGCGCTCGCCAAGGCTGAGATTGGAGCCGAGGGGGTCGGTTGCGAACCAGCATCGGCGGTGACGCTGGCGGGACTGAAGAAGTTGGTCAGGCAGGGATTTGTCAAATCCTGTGAATCGGTTGTGCTTGTACTGACCGGGCACGTATTGAAGGATTCGGAGTACACCCTGAAGTTTCATCGCGGCGATCTTTTTACCGGGACGCAATTCGAATCAGAGAGCCGCCAATTGAAATCACAGCAGCGTTCGCCACTATCATTAGAGCCCAACGTGGAGGCCGTCATCGAGTTGCTGCGCTCGGCAGAGAAGTAAGTTCTCCTTCGTGTCCTTAGTGGTGAACACCTCGACGTTTACCACGAAGGGCACAAAGGTACACGAAGGAAATCGCAATCACGAAATGGTTCAAAATTAAGTTCGAAGATGCGTGAATTCAACATCACCCTTCCGGCGACGTCGGCGAACTTGGGGCCGGCATTCGATGCGGCTGCGATGGCGCTAAGTCTGTCGCTGAAGGTTAGTGCGGTCAAATCCAAGAAGTTTTCTATCGCTGCAACGGGCCGCGATTCCAGCATCTGCAACCAGATCGACGATAACCTGATCCTGGCAACTTACAAAGATGTTTTGGCAGCTGAGAAGAAGCCTGCTTCACCTCTTGCGCTGAGGATTCGAAACGAGTTTCCGATCGGAAAAGGATTTGGTTCGTCGGCAGCGGCCCGGCTCGCGGGAATCGCCATGGCCGTGCACTTTGGACGGCTGAGATGGACCAGCAGCCGCATAATTGCAGAAGCTTCTCTGCGCGAACACCATCCCGATAACGCCGCCGCTTGCTGGATGGGTGGCGTAACTGTTGCACGCTTGTGTGGCGAGAATGACGCACACGTGGCCCGCTTTGTTCCAAAGGGTAAGTGGCCGTTGTTGCTGGCAATTCCAGATGAAGAGCTTTCCACGGAAAAAGCCCGGGCGGTGCTGCCACTGGAGTATTCTCGCGCGGACACGATCGCCAACATCCAGAATGCGATGCTGCTCCTGGCAGCTCTGTTCCAGGGCGATCGCAAGCTGCTCGCCTGTTCTCTGGAAGACCGGATTCATCAGCCTTATCGAGCCGAGCTTTGTCCGCTGCTGCCGGCCCTGCAGAATTTGCCGGCAACTGACGGTGTGCTGGGTGCGGCGCTGAGCGGGGCAGGACCTTCGGTACTGATGTTTCTTGATCCAGACGCGCGGATTGAAAAAATCAAGGCGAAAGTTGAAAGCCGTGTGAAAGATCGGGGGCTGAAAGCTGAGTTGCTGGTCACATCGATCGCCAAGAGAGGGGGAGAAGCTTCGTTCCTGCGAAAGTCTGGGTGATTTACACCGCGCGACGGCCGTCCGACAGAACTTCATCTAAAGCATTAAGAAGTTGACGGGTGCGCTTCGATGAATCTGATGTTCCGCCATCGGCTTTTCGCTTGAGAAGGTGATACTCGTCGGCGATGTTCAGCGCCGCCAGGACAGCCAGCCGGGAGCTATCAACCGTGTGAGTTTGCTCGGCTACGGCGCGCATTTTCGAATCGACATATTCGGCGAGCTTAAGGATGTACTCAGGATCGGTTCCGCGAAGGTTGTAACCCTGATCAAAGATTTCCACCCGCACGCTGCTGCTATTGGCGTTTTGGACCGGAGGCTGCTTTGTGGCCGTTGCCATCGTTTGCTCCATTGCCGACTCAGCTTGCGGCTGGTTCTTCAACCATCCGATCAATCTGGGCCAGCATCTTTTCTACCCGGGAACGAACTTCCTCACGCTCTTTGCGGATGGAGACCATCTCGCGGCGCAAGGTGTCCAGTTCCTCTTCGCGTTCTTCGAGCTGCTCGCGCAAGCGTTGGACGTCGCGCTCAGCAATCGCACGAGCCTCCCGTGCTGACTTGTACAGGTCAATAGTGCGATAAACCTTTTCTTCAAGCGCCTGAAAATCTTCGGCCGGAACCTGAGTGGATACCTCTTCGATGGCTCTTAAGCTCATGATTGCTGTTTCCTGGAAAGAAAAGTTGAAGTCTTGAGCGCAGTATACTCCAGAAGGCCTGTGGGAAATTGGGAGAAAAATGAATCGCTAGTTCCTCTCCAGGGCCGCCTCGAAAGCGTCCAGGGAGAGCGAACGCAGCAGGTTACGCCGCATGCCTCGTTCAACTTCGCTCAGGCGATCGGAGGCCGAAGTCAGCCAATCGAAATTGGCGGATTGAACCAGCTTCTGGAGCTCGCCGTGAAGATCGGTGTTGCGGACCAGGTGCGGAGATGCTGAGTCGAGGAACACGAGGTCGTGAAGCAGCGAATACAGGCAGCTCAACAGCAGTTCTGTTTTGGCTCTGCCCTCCGCCCCAGCGCGGTACGTCTCTGTGGCCTTGAAGAGCTCGCTGTGCTCGCCCGAGCGCAAGGCGGTTTTCAGAATCGTAAGCGCATCATTTCGCGCCGCCGAATAAGCGGCAAGATCGAAGTTGCACGCCCGGCCGAGGGCTCCTTCCGAGAGCCGCGCCACTAACGCTCGCTGCTGCGGCTTCCAATCCGGACGATGTCTCGCGAGATAAGCCTCGGTTTCCGCCAGCGATAACGATTTGAGCGGGAGAATCATGCAACGCGAGCGGATGGTGGGCAACAGCTCGCCGGAATTCTCGGCCAGCAAAAAGATAGTTGCGAAATCCGGCGGCTCTTCTAATACTTTCAGCAAGGAATTGGCCGCCTCTTTCATGAAAGCCGAGTCAGTGAAGATGAAGACGCGCTCCCTTCCCTCGGACGGGCGAAAGTAGATGGTTTCGATTACATGCCGGACCTGGTCAACCTTGATCATCATCTGCGGCGGGTCCGGAGGAATGATCAGAACGTCGGGATGCGTCTGAACGAACAGGCGCGTCTCTTTCTTGTCGGTTTCTTTCAGAGATTCCCGGGCCTCAACTGCCTCGGTGCAGAGGGTGGCCAGGTCCTCTGATTGTCCGATGCGAACACAGTTGGAGCACTTACCGCAGAAATCAGGAAGCCCGTCACTAGTTGGCCGCTGGAGACAATTCATGGCGCGAGCCACCATGGTCGTCAGCGTGTATTTTCCGGAACCGGCAGGACCCGAGATGATCACGCCATGAGGAAAGCGGTCACGAGCGAGCATCTCGCGAATGCGGTTGACGGCTGCTTCATTGCCATGAAAATCAGAAAACGGCACGGCTATCTCACCTGGCCTGTCTTGGTTTTGGAGTTCAATATTCCAAGGCGCTTCGCGACAATGTCAATGATCTTTCGGTGAGTCTCGTCGGAAGTACCGCGTGCGTCGACGACACTGACTCTTGCTGGTTCGCGTGTCGCAATCTCTAAGTAGGCGGCGCGAACACGAATGAAAAACGCGCGGTTTTCGCGCTCAAAGCGATTCTCATCCGCATCGTGGTTGTTGCGTGCCTGATTGCGGCGGCGTGCGCGTTCGACGCTGGCGGCGACGTCTGAGTCCATGAGGATGGTCAGAGCAGGCCACAGATCGCCGCACAATATTCGGTGCAGTTCGAGAACTGGCTTGCTGCCCAGCTTTCGTCCCCAGCCCTGATAGGCCTCGCTGGAGTCAGTGAACCGGTCGCAGAGAACAATCTGTCCCGCAGCCAGCGCGGGAAGAATGATTTCGCTGATGTGCTGAGCGCGCGAAGCAAACATCAGCGCTAATTCTGCCATGGGGTCCAGCGCCGCAGTTCGAGTATCCAATAGCAGTTGCCGGATTTTATCTCCGGTCGCGGTGCCACCAGGTTCCCGAGTGATCACAACTTGCAGACCATGTTCGCGCAATAAGGCGGCAAGCCGTTCCAGTTGCGTACTTTTGCCGCATCCGTCCAGGCCTTCGAAGGTGACAAAGGTTCCGCGTCGCGAACTCACCGAAAGATGATAGCAGTTGAATGACGTTCTCCGACGCATGCATCGACCGGCCAATTTTGAGTCTGCGTAGTCGATTCTGAGGAAATGCTCCCTACGTCAAGATGACGAAAATTCTCGTGCGCTGATATATTCGTGAGTTTGCTCAAGCGACCAAGGAGAGCACTGTGACCGTTCCCCGCTTCGTTTCCGCTTTAGCGTCGTTGATTTTTTTCATCGGCACTTTGTCGCACGCAGCCAGTGGTCCGGCGCCGCACATCACGATTGCACTCGATGCGACAAATGCGCCGCGAAAAATTTTCCACGCACAGTTAACGATTCCCTCAAGCCCCGGAACGCTTACTTTGTATTACCCAAAGTGGATTCCCGGCGAGCACGCTCCGAGCGGGCCGGTCATCAACCTCACGGGCCTTAAATTTACAGGGAATGGTCAGTTCCTCCGCTGGCGACGCGATCTTGCCGATAACTGGACAGTTCAAGTGGAAGTTCCAAGCGGCGTACAAGAAGTGCATGCGAGCCTCGACTATGTGGAGAACAGCGAAACTGGGCAATCATTGTTCTCAGCCGGGGCTTCCGCCACCGAGAAAATGGCGGTGATCAGCTGGAACCAGGTTCTGCTTTATCCAAGAGGCTGGACAGCCGATCAGATCGTATTCTCGCCCTCGGTGCGCTTTCCTTCGGGATGGAAATTTGGCACGCCGCTTGAGATCGCGTCGCAATCGGGCGAGGAAGTCCGCTTCAATCCTGTTTCGCTTTACACATTGGTGGACTCGCCCATTATTACCGGTGAGTACTACCGAGCGGTACCGCTGAATCCGGGGCAAACCCCTCCCGCCGAGTTGGATGTTGCCGCGGACAGTCCCGCGGCGCTGCAACCGCCCGAAGAAGTCTGGGACCACTACAAGAATCTGGTCCAACAGGCGGTCACGCTATTTGGAGCGACGCATTATCGCGATTATCACTTCTTATTCAGCTTGAGCGATCACGTTGCGCATTTTGGCTTGGAGCACCATGAAGCCGACGACAGCCGAGTCGACGAGCGTACGTTGATTGATCCTGAGCTGCGCGAACTGGAGGCGTCGCTTCTGCCGCACGAATATGTGCACTCGTGGAATGGAAAATACCGGCGTCCGGCGGACCTGACCACGCCGGATTATCAGCAGACCATGCAGGATGACCTGCTATGGGTGTACGAGGGGCTCACGAACTACTTGGGCACCGTGCTCGCCGCCAGAAGCGGGCTATGGACTCCGGACCAATATCGCGGCAATCTGTCGCGGATCACGGCAATTTTGGACCATCGCCCGGGCAGGACCTGGCGCAACCTGCAAGACACAGCCGACGCCGCGGCGGAATTGTATTACGCGCCATATCAGTGGGAATCGTGGCGTCGCGCCACTGATTTCTACGAAGAAGGCGAACTGGATTGGCTATGGGCCGACGCAATTATCCGGCAACAGTCCAAGGGCGCGAAATCTCTGGACGATTTCTGCCGGCACTTTCACGGCGCTCCAAGTACAGGACCAATGGTGAAGACTTACACCTTCGACGATGTAGTAAACACACTGAACCAGGTTGTGCCCTACGATTGGCGCGGCTTCTGGAATGAGCGACTGAGTAATCACGTGGCCGCAGCGCCGCTGGGTGGCATTGAAAATTCCGGGTGGAAGCTGGTCTATGACGAGAACCGCTCGGAAATGATGCGAGCATGGGAAGATGAGCACCAGGAAATTAACGCCTCGTTTTCGGTTGGATTGCTGATTGATGACACCTGTTTGAGGTCCAGAAGTGACGGCGATTGCGATTACGACGGAACCGTTATCGACACCATCGAAGGCATGGATGCTCCGCGCGCCGGGATCGGACCAGGAATGAAAGTGCTTGCAGTCAATGGCCGCCGCTTTACGCCGCGTGTTTTTCGCGACGCACTCGCGCTGGCCAAGACCAGTTCGCAACCCATACAGTTGCTGATTGAGAATACGGATTATTACCGCACGTTCAATCTGGACTACCACGGCGGGGAGAAATATCCGCACCTGGTGCGTGACGAGTCGAAGCCGGACTTGCTCAGCGAGATTATTCGCGCGCGGTGAAACGATAATCAAGCATCGACGTCGTGAAGCAGGTCGGTTTCCTGCACCATCGGGCCGGGCTTCACCGAAGCTGCAAGGTGGAACATCTCTCGCGGGCCGCGCTTGCGAACGTTTTCCTCAAAAAGCTGGAATAGAGGCGCCTGCGATTTATGCGCTTTGAAGGCCGCGATCTTCGTTTCGAGGTGGTTACCAATGTCGATGACGGCAGTGTGCCGGGCAAAGGTGATCGGCTGCCGTCCAGGCAGCGCGAATTCTGCGGCGCCGTAGTACAGCTTCTGGGTCCGGTGCGGCTCGATTCCTGAATGGATCTGGTCGGAATACCGGTTGGCCCGCCCGGCCCAGTGAAACGCCAAGGCCGCAAAAACGCCGGCCATCGAGTGGTCAGGATGCCCGGTTACCCCGCCTTCCGGCCCAAAGCATAACATGACGTGGGGACGAAACTGGCGCACCTCCAGCGTCAGCTCATAAACCACGCGGTTCAGTTCCAGACGATAGAGCTGCCCGTCGGGATAGTCGAGAATGATGGGCTTCGACACCCCGAGAATCTCGCATGAGGCGAGGAACTCCTGTTTGCGCATGGCGGCCAACTCCTGGTCGCTTCGGGCACCGCCTCGATTCGAAGCCGCCTGCCCCGGCGTAAGGCAAATGGCGCAGGTTTCAGCGCCGCGGTCGCGATAGGTACGCAGCGTTCCACCGAAGTTTCCTGCCTCATCGTCGGGATGGGCCGTAACGCACATCAGTCGAAACATGTCCGAAATTGTATCGAATCAGCAGCTTCAGTGAGCCTGAGCAGTCCATAAGCCGCTTTTTCTATGCACAGCCTGGCAGAAATAGTGCAATCCTTTGCGCGGACACGCGCATTCTTCGACTCACATTTGCAGAAAGGATTTCCCGAAAGCGCGGATCCAAAATAGAATAAAGCTTGAGTCGTAATATGCACGTTCTGATCACATCCGACACGCTGAACGGCAACTGGACCTATACGCGCGAGCTTGTGTCGGGCCTGATCACGCGCGGGTTTCAGGTGACGCTGGTCAGCTTCGGCGAAATCCCACTGCCTGAGCAAAGTGCGTGGATGGACCGCTTGTACGGGCTTAGCTATCATCCCACAGCGTTTCGCCTTGATTGGATGGAAGACGGGCAGCACGATTTCGAAGACGCTTCCGCATACCTTCGCGCGTTGGTGAAAGAGATCAAGCCAGACGTCTTCCACTCCAATCACCTGTGCTATGGCGCGATCGAGATTGCGATCCCGCGAGTGGTGGTCGCGCATGGGGACATGGTGACCTGGTGGAAGGCGGTGCATGGGCGTGAACCGAAAGACAGCGCCTGGCTGCGATGGTATCGGCGAGCGATGGCCGAAGGGCTTGCCGGCGCGTCAGCGGTGGTCGCACCGAGCGAATGGATGCTGAATTCCGTGCGTTCGTACTACTCCGGGGGAACGCGCGAGAGCGTGATTCATCACGGCCGCAATCCGATTTTCTTCAATCCCTACGTGACCAAAGAAGAATCGGTGCTGGCGGTCGGCCGATTGCTGGATCCGGCGAAGCAAGTGAATTTGCTCACGCAGGAAACCTATCCGGTCCCCGTGTGCATTGTTGGAGATGACTGGGCTGAACAAAGCAACGTTCCGGTCAGAGCCGATGTCCGCTTTCAGGACGGGAGTGGCGGTGTGGCGCTGAAGGGCCCGCAGTCGGAATCGCAACTGCGCCTGCTGTACAGCCGGGCATCGATGTATGCCGGCACGTCGCGTTACGAGCCTTCCGGTATATCGATTCTCGAGGCAGCACTTTCGCGCTGTGCCCTCATCCTGAACGACATTCCTTCGTTGCGCGAGTTGTGGGGCCAGGCCGCCGTATATTTTCGGACGAACGATGCAGCGAGCCTTGCCGAAGCAGTTCGAGCTCTAAGCAGCGATTCCGATATGCGGCGTAACTTCGCCAATCGTGCCTTCCAGCGCGCGCGCGAGTGCTATAACGCACATCGAATGACCGACAACTACATCCAGCTGTATCGCAGCGTGGTGGCGCGCAAAGCGGTCGCCGCCTAACTTCCTCGTCCCTCCATTCGTATTGAAGTGCCGAAACGGCTGCTACGGCTGCTGGCGGCTTTGTCGCCGATGCTGGTATCTTTCTAAGTTGCTCATAACTGCTTGGAGGAAAAATGGCTGCGATCAAAATCACTGTTAGGAGAAACGGGCCTTATCGTGTGGAGGCTCCAGAGGGATCCGTTGAACTTGTGGATGCGGACGGCAACAAGTACGACCTGACCGGCAAACCTGCGTTCTCGCTCTGCCGATGTGGAGGATCAATCAACAAGCCGTTCTGCGATGGCACGCATAGCAAAATCGGTTTTGAGGGAGCGGAGTTGGCGGTAAAGAAAGCTGACGAGGGCCCAAAGCCCTTGTAAGCAGGAAACCGGCCTCAACGAAGCAAGCTACCGGGTTCGGTAAACCTCGAAGCTGGGAATCAACGATGGAAAATTCAAATCAGAAAGATTCGGAGACTGAAAAAGAACTGGGAATGGATCGTGGCATCACGCGCCGCGATTTTATAAACGGGGTGGCGGTAACTGCCGGCGCATCGATCCTTCCGCCTCATTTGCTCAAGGCGCTCGAGGGTGGCGATCTAAACCCCGAGCATTCCCCCAACTACTATCCTCCAGCGCTGACTGGCCTGCGGGGAAGCCATGTTGGTTCCTTCGAAGCGGCACACAGTGTGCGTGACGGTGACTTCTGGCAGAACGCCGGCACGCCGATTGAGACAGGCGAGAAACTTGATCTCATCATCGTCGGAGGAGGGATCAGCGGGCTCTCGGCTGCGCGTTTCTTCCGCAAAGCGAATCCCGGCGCTCGCATTCTGATTCTCGAAAATCACGACGACTTTGGCGGCCACGCAAAAAGAAACGAGTTCACAACCGACGGCCGCAAGCTATTGGGTTATGGCGGAACATTTTCGATCCAGAGCCCGGCTCCCTACGGCGCCGTCGCCAAAAACCTCATATCCGAACTCGGGATCGATGTCTCAACTTATTCCAACCATGTCGCCGGCAATCTGTATCGTTCCCAGGGCATGCTGCCCAATATTTTTTTCGATAAGCAGAACTTCGGCTCCGATGTTCTCACTGTTAACCCATTGCCAATTGGCGGCAGCGACAATGAAGGCGATAGCGAGGCAGCTGCCGAGCAGGCATGGAAGCGATTTCTCGCCGATGCGCCGCTCACACCTTCCGCGAAAGGAGATTTGGAACGGCTGCGGAAGGGCGATGACTACCTTCCTGGCCTTAGTTCGGACGAAAAAAAGGCGCGTCTCGCAACAATCAGCTACGCGCACTATTTGACCGACATGGCAAAGGTCGATCCGCAAATCGTGACGGTGTATCAGACAGCGCCACATCCCCTGTTCGGTGTCGGTATTGACGCGGTTTCCGCGCAGGATGCGTGGGGCTTGGGATATCTGGGATTCAAGGGGCTGAAACTGCAGCCAGGGCCGGGCAAAGGAATGAACCGCGATTGCATTCCCAACGAACAGGCCGACAAATATTTCTTTCACTTCCCAGACGGGAACGCAACCATTGCGCGGTTACTGGTGCGCGGGCTTATTCCTGAAGCGGTGCCGGGCAGTTCCCTCGACGACGTCATCACCGCGAAAGCGAACTACGCCAAGCTGGACCAGGGTTCGTCGCCGGTTCGAATTCGTTTGAACAGTACGGTGGTGCGCGTGAAGCACGGCGGGGATCCTGCGAGCGCAAAAGAAGTTGACGTCACGTACTCACGGTTTGGGAAGTTGTATACAGTACGAGCGCCTCACGCCGTGCTCGCCTGCTGGAACATGATGATTCCATATATCTGGTCCGAACTGTCTGAGGAGCAGAAACAAGCGCTGCTCTTTGAGGTGAAGGTTCCGCTCCTCTACACGAATGTCACAGTCCGAAACTGGACGGCATTCCAGAAGCTCGGAGCGCTGTCCGTTTACGCACCCGGTTGTTACCACACGTATTTTCGTCCAGATCTCCCGGTGAGCATTGGCGACTATCACTGCCCGACTTCTCCCGACCAGCCAATTGTGGTCCACATGATGAAGACTCCATGCCGGCCGGGAATGCCGGCCCGCGACCAACATCGCTTTGGACATATTGAATTGTTCACCACAGAATTTGAAGAAATGGAACGCAAGATTCGCGATCAACTGGCGCGAGTGCTTGGTCCGGGCGGGTTCGACCCTGCGCGGGACATTGCGGCGATTACGGTAAACCGCTGGCCGCACGGCTACGCATACGAGTACAACTCGCTCTGGGACAAATTCTGGCTGGAAGGCGGCGTGACGCCCTGCGAGATCGCTCGTAAACCGTTCGGCAGGATCACGATTGCAAACGCCGACGCTGGAGCATATGCGTACACCGATGGAGCAATCGATCAGGCTTGGCGGGCGGTGCAGGAACTGTCGAAGACTTGAGAGCTTCTTTGCGTACTTTGCGAATCCTTCGCGTGCTTTACGGTTAAAGATTTTCAGTTTTCAGCGCGATTTGAGTTTATGGAAAGTTCAATGGATGGTCTTTGTCTTCCGCGACATGTAATCCATCAGTAGGTACTGTCCCAGCGTGTACGGCGTCGTAAAGTACGCTTTGCCACGGCACATCTCGGTGACCTTCTGCACAAATTGCACCAGCCCGTAGTCTGACGCGAGCATGAAAGTATTAATCATGATCCCCGCTCGCTTGCACTTCGAGACTTCCTCGAGCGTCTGGCTGACCACCAGCGGATCCAGCCCAAACGCGTTCTTATAAATTCGGCCATCTTCCAAGGTGAGGGCCGACGGCTTGCCATCGGTGATCATCACAATCTGCTTCATGTCCTTGTTCTGCCGCTGAAGCACGCGGTGCGCCAGGCGCAAGCCCTCGCGCGTATTCGTGTAATACGGACCGACTTTGACCCGGGCTAACTCCGACAAAGGAACTTCCTCGGCAGAGTCGTGGAACAGGATCAGAGAAAGCGAGTCACCGGGATATTGTGTGCGCAGCAGGTGCGACAGCGCCATGGCGACTTTTTTCGCGGGAGTAAAACGATCTTCGCCGTACAAGATCATCGAGTGCGAGCAGTCGAGCATCAGCACGGTCGCGCATGAGGATTGGTACTCGCACTGATGTACCTGCAGGTCTGAGTACTCGATGTTGAGCGGAAGGGCGAGCCCCTCGCGTGCGATTGCACTGGAAAGCGTGGCCGTAATGTCGAGGTTTAGCGTGTCTCCGAACTCATATTGCCGTGAGGCGCCACTGGCTTCGATCCCGGTTGCCATGTCGCGTGTGTCGTGACGTCCAAAGCTGGATTTGCCCAGCGAGCCCAGCAAATCTCGCAACGTCTTGTAGCCAAGAAAATCCAGGCTCTTGTCGGTGATTTCGAATTTCGCCTGCCGCTGCGCATCTCCCACCTGCCCCCCAACACTCGGCTGCTTGGAGGGATCATGCGGCTGATCGATGCTGATGTAATCTTCCTGCTGCATGCGCTCAATGAGTTGCTCGATCAATTCGTCGAGCGAACCTTCGGCTTGCATCTCCTGCAACTGTTCGCGCAGTTCCTCGCTAAGCAGGTCTCCTTGGAGCAGCGCCTGTTCAACTGCGCGGCGCAGTTCGTCCAAGGTCTGTTCGCCGTCCTGCATGTCGTAATAAGACAAATAATTCTGGAATCCGCTCTGCAACAGATAGTCGGAGAGCGCACTGAGCAGGTCCTCCATGCTCATCTCGCCGGCAGGGTCGGGAATGTATTTGGTATAGCGGATACGCTTCATAAAAAGGTGCCAGCTATCAGCCCTCAGTAAAATCAAAACTTCGTCCCGACCGAACCTGACGGCTGATGACTGAGGACTAGTTCAGCGGCCTTCTCGGGCGGTACGGTCCTTCCTCTCGCTCAAACGGCTTTTCGGCAATTCTTGGCTGCTTCTCGCCTGCCGTAAACACACGCTCTTCGTTGCGTCCGATGCGCTTGTGCGCGTAGAGTCCCTCGAGAATAAATTCCGCCGCCGAAACTTGTGCCTCCGCCGTGTCTTTCGGTCCGACGTTCACCCGCGTCAGCTTGTCCATCAGGCCTTGAATATTTCGCAGCGTCTGCAGTACGTCAGCAGCAGCGGCGCCGTCAGCGATCTGAATCTCACCCCCCAGCTCGAACCACTGGATCACCTGCTGCATGTTCGCGCCATTGAAATACTGGTCGTAGGTTTTGGCGATCGCGGTGCGAATCAGCTCGCGCCCAACAAAATCGGCGCCCTTCATCTCACCTTCGTATTCCAATTCCAGCTTTCCTGTGATCGCCGGAAGCGCGGAATAAATATCGCTGATGCGCGGAACCACGACTTTTTCGTCGTGACGTATCGCCCGCCTCTCGGCATTAGAAATAACATTCTCCATACACGAGATGGGAAGCCGCTGGCTGACGCCCGAGCGCTTATCAACTTTTTTGTCTTCGCGCGCGGCGAACGCGATCCGCTCAATGACTTCGCGTACGTACTTGGGAAGTACCAGCTTGCTTCCCGTCCTTGCCGACCACGCCTCCTGGGTCGTAATCTCAATTCCTTCGTCCACGGTGGCCGGATAGTGCGTGCGAATCTCCGATCCAATGCGGTCTTTCAGCGGGGTAATGATTTTTCCGCGGGCGGTGTAATCTTCGGGATTCGCCGAGAACACCAGGGCAATATCGAGCGGCAGCCGCACTGGATATCCCTTAATTTGAACGTCGCCTTCCTGCATGATGTTGAACAGGCCGACCTGAATCTTACCGGCAAGGTCGGGGAGTTCGTTGATCGCGAAAATTCCGCGATTTGCGCGCGGAAGCAATCCGTAATGCACGGTAAGCTCGCTCGCCAGCTCATGGCCGCCGCGCGCGGCTTTGATCGGGTCGATGTCGCCGATCAAGTCGGCAATGGTCACATCCGGAGTTGCCAGCTTCTCTACGTAGCGGTCCTCGGGCGTGAGATAAGCGATCGCGGTGGCTTCTCCGCACTCGGCGACGCGATCCAGGCAGCGGCGGCAGATTGGCGCGTAAGGATTGTCGTGAATCTCACAGCCGGCGATGTACGGCATCTGCGGATCAAGCAGGGAAGTTAACGCACGCAGGATGCGGCTCTTGGCCTGGCCCCGAAGTCCAAGCAGAATGAAATTGTGCCGCGACAGGATCGCGTTCACGATCTGCGGCACCACGGTATCGTCGTATCCGACGATGCCGGGAAAGATTGCAGCGTCTCCACTGGTCCTCAGACGGGAAATCAGGTTCTCGCGCAATTCATCTTTTACGCGGCGGGTGGACAGTTTTTCATCGGAGAAGGAACTTCGGCGCAACTCACCAAGCGTTCGGGGCAAACTCATCGAAAACGACTCCAGACAGCTACGCAGATTATACGCCGCGCCTTTTTTTGCTAGCTGACGTGGCCGTTGCCGCCGGCCTTTCGCTTGGCTCGCGCGTTCCGCTGCAACACTGGTAGGATGCGTTCAAAAAAAGAAATGATGGCCTTAATGCGCTTCGCTTCGGAGTTGATCTCTAGGAGCGCCTGTTGGAAATCAGGATCAAAGGGAAGCGAACCGGCCAGGCGATAGGCGAGCTGAGCGGCGTCGGCTTTTTCGATTTCCTCAGGCTGCGCGCCTGCCAACTTCATAATCTCGCCGTGCAGGCGAAGGGCCGTCTCCAGATCGGAATCGCGGGCGGGATCGTTCTCATCCTCGAGGTAGAAGACGTCCGCCTGCAGGAATGGTCGCTCCTGATTGATCTGCAGAACCTCGAAGCGTCTTCTACCTTCTGCCAGGATGTTCATGCGCCCATCAGGATATTTCTTTAGGACGTTCATAACCTCCGCCGTACAACCGATGGTGGCCAGCGATTCGTCATGGCTGCGCACGATTCCGAAATGGCGGCTCTGATCAAGGCATTCTTTGATCATTTCCTTGTAGCGAGGCTCGAAGATGTGCAGGGGCAGGGGCACGCCCGGCAACAGGACGAGATCTAGAGGAAATAGCGGTAAGAGCGTGCTCACAATCAATTACCGTGCAGGGTCTGAAATCGGCCTTCCGGTGGCTTCTAGATTGTACGCCTGCCTTGACTTGAGCAGCCGAGCAGGATACAAACCCGGCATGGCCTCTTCCGTTGGTCCTGATTCACTTTCAGGAAAAGTAGCAGTCATTACAGGCGGGTCGATGGGTATCGGCGAAGCGATCGCGAAACTCTTTGTTGAGCACGATGCGCAGGTGGTGCTGCTTTCGCGGGATGCCGGCCGACTGGAATCGGCACGGGCGCGCATCGGCCGCGCGGATCACACTCTGGCGCTGGCATGTGACGTCCGAAACCGCGAAGAAATTGATCGCGCCGTCGGCTTGATTGTCCACCATTTCCAACGAATCGACATTTGGGTGAACAACGCCGGACACGGCCTGCTCGACTCCGTCGCGAATGTGAGCATGACGGATTGCCGCGAGACATTTGAAACCAACCTGTTCGGAGCGCTGGAAGGAATGAAAGCGGTGGTTCCGGTGATGCGCCAGCAACACGCAGGGACAATCATCAATGTTTCAAGCGTGGCGGGGCACATTCCCTTGCCATTCCACGCAATCTACAGCGGGACGAAGTTTGCCATGAATGCCATTGGCAAGGCTGCGCGGGTCGAACTGGCGAACAGCGGCATTCATGTGATGACCGTGTGCCCCGGTTACGTGCGGACGGATTTTGGCGCGAATGCGATCAAGGGAAGCGAGCCTAAGCAGGTGCGGCCAAAGTCGGCCCGCGGCATCAGCGCGGAGCGGGTTGCACGCGCGGTGCTGCGTGGCTACTTGAAAAACAAACGGGAAGTCATCGTGCCCTGGACAATGCATCCCGTGGTGAAGCTGTATCAGCTTTTCCCGGGGCTGGTGGAGTGGGGCATGATGCGGATGGCGAGGAGTGGCACTTAGCACCGGGACGTGGTCGTGAGGTCGGCGCTCCTTCGTGAGCCTTCGTGTCCTTCGTGGTTATGGACTATCGGTCTCGCGCTCCGCGCCGGTCGTCAGTTTTCCGCGATAACATATTGCCCACATCCATGTCGCAGAGTGAAGCGTTTGCCCACTATCCGAGTTTGCGGGACCTTGTTGTTCTAATCACAGGTGGTGCATCCGGTATCGGCGCGGCCATGGTCGAGCAGTTCGCGATTCACGAATCGCGAGTGGCGTTTTTGGATATTGACGATGACAGCGCAGCAAAGCTGGTCGAAAGACTTTCTTCCGGGGTTACGAACGCGCCGGTGTTCCTCCATTGCGATCTGACAGATATTGCATCATTGAGGTCGGCGGTTCAGCAGATCGAAAGCGATCGCGGTCCAATTCGTGTCCTGGTTAACAACGCCGCCAATGATGATCGTCACAAATTTTCTGAGATAACTCCCGCGTACTGGGACGAACGGATGAACGTCAACCTGCGGCATCAGTTCTTTGCAACTCAGGCGGTGGTGCCCGGGATGTCGCGCGCCGGCGGCGGCTCCATCATCAACATGAGTTCGATCGCGTGGATGATTCCGTCCACCGGCCTCCCGGCATATGTGACAGCTAAGGCCGGCATCGTCGGAATGACGCGCACGTTGGCTCGCGAATTAGGAAAAAGCAACATTCGCGTGAATTGCGTTTCACCGGGAGCAGTTATGACCGAACGCCAGCAACGTTTGTGGATAAGCCCGAAATACCTGGCTGAAATTATGGAGCGACAATGCTTGAAGTGCGAATTGATGCCGGAGGATGTGGCGCGGCTGGTGTTGTTCCTGGCATCCGCTGACAGCGCGGCAATTACCGGACAGAACTTCGTGATTGACGGAGGATGGGTGTAGTTTCCTGGCCGCGAGCCGCGAGCCGTAAGCCGAGAGCCTAACTGATCTCCTCCAGCATCGCCTGCATCTCAGATTGGGCATGGGAATCTCGCTTGCGCAGTGCGGCGGCGATCCCGTTTTGAAGCATTTCTTTCGCTTCCTGCGCGCGATTGGCTTTAACCAGCGTCTGCGCCGCCATGAAGTATCCGGCGGCGTAGTCGGGATTGGTCGAAAGCAGCTTGCCAAATTCTTCGAGCGCGCGATCGGTGTGGCCGGAATTTGCATATTCCATGGCAAGCCCGTACCGCGCGAAGGCATTATTGGGGTCTTGCGCGAGGATTTCCTCTAGTGTGTTGATGCGATCCATGCGAATGTTTTTATTGTAGCGGAGCGGTATTCTCACGCCAGCCGGAGGATTGCTCCATCAGCGGCTTGTTTCACGTTCTGACACGGTCCTTCGTCGAGTTGTACTCGACCGTCGCAGGCGATCACGCCCCCCGCCGAAAACCGCGCTGGTACCGATCCCGACGGATGCTTGTCCTCCAACCGCCAGGAGCAAAAACTATTTTTCATCTCCCGACTTATTCTGATTACAATCATCGCAGCCCTCGAGGGAGAGCGTTGTGGCCTGTCCATTTTTCTGTCCAACCGAACGCGCTGATGATATTGCGTTTCCGCATCCTGCACGCTTGCCGTTAGGCGCCGCATGGCGAGGAGTGTGCCAGGCGCCGGGACATGAGCAGTCTGCGCCGAACAACCAAGAACTAGAAGCCTGCAATCTCGGATATGCGAAGCCTTGCCCTCGCCTTCCGAACCAGCGGTCCTGTGACGCTGTCCGCTTTGGCGTGGCCAGCGAGTCTGAAAGTCGGACCTCGGTGCACTTCGTTTTCGAAAACGCGCATGCGCCGGCAGGGCATGGATCGTTGGAATACGATCGGCGGATGGGCAGCTGGAGTTCCTTTCATCCCGACCCGCGCATTCAGAAAATGGCAGAATGTTTCCTGCAGTCATACCTCGAGCGGAAAAACCGCTGAACAGAAGTTGACGAAAGACCATGAGAACTATGAACGCAGCCCATGATGCACTGATGCCGCGACCGGTCAGCGATTCACAGTCTGAGATGAACGAGATTGTTCTTCCCAACGATGCCAACCCGCTGGGCGCCCTGCTCGGCGGACGATTAATGCATTGGATCGATCTTGCCGGGGCGCTGGCCGCGCATCGGCATTCGCGTAATTACGTCGTCACCGCGTCGATCGATCACCTGGATTTCTGGACGCCCGTCCATGTCGGCGACCTGGTCGTGCTGCGCTCATCGGTGAATCGCGTCTTCACGACTTCTATGGAGGTCGGCGTTAAGGTCTGGGTGGAAAACTATCTGGCGGATGAATCGCGACATGTGAGTTCGGCATATCTAACCTTTGTTGCCATAGACGCTGCCGGCCGACACTTGAAAGTGGCCCCCGTGATTCCGGAAACCGACGCGCAACGGCGACGTTATGAGGACGCAGGCCGACGGCGGGAAATCCGAAAAGCGGAACGGGAACGAAAACTCGGCAATGCGTAGTTGTACTTATGTAGACAGGCGTTTTGCAAAGCGGTTCTCCAGCAGCTTTTTTCTCATCATTAGCCGCAGCTCATTACCTTCGTCATCTTCTGATTGGACAAGTTTGCGTCCAGAATCGATCAGCGTCATCGCGCGCACTCGACCGAGGTCCGTTCTCCCCAGAATTGAGTTAAGGAGATTTGTATGAAGATCATGCTGGTCGAAGATTCGCCAGTTGAGCGGTTGCACATCGCTAGATACCTCGAGGATTGGGGACTTGATTTCGTTGCGGCCGACAACGGCGCGGAAGCCTGGCGCATTCTGCAGGAACCGGAGGCGCCGGCATTGGTCCTGCTCGACTGGATGCTGCCCGAAATCGATGGAATTGAGCTTTGCCGCAGGATTCGGACACTGGGCGCGACCGGCAACTACATCTACACCGTGATGCTGACGGCGAAGGACAGAAAGGCAAACCTGCTGACCGCGATGGAAGCCGGCGCCGACGACTATCTAGGTAAGCCTGTCGATGCTTCGGAGCTGCGCGCCCGCATCCTGGTGGGCAAGAGAATTCTTGAGCTGCAGGAGTCGTTGCGCTTCTCCGCCACCCACGATTTTCTTACCCGCTTGCTGAATCGCGGCGAGATTCTGGCTTCTTTAAAACGAGAAGTTTCGCGCAGCGAGCGGGAGGCGAAGCCTACCTCGATCATCCTCGGCGATCTCGATCACTTTAAGCGCGTCAACGACACGTTCGGACACGCAGCCGGTGATGCGGTGCTGAAGGAAGTAGGACTGAGGTTGCAATCCGAATTAAGAGACTACGATCTGGTCGGCCGATATGGTGGAGAGGAATTTCTCCTCATCCTGCCAAACTGCCCGTTGACTGTAGGAACTCGCCGTGCGGAAGAAGTCAGGTGCCTGGTGTCGGAGAAGCCGGTCATTGCCGGATCGACCAGCATTCCTGTCACGGTAAGTATGGGGGTCACTGCCACCGATGTGACCCGGCCCATAACGATAGAAAGTCTGCTGCAACAGGCCGATATCGCCCTTTATCGCGCAAAGAACAATGGACGCAACTGCGTAGAGACATACTTCCACGAGAAGGCCAACTCCGCCGGTGCTTAGCCGCCGAAGCCGTTGGTGCGATGGTGATGCCTGCAATCCGGAATCTCTTAGACAGTAATGTCGTAATTTGCCCATTGCTGCATGGTTACGAGGGTGTTGCTCTTTTATTCTTGTTGAATTGACACAGTAGAACGACTACGACACAGTAAGCACAGAAATGACAGGGGTCTTAGGTCGGATGGCAGCGTGCCCGGTTTGCAACCATCATGTATCCGCTCCTTTTTTTCTTAACCTAAATGGCTGGAGATGGCTGGTTTGCCCTCATTGCAAGGCAAGGCTGGAAATGAAACCGCCGCGCTCTGTCGTACTAGGCCCAATCGTGGCACCTCTGTTCGTGCTCGCGCGTCGCGGCCTTGTGTTAGAGATCATCGCCTTTGTCTTTGTTTTTGTCACAATTTTTCTTCTGCTATTGGAAAGTATCCGGCCCAAAGTGCAGCTCCGGAAAAAGCCCCTGCCTGAGCCCACCATCCGGCTAAACATCGATGGTCCTTCAAACCTGGGGGACCACTCATAGACCCGCCTTCTCGTGGCTTCTCTTTCCACCTCGTATAATCAGAACTAGGAATCTTCCTTTCAGGTGATCGTTTGAGCTCCCACATCCCCCCGCGTCCCGGTCAGTCGCAGCAAGGCCCGCAGCCAATTCCCGGTGTTAACGCGATCGTTGCAGTTGGTTCCGGCAAGGGAGGGGTAGGAAAAACCACTCTCGCTGTGAATCTGGCGCTGGGACTTTCGAAACTCGGACATAAGACTGGACTGCTCGATGCCGACGTTTATGGCCCCAACGTCCCGCTCATGCTCGGCACCAGCGCGCAACCCCGCGTGATCGGCGAAAACCGGATTGAGCCGGTTAATGTCCACGGCATCAAACTCATTTCGGTTGGGCTGCTCAATCCGGGGGACAAACCGCTGATCTGGCGTGGTCCGATGTTGCATTCGGTGATCCGCCAATTTCTCGGTCAGGTGCAATGGGGCACGCTCGACTACTTAATTGTCGATCTCCCGCCGGGAACGGGCGATGTAGCCTTGTCACTTATCCAAACCGTGCCGCTGACGGCCGCCATCGTCGTTTCCACACCGTCTGACGTTTCGCTTCAAGACGCGCGCAAGGCGATCGAGATGTTTCGCCAAATGAAGGTTGACATCGCTGGCATGGTGGAAAACATGAGCTACTTTGTCTGCCCGCACTGCCATCACGAGATCGACATCTTCTCTCGAGGTGGAGCTGAAAAAACGGCGCGGCAATTCGGGGTGGATTTCCTCGGCAGTGTTCAGCTCGATCCCGAAATCCGCCGGTCGGGAGATGCAGGCAGGCCGGCGGTGCTTGCAGGCGAGGATTCTCCTCACGCCAAGGCCCTTTTTGACTTTGCCCGCCTCGTTGCAGACAAGGTCCAGCAAATCCGATCTGCGGCGCCCGAAGGCGTCATTCAAATCCAATAAGCTGCCTTGCTCATCTAATGGGTAGCCTTCAGGAGTACTGACACGGCTTCGGGAAGCCGCTAGAATTAGCTTGCGCGTGTTGCTGTCCGGAGGATTGTCGGCCCAGCGCGCTTCTAACTTATTGTGCACAAGGCTGTTAATCTAGGCAGGAGTTCGTGGTAACCGAGATCAAATCATGTCGTCTGGCGGCCATGGGATTGGAAATCGAGAGCGCGAAATTCTGACCGCGATCGTGGAAACGTTTATCTCCACGGGCGAGCCAGTTGGATCGCGTGTGCTCTCCCGCGCCAGCCGTGAGGGACTCAGCCCGGCCACGATACGGAATGTAATGGCCGATCTGGCTGATGCCGGGTACCTGGAGCAGCCACATACTTCTGCGGGACGAGTGCCGAGCCCGGCAGCTTATCGTTACTACGTCGAGCAACTGAGCGGAAAAGTACAGCTTTCGCAAACCGATGAAGACATCATTCATGACTCGCTGCACGGCATTACCGATGTTCAGGAGTTCATGGAGCGCACGTCGCATGTGCTGTCGCTGATCTCGCGGAACGTGGGCGTCGCCGTCGCAGCTAGTGGACCAAAGAACGCGCTGGAGCACGTGTACTTCTCCCGATTGGGCGACCAGAAAGTCCTAGCTGTTGTGGTCACAAAATCAGGGTTGGTGCGCGACCGGGTTTTGCGTCTTGATTTGCCGCAGGCTGACCTGGACGCGGCAGCGCGGTTCATCAACGACAATTTTCGCGGCTGGACGCTCGAAGCGGTTCGCGCTGAGATTGCGCGCCGCGTGGAAAAGGAGCGTAGTGAATACGATCGGCTCATGTCTTCGGTCGAGCAGCTCTATAAGCAGGGCGTTCTGTCGGGCGACGACTCGGCGCAGGTGGTATTCATCGAGGGCGCGGCCAATCTGGTTGCCAGCGAACAGGACCGGGCGCGGTTGCAGGAGCTTTTGCAGGCGCTCGAGGAAAAACAGAGATTGGTCGAGCTGCTGGGCGCGTATCTGGATGCAAAACAGGAGGCGGTGCGCGTGGTGATTGGTCTCGACGAAGCCCAGCCATCGTTGCGCAATCTGGTCCTGATCGGCACTCCGGCGCGAGTGGGAGGAGAGGTCATGGGCTCGCTGGCGGTGCTGGGACCAACGCGTATGGATTACCAGCACACGATTACGGCTGTCTCCTACATCGCGCGGCTGTTCGACAAAATCCTGAATGAAAATGAGTGAGTGGCATGGCTAGAACCAACGGAAAAGCACAAATCGAAGAGCAACAAATTGATGCCGAGCACGAATTGCCGGCGGCGGAGGAGACTGAGGAACAGCAGGCTTCCCAGCCGCAGCAACCGGTCGCCGACCGTGTTTCGGAAGCAGAGAAACTTCGCGCTGAACGCGATACGCTTCTGGACCGCCTGGCGCGCATGCAGGCTGAGTTTGACAACGCTCGCAAACGCGCCGCCAAGGAGCAGCAGGACTATCGCGATTACGCGCTGGTGGACGCGATCAAGACCTTGATTCCGGTGCTCGACAGCTTTGATCGGGCGCTGCAGACCTCGCCAGAAAAGTCTGAGTTCCACGCCGGCGTGGGGTTGATCCAAAAGCAGTTGCAGGACGCACTGGCTAAGATTGGCGTGCGGCCGATTTCAGCCAAAGGCGAGCAGTTTGACCCGCGCTTCCATGAAGCCATTGAGATGGTCGACACCGAGGACGCAAAAGATCATCAGGTGCTCGAAGAGCTGCAGCGTGGATACAAGTTGAAGGATCGGCTGCTGAGGCCGGCGATGGTCAAGGTCGCGCGAAATCCAAAACACTGAATTGCAATTGAAAGCCTTTAAGTGAGAGGGAATCAGACTCTGCCAAGCAACGTAAAACGAGACTACTACGAAGTGTTGGGTGTCCAGCGTGGGGCCAGTGAACAGGAGATCAAGAGCGCCTACCGCAAGCTGGCGATGACTTACCATCCCGACCGCAATCCCAACAATCCGGACGCGGAAGAAAAATTCAAGGAGGCCAGCGAAGCCTATGCAGTGCTGGCCGATGCCGAGAAGCGTGGGCTGTACGACCGTTTTGGCCACGCAGGTGTAGGGGCAGCGGGAGCAGGGCCGGGGTTTGACGCCACGGTCTTCCAGGATTTCAGCGACATTTTCGGCGAGTTCTTCGGATTCGGCGATCTGTTCGGAGCGGGACGCACCGGGCGACGCACACGCGCACAGCGCGGGGGCGACCTGCGCGAGGACGTCACCCTGGAATTCGAAGAAGCAGTTTTCGGAGCCGAGAGGAAGATCACCTATCGCAAGCACGAGACTTGCGATACCTGTGGGGGGTCAGGCAGCGCGGGAGGAAAGGCCCCTGCAACCTGCCGCAGCTGCGGTGGCCGCGGCCAGGTAAGGTATCAGCAAGGTTTCTTCAGCATCGCACGCACGTGCCCAACATGCCAGGGGGCGGGCAGCGTGATCAGCGATCCTTGCAGCAAGTGCAGGGGTGAAGGCAGGGTGGTTCACCAAAAGACTGTCGACGCCAAGATTCCCGCTGGTGTGGAGAACGAAACCCGCATTCGCTTTAGCGGGTTGGGAGAAGCGGGCGTTCACGGCGGCCAGCCCGGCGACCTTTACGTTGTTCTTCACGTGAAGGATCACTCTCTGTTTGAGCGCCAGGGAAACGATCTGCACTGCGTCATTCCCATTTCCATCACGCAAGCGGCGCTGGGCGCGGAGATTCGGGTGCCGACGCTCGAGGGCGAGCAGACGCTGAAGATACCCGAGGGCACGCAATCAGGAACGACGCTGAAGGTCCGCGGAAAGGGAGTGCCGGTGTTGAACGGGCACGGCAAGGGCGATCTTTTCATCGAAGTGCGGGTTCAGACTCCGACGAAGTTGAACAAGCGCCAGCGCGAGCTGCTGCAGGAACTTCAAGGCTCGACGCCAATTGAGAACCGACCGGAGCGGAGGTCGATTCTGGGCAAGGTCAAAGACATGTTCAACGAGCTGTAATAACTGGTTACTTGCTATTTTTTAAGCCACTAGTAACTAGCCACCAGCAACTCCATGACCCGCCGACGCTGGATCGCCGACGAAGTCTCCAGAAACCGCGCCGCTTTGATCGGGGAGCATGCGCGCCACCTCTCGCAGGTTCTTCGCGCGCGAGTCGGGCAGGAATTCGAAATTGCGACCGGCTCAGACGTCCGTCACGGAAGGATATCGAAGATCCTTCCAGATCGAGTCGAATTTGATCTGGGTGAAGTAGTCATGCATTCTGCGCCTTTGCCCATTACCGTTGCGATTTCCATTTTTAAATTCGACCGCATGGAATGGGCGATCGAGAAATGTACAGAGCTGGGTGTGGCGCGGATGATTCCTGTGATCACAGCACGGACAGAAACGCATCTTGCCGCAGCGGCCGCAAAGCGTGCCGAACGATGGAAACGCATTGCGAAACAGGCGTCCGAACAGTCGAGGCGAGTTGCGCCTCCAGAAATTGTGGGACCAATTAAATTCAAAGAGATGCTTGCAGTTGCCGCCGATGTACGCGTGGTGCTGTCTGAAGCCGAAAGTGATCTGATGTTGAAAGAAGCAATTCCTCAAAAGGCAAGCTCGTTGCTGCTCGCTTTCGGTCCGGAAGGCGGGTGGAAGGAAGAAGAGCTTTCAGAGTTTCGCGACGCCGAATGGGCATCAGCGTCCCTCGGGAATACGATCCTGCGCGCAGAAACAGCCGTGATCGCTGGGGTGGCAATAGCTTCCTCTTTCTTTAATCGTTAGAGCCGGTAACTGAAAAGGCTGACAACTGATGGCTGACGGCTCCTCTCTCTGATATGCTCCTGCTCAGTGGCAGTCTCCCGAGTAAATTCTAAGACACACATCCAACCTGATCCGCAACAGCAGCAGGCGATTGAGCACGTCCACGGCCCCATGCTGGTGGTGGCGGGCGCGGGAACGGGAAAAACGACTGTTCTCACGCGCCGAATCGCTCATTTGGTCAAGAACGGTTATGCGCGTCCAGAGGAGATTCTTGCCCTGACTTACACCGTGAACGCCGCGGAAGAGATGTTCAAGCGTGTGCAGGGTGAACTCGGCGCGTCGGTGGCCAAAGGGTTTCAGGTCCACACCTTTCACGACTACTGCTTCAAGCTGCTGATCCGGGCCGGCCGCGATTTCAAGGTACTGGATGATAAGCAGCTATGGATCTTTTTGCGCCGCAATATTCGTGAGCTTCGCCTGAATTATTTCGTCCGCGCAGCGAATGTTGCGAAGTTTCTCGACGACCTCCTCGATTTCGTACGCCGCTGCCATGACGAATTGGTGGGACCAGAGCAGTATGCCGATTACGTGAGCAGCGTCGGCTGCGGAGAACTTCCCGTGCCGAGGGTGAGCAAATCCAAAGACGCAGATGACGTGACCGAGCAAGAAGCGATTGGCCGGTGCCGGGAAATTGCCTTTGTCTTTGAGGCTGTCGAGCGCATGTTGCGCGAAAGAAATCTCGGCACATTCGGCCACCAAATCCTGCGCGCGTACCAGTTGCTCAGTGAAGATACAGCAATGCTCGATCACGAGCGCGCCCGCATCCGGTTCATTCTGGTTGACGAATTCCAGGATGCCAACTTTGCACAAATCCGAATTCTCCAGAAACTCGCGGGCGAGGGCTCCTCGTCGCGCAACGTCTTTGCGGTGGGAGACCCAGACCAGGCCATCTACCGTTTTCGCGGGGCGTCGAGTGAAGCCTTCGTGCTCTTTCAGAACGCATTTCCGGACTGCAAGCTGGTTGTCCTTTCCAAAAACCGGCGTTCCACAACCCCAATTCTGAATTGCGCTCACGCTGTAATCGCACAAAACCCGGCTTTTGCCCTGCAAGCAGACGGCAGCCAGTACAGCCGCACTCCACTGATTTCGGCGCGAGACGAACTACAGCCCGAGAAGTCAGCCAAGCGGGCGCTGGCCGAAGCAGTTATTGTGTCAGGCTCGTTCATGGAAGCCACGGACCTGGTTGCCACGCTGATTGAGGTCCGACGGCGCTCCCGCTGCAACTGGAAGGACATCGCGGTTCTTTATCGTACGCACTCGCATAGAGACGAAGTTGCTGCCGAGCTGGCTAGAAAAGAAATTCCGTTTTCTATCGAGGCGCTTGATGTGATGGACGCCTCCGAAGTCCGTGATCTGCTCGCTTGTCTCGGGGCAGTAATTTCGCCGACCGACAGCGCGTCTTTGTTTCGCGCGGCCGCCTTGCGCCAATTTTCAGTTGATCCCGGTGAACTTCGCGCCGCGATGAAGGGGGTGCCTCGAGATGGCAATCAGGGGCTGGCAACCGTCTTGCCGCAGATCAAGGGCGGGACGGACCTACTCAGAACGGTAGAGCATACGAGGCAAGAAATTTCCGGCAGAAAGACTCACGCTGCCCTGCTGACCGTAATTCGCCTGTTCGAATTGCCACGAAAACCTGCGATCCAGGCTGTTCTCGAATTTGCGAGCAAGTGGGAGGAGTCTCCGCTGACCGCAACCCAGCAGCCGGGGGAGTTTCTCGAATACCTCGATTTGTTCCGAGAGGCGCGCGGCACTATCGCTCTTCCCATCCGCGAAGAGGATGACACAGTAAAGCTGATGACGGTGCATGGTGCAAAGGGCCTGGAATTTGAACATGTATTTGTGTTGCGGGTCGTCAGCAATTCCTTTCCTGCCTCGTATCGCGAGCCGATGATCGAGTTTCCTGCGGAGTTGCGAAACTCGAGTTCTCTGAGCGCTCAAGATGACAAGACGCTTTACGATCAAGAAGAGCGGCGTCTTTTCTACGTAGCCATGACTCGCGCCCGCGACACGCTGACGGTTTACGGCACGTGTGGGAAAGGGAAAGAAAAAACCCCGCCCGGATACTTGCGCGAGCTGCTCAAAAACGCCCACATCAAGCCTTGGCTGAAGCAGAGGACCTGCCGCGAATTCCAAGCCGAAATCTTTGCCGCCGCAGAACCGATACCGTTGCATTCCCGGCTGGCGGAATGGGTAGCGATGCAGCCGGCATCGGATCTCGCTGCATCTCTAAGTGCGAGCGCAATCGATCGCTATAAGCTCTGCCCACTGCAGTTCAAGCTGGAGCGCGAGTGGAGGATTCCGGCGGAAGTGTCAGCGGCGATGCAGTATGGTGCTTCCATGCACCGGGTTCTGCGCGCTTTCTACGATTCCGTGCGCATGAACCGAATCTACTCGGAAGCGGCTCTCCTGGAACTCTTTCGCGTGGATCTTGCCGGTGAATCCATCGCCGACAAATATCAGCACGATCTATACGAACGGCAGGGGATCACTCAACTGCGGGAATTCCTGGCCGGCGCCACCCAAGCTCAGCCCGCAGTACTCCACACCGAAGAGCACTTCAGCGTGAAACTCGGCGAGACCAATCTCGTCGGCCGCATCGATCGCATTGATCGCGCTTCCGACGGAGCGGTGGTCATCACCGACTACAAGACTGGAAGGCCGAAGGCGCAGGAAGACGCCGACGAGAGCCTCCAGCTTTCACTGTATGCGCTGGCGGCGCGTGAGAAGTGGGGATACAAAGCTGAGCGCCTCATCTTTCACAACCTCGAAGGAAACAACACGATCAGCACTACGCGCAGCGAAATTCAGCTGGAAGAGGCGAGAGTAGAGGTGACGGAGATCGCTCGGAAGATCGCGGCGGGACAATTTGATCCGAAGTCCGGATTTCAATGCAATTCCTGCGCCTATCGCCTGCTTTGCCCGAAAACTGAGAAGCGAGTTCCGGAACTGATCGCGATTGCGGCGGCACAACAAAATTGAATTGTGCAGCAAAAAAACTTAGGGGACGCTTGCGCGTCCCCTTAGTAGTTGCCTTAGGCCAATTTAGTGTTTCTTCTTGCTGGCCTTCTTTGCTTTCTTCTTGGTTGCCATGGTTGCCTATTCTCCCTTCCATTGTTCATGGATCACGCAACGATCAATTGTTGCGACTGATTGATTGTATAGAGTCAATAAAAGTCGAAGTCAAGAGAAAAATGACGTGCGACGATGAACGAAATCGTGTACGAAAGTCACTCGAGGTTGCAAGGCTTCGAAGGTTTCAAAGTTTCGGTTGTTGTTTCGAGTTTCCAGTTTTGAGTTTCAAGTTAACGCATTGCATGAACGCCTTGATCAGCGCGGGTTTCGTGGCAGGTGTTGGAAACTTGAAACTTTTGAAGCTTCGAGACCTCGAGACATCGAGACCTTCCTTCTCTCCTACTCTCGCACAAGAAGCCTATAATTTTGTTGTTGCGATTCGAGGAGCACTCATATGACCGCTAAAGACGAGGTCGTTATCATTTCCGGCTGCCGGACTCCGGTTGGAAAATTTCAAGGCAGCCTTTCCGAGTTCAGCGCGACCCAGCTGGGAGCGATCGTGGTTCGTGAAGCCGTGAAGCGAGCCGGGATCGATCCCGCGAAAGTTGACGAATGCATCATGGGCAACGTGGTGTCGGCGGGCCTGGGGCAAAACCCGGCGCGCCAGGCTGCAATTTTCGGTGGGCTCTCGCCGGAAGCTGGCGCTATGACCATCAACAAAGTGTGCGGATCAGGATTGAAGGCGGTCGCTCTCGCCGCGCAGGGAATTCACACAGGAAATAGCACCTTAGTTGTAGCCGGCGGTATGGAGTCGATGACCAACGCGCCCTACCTGCTGCCGCAAGCGCGAAAAGGGTACCGCCTTGGTGACGCGCAGATCGTCGACTCAATGGTACGCGATGGCCTTTGGGACGTGTACAACAACTACCACATGGGCGTCACCGGCGAGAACGTAGCCGAGAAGCACGGCATCACGCGCGAAGAACAGGATGAGTTCGCGCTGAACTCGCATCTTAAAGCGGTTGCCGCGATCAAGGAATGTCGTTTCAAGTCGCAAATCGTTCCCGTAGAAATTCCGGCAAAGAAGAAAGGAGCACCGCCGGTAATCTTCGACAAAGACGAATCTCCCCGTGAAGACACAACCATTGAAGCCCTGCGCGCGCTGAAGCCGGCGTTCAAGAAAGATGGAACGGTAACGGCGGGCAATGCTCCGGGAGTTAACGATGGCGCCGCGGCGGTGGTTGTCACCAGCGCTGCGAAGGCAAAGGAACTGGGGGCGAAGCCGATGGTGCGAATTGTGGCGCAGGCCACGAGCGGTATCGATCCCAAATGGGTGATGATGGCCCCAGTCGCTGCGGTCCGCAAGATCTGGGAAAAGACGGGATGGAGGAACGAGGACGTTGATCTCTACGAGTTGAACGAAGCTTTTTCCGTGCAGGCCATGGGAGTGATGCGCGAGCTCGGCCTCAATCCCGAAATAACCAACGTGAACGGAGGGGCGGTGGCAATTGGCCATCCCATTGGCGCGAGCGGTGCCCGCATTCTGGTCACGCTGATTTATGAAATGATCCGCCGCGACGTGCATCGCGGGATCGCGGCGCTTTGCCTCGGCGGCGGCAACGCAGTCGCGATGGCGATCGAGAGATAGACCGCCGACATGCATCTCGGAACTCGCGGGTAACTCAATCCTTGGCTAATCCGGACGGTACCGGCACAAACGGAGCTATTCGTAACGAAGCGCCAGCATCGGGTTGACGAGGGTCGCGCGACGCGCAGGAATGTAGCACGCGACCAGAGCAACCAGGATCAGCAGGCTGGAAACGGCAGCAAACGTAAGCGGATCGTGTGCGCTAACGCCGAACAGCAGGTGCGCCATTAGCCGGGTTAGTCCCAGCCCAGCACCGACGCCAATAGCCACGCCAACCAGCGCCAACTTCGTGCCCTGTTGCAGAACCGTTTGCAGCACATCTCCGCGCTGGGCTCCGAGCGCCAAACGAATTCCAATTTCGCGCCGGCGTTGGGACATGGTGTACGACATCACGCCGTAAATGCCGATGACTCCCAGAGCAAGCGCCATCGCTGCGGCAATTCCCAGCATCACCAGAGTAAAGGCGGTTCGCGCCACAGATTTGCCGTACACGTCTCGCATCGTCCGCACCGACGCCAGCGGCAGATTCGAATTCACCGACCATACGGCTGCACGGACTTCATTCAGAAAACTTTCTGTTCCCGCGCGCTGACTGCGGATGCAAAAGGTCACGATCCGTGCCGCCTGCGCCGGTCTCGATCCAAAAAGATTTTCCAGCAGTGGAGGCCAGTACACGATTTCCGGCGCCGTTTCCTGCACGCCCTTCTCACGAACATCCTGGATGACGCCGACCACTTCGTGCCACGGCATCGTTGGAGTTTCGCGTAGGTGCTTCCCGATGGCCGCCGTTGGCGTACCCCACATTTCGCGCGCCAGATTCTCGGAAATCATGACCTTCGGTTCAAGTCCATAGATTTCACCCCAAGTCATTTCGCGTCCCGCAACCAGGCGCGTTCCTGCGGTCCGCAGCAAGCCGGGCGAAATAAATTTGTATAGCCGCAACGGCGCTATGGTGTTATCGGCATAGACCTTGTCCTCGGCGTAAACCTCATCCCAAGCTGAGTCGAAGCCTTCCATGGGCATTTCGCTCACGAACCCGGCAGATTTCACGCCTTGAATGGCATTGAGCTTGTCGACAATCTCGTTCTGCAGGCGGGTTACGCCTTCCGGTTCGGCTATCAATGAGTCGGGGACGGAAATCCTCAGGAGTTGCAGGTGCTGAGGATCGGCGAACCCCGGATCGACAGTCCGCAAGGCTTCAAATGTGCGAATCATCAGACCCGCGCTGACCAGCAGGACCAACGCCATCGCCACCTGGCCCACAACTAGCAGATTGCGCGCGCGCTGCCGTTCCCGGCTTGCACTGATTGTTCGTCCCGCGCTCTGGAGAGCGGAGACGGTGCCTGGACTGGCGTATCTCAGAGCCGGAATAATTCCAAAGAACAAACCGGACAACACTGAAAGAACCAACGTGAACTCCAATGTCCGCGCATCTATCGCGATTTCGTTTAGGCGAGGCAGATTCGACGGACCCATGGCCACGAGGAATCGCACACCGGCATAAGCTAAAGCGACCCCCGCCAGCCCTCCTATCAGGCCGAGCATTACACTTTCAACTAGAAGTCCGCGCACGATTCGTCCCCAACCCGCACCGAGTGCCGCCCGAACGGCCAATTCCTGCTGACGCGTTTCCGCCCGTACAAGCAGCAAATTCGTCACGTTAGTGCAAGCAATCAACATGACGACGCCGATCGTACCCATCACCACCCACAGCAGTTCGCCTACGTTGCCGATTACTTCTTGTTTCAACGGACGAATCATCGGGGTGATTTTCCAGGTTTCGTAAATATGCGGATTTGTGCCTGGGCCGTTCGACCACGAATCCATCCAGATCGGTAGCATTCGCGTCATGTCCGCATTGGCTGTTGCGATCGTTGTTCCTGGCTTGAGCCGCGCGATTCCGTGATATCCGAATCCCGCAAGAATCAGATTGTTTCGGTCAAAAGCCGAAGGAACGATGACATCGAAATCGGCATCGACGAGTTGAAACCCTTTAGGCATTACACCGACAATTTCGCGTGCCTGCGAGTCGAGCATGAGGTTTCGCCCAACGATCGTCGGGCTTCCGCCGAAGCGCTTCTGCCAGTAGCCGTAGCTCAGCATGACTCTTTGCGGGCCGCGCGGCACCTGGTCCTCGGCCAAAAGCCAACGGCCAATGACCGGTGGGACGGCAAGCGCCTGAAGCACGCCATCGCTCACCAAAACTGTGCGTACCTGCTCGGGTTCCGCTAGCCCCGTGATATTCGCCGTACCTGCTACCCAAATACCCAGGGACTGAAACGTCCGGTTGTGCTCGGCGTAGGTGAAATACATCGACGGCGAGAGGAGAAGGCCATTTTCAAAATCTGTCAATCCTTCGGCTGCCGGAGCGAGTTGATGCAACGCCACCAGTTTCTCGGCTTGCGGGTAGTGCAGTGGCTTTAGCAGGACGCTATTCACAACCGTGAAGACCGCCGTATTGGCGGCGATTCCAAGTGAGATGGTCAACAAGGCGACTGCCGTGAACACGGGATTGTGGCACAGCGCGCGAAGTCCGTAACGGATATCGAAAAGGAAATTTTCAGTGGATGGCCATGCCCACACGTCGCGGCTTTTTTCTTCCACCAGGCCGAGGTTCCCAAACTCTCGCAGCGCAGTATGCCTCGCTTCTTCCCTCGGCATTCCATTGGCGACGAGTTCCTCGATTTTCTCGTCGATATGGGCTTGAATCTCTTCCGACAATTCACGATACAGCCGTCGTCGCGAGAGCAATTGGCTCAACCAACTCATGATTCACCTGGCGCCAGAACTCGTGTTATGCCCTCCAGCATGCGCTCAAAACTCGATACCTGACGCTCCAGGTGCTTCGCGCCGGCGGCTGTCAATTTGTAAGTGCGAACGCGGCGATTGGTAGAAGAGGTGCCCCACTCAGCCTTGACCAACTGTTGCTTAAGAAGACGCTGCAGAGCTGGATACAGCGATCCTTCTTCGATCTGAAGCAGGTCATCGGACGTGCGTTTGATGTGCTGGGCGAGCGCATAGCCGTGCAAGGGCTGGCGTTTCAACGTTCGCAGAATCATCATCTCTAAAGCGCCCGGGAAAAGGTCTCGTTCTGCTGCTTTGGTCATATGAAAACTGCGATTAGCTATGTTGATCTAGGCCTAGAGTAAAATAGTATAACGAGACCGGTAGGTCAAGTTGAATCTCGTGATTCACGAGTTATTCAGAAAAGGAGCAATTTCTGAAAATGTTTGAAGTTGTTGATCGTGCGATTGGTACGGGGTAAGTAAATAGTTCTGTCGCTGACTCCTCGAAAGCCCGAAATTGCTTCAACTTGATCCGCAAGAAAAGATAGGAGGACTCTCTTTCGAGAGCCCTCTCGAAGGTCCAACATTACTTCGTCGGTGCCGGAACAATTTCCGCTAGCCGCGGATCATTTCGCAACGGGGCGAATTCCGCGTCCTTGTAGACATTCGCCAGTTCTTTGTATCCCTCTTCTTTCGCCTTGCGCAGGCTTCTCATGCACTCATCGGTTTCGCCACGCTTGGCGTAAATCTTGGCGAGCATGTAAGCATAGCGCGCGCGCTCCTCGGGACTGGCGATCTGAGCCTGTACGCCTGAGTTTGAGGTGGAAAGCGCATCAGGATTTAACTCGAGTGCCCGCTCATACTCCGCAAAGGCACGGTCCAGCTTCTTCTGGGCAAACCAGGTTGCGCCCAGGTTGACGTGAAATGTGGATTTGGTCTCATCAAGAGCTACCGCCTTCTTGAACTGCTTGGCAGCCGGACCATAACGCTTGTTCATGTACTCTACGGCGCCCAGGTTGTTGATGGCGTCGGCATACTTCGAGTCGCGCTTACTTGCCTTCTGGAAATTGAACCGTGCTTCTGGCAATTTTCCCGCCTTAAGATAGGAGAGTCCGAGTTTATTGTAGAGATGCGCATTCTTAGGCTGTTTGCGGATTGCCGTCTCAAAGCATCGGATTGCCTCGGCGTAGTCCTTGTTTGTGCGTGCCGTGTCGCCCTTTGCCTCGAGTTGTGCAACGCTCATGGAATCGAGATTAGTTTCGACTGGATCCGCGGCTGCACCGAGGGCATACTGCCCCACCCCCATGGTCATCGCCACGATCATGAGTTTTAGAGTGAGATGACGCATACTGTGCCTCTTTCTGGGAGGAAGCATTCTCCGCTTATACTGACTTGCTTGCATTCGGTGATATGCCCTCCGCACCTGTGGCATTTATGGAACAAATCGCGCACAAAAAAAAGGTTAGAGCTGCTACAGAACGGCTTCACGGGAGGTTACCTCTGCAGCCGTCAGCGATCAGTCGTCAGCCCTCAGTAAAAATCCGTGCAAGGTTGAGCGTTGGATCCGAGCATAAACCGCTGGATTCTACCGTTACATCGCCGTTACACCCGACGCAATCCCAGTGTTAGCCGTTACATACGAAATGTCACCGCCCGCCAGTCCTGAAAGGGTGTATAAAGGAATTGCCGGAGCGGCCATTGGGGGGCAGACATGCCTTCGACCACGGCGGATTCGGCTCACGTTGAGGAACTGCGCGCCGAGCTGCAATTGATACTGCAGTCCCCGTCGTTTTCGCGTTCACCCGGACTCTCTCGTCTGCTTTCTTACCTCTGTGAAAAGACCTTCGCCGGCGAGAGCGATCGGATCAAGGAATATTCCGTAGCATTGGACGTTTTCGGCAGGCAGGAATCCTTCGACCAGGAAAGCGATTCAATCGTCCGGGTGCAAGCGAACCGTCTACGCAAGCGGCTTGCGGAATACTACGCCAGCGAGGGAAGCAATCACCGCATCCATATCACAATTCCTGTTGGTCAATATGTTCCGGAGTTTGATGAGAGGCCGGCAATTCAGGAATTTCCTTCCGACACCGGGAGGCCAAGCCCAACGCCTGAAGGCCCATCCAACACTCAAAGTGAGTCAACGAGGCGGTTGTGGCAATCAGGCATCAGCATCATATTTCTGATTACGGCGCTTGCTTTGTTTGTGCTTTTCTCTGCGCGCCAGCGGGGAACATTCCACTCTGCGGTTCAAAGTTCTACGACTCCGCACGAGTCGGCGACCCCGATGGTCGGCCTCCCGGTAGGTGACGAAATCCGCATCCTTGCGGGATCAAATCGCGAATATGTCGATCGTTCGGGCAAATTGTGGAGTCCGGACGCGTACTTCACCGGCGGAACGGTCATTCGCAGTCCAGTGCAGCATATTTGGAGAACGCAGGATGCCGCAATGTATCGCACCTCCCGGCAGGGGGATTTTCGCTATGACATTCCGCTGACGCCAGGTATTTACGAGTTGCACCTGGATTTTGCGGAGACCTTCTACGGCCCGGAGGATGTCGGGGGTGGCGGCGAGGGGAGTCGCGTAATGACCGTCACAGCGAACGGAAAGCCCCTGCTGAGCGACTTCGATGTGATCACGGATTCTGGAGGCGGCCGGACCGCTGACGTTAAAGTCTTTACCGACATCTCCCCTGCGCCGGGTGGTTTCCTGCACCTGGTTTTTTCTTCGGCGAACGGCAAGGCAATGATTTCGGCGATCGAGATTTTGCCCGGGTATCTAGGCCACATTCGCCCGGTGCGCATTGTTGCTCGTGACGTGCCTTACTACTCGAACGATAGCCAGTGGTGGAGTTCCGACATTTATTTCAGAGGCGGACAGTTGTCAGCCAGTGAAACGCCGGCGGCCGGAACCGACGATCCAGAATTGTATGAGACCGAACGCTGGGGTCACTTTTCTTATGCGATTCCGGTGACGACAGGGAAGTACACAGCCACTTTGTATTTCATCGAGCATGGCTTGCATGCCGCCGCCCAAGCAGATGTGGCCAACACGGCCTACGATGCGAGGTCCCGGGCGGAGCGGGTCTTTGATGTGTTCTGCAACGGAAAGACAATTGTGCGCAGTCTCAACATCGCGAAAGAAGCAGGCGAGAATCGGCCGTTGCTTCGCAAGATCACTGGGCTGGCTCCGAATGCGCAGGGCAAACTCCTGCTGGAATTCGTTCCCGTAAATCAGTACGCGACGGTGAGCGCAATCGAAGTGGTGGCGGAATAGTGCACTTATTTTGTCGTACGTCGTCCGCCAAACCCATTTCCAACTGTGGCGATCTATTTCTCCTTTGGGCTGACCCCTGTCCGACACCAACCACCAAGGACCAACGACGATTCCGAATGGTCACGCCAAGTGATCGGCCTTGAAGTTAGGCCCACAGTGTCCGATCCAGAGTCCGGTACTGAATAGCCTCGGCTATGTGCTTGGGCTGGATGGCAGCTTCTCCCTCAAGATCTGCAATGGTGCGAGAAACCTTCAGAATACGGTCGTGGGCACGGGCCGTGAGGCCCTGCTGAGTCATGGCGCGTTCGAGCAGGCGTTCGCAATCGGGGGAGAGTTCGCAGAAGGCGCGAATCTGGCGTGGCGCCATCTGTGCATTCGAGTAGATTCTTCCGCGCCCTTGGCCCGCGAACCTCTGCAGTTGCGTTTCGCGCGCACGCATAATTCGATCGCGAATCTGGGCGGAGCCTTCCGGGTCCGATGCCGATCGCATTTCTTTGTAGTTCACTGCGGGCACATCGATGTGAATGTCAATGCGGTCCATCAGCGGCCCGGAGATTTTTTGCATGTAGCGCTGGATCATCGGCTGCGTGCAACGGCATTCGCGAGAGCGGTCGTTGAAGAATCCGCAGGGACACGGGTTCATCGCTGCCGCTAGCATGAAGCGCGCCGGAAATGTCAGCGACATGGCAGCGCGCGCGATACAGACAGTGCCGTCCTCCAGCGGTTGCCGCATTACTTCGAGCACGTTGCGAGGAAATTCCGGCAACTCGTCGAGGAATAGAACACCGTTGTGAGCAAGCGAAACCTCTCCCGGCCGAGGCACGACACCGCCGCCGATCAGCCCAGCATCGGAAATCGTGTGATGGGGTGAGCGGAACGGCCGCATTCCCACTAGACCGGCTCCATGATCCAGCACGCCTGCCACACTGTGAATTTTTGTCGTCTCCAGAGCTTCTTCGAACGTGAACGGCGGCAGGATGGTCGGAATGCGTTTGGCAAGCATGGTCTTGCCCGATCCCGGTGGCCCGACCATCAGAATGTTGTGCCCGCCGGCACAGGCGACTTCGAGAGAGCGCTTCGCGGTCTGCTGTCCGCGGACATCTTTGAAGTCAATCGGGAAATGCTGTAATTCGTTTAACAACGATTTCTGATCGACGTTGACTGGCAGAAGTCCGTTGCCCGTGTTCACGAAATGGATGACGTCCAGGAGTGACTTCACGGGAAGTACCGTCACTCCGTTAACCATCGCGGCTTCTTTCGCGTTCAGTTCGGGAACGACGATGCGGGATATCTTCTTGCCACGGGCCTCAATGGCAATCGGCAAGGCGCCGCGAACGGCACGGACTCCGCCGTCCAACGAGAGCTCACCGACGAAGAGGCAATCGGGCACCTCTTTTTTGTTCAGCCCGCCGTATGCCCCCAGAATTCCGAGCGCCATGGGCAGGTCGAAGCCGGAGCCTTCCTTCTTGATGTCAGCGGGAGCCAGGTTGATCGTGATATGGGTCGGAGGAATGTCGTAGCCGCAGTTCTTCAGGGCAGCTCGCACCCGGTCGCGGCTCTCGCGGACCGCGGCGTCGGGCAGTCCGACGGTGTGGAAATGGTCCTGGTCGCACTTGATCCCGGAGACATCGACCTCAACCTCAATGATGCTGGCGTCGATTCCATACACTGCGGCACTGAGAGTCTTGTACAACATAGGCGGAGGAGGGCCCTCCGCTTAAGGTAGCGAACGGATCCCTCAAAAGGGTGTGATGAATGTCACAGACGGATTTAAGTTCCCGAATCGGGAGGCAGATGAGTCGAATCGAGCGAGCGAACCTGGTACCTTTTTTACTAAAATCTGACAACAAAACTGCTTGACGCCACCCTGGTTTCCTTGTACGTTAGAGCGTTCTGAAGGCCTAAAAGCATAATCCTGACGAACTTCCGCGCGACCGGTTTGGTCAATGTAAGATAGAAACTTTCGACCCCGTCGGCGCATCTATACAAGTAATCAGAGCTTTATTCCCTGACGAACTCGTCTGTTTTCAGTTACTTACGGTTTTAGCAGTTTTCTGTGCGGGCTGGCAGCTTCCAGGTGCGAAGCTCGGTCGTGAAAAGAATCCGAAGAAAGGACGTTACCCATGCGCTCAGATCGTGTTTTTGACGCTTTACATACTTTGCGGAACCGTTATATGCTCTGTCAGCTTGCCTCTAAGGCTACCCGGAAGTTCCATAAGCCTAATACCCGAATCCAGGAAACCATGAACGACGTACTGGATCGGATTGCAAGCTCTGAGCGCCAGACGGTTTTGTCGGAGCCAGAACATTTTGTTGAGGCGCAACGGCGGGCTGCGTAACACCAGCCCCGCCCTCCTGCCTTGATTTGAACCGAATCCCCTTAATTTACTTAAAACCCGCCTTCATTCTGATCCTTCGCAGGTGAGCCAATGACCATTGCAGAACTCAAAGAAAAGAACATAACCGAGCTGACCAAAATAGCTCGATCGCTGGACCTCCCCGGCGCCAGCGGCATGCGTAAGCAGGACCTGATTTTCAAGATCCTTCAGGCGCAAAGCGAAAAAGAGGGCCACATTTTCGCCGAAGGTGTGCTCGAAATCCTTCCCGACGGTTATGGCTTTCTACGTTCGCCCGACTACAACTACCTTCCCGGCCCTGATGATATTTACGTTTCGCCGTCGCAGATTCGCAAATTCGACCTGAAAACCGGCGACACCATCAGCGGCCAGGTGCGGCCTCCGCACGAGGGTGAAAAATACTTTGCTCTCGTCAAGATCGAGGCGGTCAACTTCGAGTCTCCGGACGAAGCGCGCAACAAGATTCTGTTCGACAACCTGACGCCCTTGTATCCGCAGGAACGGATCAAGCTTGAAACGGTGCGCGAGAATATCAGCGCGCGCGTGATGGATCTGCTGACGCCGCTGGGCAAAGGGCAGCGCGGATTGATCGTGTCGCCTCCGCGAGCCGGCAAGACCATGCTGCTGCAGAACGTGGCGAACTCGATCACAACGAACCATCCCGAAGTTGTGCTGATGGTGCTTCTGATTGACGAGCGCCCGGAAGAAGTCACCGACATGCAGCGCTCGGTGAAAGGCGAGGTTATCTCGTCGACCTTCGACGAGCCGGCCGCGCGTCACGTGCAGGTCGCCGAAATGGTGATCGAAAAGGCCAAGCGCCTGGTCGAACACAAGCGCGACGTGGTCATTCTGCTCGATTCGATTACGCGCCTGGCTCGTGCTTACAACACGATCGTTCCGCCTTCAGGCAAAGTACTTTCCGGCGGCGTCGACTCCAATGCGCTGCAACGGCCAAAGCGGTTTTTCGGATCGGCACGAAATATCGAAGAGGGCGGCTCGCTAACGATCATTGCGACTGCGCTCATCGACACCGGGTCGCGCATGGACGACGTGATCTTTGAAGAATTCAAAGGCACGGGCAATTCGGAAATCATTCTCGATCGCAAGCTGGTCGACAAGCGCACCTTCCCGGCCATCGACATTCAGCGTTCCGGCACGCGTAAGGAAGAGCTGCTGATCCCGAAAGATGACTTGGCGCGAATTTGGGTTCTGCGCAAGGTCCTGAACCCGCTGTCGCCGGTTGAAGCGATGGAACTGCTCATCGAGCGCTTAGCTAAGGCGCAGACTAATGGTGAGTTCCTGGCGAAGATGAGCCAGTTGTAAATAGCCTTCAGCTCTCAACCATCAGCCCTCAGCCATCAGCAAAGACATGGAGGCAGGGGCGTCCTCGCACGTGCTCTGTAATTCGCATCGGGCTTGGAGAGTGTTGTCCCACCTCCATGTTTCCCCAGGTGCTATCTTTGGGTAGTGTCTCAGTTTCAAGAAACTGAGACACTACCTATCTTTGCTTTCTATTGACGCTCACGCGAGGCATTTAGCAAAGGCGTGCAGGAATTTCTGATTCTGCCCCGGCGTGCCGATGCTCACGCGAATTGCGGTGGGCGCTCCCCACAAACCGAGCGGCTGAACGATGATTCCAGCATCACGCAGGCGGTCCGCGAACTCCGACGCATTGCAGCCCACATCTACGTATAAGAAATTTGCCCAGGTCTCAGGAATGCTGAGGCCGAGCTTCTGTAGCTCGGAAGCTAGAATCTTCGCCTGCTCGGCATTGTTTTCGACAGCGCGGCGAATGTGCTCGGCGTCGTGGAGCGCGCCGAATGCTGCTGCCTGCGCCACGGAAGATATCGAAAAAATCGAGCGCAGGGGAGCAAAAAGAGAAATGAGTTTTGCCGGACCGATGCCGTATCCCACGCGCAACCCTGCAAGTCCGTGAGCTTTCGAGAAAGTCTTCAGCAAAATGACATTGCGCTTTTGCGCCACATAGTCGAGGGAACGCGAATAACCAACATTTCTCTCTTTGGCAAATTGCGCTGCGAAATCCCCGTAGGCCTCATCCAGTACCAGCAGAACGTGCGGCGGAAGCTGGTTTACGAAGTGATCGATTTCCTCCGCGGTCACGAGCGTGCCGGTTGGATTGTTGGGGTTCGCCAGGAAGACAATTCGCGTGTGCGGGTCAATTGCATTGTTGATCGTATCGAGATCGTAGCCGTTGTTGCGCGTTGGGATTTCAATCAACTTGCCTTCCGTGACCTGCGTCGCCAGCTTGTAAACGATGAACGATTTCGCGCTGGTGATCGCATTCACTCCCGGAGTCAGCAAAGCACGCGCGATGATGCACAGCAGTTCCGTGGCGCCGGCGGTCATTAAAACCTGCTCCGGGTTGACGTTGTGAAATTCGGCGATCTGCTGGTGCAGGTCAGTGGCGTGAATTTCCGGATAACGATGAGTTTCGGACAGGCTCTTGCGGATGGCATCGAGCGCCAGAGGCGACGGCCCGAACGGATTTTCGTTCAGGTTGAGCGCGATCGGCTTCGAGCCACCGGCCGACTGCTTCAGAGGCTTGGACTGGCTGGTCTCAGCCAGCCTGCGAATGTGTGCGGGGACGAACTCGGGAAAGTCGGTCATGTTTCAGAGAAGCGCGGAAAAGCTTTTAACCGCAGAGATCGCGAAATTCGCAGAGTTTGCGACCATCGGTCACGGTCGTTTCCGTTGCGGCCTTTGCGAAATCTTTGCGCACTTTGAGGTTAAGAGGCTTTGTTCTTTCTGTTCCCCACACCTGCCGCTGATTTCAATTTTTGAATTTCCAGAATACTCAGCCGCCGGAATTCTCCAGGAGGAACATCCAGGTTCAACGGTCCATAGCGCACGCGCTTGATCTTTTCCACATGATGGCCGATCTCCTCGAACATGCGCCGAATCTGCCGGTTCCTACCCTCAGTGAGCGTAATCTCATACCAGGGATTGTCTGACACGCGCACGAGGCGGATCTTCGCGGGAGCGGTTTTTGTCCGCTGAACCCTTCTCGTATCACCTCGGTCATTCCGAGCCGAGGAGGAGAATCCGCTCGCGGATTCTCCTGCGGAGTCGAGGAACCTGCTTTTCCGCCTTTGCCCGGCAAATCTGCTTTCCGAAATCGAAATCCCTCGCCGCAACTTCTCCAGCCCCGCCTCATCCGGCCTTCCTGCAACCTTAACCACATAGACCTTCGGCACGTGCGAAGCGGCTTTCATCAGCCGATACGCCAGATCGCCGTCGTTGGTCAGAAGCAGCAAACCTTCGCTCGCGTAATCGAGCCGTCCGACCGGATACACGCGAGCGCGGATGCCATGCAGCAAATCCATCACCGTCGGCCTGCCTTCGGGATCGTGGGCCGTGGTGACATACCCCTTGGGCTTGTTCATCAAAAGATAAATGTGGCGCTCGGCCCCGTGCAGTAGCTTGCCATTGACCCGGATGTGGTCCTGCTCGGGATCGGCCTTGCTGCCAAGTTCCGTGACGATCTGCCCGTTGACTTCGACGAGTCCGGACGCGATCATTTCTTCGGCTTTGCGCCGCGAGGCGATTCCGGCAGCGGCGATAATCTTTTGCAAACGCTCAGAGGCCATGCACGAAAAGATTATCAGAGGGAGGGCCGCGACATTGGGAGTGGGTGATGTGAGCGAATTACATTTACGCAGTCTTGCTGGCCTCGATCTGCCCCGGCTCAGATTCATCGCCGACCGTTGGAGATGTTGCTTCCTCAGGGTGTGGTGATTCCGCTGGGAGCAGGTCGCTCTGGAACGATTCTGCCACCAGCTTCTCGAATTCCTCCATGCTGGGGAGTTCGTTGACGTCTTTCAATCCAAAGCGGAGCAGGAATTCCTTCGTGGTCTTATAGAGAATCGGGCGTCCAACCACATCCTTGCGACCAGAAGTTGTGATGAGCTTGCGGTCGAGCAGGGTCGCAATCACGCCGCTTGAATCCACGCCGCGAATCTCGCTGATTTCGGGCACCGTGACCGGCTGCTTGTATGCAATAACCGCGAGCGTTTCGAGCGCGGGAAGGGAAAGCCGTATCGGCGGCTTCAGGCTTTTGGCAAACGAGCGCACCAGGTCGTGCTGCTCTGGCTTGGTAGACATGCGGTATCCACCGGCAACCTCGCGAACTTCGATACCGTGCACGTCGGCCGAATATTCAGCTTTCAGCTCTCCGAGCGCCAGCATTACCTGGTTCTTCAATTCTGTTGCATCGGACAAACCCGCGGCATCTTTGACAAGCTGAATGATCTGGTCCAGCGTGATCGGCGTCTCCGCCGCATAGATGATGGCTTCGATTTTGGCTCTTAAGCTCATGTCTAGTTAAATTGTTCTTTGCGCTCTTTGCTTGACCGCAAAGGCCGCAAAGCTTGCGAAGCAATTACCTCCAGTCATCTCTGACCGCGGCTTGCTCTTTCATGATCTCGTCGAAATGCGAGTGCTTGCGCACGAGAATTTCGCCAAACAACTTGTCCTGGCGCAACTGAATTGCCTGTAACCTCACCAGCTCGAGTAAGGCTAAAAACAGGCATACCAGCGCCTGCCGCGACTGCACCGTCGAAAGCATTTGCCTCAAGCGGATAGGGTGATCTTCGAGCGACAGTCGCCGGCGCAGGTAGATGATCATCTGGCTGACGGTTACGGTCTCTTCGTCGACCTGAATCATCGGCCTTGAACGCAGGCGCTCCAGCACCTGCTGGAACGTCTTCACCAGGTCGATAACATCGGCGGCGATTTCCGGCTCGGTCCCCTCCGCCTCGATGAATTCGCGAATCGCGGGATTCGAGCGGACTGCATCTTCGATCTGCTGCTTCTGCAAAAGCATTTGCGCAGCGGATTTAAATTTTTCGTGCTCGATCAGCCGATTTACCAGCTCAGCGCGAGGATCTTCCTGCTCTTCCGAGCTCGCGGCTGGATCGCGGGGCAGCAGCATCTTCGACTTAATGTGAATCAGTACCGCAGCCATGTAGATGAATTCGGCGGCGACATTCACATCGAGCTCGCGCAACTTTTCCACGTACGCAAGATATTGCGCGGTGATCTTAGCAATTGGGATGTCGTAGATGTCGATGTCCTGCTTGCGTATCAGGTCGAGCAGCAGGTCAAGCGGGCCTTCGTAAACCTCGGCAACGCTGACCGAAAAAGGGGAGTCACTTTCGTGCTTGTTGATGGCCGAAGGTATGCAATCGACAGCAGGGGTTGTGGAGCTACGGGCTGGGTGCCCCACCCTTGTCGCATCTTTTGCGACAGGATGGGCGCTTCGACTTTCATCAATCTTGATTCGCGCTTCCTGCGCCATCAACTACTTCGCTCCTGATGATAGAGTGGCCCAACCCAACGCTTTCGTTGGGTGGGATTCTCATGCCTTGTAATCGAGCGACATCTTCATGGCTTCGCGGACTTCATTCATGGTCTTTGAAGCCTCTTTCCTGGCCTTTCTGGAACCGTCCTCCAGAATATCCCAGGCGAGGCGCGGATTCTGCTCATATTTTTGCCGCCGTTGCTGCATCGGATTCAGGATTTGCACAAGCGCGTCCGCCACCCAGCTCTTGCATTCGATGCAGCCGATGCCCGCCGACCGGCATCCGACATCCACTTTGGCGTTGGTTTCGCGATTGCTGAAGATTTTGTGCAGGTCGCCAACCGGGCAGACGTCGGGATTACCGGGATCACTGCGCCGCACGCGTGCCGGATCGGTGACCATGGTCTTGAGCTTCTGCCTTACCACCGGCTCGGGATCGGTCAGCAAAATCGTGTTCCCGTAGGACTTCGACATTTTGCGACCGTCGGTGCCGGGCAGCTTCGCAGCTATAGTTTTCAGTGCCTGCGGCTCAGGAAAAACAGCGGTCGCGCCGAGTTGGTAAAACTGATTGAACCTTCGCGCGATCTCTCGTGTCAGCTCCACGTGTGCCACCTGGTCCTCGCCCACGGGAACGAAGTCGCCCTTATAAAGCAGAATGTCAGCCGCCTGCAGCACGGGATAACCAAGAAACCCGTAAGTCCCCAGGTCTTTCTCGGTGATGTTCTCGCGCTGTTCTTTGTAGGTCGGAACGCGCTCGAGCCATCCCAGAGGCGTGATCATCGAAAGCAGCAAGTGAAGCTCGGCGTGCTGCGGCACATGCGATTGGATGAACATGGTGCAACGATCTGGATCGAGTCCGGCGGCCAACCAGTCGAGAAGCACCTCAACTGAATTCTGCTTTACCTGCGAGGTGTCGGCGTAATCGGTGGTGAGCGCATGCCAATCGGCGATGAAGTAAAAACATTCGTACTCATCCTGCATGCGAACCCAATTCTGCAAGGCACCGACATAGTTGCCGAGATGCAACTTGCCTGTGGACCGCATGCCGCTCAGAACGCGTTTTCGTGGAGATGTCATCAGAGCCTGGTCAGCACAGCGTCAAAAATATCAATGAAGGGAAAAATTAGGCGGCCCAGTATCCCGCCCCCTAAAAAGACCAAAGCCATCAGGCCCAACCACCCCACGGTGTCATAGATCCTCTGTGCGCCGCCCGACAGTAGGTGTCGAAGCACATGGCTGCCATCGAGCGGCGGCACCGGGATCAGATTAAACACGCCGAGCACGATATTGATGATCGCCACTTCGTAAATGAATAAGCTGATCGGCATCAGCACAGATGTTGTTTGTGAGGCGAGCAGATCCAAGTGGTTGGGGTAAACGACAGGCAACAGGTGAATGATGCCCCTGCCAAGGTGTGAGAACAACGCAATCAATCCCAGGACCACTGTGGCTGCGGTCACGACCACGAAATTGCTGATCGGGCCGACGACAGCGGTGAGGATGTCATCCCTTACCGGGTTGCGAAAATTAAGTGGATTGACGGGCGTAGGCTTTGCCCAGCCAAGCATCGGAAAACCCCTGACCAGCGCGATGAGTGGCAGCAAGATGGTTCCCACCGGATCAATATGCTTGATGGGATTCAGCGTGATTCGGCCCAGCATCCGCGCCGTGGGATCGCCGCGCAGGTTCGCCATCCAGGCGTGCGCCGATTCGTGCACGCTGATCGCAAAAATGAAAGCCACAATCTGGAACAGAATGTCTACGTGATGGAGAGTCATTCTGGGTTGGTATTGGTTGACTTGGCTTCGATACTAACACGCTGGGTGCTCGATCCTAACCGCGTTTTGGGCTCGGGGCGGCATTGTCTAAGCAGATAAGAGCGGGTGCCCATCCTAAATTCGCGGGGTCTGAGAATTTAGGGTGGGGAATAGTTCAAAGTCAAAACCTATTGCAGCCTCGTCAAATATTCCACGATCTCCGGCTGCTGCCAATCAACGGGTCCGATGAATTTGCGCCGTATGGTTCCGTTGCGATCGATGACGTAGCTCTCGGGAATCCTGGAAGTGCCGTATTTGTTAGCTACCGGAGAGATCACGCCGGTATCGGTCTTCGTGCCTCCTTCGCGCACAGTAAGGAAGTCGACGCCATACTCTTTCAGAAATTTGTGATAATCGTTGGCGTCGTCATCGACGCTGACGCCCAGCACCACAACTCCCTTGTCCTGCAATTTCTTATGTAACTGGACCAGCGATGGCACCTCTTCTATACAGGGAGGGCACCAGGTCGCCCAGAAATTCAGGACAACGATCTTGCCTCGCAGTTGGCTCAAGGTGACGCTGCGGTCGGAGTCCTGGATCGTGAAATCGGGCGCAGGCGCACCAATGCTGGGCGGTTTCGAGCCGTGATAACAGCCGCTGAGAACGATGGCGAGCAGCCCTGCAACCAAGGGAGAATAGCGCACGAAAGATATAATAAACGTTGGGCAGAGGCCGCGAAATCAGCCTCTGATCAAGACGCTCGTCTGCGGTTTTAATAATGAGTGCGAAGCCGCGAAGCGGCGCAAGAATGCAGCCCACGGCGTCAGCCCGTGGGTTCTATGCGCGTGAGATGAAGCCCCGAAGGGGCGAAAGAAGCCAGTTTGAATAACTCTCGGGCGAATCCCATTATCTCGATCATCGTTCCTGCGAGAAATGAAGAAGCATGCCTCGGCGCGTGCCTGGATTCGCTTGTCGGGCAAACCGGGATCGACTTCGAAATTATTGTTGTCGACGACGGCTCGACCGATCGTACGGCGGAAATTGCGCGCCGTTACACGAGCAGTGGAGGGGCGAGCGTCCCCGCCCACCCAACGGTAGCCGCGATCTCTGCTGGGCCGCTCCGTGACGGCTGGACCGGCAAGAACAACGCGATGTCTGCTGGTGCGACGGCCGCGAGAGGGAGGTGGCTGCTATTTACCGACGCGGACACGGTTCACCAGCCTGGGTCGCTCGCCCGAGCGGTCGCCGAAGCCGAGCAACACGGAGCCAGCCTGCTCTCTTATTCTCCTGAGCAGGAAGTGCGCGGATTCTGGGAGAAAGCTGTCCTGCCGGTAGTCTTCGCCGAACTGGCCGCTACATATCCTCCGAAGAAAGTGAGCGACCCGGCTTCTCCGATCGCTGCCGCCAATGGCCAATACCTGATGATCTCGCGCGAGGCTTACGATGCAGTTGGCGGCCACGCAAAAATAGCGGGTGATCTGCTCGAAGACGTAGCCATGGCGCGGCTGGTGAAATCCTCGGGCCGCAGGATTTTCTTCCGCTATGGCGGCGAAGCCGTCCGCACTCGCATGTACCGCAGCTGGTCGCAAATGAAGGAAGGCTGGGCGAAGAATCTGGCATTGCTATTCAGGCGCCCCGTATGCCGAGCCCTAATGTCGCTCGCGTTATGGGCCTTGGCCTGGATCACGGCGGCGTTCGGGCTGGTTGCGATCGCGTCGGGTAATTGGAAGATCGCGTACTGCGTGCTGCCGTTGATCTTGCTGTACGCCCGGGTTGCGCGGGCAAATTTTCGCCCTGCGACCAATCTCATCGCAATAGTGGCTGGTGTGCCGCTAGTCGCGTATTTGCTCTTTTGCTCGGCATCGCTGCGCAAGAATGGTGGCGTGAAATGGAAGGGAAGATTCTATCCCGCGGAGGCTGCATGACACATTCCCAGCCTAGGCGTCAGCCTCAGATACATGGAGACCAGATTGTTCATTAAAAAAGTAGGCATGCTGTGCGTAATCGCGTGCTCATTTGCACTTGGGCGGTCCGCGTCCGGGCAGCGGAAAATCGATACAAAGTGGCACTGCCCGAACGTGTCGGCCAACCACGAGCTCCAGGTAGGAGACGCGCCCGGCCACAGCTACGCCATCCTGCAAGGCACGTGTAGTGCAGTGGCAAACAGCGGGCTTCAGGAGAAGAGCGCCGCTTACACCGAGTTTGTAGAGAGCTGGCAGGAGTCGAACAGATTCTTTGGTCGCTGGAACGTGACCCTGCAGGGTGGCGACAACATTTTTTATTCCTACGAAGGTGCAGAGCAGACCGGGAGCAACAAGCCAGTTACTGACCACTGGAAAATTTCCGGTGGGACTGGAAAATACAAGAGCGCCAAAGGATCTGGAACTTGCACCGGACAAGTGCACAACGATGGCTCAAGCGATTGGGAATGCGTTGGGGAATACTCCTCATCCCAGTAGTTAAGAACACCTTTCTTGAGGAGCAGGCCAAGTGAAAAGCCCGATCCTGCCCACAAAACCCGACGAGGTTGGTTAAACCGACTCGGCTAGGTTTAGGTAAGCGTATGGCAATACAAGTACTTGATGTTGTATGCTTGCATCCCCGAGTCATTGGCATATACTATTGTATATGTCGAGGCAAGAATGCGGCGTACTGCAAGAATTTTCATGAACAACCGGAACCAGGCCGTTCGGTTGCCGAAAGACTTCGAGTTTAATACCCGAGAGGTCTTTATCCGGAAAGAAGGCAGTAACGTCGTGCTCTCTCCAAAACCGGAAGACTGGTCCTCTTATCTGGATAGCGCACCCGTCGCTTCAGACACATTTATGGAAGGGATTGAGGATTTTCCTGTACAGGAGCGTGAGCGCTGATGGCTCGCTACATGCTTGACACGGATACTTGTTCTTACGTCATGAAACGTTCCGACCGCGTGGTCCTCAAGCGATTGGCAGAAGTTTCCGTCAGTGACGTGTGCATCTCGGTGTTTACAAAATCAGAGTTGTTGTTTGGGGTCGAAGTATCGCCTCACAAGGCGCAGGATGAAACAGCGCTCAACGCCTTTCTCGCATACGTGGAGGTTTTGAATTTCCCAGATGAAGCAGCGCCGTACTATGCAAAGATCCGCGCCGATTTGAAGTCGCGCGGGACAATGATTGGCGCTAACGATCTATTCATCGCCGCTCACGCTAGTAGTCTCGGCTTGACGCTGGTTACAAACAACACAGACGAGTTTAAGCGCGTTCCAAACCTCACGCTTGAGAATTGGACGCTCGCGCGTTGACCTGGGAAAGACTGAGGGACCCTTGCTCTACCTGACCCGCAAAGCTGAGTTTGCCGCGTCGCATTTCTACCACAACCCGGAGCTTTCTCCGGAGGAGAACCGGCGCCTGTTCGGCAAGTGCAATAACCCCAACGGACACGGGCACAACTACGTGCTCGAAGTCACGGTAAAAGGCGAGGTCGATCCGCGCTCGGGTTTCGTGGTTGATCTGAAGCAGCTCAAAGAAATCATGAATAGCGAAGTTCTCGACGCCATGGACCATCGCTTCCTGAACAAAGAAGTCCCGGAATTTGCCACGCGCATTCCCACCACCGAGAACCTGGCGATCGCGATTTGGCAGCGGCTCGCGCCCAAACTGATCAAAGCCAAGTTACATCGCGTGCGGGTGTACGAGAACCATGATCTTTTCGTCGATTATCTCGGGGAGGACTAAAAGAGATTTTGTAATTGGGTGATTTTGTAATTGGGAAATTGAACCACGCTTGGCCATTGTTTGAAAATTCAAATTACTCAATTACCAAATTTTCCATTTACCAAATGGCAAAAGCCTACCTAAGCCGTCGCTACCGCTTTTCCGCTTCTCATCGCCTGCACAGCGACAAGATGACAGAGGCGGAAAACCGCGCCACGTACGGCAAGTGCAATAATCCCCATGGCCACGGGCACAACTACGTCCTCGAAGTGACCGTCAGTGGCCCCGTCGATCACAACGGCATGCTCTGCAATCTGGTCGAGCTCGATGAATGCGTGCACCACGAGGTTGTAACCAGATTTGATTTGGAGAATCTAAATGTGTGTAAGGAGTTCGCAGTTGTGGTGCCTACGACGGAAAATCTTTGCACCGTCATCTACGATATTTTGAAGCGCAAGTTCACTCAAGCACATCTGGAAAGGGTGCGGCTGGAAGAGACGATGATGAATTCATTTGAAATCAGGTCTTAGCAGTTAGCCCTTAGCTATTAGCCAGTTCGAATCAGGCTAGGAGCTAAAGGCTAAAAGCAGCATATGTCTTCCCGCGTCGAAACACCAACATTGACCTCAGCCAGCTTCGAGGAGCTGGTCCGAGAAATGCTCGTGCGGCTGGGTGAAGATCCCGAGCGCGAGGGCTTGCTGCGCACTCCGGCACGGGTGCGGAAAGCATTTGAATTTTTAACCCGTGGCTACAACGAAGACCCGGAGGCGCTGCTGAAAAACGCGCTATTCACGGTGACCTACGACGAAATGGTGATCGTGAAGGACGTTGAAATGTTCAGTCTATGCGAGCACCACATGTTGCCGTTCTTTGGCAAGGTTCATGTCGCGTATATCCCGAATGGCAAGGTTATCGGTTTGAGCAAAATTCCGCGCCTGATCGAAAATTTTTCGCGCCGTCTGCAAATTCAGGAGCGACTCACCACCCAGATCGCCGAGACCATTCAGAAGGTCATTCAGCCGCAAGGCGTCGGCGTGGTGGTCGAGGCACGCCATCTCTGCATGATGATGCGCGGCGTTGAGAAGCAGCATTCTGCCGCCGTAACTTCGTCCATGCTGGGCTGCTTCCGGGAAGAGCAAGAGACGCGAACCGAGTTCCTATCGCTGATTCGACAGCGCCCGAACGGAATATAAGTTAGATTTCGTATTCCATCCTGCTGAGTCTTATTGCCTTAAAGATTCAGCTTGCAATCCAGCCGCTACTGGGCTAACTTCTCTCGAATCGAGCTCTCACGAGTTACGGGCCCTGGAGTAAATATGCGGCTCCGAACAGCCGTTTCCTCCGTCACCTTCTTTGGGTTGATTTTTGCGACTTCCGCTTACTCGCAGACTTCGGACCTGGCTCCTGCATATAGGAATCCGACTGATGCGACACTCAAATCTGTACCTGCCATCAAGAGCTACCACGATCACAGCATTCGCGACATTGAGGCGGTCGGCAATCGCAACGTAGGCTGCGGGCGCGGCTTCGGTAACTGGTACAGCCTGGAGCGCCAGATTGAGATGGGCAAGGACTACTCTGAACATGTCGAAGCCACGTCGAAGATGGTCCGCGACCCTGAGGTCACCGAGTACATTAACCGGCTTGGTCAGAACCTCGTGAGGAATTCAGATTCCCTGGTCCCGTTCACGATCAAGGTGATCGAGTCCGATGACGTAAACGCCTTTGCTTTGCCCGGTGGCTACTTTTATGTCGACACGGGTTTAATAATGGCCGCTGACAGCGAGGCCGAACTCGCAGGCGTCATGGCACACGAGATCGCGCACGTGACCGCTTGTCATGCAGCGCGTGGGCGCACACGCGGGCAACTGATGAACCTGGCGTCCCTGCCGATGATGATGGTCGGCGGTCCGCTGGGTTATGCCGCCTACGAGACGCTGACCATCGCGACGCCCCTGACTTTTCTGAAGTTCTCGCGGAAGTTCGAATCGGAGGCCGACTTTCTCGGCGTTCAGTACATGTACAAGGCGGGGTACGACCCGCAGGCGCTCACCGCATTTTTCGAGAAGGTAAAAGCCATGGAGAGGCGCCCGCAAAGCGCCGTGGTCAAGGCCTTCCAGACGCATCCGCAGACCCCCGACCGGATTCAGAAGACGCAAAGTGAAATTGCCACGCTGCTCCCGCCGCAGCCGGAGTACAAAGTGGACACTTCAGAATTTGAAGATGTGAAGGCGAGGTTGAATAGCATCGAGAACCGGCTCAAGCTCAATAATGGAAATCCGGCTCATCCCACCTTGCGCCGCCGTTCGGCGCCGGTTTCTGAGAATTCACAGCCGCTGGAAGTTCACTAATCGCTTGCCGCCCTGCCAGCTTGTGCCTGTCAGTGGGTGAGCTTACCTTGAGCGAGATTCTTGACGAGTTCCTCGTCTGCCTCGAGGAAATCGTAATCAGGAAGCTGGTACGGACTCGCCCACACCATGTCGCGGAAGATGCGGTTTTCCAGTTCGCCCGAATACTCCCGTACGTCATAGAACCGTAGCTCGACGGCGTTGCCGTTCGAGTATTCATGGCGGATGCGCGCGACCTCGTTGCCGATAACCGCGGCGATCCCGAGCTCTTCATCGAGCTCCCGGCGAAGAGCCTCCCGCGGCTGCTCGCCTTCTTCGATTTTGCCGCCGGGGAATTCCCACTTCAACGGCATGGGTTGGTGGCGGGTGCGCTGGCAGATCAGCACTTTTCCATCCTGCCAGATCAGTGCAGCGACAACGCGTTTCATAGGGACGCCTGCTTTCGGTTCAGCGCCCACGATCATTGGGTCGGATCAGGCCTTCACGGACTGATCGGGAATTATCGCGGAGTTGATACATCGTAATCCGTCGACCTGTGGAAAATGCTCAGGATGAATGGCGGCCGCAATCGCATGCAGACCGCGTAACAGCGTGGGTGCAGGAGTGTTCAGGAATTCGTCGCGAATGCAATAAACGCGCTGATTTCTGACTGCGGGCGTGTTTTCCCAATTGCGAGTGCGGATGATCTTCTCCAGGGGAACGCGATCGCGCCCCCCGCACCAGGCGGCGATAATAACTTCGGGCGCGCAGGCTTCGACCTCCTCGAAAGAGACCTTTGATCCGGGAGAGGCGACGAATTCGCCGCCGGCAGCTTCGACCAATTCCGCGACCCATCGCTGCGACACAATTAACGGCTTGCCCCACTCCTCGCAAAAAACTCGCGGCTTGGGAAGATGTTTGGTGCGCTGGCGAAAGGCCTCAATCTCGTCCTGCATGTGACGAATTACTTTTTCAGCTGCGATCTGCGCATTAACAATTCGAGCGATGATTGCAATATCGGAGTAAATATCTGCCAGCCGCTTAGGCGCCAGCGCGAGAAACGGAATTCCAGCCTTCAGAATTTCGATCACCGCCTTCTCCTGATAGGGAACTGAGGCGATAACGAAGTCGGCATTGGCTTCGCGAATTTGCTCGCTTTGCGCCGTCCAGGAATCAGCGACGATGGTGATGTTGTGTTCACGGACTTCCGGACAAAGTTCTGCACAATATTTCGTGCATGCCACCAGAACGTCTAGTTTGCCCAGATCGCGGAGAGTCACGGTTGCGCTAGGCTGCAAGGAGACGATGCGGCGGGGAATGTGGTCCGAGTGCACGCGACTAGTATGGCAGTCTTCGTAAAATTTCGTGTTCTTCGTGGTCATAAAGCGGTGCGATGAGGTCTTCAAAAAAGGCGAAACCAAACTGAAGATAAAATGATTCAGTGTATTCGCTCGAGGTTCTTGATCATTTCGAGCATCCGCGAAACGCTGGCGTGCTGGATGCAGCGGACGCAACCGTTCAGGTTGAGAACCCCGCCTGCGGCGATGTGCTCAAGTTATACGCGAAGTTTTCGGATGGAGTTCTTGTTTCTGTTCGGTTTCAAGCCAAAGGGTGCGTGCCCGCAATCGCCTGCGGGTCAGCCCTGACCGAGCTCATTTTAGGGCAGCGGTTAACTGAACTTGCCAAGGTGACCCCAGAGGAGCTACTGCGCAGCGTCGGCGGATTGCCCGAAGCCTCCCAGCACGCCAGTCATCTTGCGATGGATGCCCTGTCCGCGCTGCTGAAAGCGTCTGGCCGTCAGGCTGGACGCGTCCCATTAGGCCAGTAAATCGTCCACTTGCGCTGGCGAGCGACTTTCTCAAGATCAGGATTTGGATTCACGGCGACAGCGTAGCGAGCGATCTGCAGCATTTCCGTGTCCCAGCGCGAGTTCCCGAAGGCGGCGTCGGGAGGCCGGCCAATAACTTCAAGTATTGCTTTAGGTTTCCCGGTGCCCGATGGCACACGTACCAGCCGATCTGTCACGAAACCATTCTCGATCTCAACCGAGGCGGCGAGTATCTTTTCCTTCGCGATGCCACAGTGTGTCATGGCCTCACGAATGACCCACTCATTCGTGGAGGAGACTGCCCACACATCGCAGCCCGAATTCTGCAGTTCGGGAATGAGTTGTCGCATCTCCGGAAAGATTCTCTGCAGGAAATTGCCCACAAAGAACTCGCGCGCGAGATGCAGAACGTCCGCCTCCCTCAATCCCTTATGCATTGTGACCATTTCGCCGCACATATCGTCTTCGCTGACTTTTCCGGCTTTATAGTCGGCGTAACGAGCACGCGCCCAGTGGACAACATCGGGCTGAAATACTCCATGCCTAAGCTCCCAATCGAAAAACCGTTCACCGGCATCACCAGACCAAAGCGTGCCGTCGCAGTCAAATACAGCGAGCGTCGGACGAAGGCGGAGGATAGACTCAGTGAGCATAGATGGATTAGGCGAGGTTGGGACGTCGGGTGTGGCAGACATTGTGGGTCGGAATCGAGCAATTGAGAAACTCCTTCCGCTTGCCAGGAAAAAGAGGGTTCTCAAATTACCTAATTACTAAATTACCAAATTACTCAATTTGTAGTGATTCGTAATCCTGTGGTGTATCAAGGTTCGCGGAAACCAGCGGATCGTATACCGCTAGATATTGGACTCTTGCTTGATTCGCATGCTCGATCTCGCGAGCATTGGCCGTCGCCGGAGCCTTCAGAAACGCCTCGATCATTTCGCGGCCGAGCAGTATGGGATGACCGTGCGTTCCACTGTATTCGGGCACGATTGCCCAGATTCCGTGCTCCCTGCGGGCAAATGCTGCGACGAGACCACTCAGAGTTTTCTGTTGCGGCGGCGGACGGTCTACCAATGTGACCATGGCAGCGTCGCGGCCACGCTCCAGGACTTCGCGCAAGCCAGTCTGAAGCGAACTGAACTGGCCTCGTTCAGGAGCAGGGTTCTTGACAATAACCGCTCCGTATCCCTCAACCACAGGCCGAAGCGTAAGCTCGTTTTTTCCTGCCACTACAATCACCATGTCGCAGAGTTCGGAGAAGCGTTGAATCACGGTCGACAGAAGGGTGCCGGCAGAACTGCGAAAGACCGAAGGAGCGACACCTTGCTTCGGCCAAGGCAGCAAGGCCTTGTCCCGTCCCATGCGCGAAGACTCGCCCGCGGCGAGGATCACTCCTCCCACGCCTACCAAGCTCATTGTGATCTACTCCGGAACCTCCCCGTTCAGGAGCTTGCCCAAGCTGCACCAGGAGCAGCGCACCCCGACATAAAAATGCCCGAACAGGGCATAGACAGCGCTGACCTCGTCAAACCGCATTTCGTAAATCAGTTTCTTGAAGACCAGCGGGTCATCGGCAAACAGATCCACCCCCCACTCCCAGTCATCAAAGCCAATCGAACCGGTAATGATCTGCCTTACCTCGCCGGCGTAGCGGCGGCCGACCAGTCCATGCTCATTCATTTGCCGGGCGCGCTCCTCTATCGGGAGCGTGTACCAGTTCTTGTCTTCACCTCGACGGCGATCCATAGGATAAAAGCAGATGTACCGGTTCTTAGGAATTTCCGGGAACAGCCGCGGTCGCATCGCCTCGCGCTGGCGGCTCAGGGTATCATTGATCGCCTGCTTCCACTCCGCTGAATGCGGCTCAATCCCTTGCTCGGCCAGCTCGCGATAGGTCTTGAGGCTGGACTCGTAAAGTCCCAGTTCAATTACGGAAAGGTACGAGTTCGCCGATTCCAGGTAATCGCCCAGGCGCAACTGCGAAAACTGCATTTCGGCGCGGTTCAAGTCGTCAAAAGACTTGCGGAAGTGGACCAGCATCAGATCGCCCTTATGACCCAGCACCGAATAAAGGGCTGACTGGCCGGAGGTGCTCTCCTCCCAGGTTTTCAGGACGTGGCCGGCTTCGTCGGTGATTTCGGCTTTCTGGGTGGGGCGAAGCGGTCTCCACGTCTGCCATCGAAACCGGAACATCTGATGCAGAACGCTGTAGCCCTCCACGGTGAGGGGAACAGCCGGGTATCCGACGGACGCGGCCTGCGGGCGGGCGGTGCGAGTAGCGGTCATTAAGGTGCTCGGATTCCTCTGAAAAACATACCACGAATGGCGGATACTGCTCGGGTTTTGCCTAAGTTTGTCGATGGGTGTGATGTGGCGAGCTAGAGGACGACGGTCGTTATGCGCGCCTCCGAAGAATTTCTTTCTAAATTTATTGACACATTTTCGATCTCGGCACATTCTCAGAATATGGGCACGATTGCGCTCACCGAACTGCTTGGCGCCCAGGTGATGGAGGCTTCCGGCGCGCCCTGCGGGCGTGTGCGCGAGGTGATGCTCACCCCAGCCGAAGACCGTGCGCGGGTCTCCAGTCTTATCGTTCGTACCAAGAAAGGCGACCGCCTGCTGCCGTTTTCTGCGGTCTCAGCCGTGAATGGCGGAATCCAAGCCAGCACCGCGGCTTCGGAATGGTCTGAATCGCAGGCTGACGGTTTTTTCCTGCTGGCACGGGACTTGCTGGACCAGCAGATCATCGACGTCCACGGCCGGAAAGTGGTGCGGGTCAACGATGTCGAACTGCATCCGGAGACCACCAACGGCCACATCCTGCTGAAGGTCGGTTCGGTGGACGTGGGCGCGCGTGGCGCCATTCGACGCCTGCTCAAGGGCGTGGTTCCCATGGCGGCCATGAGGCCGGTGCTGCAGCGGATCCCGCCTCGCCTGATCCCGTGGGAATTCGTGGATTTGATCGAGACCGACCCGGCGCGGCGGGTGAAGCTGAAGATTTCCCACGACCGACTGGCTAAGCTGCATCCGGCGGATATTGCCGACATCGTCGAAGAGCTTGCCCCTGCCGAACGCGAGGCCGTGTTCGAGACCCTGGATGAGGAGGTCGCGGCGGGAGCGCTTGCGGAAGTACGTCCGAAGGTTCAGAAGTCCATTGTGGAATCCCTGGACTCCGAGCGCGCGGCCGAGATTGTTGAAGAGATGAACCCGGATGCCGCCGCCGACTTGCTGGCCGACCTCTCCGAGGAGCGGAGTTCTCAAATCCTGCAGGAGATGGCGCCCGAGGAAAGGGAAGAAGTTGCCGAGCTTCTGGAGTTTGGGGAGGCCACTGCCGCGGGCCGGATGAACACCGAATTCATCGCCCTGGACTCGGAGGCGACGGTAAACGATGCCATAGAAGGGCTGCGACACTTCGAGGGCGGGGTCGAGACCGTAAGCACCATTTACCTGGTCGACAAACAGGGCCGGCTCACGGGAGCCGTGCCTCTGGCCAAGCTGGTGCTGGCAAAATCCGACGACAACCTGCTGCCCTTGTCTCAGGAGCCTCTGATCTACTGCAACGCCGGCGCCCGCGAGAAGCAGGTCGCCGAGCTGTTCGACAAGTACAACCTGCTAACACTCCCTGTCCTCGATACCGATGGCAAGCTCACCGGCGTAATTACCTCAGACGATGTGATCAGTCTGTTGCGAGCCAAATTGTAGTTGTGGAAGCGCAGGAATGTATTACAATAATGACAAATGAGTAATACAATGCTGACCTTACGGGTCCCCGAAGAATTGGCCGACTGGTTAGCGGAAACGTCCAGGAAAACCGGCATTCCGGTAGGCCGCCTGATTCGAGAACAACTGGAAAGAGCGCGACAGCAGCAGAATGGACGTGCGTTTATGCGGCACGCCGGCACGATTTCCGGCCCGAGGGATCTTTCAGCGCGCAAGGGCTTTTCGCGGTGAAGGCAATCGCCGATACAGGCTTTATTGTTGCTTTCGTCAACCGCAATGACCAATACCATTCGTGGGCAAAGGCTCTGGCCGCTAGTGTTACAGAGCCGCTTTTTACTTGTGAAGCGGTTCTTGCGGAAGCCGCGTTTCAACTCTCTTCAGCTCAGATTGTTCTTGCTCTTTTGGATGATGGGTTACTAAGGCTTGCTTTCAGTTTGCAGGAGAATTTTCATCAGGTCGAAGAACTCGCCAGGCGCTACCACGATCGTCAGCCGGATCTCGCCGATCTTTGCCTGGTCAGGATGAGCGAACTGCACCCAAAACACGCCATAGTGACAGTCGATACCGATTTTCGGGTTTTCCGGCGTAACAAGCGCGAAAGCATCCCCCTGATCTGCCCGCGGAACCACGCCTGATTCATCGATCATTCACACCTCATCAACTTTCGACTATTCAAATTCCTCAAGCTGCGGTTATTCTGATTAACCGCAGTGCCGAGTATCCAAAACCAGAACGACAGTTGCGCGCATGAAATTCCTGAAACGCTGGAAGTTCCGGATCCTGCTGTTTTTTTCCGTGGTAGGGCCGGGATTTATTACCGCGAACGTAGACAACGATGCCAACGGCATCGTCACCTATTCGCAGGCCGGCGCGCAGTTCGGGTATCAACTCCTCTGGACCATGATCCCGGTGACTCTGGCGCTGATTGTGGTCCAGGAAATCGCGGCCCGTATGGGGGCCGTGACCGGGAAGGGATTGAGCGACCTGATCCGCGAGGAATTCGGCCTGCGCATCACGTTCTTCATGATGCTGGCCATTCTGTTTATCAATTTTGGCAACATCCTCGGCGAATTCGCAGGAATCGCCGGCAGCCTTGAGCTGTTCGGGCTTTCCCGTTATTACACCGTTCCAGTCTGCGCCGTCATTGTCTGGCTCATCGTGGTGAAGGGCCAATACAAGGGTGTAGAGAAGATTTTCCTGGTTGCGTCATTCATTTACATTACATACGTCTTCGCCGGGATTATCGCGATGCACTCCGTGTCGCACGGCATCATCAACTCAGAATGGGTCAAAGCCAGCATCAGCACGATCAAGCCGCCGGGGAGAGAATTGTTCCAGCATGACTACCTGTTCATGACAATCACGGTCATCGGCACCACGATTGCACCCTGGATGCAGTTTTACCTGCAGTCCTCGATCGTGGAAAAAGGCGTTAGCCCGCGGCAGTACAAAGCCTCGCGCCTGGATGTCGTCTCCGGCTGTATTTTTACCGATGTTGTGGCCTGGTTCATCATCGTTGCCTGTGCGGCTACGCTGTATTCGCACGGCTTTCGGAATATCAATGACGCGAAAGACGCGGCTGAAGCCTTGCGTCCTCTGGCAGGAGACTACGCCTACATACTATTCGCGGTGGGATTATTTAATGCGTCATTGTTTGCAGCATCGATCCTGCCGCTTTCGACCGCCTACACGGTTTGCGAAGGTCTTGGATTTGAATCAGGAGTAGGAAGGACTTTCTCAGAGGCCCCGTTTTTTTACTGGTTGTATACGCTGCTGATTGCGGCCGGCGCGGGCCTGATTCTGCTGCCACACGTGCCGCTGATCAAAATCAATCTCTACTCTCAGGCTGTGAACGGAGTCGCGCTTGCTCCGATTCTTATTTTCATGCTGCTCCTGGTCAACAAAAAGGAACTTATGGGCGAGTACGTGAATTCAACGCTCTACAACGTGATCGCCTGGGCGACGACTGCAATTATGACCATCCTCTCCGTTCCTCTGATCTGGAGCACGCTGCAGCAGATCTTGCATTAATCTACAAGCCCATCAGCACGACGCCCGCAGCTACCAGCAAAGCCGCAGCCCAGCGGCGACGGTCCACGTGTTCATGAAGAAAGATTTTGGCAGCGACGGCATTGGCAACGAAGGTCAGCGACGCTGCGGCGGGCCCGATCAGGCTAACGTCGTTCCAGGAAAGCCCGAATAGAAGGCTGTAAAACGAAATCGCCATGCAGACCACGCCAAGCAGGAAATAGCGATTCCGCAGCACCAGCACTACAATAAACATCAGCCCGCGCCGTTGGCGCAATTGTCCGAGATCCCCGATCTTCTTCATGGCACGGGAGAGAAGCACATCGCCTGCGCATGATGAGATCACAACCGCAAGTATCGCGAGCCAGGCGTTGAGATTGCTCATCGCGTGCCGGATCATGAGCGCTCCGTGGCGGCATCAGTGTGAATTTCAGGCCGCGGCTTCCGTCCCGTGACCTCTGGCCCGCTGGTGACGAAACCGACCCCACTGGAAACCAGGGCAATACCGATCCAGCGGGTCAGGCTGATTCTTTCGTGCAAGGCAAATTTGGCGATGAAGGCGAGCAGCACGTATCCCAGCGAACTTGCTGGCAAAACATAGGTGAGGTCGGCCCAGGAAAGAGCCGTCATGTAAGACGCGAAAAAACCCAGAAGGAAAATAATGCCGAGCCCAACCCATGGGTTCGCAATCGCGAGCAGAAGATCAGGGATGTCGTGCAGCGATATGTTCCCCACCTGCTTCATTCCGTAGGACAGCAGGGAGTCACCCACCGGGGCGAAGATGCTTACCCCGGCGAGGACCAGATATTTTCGGAAGTTCACGAAGCTTTAGACCTGGATCGGTTCGTGCGGCTGGGGAGCAGTCGCATCGGATTTTTTTCCGGTTCCGTCATTTCCGTTTCGGCTGGCTTTCTCTTTCACCAGTTTGTTCCTCATCGATCGGACCTTCAGAAACGTCCTGGCTTCCTTGTAGAGCCGCTTGCGCTCTCCGGAATCGAATGCGGCTTTCTTGAGGATGCGGAAGACGGCTTTGGGGCGGAAATAATATTCGTCATAGAAGCGGTGAACCGAATGCAGAATCTCATCTGCGGGCAAGCCCGGATACTGGATGTGGGCCAGCTGGTGTCCGCCCTCATCCACCATTTTGTTACCGTTCACCATGAACCCATTTTTCACCGCGAAATCATAAAGCTCGGTGCCCGGATAGGCGTGGGCAACTGAGACTTGAATTGTTTCGACGTCGAGCTCCTTGGCAAAGGCGATCGTGTTCTGGATGGTCTCTCGCGTCTCCCCAGGCAAGCCAAGAATAAAGTCTCCGTGAATCACGAGGCCCAGCTTGTGGGCATCCTTCGTGAATTGGCGGGCGCGTTCTGTGGTTGCGCCTTTCTTGATGTTTTTTAAAATCTGCGTATCCCCTGACTCGTAGCCGACGATCAGCAAGCGGCATCCAGCTTCCTTCATTGCCTTCAGGGTCTCGTAATCCGTGGTTACACGCGAAGTGCAAGACCAGGTCAGGTTCAGCGGCTTCAGTTTGGCGCAAAGCTCAACCGTGCGCGCTTTCTGAATGTTGAACGTATCGTCGTCGAAGAAATATTCCTTCACGTACGGCCAATATTCCTTCGCCTTGGCCATCTCGCGGGCGACGTCGTCAGACGAACGTTTGCGCCACGCATGACCACTGGTGGTCTGCGGCCACAGGCAGAAGGTGCACTGTGCCGGACAACCGCGCGTGGTGTAAAGAGAAACGTACGGGTGGAGCAGGAATGGCACGTTGTAGCGACGGACATCCAGATCGCGGTGATAGACGTCGGTGACATGCGGTAACGCATCCAAATCCTGAAGTTGTGGGCGGTCGGCAGTGTGTCCGAAAGAGCCGTTCTTGCGATACGACACTCCCAGAATCTCGTCCAGCGGCTTGCCTTCAGCAAATTCCTTGGTGGCGTAATCAAATTCCTTGCGCACGACGAAGTCAATGGCTGAGCAATCGCGCAGGCTTTGTTCCGGGAGAACCGTCACATGCGGTCCGACAAAGGCAATTTTGATTGTAGGATTTACGTCCTTGATTCGCTGCGCCAGGCGGATGTCGCCAGGAAATCCGGGCGTACTGGTATAAAGCACGAGAAATTCATATTCCTTGGCGATCTTGATCGTATCTTCCGCCGAGACATAGTGGGGCGGCGCATCCAGAAGCCTGGCGCCTTCCAGCATTCCGGTGGGGTAGGCCAGCCAGACCGGATACCAGTAGGACTCGATCTCGCGAGTTGCAGGCCAGCGGGAACCTGCGCCTCCATCAAAGTTCTCAAAAGAAGGCGGATTCAAAAACAGAGTTTTTAAAGGCATAAGTGTGAAGTCTCTATCTTAGCATCGACGGCAGGCTTCGCTCTCGGAGGGAATCGGCGGGGTCAACCGCCCAAACGCGCTGCCCGGATTAAAGATAATTCCTTTCCTCTCTATGGTTTCAGGCTAGCGGAGAGGTGCGCCGGAAACAACCGCTTTGCCCTGAAAGGCGATTGGATGCAGTGAACAGGGCAAATGGCACATTCGCAAACCCGGGCAATTTCACTTGGTTTGTTCCGCCCAGCTTTCCAGGCCCCCTGTAACTCGCAGCAACCCGATTTGAGCACGGAATAACTGAAAATTGGCATCCTGCAGCGCATCGTACTTCGCGCCCAGTTGGACGTGCGCGTTGGCAGCATCGTGAACGGTAGCATTGCCTGAGTTCACTCGAATCTCAACCGCGTCGAGATCAGATTTTGCGATCTCATATTCGAGTTCTGCGACCTCCTTGGCAGCAGCTAATTGCTGGACAGAATGTTGTAGTTTCAGCGTCTGCTGGGAGACCTGGTTCTTAGTAACCTCAACTTCTTTTCGGGCGTGAATGGCTTCGGCATCGGCGGCTTCGGCGTGCGCATGCTGCGAAGCATTGAAGAACGGGAAACGGATCACCACGCCAACCGACGCATTGTTGCGCTCGAAAGCCCCTGCCGGAAAAAACTGAGTCCAGTTGTTGAACTTGGCCAGAACCGCGTATTGCGAAGCAAAATCCACGGAGGGTAACAGTGCCAGGTGCTCCGCGCGAGCCCTGAAAGTCACTGCGTTGGCGCGCTCTTGGGCAAACTCAACCGCCGGGTTTGATTTCACTGCTTCGGCGGTGGCATCTGCGGGAACGTCCGGCATAGGGGGGACCGATTCAGCCACCGCTTGAATGGAAGCAGCCGGCAATCCAGTCAATTGCGACAACGTCGCATGTAGCTCCTCGATCGCGCCTTGCGCTTGCGACAGACGCAGCCTGGCGCGGGCAGCGGCCAAACGCGCTTCGATGCCCTGTTGCGGATTGTCAATGCCTTGCTGAATTCGCTGTCCTACGATCTGTTCCATATTCGCGGCGTCGTCCTGCTGCTTCTGCAGGCTATCTGTGAGTTGCTGCCACTTGAGCAACTCCAGATATGCGAGTGTGGTGTCCTGAATAAGCTGGTCCCGGCGGTCTTTGCTCCCCACTTTGGTGGCTTCGTATTCGGTACGCGCGGCTCTCAATCCGCTGCGCAACGCGGGGTTGAACAGCGCAGACTGAGCGGTGAGATTGACCAGAGAAGGCGCCGAGCCTTCGAGAGTCAGCGGGTAGCCCCACGACTGTCCCAGTCCCGAACCGATTAGCAGTTGAGGAATGAACTGATCACGAGTTTCGCGATAGGAGGCGAACGCCCTCTGCTCGTCGGCCACCGTCTCCGCGGCAGCTGGGCTATGAACCAGCGCCAGTTCCACCGCGCGCCTGAGCGTTAGCGGCTCGCTATTGGCTGAGATCGCTAAGCAGGGAAGCGCCAGGAAAATGAAAAGGGCAAAAACTACCGCACATCCCAGACTGAAGGCAGGTTTCATATCTCCACCTTATAATGCGGAACTCATGTCGCAGACTTTGTGAGACGAATCGCAGAGGTCTTGTTTGCTCAGATAGTCCTCATTCTGAGCACAATCATAAAGGCTAGCGGTTGACGCGCTGCAAGGCTTGTTGCGCGGGACTATATTCTCTGGCTAAGTCAAGAGCCGAGCGGTATTCTGCCGCAGCGCCCGTTCGGTCGCCGAGCTTTTCATTTGCCGCCCCGAGAAGATAATGCACTTTGAATTCCGGGGCCTGTTCGACCTGAGAATTCGAGCTCAGATAGGTATGCAAGAGCTGCACTGCTTCGGGCAGATTTCGTTGCGAACGGATAAGGATATCGGCCGCATCCACCAAAGCGTCCGGGCGGTCTAAGGGCGCGGAACGCACGTGCAGCAGGGCGTTCTCCATTTCGTCCCAGCGCTGGCGGTGGCGGTAAAATAAACCCAGATTCAGCCATGCGCTCGCGCTCCCATGGCTTGCTTCGATAACCTTCTGGTACTCCTTTTCGGCAGTTGCGTAATCTCGCCGCTTCTCGGCAATCCGCGCAATGACCCAATGAGCGCTGCCAGGATCGAGAAACAGAAGTGAGTTGGCCTGCTGCTCAGCTTTGTCTCGTCCACCACCGATGATACCGGGCGCCTCCAAATAAAACTCAGCGAGGTCGGTACGCGCGTCGACATTCTTCGGGTTCAAATGCACAGCTTTTTCAAATTCATCGCGCACCCGGCGTGCCAGGCCGGCAGCAGTCAGGAAAGTCGACTTGTCCGCTTTCTCGCCATAGATTCGTCCCAGCCACAGATGAAACTGGCTGTTGTTGGGCGCAAGCGCAACCGCCTTCTCACAGCTGGAAATGCCACGGTCCCACTGGCCCAGACTGAAATAGGCACGACACAGAAGGTTGTGGGCGAGTGCGTCATTCGGGGCAAGGCGGATTTGAGTGTCCAATTCGGCAATTGCCTGATCGACATGACCGGACGCCAACAAGCCAGGCGCACTTTCATCAGCCCCGGCGGTCGCGGGAGAAGCAGCAAGAAAAGCGAGGACTAAGAGGGTAAAAATACGACTCATATCAGTGAACGACTCTCACAGGAAGATGATCGCGAAGCGGCTTGGAATTCGTGGAGCTAATGGCCACTAGCGCGTGTTCCGGTATTCCACCGGTAATTTCGACCTTGGTCAAATTCGAAATAGATGTTTGAACATTCTGCCGTCGAATCTCGTTGTTAACGACTTCGTACACGTACGGGACGGAGTCATCCTGGCGCAACGCCTCGCGGGGAATGGTCAGCGCGCTTGCATGCTCCGCGCTGATGATCGTGACACCCACGTTGATGTTGGGGAGCAGCCTGAAATCATGATTATCAACAATGCATGTGGTCTCGCCGACATTGCGGGTACCGTGAAGCTTCACCGAAGCCGGCACCGTGGTCACGATCCCATTCCAAATTCGTGCAGGCATTGCATCCCAGTTCACCTCGATCTTCTCTCCCGGAGCCAGGCGCGCCACGTCCGGTTCATCGACGTAAGCGCGGACCTGCACCTTCGACAAATCTGCCTCTTGCAGAATCAGGTCACCGGGATTGACCCATCCATCCTGTTTTACCGGCAGAGAATAGACGGTTCCGCTGAATGGCGCGCGTATCGAAAGCTGGCTCAAAACATCTTCCGCCGCGCTATAAGCGCTTTGCGCTTGGGAATGCTGCGCGGCTACGCGCTCAATTTCCGGCTTTGAGTAACGCTCCTTCTGCTTCGATTCGAGCAGCTTGAGTTCAGCTACAGCGTCGTCAAGGCGATTTTGCGCGGTTCGGACCTCGCCCGGAGACGCTGCTCCCGTTTGCTGAAGCCGTTTCAAGGCGTCGAGGTTCCGCTGAGCAGATTCGTAATTTCCACGGGCCTTGACCAGCTCGGCCTGGAGCGTGAGGACTTCTTCCTGTGTGCCGCCCTGTTGTAGCGCGCTGACGTCCGCTTCTGAATTTCGCACCTGCGCAAGCGCCTGGGCCGCCTGGCTGCGGGCGCTGGCGGCATCGAGCTCAACCAGCAACTGCCCCTTTTTGACGCGGTCGCCTTCTTTAACCAAGAGCCGCTTTACCGTTGTTCCAATCGGGGCGTGCGCTTCGAAATTCTGTACTGGCTCGACTTTTCCGTTGGTGGATATCACGCTGCGAATGTTGCTGCGCGAGACTCGGGCTGCCACGATTGGCACCGAATCGTCCCGCGACATAAAAGACGCGAGCAGAATCACCGCCACCACAATGCCGGCGGACCATAAAATCCACCGCCGTGACGAGAAAACGCCGCTTTTTGCGCTATTTCGGGGCATCTGCTGAACAGATTAATGTACCATCCGCGCTTCCTTGGCAGGAAGGAAACGCCCTCTTAACACTTTAGATGCAGCGGGTTGGCGAAAGTCGTAGGAATTTGCTCTAAGCCACCGGCGTTCGTTCCGCCTCATACGCGGCTTCCACGCGAATTTGCAGCCCGTCGACTTTTCGCACAACCACTTTGTTGCCGGCAGGAACGTTAACCGAGGCGACCGCGTCCCACAGCTCGCCATGAACAAAAACCTTTCCCGCAGGCGCTAAGGCAGTCTGTGCGATGCCCACCTCGCCAACCAGCCCCTCTGCGCCGGTGATGACTTTATTCCTTCGGGCTCGAATTGCCACCGTCATCAGGAACACCGTAATCAATCCTACCGGGACGCTTACCGCCAGCGCGGTCGCGAGCTTAACCCGCATTTCCGGGATTGGAGAATCCACCAGCAGCAATGCGCCGATCACCAACGTCGCGATCCCGCCGATGGCCAGCACGCCGTGTGTGCCAAATTTTGCTTCCAGCGCAAACAGAACAAAAGAGGCAAAGATCAGCACAACGGCAGCGAACCGGATCGGCAGCAAATGCAGCGCAAACACCGCCAGCAGAATAAAAACAATTCCGACGGTGCCCGGTATTACAGCTCCCGGATGATTGAACTCTGTGTACAGCGCCAGCGCGCCAATCGCCAGCAGGATGAAGGCGATGTTCGGCTCCATCAGGAAAGAAAGAATTTTTTCCTTGAGCGTCTCCTGCATTACGCGCTCAGGCTGCCCAACCAGATTCAACGTGATCGATTGTCCGTTGAAACGCTTTACGGGCTTACTGGCGATTCCTCTGAATAGTTCCTCTTCATTGGGAGCAACATAGTCAATCAGCTTCTGCGAAAGGGCCTCACTGTCTGTGAAAGATTTTGATTGCCGCACGGCGCTTTCGGCCACCTCGACGTTCCGGCCGCGTTTCGAGACGACGGACCGCATCAGCGCGGCCGCGTCATTTTCAACTTTGTCCTTCATCGTACCCTGAATATCGCCGCCAAATGGCCCGACCGGATGGGCAGCGCCCGTGTTCGTTCCCGGCGCCATGGCCGCGATGTCGGCGCTTTCCAAAATGAAAAATCCTGCAGACGCGGCGCGGCTTCCACTCGGCGTGACATAGATGATCACGGGCACGGGCGAGGCGAGAATCTTCTCCATGATCTGGCGCATTGCGTCCATGACGCCGCCGGGCGTGCTCAGCTCGATTAATACGGCGTCGTCTTTGTGGGCGGCAGCCTGATCGAGCGCCCGTTCAACCCGTTCCGCAGTGGCTGCCTGGATGGTGTCATCAAGGACCAGTTTCAAAACGTCAGCGGAGGCAAAGGTTGAAAGTACGGATATCAGAATAGCTGCGGAAATTACCGTGCGAAGGCGCATATCCCTACTCCTGAGCGGAGCTGCTTAGGAATATTGTCTCGCAACTTGGCTTCGGAAGCACGAACTCACGTAACCTTAGGCCCCTCGCTTTTCTTTGGGAGCTCTTGCGAACCCCTCGCTTCCTTCGCGGTTAAGCTCTACCCGATACGTTGTCGCAACACAGTTTCCGCCTTACTTTGTTCCGGTTCATCCCAGCCAGGTAGCCTCGTGTTTCCAACAATCAGCCGTGCTCCACGTTCGTAGGTGAAATACGACCACGCCCAGCGGATCATCACAATGATCCGATTGCGGAAGCCGATCAGGAAAAAAATGTGCACGAACAGCCATCCAAGCCAAGCCAAAAATCCCGAAATGTGCAGGCCTCTAAACTGCGCAACCGCCGCCGCTCGGCCGATCGTCGCCAGGCTGCCTTTGTCTACATAGTGGAAGTCCCTTCTCGCCTGATGACGCAAGTCACGAGCTATGCTCTTCGCAACTGCGCGTCCTTCCTGCATCGCGACCGGGGCGACTCCCGGCAGCATATTCCCATGCTCATCTTTGAGCGCCGCCAGGTCGCCAATCACGAAGACCTCAGGATGCTGCGGGATGCTCAAATCCCGATTTACTGGAACGCGACCGGCCCGGTCCACGGGAACGTCCAGTTGCCGTCCGAGTTCTGAGGCGCGCACGCCCGCCGCCCATAAGACCACTGCAGCCGGAATTCTTTCCCCGCCGACCCAAACTGCTCCGGCTTCAACCTTGGTCACCATCGTCGAGGTTCGCACCTCGACCCCAAGTTTCTGCAACTGCCTTTGTGCGCTTTCTGACAAATCTGCGGCGTACGCGGGTAATACGCGCGGGCCCCCTTCCAGCAGGATGATACGTGTCCGCTCGGGATCGATTGCCTGAAACTCGTTGCGTAGTGCTTGCCGCGCAACTTCGGCCAGTGTTCCGGCAAGCTCAACGCCGGTTGGTCCCGCGCCGACGATCACAAAATTCAGGGGTAAATGCGGTTCGCCGGCCAGAGTCTCCCGCTCAGCCAATTCAAAAGCCAGCAGCACGCGCCGGCGGATTTCCATCGCATCCTCGATGGTCTTCAGCCCCGGAGCCAGCGGTTCCCACTCGTCGTGGCCGAAATACGAGTGCGAGGCCCCAGCCGCCACGATCAAATACTCGTAAGGAAGCTCCACGTCAGGCAGTTTTACGACCTTTCGGGCGAGATCGAATCCGGTGACTTCGCCAAGCAGGACTTCTACATTCCTCCGGCCGCGCAAAATCCAGCGAATCGGCGCAGCTATTTCTGCCGATGAAATCCCGGCCGTCGCGACTTGATATAAGAGTGGTTGAAAGGTGTGATGGTTCGTGCGATCAATGACCGTAACTTTTACTGGCAACTTGGCCAAGGCGCGCGCTGCCTCAAGTCCGCCAAATCCACCTCCGATAACCACAACACGAGGCCTGTTCTCCGGCATAGGCGCTCCTTGGTCGAGATGCACTCCCGGGCTGGCGCCGCGCATCTTAACGTTATATAGATTCTCTTATGGCGGAGAAGTCAAAAGTTTTTTACGGCGGGAACCTGGGCGACTCTATCGCGCCTGGACTCCAACCGCGCTCCGGATTTCGCAACGAGATTAACCACTGGAGAGATCTGGCTGAGATCGCCGTGGTATTCCTGTGCATTCTGATAGCAGTCTGGACTCCGCAAGGCAATGTGAGTGCGTTCTTCAGCATTTCTGCCGCGGCTTGCGTTGTGGCGTTCGCAATGGCAGGGCGCTGGAACACGCTGGAGCTCGGCTTGACGCGGCCACTTGCCGGCGTGGTCCCTATCTTTGTCACTGGCGCAATCTTGTGCGGATTGATTGCGCTGATCGGGCTTCCCCTGCGTTTTGCCGGGCCCGGCTGGAACGTGCCGCTAAGCAGATCCTGGCAATATGCCATCTGGGCGCTGCAGCAGGAGTTCATTTTGCAATCGATCTTCTTTGTCCGGTTAGAAGCGACGCTAGGTTCGCGACCTGCCGTAATAGCGGCTGCTTCGGTATTCGCCCTGGTTCACATTCCAAGCCCGGTACTGACATTGCTGGCGTTTTGCGGTGGCATCGTCTTCTGCGAGTTGTTCCGGAGATGGCGAAACCTATATCCGATCGGCATCATTCATGGTGCTCTCGGACTCACCATCGCCGCCAGCTTACCCAATCACTGGCTGCACCACATGCGGGTGGGGATCGGGTACCTGCTGCACCAGTGAGTGCCGGTTGACTTGCTTCTGTGAAAGACGAGTTAAGTCAGGTTACGTGTTCGCTTCGTGCTACTTCGTGCGGTTCGTGGTTGAGCTTTTTTTGAAGACCACGAAGGCTCACGAAGGAACCAGAGAGCTGACGGTTGATGGCTGGCGGCTGACAGCTGCTTTCGTGTTATCCTGCGCTCAACTCTGCTTCCAGGATCGCCCGTGCTCCTCGAACTGCGTCTCGAGAACTACGCTGTCATCGATCATCTCGCAGTCGAATTTGCTCCTGGACTAAATCTGCTGACGGGAGAGACCGGGGCAGGGAAATCCATTCTTATCGACGCCCTCGCGCTCCTGATGGGGGAAAAGGCGTCTCCCGATGTCGTTCGATTTGGTGCCGACCGCGCCATCCTTTCCGCCGTATTCGAGGTCGAAGCTGGGTCAGAAAAAATCGCCGCCTGCATTCTGGAGGAAAACGGAATTGACGCAGACGAGACCGGCCTCATTCTTCGCCGTGAAATTGCCGCCAAAGGCCGCGTGTTTGTGAATAATCAGCCCGCCACGGTCGCAGTGCTTAAACAGCTGGCGCCGCATCTGGCTAGCATCCACGCGCAGAATGAATCGCTGGTTTCGTTCGATGGCGCCCTGCGACTGGCTTTACTCGACAGTTTCGCGGGAACCAATCTCGAGCCGGTGCGAGAAGCTTGCGAGGCCTGGAAGCACATCAAGAACAAGATCGAAGAGCTTGAGCAGGGCGAGCAGGACCGCTTTCGGCTCGTCGATCTCTGGACATTTCAAAAGCGCGAAATTGAAGATGCCAAAGTACAGCCTGGTGAAGACGAGCGGCTTGAAACTGAGAAGCGCGTGCTCGCGAACGCGGAGAAAATTCATAACGCCGCGATGCAGGCCTTTGATTTGCTTTACGAAGGCGCGTCGTCGACTTCGGCAACCTTGCGTACGGCGCAGAAACATTTGGAAGACTTAATTCGCTACGAACCGAAATTCCAGGAAGCGCTCGCCTCCCTCGAATCGGCGCGAATCAGCGTTGAAGATGTCGGCGCAAGCCTGCGCGATTACGCCGGCGGAATTGAATCTTCTCCCGAGCATTTGGCTGAGATCGAAGACCGGCTTGCCCTTCTGGATCGGCTTAAGCGCAAGTACGGCCCTGGTTTGGAGGACGTCATCAAACTGGGGGAGGAAGTTAACCGCAAGCTTTCTGAGATCGAAAACAAGGACGAAATTCTGCGGCAGTTGCGTGCTGAGCTTGCCAAAGCAGCGGACCGCTACCTGGAAGCAGCTCGTGCCCTTTCAAAGAAGCGCTACGAATCTGCGAAGAAGCTGGAGAAGCTGGTCGAATCCGAGATCAACGAACTGGCCATGAAGGCGCAATTCCGCATCGAAATCACCGGCACGGATGACGAGAACAACTGGACAGTTTCCGGATTCGACCAGGCTGAATATATGATCGCGACGAACCCCGGCGAGCCCATGCACCCGTTGGATCAAATTGCTTCCGGCGGCGAACTTTCACGTGTGACGCTGGCGCTGAAAGCCAGCGTGGAATCCGGCTCGCGTAAGAAAGCCGCGGGTGCCCAACGAACGATGATCTTCGACGAAATCGATACCGGCATCGGCGGCCGAGCAGCCGAGGCCGTGGGCAAGAAGCTCAAGGCGCTTGCCCGCTCAAATCAGGTGCTCTGCGTCACGCACTTGCCCCAGATTGCGACCTTCGCCGACCATCATTACTTGCTGGAAAAGAAAAGAGCCGGGGATCGCACCCATACCACGATCCGGGAAGTCTCCGGCAACGATCGCACCGAAGAAATTGCTCGCATGCTGAGCGGCGCCAAACTGACTGAAACATCGTTGAAGCACGCCGAGCAAATGCTGAAAGCCAACGCATGAAACAACTGGATAATTTCGTAATTTGGTAATTGAGTAATTTAAAACTGCTCGCTCGGTGGTCTCGTCGCTCAACTTGCCAAATTACACAATTACTAAATTTTCTAACTACTCAATTCCTCTTGTCTTCCGATCAAAATGTCGATGTTGGCGGCCGGCGTCTGAAGTTGACGAACCTGGACAAGGTCCTCTATCCCAAAGCAGGATTCACCAAGGGCCAAGTCATCGATTATTACGCGCGCATTGCGCCGGTGCTGGTGCCACACCTTGCCGGCAAGCCGCTCACATTGAAGCGCTATCCGAACGGTGTCGATGAACCGTACTTCTTCGAAAAAAACGCCACCCAACATCGTCCCGATTGGGTGAAAACCGCCCCCATCTGGAGCGAGGGTAATCATCGCAGCGTGAATTACATTCTTTGCAACGATCTTCCGACCTTGATCTGGGTTGCGAATCTTGCGGGAATCGAATTACATCCCTCTCTTTCGCTGGCCGATGATATCTTGTGCCCCAGAAGTTTGGTTTTTGACCTCGATCCCGGCCCGCCGGCGAACATCGTTCAGTGCTGCCAGGTTGCCGTCTGGCTGCGTGCAATCTTCGAACATTTCAAGCTGGAAAGTTTTCCCAAAACTTCCGGATCCAAAGGTTTGCAGATTTATGTTCCGCTGAACACCAAGACCAGCTATGACGAGACGAAGCCATTCGCGAATTTATTGGCCAGATTGCTTGAAGACGAGCATCGCGACCTCGTGGTTTCGGACATGAAGAAAGCCATTCGTACCAATAAAGTCTTCGTCGACTGGAGCCAGAATGACGATCACAAAACCACGATCAGCGTTTATTCTCTGCGCGCGCGTGAACGGCCAACAGTTTCAACGCCGGTAACTTGGGAAGAAGTCGAGCGCACGCTAAAAAAGAAAGACGCGGGCCTGCTGGTTTTTGCGTCACACCAGGTTCTGGAACGCGTGGAGAAAAATGGAGACTTGTTTGCGCCACTGCTGAAGCTCAAGCAGGAACTCCCGAAGCTGCCCGGGATACGAGAAACAAAACGCCAGGAGCCTAAGGCAGGACTGCAGATGGTCGCGCAGGCGGAATCGTCGAGAAAGCCCAAAAAAGCCGCATCGGTACCGGTCAGTCGCGGTCGTCGCCGCAAGGTATAATCCATCCTTCCAGACTCGGCCAAGTGCTAAGTGCCGAGTGCTAAGCACGAATCCCATGCCGCAACTTTTCGTCGGCACATCCGGTTGGGCATATCCGAGTTGGAAGCCTGAGTTTTATCCTGACAAACTCGCGCAAACAAAGTTCCTCACTTACTACTCGAGCCAACTCAACACAGTGGAAGTCAACTTGACCTTCCGGCAGTTGCTGAAGGACACCACCGCGCAAAAATGGATTTCGCAGACACCCGCCGAGTTTCGCTTCGGAATCAAAGCCCACCAGGTCATCACGCATATCAAACGGCTCAAAAATGCCGAGGAGTTTGTTCATCGCTTTTTCGGCACGATTGAGCCACTAGCCCGGGCCGGAAAACTGGGACCTGTGTTGTTTCAGTTGCCGCCGAACCTGAAGGCAGATGCCGCTCTGCTACAGGAATTCCTCGCCATATTGCCGCGCGGGATTCCGGTTGCGTTTGAGTTTCGCCACGAATCGTGGTTCGGCGATGACACGTTCTCCTGCCTGAAGCAGCACAATCGCGCTTTATGCGTGGCGGAAACGGAAGAGCGGCTTACGCCCGACGTGGTCACCGCCGATTTCTGTTACTACCGATATCGTAAGCCGGAATACACTCCCGCGGAGCGGCAGGGAATGCTTCGCCGCATGCATGAGCACCTCGACGCGGGCCGCGACACATACGCATACTTCAAGCACGAGGAAACACCACAAGGCGCGATCTATGCTGTTGATGTCCTCAGGCAGGCTCGAGGTGCACCCGCGTGATCACTTTGCCCAACGTCTGATAATGCGCATACTTATTCTGTGCCCTCCGATGTAAATTCCCGCATGATCTCCTCTTTTCTCGACTATTTGAAAATCGAGAAGGGCCTGGCTGCACTCACGGTTTCCGCATACACAAAGGACATCGGCCAGTTCGCGGCATTTTTGGGTCGAAACAGGCGAACACTGCTGAACGCCGGTCGCGAGGATGTTCGCGGATTCATTCAGCAGTTATTTTCGAATTCCGTAGACGGCCGATCGGTGGCTCGCAAGCTCTCCGCGCTCCGCCATCTTTATCGCTTTTTATTGCTCGACAAACGCATCGATCGTGATCCGACGTTGAACATCCCTTTGCCAAAGCAGTGGAAAATTCTCCCCAAGTCGCTGGCGCGGGACGAATTGGAACAGATGCTCTCGAGTGCTACCGGCGTCCTCGCCCGTCCTGATGGTGCAGCGAAAGTTGGCGAAGCCATCGCACTTCGCAATCGCGCGATGCTCGAAGTTTTCTATGCCGGCGCATTGCGCGTCTCGGAAATTATTTCCTTGAAAATCGAGGACGTAAAACTCGAAATGGGATATGTGCTGGTGCGGGGCAAGGGCGACAAAGAACGGATTGTGCCGCTGGGGCGTTCGGCTCAGGACACTCTTTCCAAGTATTTCCGAGAAGCACGTCCAGCGCTCGCTGCAGGGAGGAGCTCGCCGCTACTCTTCATTGCTCGAGCCGCAAAAAAGTTGACGCGTCAGCGCGTCTGGCAAATGGTTGGCACTGCGTCCTCAAGTGCCGGCCGGCATGCCAGTCCGCACATGCTGCGCCACAGCTGCGCCACCCACATGGTTGAAAACGGCGCCGACCTGCGCACTGTTCAGACAATTCTCGGTCACGCCGATATTTCAACCACCCAGGTTTATACGCACGTCGCGCTGGATCGGTTGAAGAGCGTCTATCAGAAGCATCATCCGCGGGCAAAAGCGAGATAAGACCATTTCACCACAGAGACACAGGGACACAGAATTTGTAATACCGCAGCTGTTCGAAGATTTTTACTTGCTCGGTGACTATGTGGTGAATTGATATTTCCATGAAGAGGGATACTCAAGTCGGTAGCGCTGTTCAGCAGTTCCTGCGTTCGCTTCGCGAGCGCAATGCTTCGCCGCACACGATCAAAGCCTACACCGGCGATCTGGGAAATTTTTCCGCCTATATCGGTTCGCGAAAATGGCGAGACATCGACCACATTACGATTCGCGGATTCCTGTCGCATCTGTACGAAAAAGGCCTGAGCAAAACTTCCGTCGCTCGTTCTCTCGCTGCTGTGCGGTCCCTTTATAAATGGCTCGCGGTTGAAGGAGTGGTCGAGCAAAACCCTGCCGCGCTGGTTTCAACCCCTAAGCTGCCGAAGAAATTGCCGCGTGTACCAACGCTGGAAGAAATGAATTCGGTACTTGACGGCAACATGCCGGAAATGGCCAGCTTTCCGGAGCGAGATCGCCTCATGCTCGAACTGCTTTACGGGTGTGGAATTCGCAACTCGGAACTGGTCGGAATAAACCTCGATGACGTTCGTGTCAGTACCGAAGCGATCCTGATTCGTGGCAAAGGAAAGAAGGAACGCTACGTTCCATTCGGAGATGCGGTGAAGTCCGGGCTGGCGGATTATCTCCCGGAGCGTCAGTTTGTGCTGGCGGAGACTCGGAAGACAACGCCAGCGCTCTTGATCAACCAACGTGGTAGTCGGCTCACAACACGCAGCGTTGGTCGAATCATAAAGAAAATCGCGGTGGCGAAAGGACTCTCGCCCGATGTTCATCCCCACACCCTGCGGCATGCCTTCGGCACGCACATGCTCGAAGAAGGGGCTGATCTCCGCGCGATTCAGGAAATGCTTGGCCACGAGCGCCTTTCTACCACGCAGCGATATACCCAGCTCTCGATGAAGCACCTGCTCAGCGTGTATGACCAGACCCATCCAAGAGCGAAGTAGCCGTCAGCATTCAGCGGTCAGCCATCAGCAATCAGCCTAAGTAGTGCAGGCACTACACAGTTACGGAACTCTAAGCTGACGCTCCTATTCCTGTCTGCCGGTGGAATTCCTCCCACATATTCACAACTCTCTCCTTCAACTCGGCGGTCAGCTTGGCATACGCTTCCTCTGACGCTTGTGCCTCTGGAGGCGGCGCCAGCGGCTGCCCAATTTTAATTTTCAAGTGAGAGAATTTCTGAAACCGCTTGCCTCGCGGCCAGGCTTCGTGAAACCCGTCAATCGCAACCGGAACGATCGGGACCTGCAGGTGAATCGACACGATTGCGACGCCTTTTTTGAAGATCTTGGGTGAGCCGTCAATGCTCCGCTCGCCCTCCGGATACATGATCAGAGCCATTCCATGGCGCAACCCGTAAGCTCCCGCGCGCATTGCAGGAACCAGATTCGCGTCGGGATCAACCACGACCACGCGCATCAGCTTGGCTACCTGCGTCATGATTCCCGCTCCGAACACCTCGCTGGTGCCGACAGCAAACATCCTTTTCAAAGCCCAGAAGGGAAGCACTGCCAACAGCGGCACAGGATCAAGAAAGCTCTGATGGTTTGAGCACAGCAGGTACGGCCCTTGCTTCGGCAGATTTTCCACGCCTTCCACGTCGAGCCGGGACACAGTTTTCCAGAACAGCTTGAACATTCGGGTCAGGGCGAAAATGATGCGATCGACGACCGGTCGCGGCTTGGTGATCTCCACAGCGCGCGGGTCGGCTGGATCTTCCCGTAGCACCGCGCTCCACCCGGCAAAGGGCTTTGTGGTGTTTCGATTCGCGCCAGCGCCGGAAGCGGCACTGCTGGTTATTGCTTCCACCAGTTCTCGGACCGTGTATATATCTGAGAGCTGCGACTCCGGCACGTCGCCGCCCAACTCCTGCTCCAGCGCTACCAGCAGTTCCACTCGCCGCATGGAGTCGAGTCCAAGGTCGAGCTCAAGATTGTGGCTGGGACGAATCCTCTCTTGGCCGCCCGGTGAATACTCGCGAATCACCTTCAGCGCGCCTTGAACGTCTGCCTGCGCCAGCCACTGTTCGTCCTCCGCGGTAAGCGGCTTATCCGCCGACACCTCCGCTCCCACCCTCGATCCATCTCCCGCGCGAACTCGCTTTTCAATCTCGAATCGCTTTAGCTTGCGCGTCGTGGTGCGCGGCAGGTCTTCCTGCCAGATTTCGTACCCGCTGATTCGCTTGGTGGACGCCACTTTTGCCGACAGGCCCTCAACATCGAACCGAATGACCTCTTTCGCGTTCACAACCTTTCGCTGCCGCAGAACTTCGAAATTCGGCACGATGACTGCGTACAGCTTGCCCGACCCGCCGTCACCCTCTATTCCCATCACGCAGATTTCTTTAATAAACGGCGATTGCAGATAATGCGCCTCAATCTCCTCCGGATAAACATTCTTTCCATTCGAAAGAATGATGACTTCCTTCTTCCGTCCGGTGATAAACAGATTTCCCGTGCTATCGAAGTAGCCGAGATCGCCGGTGTACAGCCACCCGTCCTTGAGGACCTCGGCGGTCGCGTCTTGCCGATTCCAGTAGCCTTTCATCACAATCGGCCCGCGGATCAGAATCTCTCCGCTCGCGGGCGAGCCGTCATCTGCAGGCTGGGCGTCGATAATCTTTCCCTCGACTCCCTTCAGCGGCTTGCCCACCGACCCGACCACGTTTTCATCCGGGGAGTTCACGAATGCGCCGCCGCAGGTTTCGGTGAGTCCGTAGGCTTGCAGCACATCAATCCCAAGCGCGTAGAAGTCGCGTCCTATCTGCGGTTCGAAGCGGGACCCGCCAGTCACCAGATATCGCATACGCCCGCCAAACAGATCGTGAATGCGGCCGAACAAGGCGTGTCCGAGATTGAATCCTACTCGTCGGGACAGCATGTTGAGTCGCATCATTCCCCTGAAGGCAAATCGAGTGAGAAATCCGCGCTGCCGCACCTCCTTGAAAATCCGCTCATGGATCAAATAAAAAAATTGCGGCACTACGGCGAAGGCAGTGATTTTTCTCTCTTGAAGCGCACGCAGAAGCTCGGTCGTGTTGAGCGTCGAAAGATATACCGCACGCGAGCCTGCTACCAGCGGCAGCAGCAGGTTGGCCATTTGCGAAAGCACGTGAAAAAGGGGAAGCACGCCCAAAATCGCATCGTCTGGGCCGATGTGCGCCCACGCAAACACGGCTTCGGCTTCCGCCAGAAGATTGGCATGTGTGAGCATCACACCCTTCGGATCGGCCGTGGTTCCGGAGGTGTAAAGCAGAGAAGCGATGTCGTCCAGTTCACGGCTTACCCCTCTGAAGCCGCTCGCCGGACGCGCAAAGATGCCGTCCAAGTCGGCAGCGATCGCCGCATTGGATTTGCCTTGAGTGTGGGCTATGGCATTATTCAAGACGAGTTGGATTTCAGTTCTAGCGATCGCCTCTTCCGATATCTCCAGGTGCTTGCCGTCACAAATCAGCAGCAAACTTCCGCTGTCGCGGAGCAGCTTCGAAACCTGGCCGGCGTGATAGGCCGTATCCAGCGGCACCGCCGTCCCGCCCCCCGCGATGATTCCCAGATACGCCGCGACCCAGCGCGGATGATTGTCCGCAAGAATGGCAATTCGCGATCCCGGCTGAATGCCGCGTTCGACGAGCCACGCGCCGAAAGACTCCGCCATGCCGCGTAGTTCGGAGTAGGTGTGACTTTCGACGCCCTCGGGCCTCTGGACTTCAACCGCAACGTTCTGGGGCCAGCGTAGGGCGCATTCGACGAAGCGATCGTAGAAAGTGGCCATTGCTGCGGGAATGTTAAACGAAAACGCGTTCAAGGGCAGCGGCCGTCCAGGCGGACGCTAAGGATCGTCCTTTGTGTCCTTGGTGGCGAAAGGCGGATCTGAGTTCGCTACTTCAGGGCGTTCAGCCGCGCACTCAGGCGGGACTTGTAGCGAGCGGCGGTATTTTCGTGCAACGTGCCTTTCTGGATCGCCTTGTCCAGCGCGGAAACGGTCTTGCGGAAAGTCTGCTCGGCTGCCGCTTTGTCGCCCTTGGCCAGCGCCGACCGCATGTCTCGCAGCGCCGAGCGCAGGCGCGAAGTGTTGCTGCGGTTGCGGACGGTGCGTCGTTCAGTTTGCCGGGCGCGCTTCAGCGCCGAAAAATGGTTTGCCATTCAGGTAAATGCCTTTGCGTAGGATGGTCCGGCAGTGTCCGGCGAAGGACGTCCTGTGGACTTTGAATACAACATTTTACGGGAGCAGGTCGCGCCGGTCAACGCGCACCCTGTGGCCAGCCATACAGCCCCTTGATTTGCTGTCAAACGTGCTCCCTTTAGGTTTTTAGCAGAACGGATTACACTCGCTCCTCATATGATGTGGAGTAGGCGCGATTTCCTCCGAAGCTCCGCAGGAGTTGCTAACCTAGCCATTCCAGGGACTCAATCTCTCATGCGTCAAGAATCCAGAGCGTTTGCTGCATCTCAGGAAAGCCGCCGCAAAGAACTTTGGGGATTGCTGGGTGATCTGCCCTGGCGGCACCACCCCAGTGAAGTCAAGTTGGTCAGCACGGAAAAGCATGATGGATACACGCTGGAACGCCTGGTCCTCGATCTCAATGGCGAGGAGCCTGTCCCGGCGCTCCTGCTGATTCCCGATAAATGCCAGACCCCCGCGCCGGGACTGCTTTTCATTCACTGGCATGCGGGAATGTACGGCTTGGGCAAGGAGCAGTTGTTGCGCGGGGTCGAGGCGCAGCCCGCCTATGCTCCGGTGTGCGCCGAAAAGGGGCTGGTTACGCTTGCCATCGATAGCTGGTGCTTTGGCGAGCGCCAGCACGAAGCAGACGGTCACGTTGGCGAGGAAGATGCCTTCAAGCTGATGCTCTGGAGAGGGCGGGTACTGTTCGGGATGATGCTGTTCGATGAGCTCCGAGCCTTGGATTATTTGGCCAGCCGCCCCGAAGTGGATGCGAAACGGCTCGGCGCGTTCGGAATGTCAATGGGAGCAACCAAGGCGTGGTGGCTCGCGGCATTGGATACGCGGGTGAAGCTTTGCATGGATGTATGTTGCCTTACTGACTATGAAGAGCTCATCAAGGCGCATGGCCTTAAGGAACATGGCATCTACTATTACGTTCCTTGGCTTCTGAAGCATTTTCAGACGGCGCAGATCAACGAGCTGATTGTGCCCAGAGCGCACCTGAGTGTGAATGGGCGGCTTGATCCTGTAACTCCCCCGGCCGGAGTGGAGAAGATCCGTGATTACCTGCTGCCGCTGTATCGTGCTCACGGAAATGAAAGAGATTGCCACATTGAGCTGTTTGACTGCGCCCACGTCGAGCTGCCCGCGATGCGCCAGTTGATTTTGGAATGGATGGAGAATTACCTGGGCGTTCACAGCACATGACCCTTCTGACCGCCTTCGGCCTTTTCTCCGTAACTGCGATGATGCTTTGCTATGCCTTTGAGAAGCGTAGCAACTGGTTCATCCTGGGCTTTGCTGTTTGTTGCGTCCTTGCTTCAATTTACGGCTTTCTACAGGGCGCGTGGCCGTTCGGTTTAGTGGAAGGCGTGTGGTCTTTGATAGCCGCCAAGCGCTGGTGGGCTGGCCATCAGAAATCACGATTATCGCTATCAAATTGAGTAATATGTGTAAGTTCCTGCTCATTGACTCCACTCTTCCGCGGGGGTACGCTTTTAACAGAACCGTAATCTGCCTACCTCATGTGGCGAAGTACAATCCGGGGTGGGACGCCCCAAGGCTGGCGTTCTCGGCTCCTCCTTGCGACATCTAATGAGTGCAACACAGAAGCGGCGCACCTGCGCCTGAGGTCACCTGCGAAGCTGAATGAAAAAGAGTATTGAGATCACTCCTAATATTGAGACGTTGTTTGGCACGCGTGATGAGAATCTGCACGTACTGGAAGACGGCTTAAACATCAACATTGACCTTCGTTCCGACTCGCTGGAGTTGGAAGGCACACCTCGCGATGTAGCCCGCGCTGAGCAAGTTTTTACCGACTACGACCACCTGCAGCGCTCCGGGCACGTTTTCAATAATGGCGATTTAAATAGCATGCTGCGCGTGCTGGTTGCTGACCCAAAGACAACCTTGCGCGGCCTGGCCGAGGCCGGGCGTCAGCGTTCGTTCGGCCGCCGGACGGTGCAGCCGAAGAGCGTGAACCAGCGGCGTTATCTTGAAGCCATCGAGCAACATGACATGGTTTTCGGAATCGGGCCGGCCGGTACGGGGAAAACCTATCTTGCCGTGGCTATGGCGATCTCCGCCCTCGTCTCGAAGCGCGTCAATCGCATCATTCTGGCGCGGCCTGCCGTTGAAGCTGGCGAGCGGCTCGGATTCCTGCCGGGAACGTTGCAGGAAAAAATCGATCCCTATCTGCGCCCGCTCTACGATGCTCTATACGACATGCTCGACCCCGAACGAGTCGATCGCTATCTGGAAAAGAACGTCATCGAGATTGCGCCCATTGCTTTCATGCGTGGCCGCACACTGAACGATTCTTTTGTGATCCTTGACGAGGCGCAGAATACGACTTCCGAGCAGATGAAGATGTTCGTCACGCGCCTAGGGTTTAATTCGAAGGCGGTCATCACCGGCGACGTTACTCAGATCGACCTGCCTAGTGCGCGGCGTAGCGGGCTGCTCGAAGCAGTGGACGTGCTGAAAAATGTGCAAGGTTTGAGCTTTGTCTATTTCGACGAAGCCGACGTAGTTCGCCACCACCTGGTGCAGCGTATTATTCGCGCTTACGACGAGCACAAGACCCGGGTTGCGGAAGAGCAGATGGATTTACTTGAAGCCAAGAGCACCACAAACGGAAATGGTTCTTCAACCGAGCCACAATCCGTCGCCAATTTGGGCGATCGTATTGAGGAGTAAGAGTGGTTCAAGAGGAGAGTCGCATTTCGACTCTCCTCGTTTGCTTTAACGGATGCGACCGACGATCATCTTGAAACGCCCCGTACGAGGCGTAAATGTGCGAGCGCTCGAAGGATTTGCAGCTCGGGCCTGCAGGGCCGCCGGGCTGCAGGGCTGCATAACCGTGCTCGTAACCGGAAACCGCGAGATTCAGGCGCTGAACGTGCGTTTTCGCAAGAAAAAATATGCTACCGATGTGCTTTCATTTCCATCACCGGGGCTTTGCGACAGTTTCGCCGGGGACATAGCCATTTCCGTGGACATCGCCGCACGAAACGCTCGTGTCCTGGGCCACTCTCTTGCGGAGGAGATACGCATTCTCATGCTGCACGGCATCCTTCATCTGGCAGGATATGATCATGAAGCTGACCGCGGTGAAATGGCACGAAGAGAGCTGGCTTTGCGGAGGAAGCTTGCACTCCCGGCGGCATTGATCGAGCGATCTTCATTTTCGCGCCAACGCCGCGAGCCGCTGCTGAAACGATCACGCGTATGAATTTTGCCATTGCAATTGCGCTGGCGGTGCTGATTGGGTTGCTGACGCTTTCCTCTTACGTGGAGCGGGTTTACGCCGAGATTGGCAAATTCCTGTCGCGCGAATTTCAGGAAAACATCGACAATTTCGAGCAATTGGTTGAGCCTCGGCTGAAAGTCAGCCGCTCGCGCGCGTCATTGTCGATGGCAATCCTGACCCCGCTGGTCATGGCCGCCATCGCAATGCTTATAGGCTTCAGCGTATTTCGCGATGGCGCCTGGGAGCTGGATGAAATTCTAGAAGCCTGCCTCGCTGTGCTGCTCATCGTCATCGTCTTTAATCGTTTCTTGCCATACGTGTTCTTTTCGCGGACTTCCGGGAAGTGGCTGGGACGCTGGGTTCCAGTGTTACGGGTTCTTATCTACCTGGTACTGCCGGTCACGTTGGTGCTCGGTTTCCTGCAATCGGTCACGTCGCTAACGCGCGAGCACTCAGAGCCGCAGCCGGAAACGCAGGCCGAAGCTGTGGACGCCCTTATCGAAGCCGGGCAAGAGGAAGGTATTCTTGACGAGAGCAATCGAGACTTAATCCAGTCTGTGGTGCAGTTCAGCGAAAAAAGTGTGCGTGAGGCGATGAAACCCCGGCCGGAGATGGTGACCGTGGCGGCCGACACAACGGTTGAGACCCTGGTCGAGATGTTGCGTGTCAAGTCTTTTTCGCGCATGCCGGTTTTCGAGGGCACCATCGATAACATTGTCGGTTTGGTCTATGCCAATGATGTTTTGCAGGTTCCAGATTCCGAGGCCCATACACGAACGGTTGGCTCGCTCATGCGGAAGGATGTTTACTTTGTTCCGGAAACCAAGTTAGCCAGCGACCTGCTTCGCGAAATGCAGAAAAACAAAATCCGCATGGCAATTGTCATTGACGAGTATGGCGGAGTCGCCGGGCTGGTGACCATAGAAGATCTGGTCGAAGAGATCGTCGGCGAAATCAGCGATGAGCACGAGGTTGCGCAAGTCATCCGTGAGAATGAGAACTCCTATCTGGTTCCCGGAAATATGGATGTCGACCGGTTGGAGGAGCTGCTCGGAGTCCGGCCCGAGCGCAAAGGCGCAGCTACCGTGGCTGGCCTGGTCAGCGAACTCGCCGGCCGAATTCCGCAGAAGGGCGAAGTCATTGAGGAAGATGGGCTTCGCATGGAAGTGCTGCAATCGAGCGACCGGCGTGTCGAGCGCGTGCGCGTGTCGCTCAATCAACCCAGCCAGATGAAGCTGATCTGATCCATGCCTTTTCACTCTGGTTTCGTGTGCATTCTGGGCCGTCCTAACGCCGGAAAATCCACGCTCCTGAACGCGCTGGCAGGCGAAAAGCTGGCGATTGTGAGTCCGAAGCCGCAAACTACGCGCAACCGCGTCCTCGGCGTGATCAACGTTGCGGGAAAAAAAAGTAAACCTGGTGCGCAGGTAGTCCTGATCGACACTCCCGGGGTTCATCGGCCCGACAGTTCTCTCGGCCGCAAGATGATGGCAGAAGTTCGCGAGGCACTGGAAGGATGCGACGTAGTTCTCGTGATCGTTGATGCCGCGAGAAAGCCAGATCCGGCAGACCAGTTTTTATTTGATCTCGTCAAGCGCGCGAGCACCCCCGCATTTCTGCTGTTGAACAAGGTCGATCTGTTGCGCGGCGAGAAGCTCAAGCTGCTTCCACTGATCGAACAATTTTCCAAAGTGCACGATTTCCGCGAAATTATCCCGATCTCGGCGCGCAAACGCGAAGGGCTGGATCTCTTGCTGAAAAAGCTAGCGTCCGCTTTGCCAGAAGGGCCGCCGTATTTTCCCGAGGACCAGATAACAGATCAGCCAGTACGCTTCATGGCCGCGGAGCTCATTCGAGAACAGGTGCTGCTGGCGACCAGCGAAGAGGTGCCGCACTCAGTCACAGTGGTAGTCGAAAAATTCGAGGAAGGCGGGCGGCTAACGCGAATTTCCGCGGCCATCGTCTGCGATCGGGACGGGCAAAAGGCAATTCTGATCGGCCGGAAGGGGCAGATGCTAAAGAAGATTGGAACTGCCGCGCGGCTGGAAATCGAGAAGATGGTCGGCACGAAGGTGTTTTTGGAACTATTCGTCAAAGTGCGTCCCCACTGGCGCGAATCGCGGTCGTTTGTCGAGGAACTGGATTGGCGTCGGCAACTGGAACACTTGGTCCTAAAGCCTAAAGCCTAAAAAGCCTAAAGCCTGCACCCTGAAGCCTCACTCCTTCACCGCAATCCCCAATGTCTTCATCTTGCGATACAGGTGGCTGCGCTCCAGGCCCAGAACTTCCGCAGTCCGGCTGATATTGCCGTGATTATCGTCCAGCTTTTTCAGGATGTAGTCGCGTTCGTATGCGGCACGTGCCTGATGCAGGGTCAAGAATTCTCCACCAGCGCGACGGCTGCCGTCCCGGTACACCAGTGGGGGCAGATGCTTGCGATCGAAACGACTCGTCGTCGGATTCATGATCACAATACGCTCCACTACGTTGCGCAACTCGCGCACGTTTCCAGGCCATGAATAGCGCATCAGCACATCGATCGCGTCATCGGTGATTTCTCGCGGCCTGCGCCCATATTGGCCGGAAAGCTCCTTCAGGAAATGACGTGCCAGCAACGGCACGTCTTCTTTCCGTTCGCGCAGCGGCGGTACGGAGAAGGGAATTACGTTCAAGCGATAAAAGAGATCCTCGCGAAAGTTTCCGGCTGAAATCTCTTCCTCCAGATCTTTATTGGTCGAGGCAATTACACGCGCATCCACGGTGACCAACTCATCGCTACCGACTGGCGTAAAGCTTTGCTCCTCGAGCGTACGCAGAACTTTTGATTGCGTCTTCAAGCTCATGTCGCCGACTTCGTCCAGAAACAATGTGCCGCCGTGCGCCTTTAGAAACTTGCCATCTTTGTCGGCTGTCGCAGCGGGGAATGATCCGCGGCGATGACCAAACAGCTCGCTTTCAATCAAATCCTCGGGAATGGCCGCGCAATTCACTTCAACGAACATCTCATCTCTGCGCGGGCTTTGGGCGTGAATGGCGCGCGCGGCCAGTTCCTTTCCAGTTCCGGATTCGCCAAAGATCAGGACTCTTCCGTTGGTCGGCGCCATCAACTGGATCTGCTGGCGTAGTGCCTTCATGGGAATGCTCTCGCCGACGATCACGCTTTTCAGCAGCAGCTGTTTCTTAAGATCACGGTTTTCCTGCCGTAGCCTCTTCGCTTCGACCGCGTTCTTGACCAACAGCAGTGTTTTCTCGAGGGAAAGCGGCTTTTCAAGAAAATCAAATGCTCCCAATTTCGTCGCACGAACCGCGGTTTCGATTGTGCCGTGACCAGAAATGATGATCACCTCCGGCGGGTTCTCAACTTGGCGAATCTTCTGCAGGGTTTCGAGGCCGTCAATTCCGGGCAACCAGATATCGAGGAGAACGATATCGAAGGATTTTTTTCGCAACAGTTCCAGCGACGCCTCACCGCTCTCCGCAGCACAAGCCTTGTAGCCCTCGTCTTCGAGGATGCCCTGAAGCGATTCACGGATCGCCGCCTCGTCGTCGACGATGAGAATGTTAAGCATGGGAGCTTCGGGCCGGCGCACTGGCGGCCTCGGTTGCGACCGGCAGCTCGATCACAAACCGCGCCCCCACAGGATGGTTTTCTTCGACGCGAATCGACCCGCGGTGGTCTTCCACGATCCGACTCACGATGGCAAGTCCGAGACCGGTGCCTCTCTTCTTCGTTGAAAAATATGGGAGGAACAGGCGTTCTTTTGTTTCCTGAGTAACGCCTGCACCGCTGTCGGCAACGCTGATTTCAACTGCATCCCGGCTGGCGACGAGCGTGGTAGAGATCTCGATCTCCTTTACCATCGAAGCTTGCACAGCTTCTGCAGCGTTGTCCACCAGATTGGCGATCGCACGCTTGATGGCTTCGGAGTCCGCCATAACTTTCGGCAAGTTGCTTGAAAAGGCCGTGCGCAGGCGGATCCCATCGAGGCGCCCATTGAACATAGATAGCGCACTGCCAGCAATGTTGTTGATGTCCGTGGGCTTCGGTTCGGAGGCCGGAAAGCGCGCCAGCGTTGCGAACTCGTTCACCAGCGTTCGAACTGTCTCCACCGCCGATTCGATGGTCTGCGCGCAGGATCGGACAACATCCGTCGACGCTGAATCAAGCTGTTTATTACGGCCCAGATGCCGCAAAATGCGCTCTGCCGAAAGTGCGATCGGCGTCAGCGGGTTCTTGATCTCGTGAGCGACGCGGCGCGCCACCTCCCGCCAGGCTGCTTGCCGTTGTGCGTGGAGCACATCCGAGAGATCTTCAAAGACCAGTACATAGCCGACACGATGCGTTTTGTGCTGTAGTACCGCCACCGTCACTGCGACATTCAAGCGCTCGCGATGAATGGAAAATTCCATTTGCGTCGTGGTTGTACCCATTCGGTCGGCGCGCCTCAGCAAAGGGTTCAGATCTTCCAGCACCTCGGCAGGAAATAGATCGCGGACGGATGCTCCGATCAAAGTCGCTGTCAGACGCACTGGTTCCTCGGAAGGCCGCAGCAGGCGCAGCAAGGCGTTGTTCACGTGTGTAACGCGCAGGCTTGCGTCAAGCGAAAGCACGCCGGTGGGAATGCTCTCGAGAATCGTCTCCATATGCCGCCGCCGCTGTTCCAGTTCCGCGTTCGCAGCGCTGAGTTCCTGACCGGAGGCCACGATCTGACGCCGGCTGCCCTGTAACTCCTCAGCCATGCGATTGAACGAGCGGACCAGGTCTCCCAGTTCGTCAGCCGCGGGAACCGCGACACGGTAATCAAGATTGCCGCGCGAAATTTCCTGCGTGGCTTCGGCTAGTGCCACCACGGGACGCGTGACTAATCTCGAGAGGTAAAGCGCCAGCCACATGCTGGCAAACAGCACCATTCCGGCCAATAGCCAGAGATAGCCCATGTATTGCCGGCGCACCAGACGACGCTCTCTGGCTAGGCTCAGGTAGCGTTGCTGGCTGGCCTCGAGTTGTTGCTGGGCATCAGTGAAGTTCTTCGGCAGGGGCAGAGCAACCAGAATTTCCCCGTGATCGCCGACCAGTGCGCTTCCCAGGACGTATTCAATTCCGCCCAACGAAATACGCTCCGGTCGGTCGGGGTTGACTGGTCCTACGGGAATAAGCGGCTTCAACAAAGGCCACCCGACCGGCGCGCCAAAGCTAGCCTCGGCGTTGCCGGAATCAATCGCAATGGCAAAGCCGCCCTGCAGCGTCGCTTCGTGCTGGCGCAATTGATTCAGCACGCCGGAAAATCCGTGGCCTGCAAACGCGCGCTGGGTTTCGGGCGAAGATGCAATGGCTTCCGCCTCGGCATGCGCGTTCGCTGCGGCGTACTTGGAAAGCATAGCTGCCATGGTTCTGGTGTCCTGCCGAACTTCCTCCACTGGTGTCGAAAACCATTTGTCAATCGAGCGATTCATCAGGCCGTACGCGAACCAGAACATCACGATGACGGGAAGGAACGACAGCAAAAGACTTCCGACCACCATTTTGGTGCGGAACTTTGACCCCAGGACGCCGGAGCGCCGCTCGGCAAACAGCTTTATGAGGTTCCGCGCAAGCACAAAGGTCAATGCCACAAATAGCAGAAACACGAGCGCCGACAGTGCAACCAGGAACACAATTTGTTGATTGTTCGCTGGGTTGATGAAAGGCAGGTCGAAGGACGATTGGGCCAGGGTGAGCGCAAACAGCACCACGCTTAAAATCGTCAACACGATGATGAGCTTTTTCCGGCTCTGAACACCGTCGTTCGGAGTTTTTGAGCTGAGCGAGGCCATGGGCAAAGCACAACTCGGCTGATCGGGCGAGTTAATGCGAGACCATTATATGGCTTATTGGCTGCCGATTTAGGCGTTTGCGGCGTGAATTGCGGGTTTCGCTTGCGGTTGGACTTCCTTGCCTCCGCGGAAGTTCGTGACCAGTGACTGGATGGAATAAATCGGTCCCCAGGGAATCCCCCACCAGCCGGCGAGGGCTGTCAGGATAATCCAGGGCATGGCTTTGCCGACCGGGTTCTCCCCGGCGCGCAGCAGGTAAACGGGTGACGAGCGTCGAAATGTCAGGACCACGATCGAAACGCAGTAGTAGAAAACCACCAGCTTTCCGCCACGTTGAAGCTCAAATTGTATTTCGTTCGATGACATCTTTTCTGCGCCCCGAATCGCTGCCATGCGCTCACCCCTTTTGATCACCACAGCCTATCCGACCCGGAATACCAGGAAAAGCTGTCACAGGGGAATGCACGCGTGCAGCCTAAAGTAACGCTGAGTTGGTGGGAAGGAGATGTTTCACAGGACACTCACTACAGCGTGGATTGCTTTTCAGGCAGTATTGCTTTCCAACGCTGACAATCAGCCCGTGCATTTCATTAAACACCTGAGCGAGAGGCGACCGCGAAGCCAAGCTCATTCTGGATGGCGAATGAGAAGCCATGCCCTGGCTGCCCGCAGAACCAGTGAACGTGGTCGCGCTAGTGAGAGCTCGCTCGAAAACCGCCCGCAATTCCTCGTACCCAGCTTTTTCCGATCCGATATCATGACGCGCTGCGATTCTGCGTGTGTATGCATCGATGACAAAGACGGGATGCTGGCCGGCGTACAGCAGAATCGAGTCCGCAGTTTCCGGGCCCACGCCGTTTAACGCGAGCAGCTGTTCTCTCAGCTGCGACGTGGGCTGCGCCAACATTTTTGTGAGTGAGCCATCGTAATTTTTGTCCAGAAAGTTTACGAAAGTTTTCAGGCGGGCGGCCTTCTGACGAAAGTAGCCAGACGAACGAATCAGCTTCTCGAGTTGCCGCTGAGGAATTTCGCGAATCCCTTTTACCGTCAGCACGCGTGCAGCTCGCAGCTGGCGCATCGCAATCTCCACATTCGACCAGCTCGTGTTCTGCGTCAGAAAGGCGCCCACGATGACTTCGAAACGGCTTTGCGCCGGCCACCAATGCTGGCGCCCCCATGCCTGAAACAGCGTGGAGTAGATCGCCACGATATTTTTTTCGGGAATTTCTTGCATTCGCTTTGCGGAGCGACTCCCCCAGTGTACCTAAAAGTACATGGCCCGAAATCCAGTGATTCACGGCCAATTCCTTGTTTAACGCGGTGTTCGCACCAATTGCAGGCCGAACTTTAGCCTTTCGAGTGTGGGTACAGGTACTTAGGTTACTTTTGCCGTTACCCAAACAAGGTGACAATTTGTGTCACCGGAGATTGTGGCCGCTGTCTCCCCCAAAAGAGCCACACTTCCGCACGGGCAGATTGCTCGGATCTCAGTTTTCAGTTCTATCGACTGGAGCGCGAAAAATGTCCCAGAGGCTGGGAGACCTTCTCGTCAAAGAGAAGATCATTACGCCGGAGCAGTTGCAGCAGGCGATCAAGGTACAGAGAGAAAGCAACTGTCGTCTCGGCAGCGCTCTGGTGAAGCTCAACTTCCTCACTGATGAGGACGTGACCAATTTTCTCTCTAGGCAGTACGGCGTTCCCGCAATCAATCTCTCCTATTTTGAAATTGATCCCTCTGTCGTCAAGCTGATTCCGTACGAGACGGCTAAACGTTATCAGATTTTGCCACTCAGCCGAGTGGGTGCGTCGCTCACCATCGCTATGGTTGATCCCACCAACGTGTTTGCGATGGACGATATCAAGTTTATGACCGGGTTCAACATTGAACCGGTCGTGGCTTCCGAAAGCTCGATCCTGGATGGAATCGAAAAGGCTTACGGCACCAGCAAGGAAGAAGACCTGGATCAGGTGATGCAGTCGATCTCGGACATGGAAGAGACCGACGTCGAACTGCAAGCCGAACAGCAGGAGATGGACCTCGCCGACCTCGAGAAAGCCGCTGATGAGGCCCCCATCGTCAAGCTCGTGAACCTGGTCCTCACTGACGCGGTAAAGCGCGGCGCCAGCGACATCCACATGGAGCCTTACGAAAAAGAATTTCGTGTGCGCTTCCGTATTGACGGCGTGCTGCAGTCGATCATGTCGCCACCGTTGAAGTTGAAAGATGCGATCACTTCGCGTCTGAAAATCATGGCGAAGCTGGACATCAGCGAAAAGCGGCTGCCGCAAGACGGCCGCATCATGCTGAAGATGAATATCAGCGGAAAAAAGAAACAGCTGGACTTCCGCGTCAGCACGTTGCCCACCCTGTGGGGCGAAAAAATTGTGCTGCGATTGCTGGACAAAGAAAACCTGCGCCTGGACATGACGAAGCTGGGTTTTGAGTCGGAATCGCTGGTCAAGTTTGAAAAGGCAATTCTGAAGCCTTATGGAATGGTGCTGGTCACGGGGCCAACCGGATCAGGAAAGACTAACACCCTGTACTCGTCGATTGCGCGGTTGAATACGCCCGACACCAACATTATGACCGCGGAAGATCCGGTGGAGTTCCAGTTGGGTGGAGTCAATCAGGTGCAGATGAAGGAGCAAATCGGCCTGAACTTCGCAGCCGCGTTGCGCGCCTTCTTGCGTCAGGACCCGAACATCATTCTGGTCGGTGAAATTCGCGACTTTGAAACCGCCGAAATCGCAATCAAGGCGGCTCTCACCGGGCACCTGGTGCTCTCGACCCTGCACACCAATGGCGCGCCGGAGACGATCACCCGTCTCATGAACATGGGTATTGAGCCATTCCTGGTTGCGACTTCCGTGCACCTGATCTGTGCGCAGCGTCTGGTGCGGAGAATCTGCAAGGAGTGCATAGAGGTGGTCGAGGTGCCGGTCCAGACCCTCATCGAGGAAGGCTTCACACCGGAAGAAGCCAAGACCGTGAAGATCCACAAAGGCAAGGGCTGCAGCGTGTGCAACAACACCGGCTATAAAGGCCGCGCCGGCCTTTATGAAGTCATGGAAGTGGACGATGAGATTAAAGAGCTGGTACTTGTCGGCGCCTCTGCCGTGGAGTTGAAGAAGAAGGCCATCGAGAGGGGAATGATTACGCTTCGCCGCAGCGGCCTGATCAAGGTTGCGGCCGGAGTTACGACTTTGGAAGAAGTGGCGCGCGAAACAATCCACTAGAGAATTAACGCCAACGGAGATGAAGGAAAAACAAAATGTCGCTTTCACTAAGTGATCTGCTGAAACGGATGTTGGAGATGAACGGCAGCGATTTGCACATCACCACCAACTCGCCGCCACAAATTCGCGTGCATGGGCACCTGGTTCCGCTTGATTTGCCGCAAATGACGCCGGCGGAAACCAAGCAGCTGGCGTACAGTGTTATGACCGATTCGCAGAAACACCGTTTCGAAGAGAGCCTCGAGCTGGACTTCTCATTCGGACTAAAGGGGCTTGCCCGCTTTCGCGCGAACGTATTCAACCAGCGCGGCGCGACATCGGCGGTCTTCCGTGTGATTCCCTTCGAAATCAAGTCCTTCAATCAGCTCGGCCTTCCGGCGGTGGTGGCAAGGCTGTGCGAAAAACCTCGGGGCTTGGTGTTGGTGACCGGTCCTACCGGGTCGGGCAAATCGACCACGCTGGCATCGATGATCGACAAGATCAACTCCGAGCGGCATGACCATATTCTCACCATCGAAGACCCGATCGAATTCGTTCACATGAACAAGAACTGCGTGGTCAATCAGCGCGAATTGCACGCTGATACCAAGAGTTTCGCCGATGCACTCCGCGCCGCGCTCCGCGAAGACCCGGACGTGGTGCTTATCGGCGAAATGCGCGACCTGGAGACGATTGAATCTGCGCTGCGAATTGCGGAAACCGGACACCTCACGTTTGGCACCTTGCATACCAACTCCGCATCCTCGACCATCAACCGAATCATCGACGTGTTCCCGGCGCACCAGCAGCCGCAGATTCGGGCCCAGCTGTCGCTGGTCTTGGAAGGAATTATGTGTCAAAGCCTGTTGCCTACAGCGAACGGCAAGGGCCGTGCCATGGCCATGGAAATTCTGATTCCCAATGCGGCGGTGCGAAACCTGATTCGCGAAGACAAGATTCACCAGATTTACTCCGCTATGCAGTCTGGGCAGGACAAATTCGGAATGCAGACCTTTAACCAGTCCCTGGCGACGCTCTTTCTGTCGAAACAGATCACCCAGGAAGTGGCGATGGCGCGTTCCAGCAATCCCGACGAACTGCAGGAACTCATCAATCGCGGCGCCAGCTTGGCTGGGCGGCACACGTCTGCGCAAGCTCCCTTGACTGCGCGAGGCACCGCGACGGGAAAACACTGATGCACTCGAGACCGAGATCGAAGAACGGTAAAGGGAACTGAGAGAGGAAAACATGCCAGTCTACACATTTTCAGGAAAGAACGCGTCCGGAGAGAAAATCAGCGGCGAGCGCACAGCTGTTAACAAGCAGGTGCTTGCGATGCAGTTGCGCCGCGAGCAGATTACGGCGCCCACCATCCGGGAAAAAGGCAAAGAATTCGCCTTCCCGCTCTTCGGATCGTCGAAGGTCAAGACCAAGGACATCGCTATTTTCTTCCGCCAGTTCTCGGTCATGATTGATGCCGGGCTTCCACTGGTGCAGTGTCTGGAAATACTTGCGGCAAACCAGGAAAACGCAACTTTCCAGAAGACGCTCACCGGCGTGCGCACCACGGTTGAGGGCGGCTCCACCCTGGCCAATGCTATGCGCCAGTATCCCAAGGTGTTCGATGATTTGACCACCAACATGATCGAAGCCGGCGAAACCGGTGGTATTTTGGACATCATTTTGCAGCGCTTGGCGCAGTACGTGGAAAAAGCCGTCAAGCTGCGGTCCGCGGTCAAATCGGCGCTGATCTACCCCGTTGCCGTCGTTTCAATGGCGTTCCTGATTGTAGGCGCCCTGCTTAAGTGGGTGGTGCCGATCTTCGCCAACCTGTTCGCCGGCCTGGGCGTGACGCTGCCGCTTCCAACACGAATTGTGATGGGCCTGAGCGCATTTGTAGGCCAGTTCTGGTGGTTTTTTATCGTGGGGATCGTCGGCGTGGTCTTCGGGATCAAGTACATCCGTAAAGATCCCCGCGGGAAATACTGGATGGATTTCGGGATGCTGAAAATGCCGGTGGTTGGAATTTTGCTTCGAAAAATCGCAGTTGCCCGCTTCACCCGAACCCTGGGAACGCTCATCACCTCAGGCGTACCGATTCTAGAGGGACTTACGATTACCGCCCGCACCTCCGGAAACGCAGTGCTGGAAGAGGCTTTGATGAAAGTTCGCAAGGCCATCGAGGAAGGTCGCACCATTGTCGACCCCCTGCGCGAATCGGGTGTTTTTCCCAACATGGTCACACAGATGATCGGAGTAGGCGAGGCCACTGGCGCCATGGATTCGATGCTGCAGAAGATTGCCGATTTCTACGAAGACGAAGTCGACAGCGCGACCAAAGACATGTTAGCGATGCTGGAACCGGTCATCATCGGCCTGCTGGGTGTCATGATCGGAGGCATTGTGATCTCACTGTACATGCCGCTGTTCGCAATGATCGCGAAGTTGGCGGGATAAGAAGTTTCAAAGTTGCAAGGTTTCAAGTTTTCAGGTTGGACTCGAAACTTCGAAATTGTGAAACCCTGAAACGCTCAATATGGGACAGGCGATGCAATCCGTAGCTGAGACACGGCTCTGGCTCGCGTGGCTTGCGAAAGTTCGCATCCTGATCCTTACGGTTTTGCTTGGGATCGAACTGGCGATTGCGCAATTCACGCCCGTCAGTTTTCCCGTGCGGCTGTTCGTGGATGCCATTTTGCTGGCGTACACGATTTCAATTTTTCATCTCGCGTTGCTGCAATTCTGGCAAGAGCTGCGCGTCCAATCTGTCCTGCAGGTCGCAACCGACTTGCTTCTCGTCAGCCTGCTGATCTACGTGACCGGAGGGGCCGACAGTTCACTTAATTTTCTTTACCCGCTGGTCATCATCGTTGCCAGCGTACTGCTTTCGCGGCGCTGGGCCTATGTGACTGCGGGCGTGGCCTTCATCCTCTATGGCGCAGTGCTGGAACTTTGTTACTTCCAAGTCATTCCGTCCTATTCGACCAGCCACCCGGGCCTGCGCACATTGCAGGCGATGATCATGGTGAACCTGATCGGATATGGAGCGATTGCCTATCTGGCGGGGTTGTTGGCGGCGAAGTTGCGCCAGACGGACACCCGGCTGAAGCGCGCCCAGGGCGCCCTGGAAAACCTGCAGGCTTTGTATGAAAACATCATTCGCTCCACCAGCAATGGTCTGATCACGACAAACCTTGAGGGCACGATCACACTCGTGAATCCTTCCGCAGAAAAGTTACTGGAGCGCAAAGAAGCAGAGCTGTTGGGGCAATCGGTATCCTCGCTGTTTCAGGACGCTTTGCCTCAGCCCGGGTCTGAACCGGCGCATGCCGAGGTACGCTTCATCGCGCCCAGCACCTATCGCAAGACATTTCGAGTTCTTGTTTCCCCGCTCACGGTTCCGGAGCGTGATGCAGTTGGCCACGTTTACACGCTTGACGATCTGACTCAAATCAGGCGCCTGGAGCGCGAAGTGCGAGTACAGGACCGGCTGGCTGCAGTCGGCAGGCTGTCAGCTGCCATTGCCCACGAGATCCGCAATCCTTTGACGTCTATCGCCGGCTCTGCCAGCTTGCTTTCCGAAATGCTCGATTTGAAGGATGAACATCGCCGGCTCCTGCAAATCGTCACCCGGGAATCGGAGCGACTGAACAGCATCATCACGGATTTTCTTGCCTACTCGCGCAACAAGAAATACGAATTTGCCCAGGTCGACCTCATGCCTTTGTTGGAAGATACGCTGACCCTGCTAGGCCATCGCATGGAGGCCGAGAACACGGGTATCAGAATTCATCGCCGCTACTCCACAGCCACAGCATTCGTCATAGCCGACGGAGATCGCATCAAGCAGGTGTTCTGGAATTTTTGCGAAAACGCGGTACGCGCAATGAAGAAGGGTGGAACGCTGACTGTAGGAGTCGAAGAGCTGGGTCCCGACTGGCAGGTCACCTTCGCCGATACCGGCCCGGGAATGAGCCAGCAGATGGTGGAAAAAGTCTTCGAGCCCTTCCAGTCCCAGTTCGAGGGCGGAACCGGCTTGGGGCTGGCGATTGTTTATCAGATTGTGCAGGCGCACGAGGGTAAAGTCTGGGTACGTTCCAAGCAGGGCCAGGGCTGCACGTTTGTGCTTCGGCTTCACAAGGCAGGGGAAGCAGGCGGGGTCGCCCAGGTGGCGCAGCCGGTCGATGCACGCAAGCAACCCCGTTCCGAAGCTGTGCCCGAGAAGTTGATCGGGGAGGGCGCTCATGCCTAACATCCTGATCTGCGATGACGAGCGCTCGATTTGCGAAATGCTCGACATCACCCTGCGCCGTGAAGGCTACAAAGTCGAGACTGTAAACTCCGGCGAAGCCGGGAAAAAGAAACTGGATTCGGCGCTCTTTGACGTCGTGGTCACCGATATCAAGATGCCCAATATTGACGGCATCGAAGTGCTCCGCCACGCTCACAAGGTTTCGCCGGATTCCGCGGTCATTCTAATCACCGCAGTGGATGATTACGAGGCTGCTGTCGAGGCGGTGAAGGCCGGCGGCGCCAGCGATTACATCCGGAAATCGCCCGGCATGGTGGAGGAAGTCAAGCTGGCCATTCGCCGGGCGCTTGAAAAAGTCGCGCTCAGCCGCCAGAACTTTGCGTTCAAGCGCGATGCCGCCACCCGCAACTCCCTGGACAACATTATCGGCGTCAGCCCGGCGATGGAGAAGCTGAAGCAGACCATTCGCACTGTTGCATCTACCCAGAGCACCGTTCTGATCTATGGCGAGAGCGGAACCGGCAAGGAACTGGTGGCGCGGGCCGTGCATACTTGCTCACCGCGCGCAAGCGATCCATTTGTATCCATCAACTGCGGCGCATTTCCCGAGACTCTGCTGGAAAGCGAATTGTTCGGCTACGTCAAAGGAGCTTTCACCGGCGCAACCCAGAACAAGCGTGGCTTATTTGAAGTGGCCGATGCCGGCACCGTTTTCCTCGACGAAATTGGCGAAATGAATCTGACCATGCAGGTCAAGCTGCTGCGGGTGCTGCAGGAACGCTGCGTGCGCCCAGTAGGCGGGACCGATGAAATTTCGATCGACGTACGTGTCATCGCCGCCACCAACCGCGATCTTGAGAAACAGGTCGCCGACAACACGTTCCGCGAGGACCTTTACTATCGGCTTAGCGTCATTCCGGTTACCGTGCCGCCTCTGCGCGAACGGCGCGAGGATATCCCTCTGCTGGTGAGCCACTTTGTCAAGAAATACGCTCCGGCTGCGGGGAAGAATGTTTCGCGCGTGCAGCCGGATTCGCTCTCCGCTCTGGCAAGCTACGAATGGCCGGGCAACGTCCGCCAGCTGGAGAACGCCATCGAGCGTGCCGTTGCGCTCGAAACTGGGGAGGAATTGCACGTGGAGCTTCCGGTCGAGCGTGCGCGTGCTCGGGCCGCGGCAGCCGGTGTCGGCGCTGACAGCGTTTCCGTTCCCTCAGGCGCAGTTCTGCCTGAAGGCATGGACATGGAAAATTACGTCGCTGAAATCGAACGCTCGCTGCTGAAATCCGCGCTGCAACAATCGAACGGCGTGCAAACCCGCGCCGCCGAAGTGCTCAAAATCTCTTACCGCTCCTTCCGGCATTTGATGAAAAAGTACGAGTTGTAAGAAAGCTCGCTGCCTTTAGCTTTTAATTCTTAGCTTTTGGCCATTAGCCTTCGGATTCCGGCTTTCATCGAAAACAAATCTGCTTTGCAAAGTTCCTTCGTGCACCTTCGTGCCCTTCGTGGTTATTATTAAACCGATGCTCTGTATGCTTCGATTCATGTGGAACGCGACCCGAGGCCATCGGCTCGCACCCTGGCGAAGCTCGTACCTTCTATGGCGCATTGAGACCTACTGCGGCGTCAAAATGCAGCAGATCGGGTTCCTCGAGTTTTGGGAATTTCTGTGGCGGGAACGCCACAATCTATGGCGATTCCTGAAGTGGACTTCCGAAATGGAGCATTACGTCAGACCTGCTGCGAAAAAGGGCTGAACTCAATTGCGTAATGGGGAAAGTAAGTAATCGAGAACATTGCTCGGCGCAGAGAAAGCTGGACTTGTTTTTCAATTCCCCAATTTCTCAATGATCAATCCGTCCCGTTGCTGACCGCAGCCGCCCCTTCGAGCGAGATCAGGACTTCCGTGCCTTTGCCTACTCCTAAAAGTTGTGCGGCCGAGCCGCGATTGGCGGCGATCTCCACATATCCCATGCTGCCGAGGATCGCGAAGACTTCTCCAGGCGCGCCTTCGGCATAATTCTGCTGCAGTTTGGCAATTTCGCGCTTGCCGACCATCATCTTGAACGCCGGCGCCTTCCCCTCGAACATCGCCGGAACATCTTCGGGAGTGAAATTTGTGATCATGTTTCCGAAACGGTCGACCCGCAAAACCACTCCGCGCAGCGTCTTTGCGTCTACGGCCTTTGGTTTAGGAGCATTGAACCGGACGTAATCGCTGATCTCTTCGCCAAACTTTTCGTGATTTACGCCTTTGGCCAGGTAGGCCGCCACTGGCGCGAAGATATCGCGTCCGTGAAACGTATTGCTCATCGGCTGCAGAAAATAATGGTCCGAGGTTATGTGCCGCACGCTGAGACGCTCTTCGCGCGCATACATCAGCGAAAGCACTCCATTGTCAGGAGCCACGAAGTTATGTTCCTCAGAACTGGCGATAATCGGCCGTCGCGCGCTCCCCACTCCAGGATCAACGATGACCAAGTGGACCGTGCCCGATGGATAGTAGCGGTAAGAATGCGCCAGCGCCAGCGCGCCATCGAGAATGTCAAACGCCTGTACCGTGTGGCAGATGTCGACAATTTCTGCCTGGGGAAGGATGTTGAGAATGACTCCTTTGATGGTTCCCACAAAATGGTCATTCAGGCCAAAATCGGTTGTCAGGGTAATGATGGGACGGTGCGGCAAGTCAACCTCGCGTGATTGGGGCTGACTCGAAACTAAAGCTTCCAGAAAAGCGCGTCAAGGTACAGAAGTCATAGGGTGGCTTCACGCGTCAGGCCTCAGTCTCCAGATAGCTGAAAATCAGGCCGGAGGCCCGTGTCGTGGGGTCTGGATCCCGAAGCCTGACGCCTGAAGCCAGGGTTAATCAATCACAATGTTTCCCGAGCCCGTCTGCACTTCGACTGGAACACCGCCGTTGCCAACCTTCCCATGGAGTTCTTTTCGCCCCATGGAACCTTGGCTGAGCATAAGGCGGTTCATATTGATCGACCCGGATCCAGTTCGCGCGTTCAAATCCAGCGATGCACTTTGCGGAAAACGGACTTCCACGCTTCCTGAACCCGTGTGTAAAATCCACTGACCTGTCGGCTCGCCATCTGCCTTGATGCTGCCGCTGCCTGCCTGCGCCTGCAAGGAACCCCGAACATTGCGTAACTCGACGCTACCCGATCCGGTTTCAGCCCGGACCGATCCCGGGGCACTCTGCTCGAGCGAGAGATGTCCGCTTCCAGTTTGGCCGTCGAATCCGCCTGCGACGTTGGTGGCGTGAATCGATCCGCTGCCGGCACGCGCAAAAACACTGCCCTTGGTGCCATCAATAGTGATGCTCCCAGAACCCGTATGCGCGCGCACGCCCGCGCCAATATCAGAAATCTTCAAACTGCCTGATCCAGAATTGATCTCGATCGGGCCAGCCAGGCCTGATATCTCCTGGCTTCCAGATCCGCTAGACGAGTGCAATTGCGTGTTGGGCGGAGCAATAACGTCATAGCTGATCGAGATGTTGTGGCGAAGCTCCGGATCGTCAATATGGCCGATGCGAATGTCGTTGCCGCTTTGCTGGATCGGCGGATTGCTTTCGATCTTCCTAATTGCATCTTCCGCAGCGCCGAACCAATTTCTTGACCGAATGTGCCCGGTCACGCGCACCTCGCTCCCGCTGCCAGGCCGTACTGCAATCGAGCCCGATCCCGTCTCGATCTGCAGGTTTACTGGGCCATTCACCTGCAGCGTGCGCTCGAACGTCCCTTCGGTCGCGAACGCTAGGGAACTCGCACTCACGGCGAAGGCGGCGAACATCAATAGCCATTGAATGTTGTGCTTTGTCCGAGTTCGCATTAGTTCACCTCTTTTTGCAATTAGCACTTGGCATTTAGTCAGCACAGGCCAACATGGCCAAATGCCGAGCGCTAACTGCCAGTCGCACTCTCTAAAGTTGAGTGGGTGCTGATCGTTATTGCAGAATTACCTGGTCGCCTTCCTTCAGACCTTTCAGAACCTCAGTCTTTGCGCCATTCGAGATTCCAATATTGATTGCGACCTTACGCTTCCCGTCTTTGCCTTTGGCATCGGGTATTTCGACAGAGGCGTTGCGGTCTTTGTCGTAGAGAATCGAGCCTTCCGGAATCTGCAGCACGTTCTTGTGCTCGTCAAGAATAATTTCAGCATTGGCAGTCATTTCCGCCTTCAACTCGCCTCCCGGATTGTCGATCGAGACCCGCACCTCAAACGTCGTGACGTTGTCTTTTTCAACACCCATGGGTGAGATTTTGGTTACCACGCCTTTGAAAGTCTTGTCCTTGAACGACTCCACTTTGATCCTGGCTGGTTGACCAAGATACACGCGGCCGATATCGCTTTCGTCGACTTTGCCCTTAACATAAACCTGGCTGGTATCGCCGAGGGTCATAACCAGCGTCGCGCTCGATCCCAAGACTAGTATCGAACTGACTGCGTCACCAATCTCGACATCACGTGAAAGAACGATTCCCTCGATTGGAGAAACGATGTCGGTGTAGCTCAGCTGCTCTTCGAGCTGCTTCAAACTCGCTCGGTCCTGTGCGACCTGGGCCTGCGATTGCGCGATTTTGGCTTGTAGAACCGTAATCTGCGCGCGGGCAACGTTCTGCTTGTTCAGTGCCATTTTGTAGTCTTTTTCAGCGTCGTCGAGCGCCGATTCCGACACCACGCCGCTCTTCTGCATTTGCAGGTTGCGGTCGTAGGCACGCTTGAGCAGGGGCACGTCCGGGCCTTCGGCATCGACTTTGGCGCGCTCATAATCGGCCTTGGCGCTGGTCAGGTTCGCTTCCGCAGCCTGCAGTGCAGCCCGCGACTGCTCCACGCCGGCCGCAATTTCCTCCTTGTCAAGTTGCGCAAGCAGCTGCCCTTTCTTCACGCGGTCGCCGTACTCGACATAGAGCTTTGTGACGATGCCGCTGGCTTTGGACTTCACCTCGACCTTGGTGATCGGCTCAACCTTGCCGGTGGCCACCACGCTCTTCGCCAGATCGCTCTTTTCGACTTTAGCGAGTTTGGACGGGTCAATTTTTGTGCTGCCGTGCGAAAAAGCGGCGACCACGCCTACCACCAGGAGAAGTACGACTATGATGACTGACGAGATGATTACGCGTTTGCGGCGTTTTTTGCGGCCATTTCCGTTTCCGTTCACATCAACCTCCTGCAGAAACTCGGGCACTCTGCTTCTGCTTAGTACTACGCAGGAACGTCTGATTTTGTTCCGCGTGCAGACCTGAATTACTTTTTTGTGCTGCTCCGGCGACTATTCACTTAGACACGCCAGCGCGAAAAATGGAAGCAGGGAAAAACCAGTGGGAAGTCCGCAAGAACCTGCCTTCGGCAAGAACCTGCCTTGCAAAGGCTTTTGTTCAGCTTCCAGGGGCAACTCCCATTCTAGATCAGAGGAATGTCTTTGAAATGTTAAAATTAGGGCTTAGATGATCGCCTTTGTGCTGCTCCGGGTACTGCTTATTCTTGCCCTGGTTGCGGCCAACGCCTTCTTTGCCGCCGCGGAATTTGCCCTGGTGACCATCCGCGACACGCGCATTCAGCAGCTCATTGAGGCGCGCCGCATCGGCGCCCGCATTCTGCAACGCCTTCATCGCAACCTCGACGAGGTCGTCAACGGCGTGCAACTGGGCGTCACCGTCGTCAGCCTGACTTTGGGCTGGATCGGCGAGCCCATGGTTGCGCATTTTGTTGAAGGCCTGCGCTTCCTGCAGAAGGTCCCCCACGTCGTGATCTACGCTCACGGCTTCGCGATTGCGATCGCGTTTGGGCTGATCACCTTCATGCACGTCATTCTGGGCGAGCTGGTGCCGAAATCACTCGCCTTGCAGCGCGCTGAGCAGGTGGCGCTGGCCGTCGCCGCACCCATGGATGTCTGGCTGACCTTGACCCGCCCTGCGATCTACATCATGAGCTCGTCCGCCGGATCGGTGCTGAAGATGTTCGGGCTGCGCAAAATGCGTCAGGGGCCGGTGCATTCTCCAGACGAGGTCAAGCTGATTGTCAGCGCCAGCAGGGAACTGGGCCAGATTGCCGCCACCCAGGAAGAAATGGTGCATCACGCGCTCGATCTTGAGAACATTACCGCCCGCGAAGTCATGGTGCCAAGGCCGGATATTTTTTCGCTGCCCGGCGACCTGAGTTTGCAGGACGCGTTGGAGAGAGTCGTCGAGGAGCAGCACTCGCGCATTCCGGTTTACGATCCGCAAAGCGGTCCGGAACATATCATCGGCGTGCTCTACTTCAAAGACCTGATGCGTTGGCTGCGCCTTCGCCTTACTGCCCGGCCGTTGCAGGCGTCCAGCTCTCGCATTTCTGAGATGAAAATCAGCCAGATCATGCATGACGCGCTGGTGATTCCAGAAAGCAAGCCGCTCGCGGAGCTGCTCGAAGAATTCAAAGATCGCAAGCGCCACATGGCAATTGTCGTCGACGAGTTCGGTTCCACCGCTGGGTTGATCACGGTTGAAGATATTCTGGAGCAGCTGGTGGGTGAGATCGAAGATGAGTTCGACGTGGTTCCTCCCGAGGTGGTGCGGCTGGGCGAGAGCAAGACTCTGCTGCTGGAAGGGACCGTCAGCCTGCGCGATCTCGAAGCTCAGTTCGACTTGATTCTGCCTCGGGACGCGGGTTTTGAAACTCTGGCCGGCTTTATGCTCTCGCGGCTGCAGAAAATCCCGGCTACAGGCGATGCCTGCCACTACGGCGGCAAGAAATTTGTGGTCGAAGAGATGGAAGGCCACCGTATAGCCCGCGTAAGGGTGGAAGATGTTCAGCCTGCCGCCGCCCAGGCAGGAGACTAAGGGGCTATTTGCAATTAGCAGGTGGCAGTTCGCGCTTGGCCACCAGCGCCCCTATTTGGCTAAATGCCAAGTGCTAATTGCCAATTCGAAGGCAACAATTAACACACTCTGCTTCAATGCTTCGCGTACTTTGAGATCTTTGCGGTTAAAAGTATTTTCTAACTTTCCCGGCAATCTAGCGTGCAAATTCCTCAAACGCTTTCCCATGCAGCAGAACCGGGAACCACTCCGTCTGCAATGTCGCGCTGAGCGAACGATAAAACTCGATCGCCGGACTATTCCAGTTAAGCACCTCCCAGCGCATGCCATAACAATTCTCCGCCTTCGCGATCGCGGCCATGTGCCGCAGCATGGCCTTGCCGATCCCTTTGCGCCGAAACTCCTCGCGCACAAACAGATCCTCGACGAACAAATGCGCCCGCCCCGCCCACGTCGAAAAGGCGAAGAAGTAAACAGCGTAGGCGGCAGGTCTCCCGTCCCAATCCCCGATCAATGCGTGAAAACGGGGTTTCGCCCCAAATCCCTCGCACACCAGGTCGTCCGCCGTCGCATCTACCTGGTCCAATTCCCGCTCGAACTCGGCCAGTTCGCGAATCATGGTCATGATGAGGGGCGCATCCGTCGCAGTTCCTGTGCGTATGGTCAGCACTGGCATCTCCTTGTGTTGGGTTCCAGGAATGAGATTCTTCTTGAATCCAGGAGTTTCAGCGAAAGCTTGGACACTGCGATCGACTGCTTAATCCGCGGCGTGGGAAACCGTGTATCGGGCACCGATTTCCGCCGAGGCGCGCAGTAGCGCATCGAGCGACCTGATTGGAGGCAATTGTGCGCCGCGTTGTTTCAGCGCGGAGAGCATGACCTCGGTTGGTATGTTTCCCACCAACGCATCCTGGGCGAAAGGGCAGCCACCTAATCCGCCAATAGCGGAATCGAATCGCCGGCAGCCAGCGTCGTATGCTGCGCAAATTTTCTCCGCCGCCTGCTCCTGGCGGCTGTGCAGGTGCACTCCGATTTCCAGGTACCCATATTTTTGCACCACCGCTGAAACTAATGCATGAATCTGCCCAGGCGAAGCAAGACCGACCGTGTCTGCCAGCGAAATCATTTTGATTCCGCTCGACTCCAGGATGTCGACGGCATTCACCACCTCGTCTGCATCCCAGGCATCTCCATATGGATTGCCAAACGCCATCGAAATATACACGACCACGTCGAGGCCAGCATTGTCCGCCTGCTTCTGGATTTTCTCCAGCTCATCCAACGACTGTTCCGGCGTCTGGCGCTGATTATTGTTCAGAAACGTCGGCGAAACCGAGTAAGGGAATCCCAATGTGCTGACCGCCTGCGTCTTCACTGCGCGCTGAGCGCCCTTTTCATTGACTACGATCCCCATGATCTCAATATCATCCGGCCGATCCAATTCCTTGAGCACGGCTTCCGAATCTGCCATCTGCGGCACCGCTTTGGCGGACACGAACGACACCGCGTCGATATGCTTGAAACCCGCGCTGATCAAGGCTTTCAGATAATCCACCTTGAGATCAGCCGGGATTTGTCCCTGCAATCCTTGCCACGCATCGCGCGGACACTCGATAAGTTTGACGGTCTCAGACATGAATACGTCAGAACGATCTTCGCAATAGGGCTTAGCGCCGTTTGCGGCAAAGCTTTTAAGCGCAGAGTACGCAAGGCGCAGAGAAAAGACGGACCTGCTTTGGCCCGTGAAACTACGCCCTGTGTGTTCCGCCGAGTTCCTTCAGTGCATGCACGATTGTCGCCGACCACTCGTTCACTTCGTCTTCCCGCAATGTGCGCTCGAGCGACTGAAACTGTGCGCGCAGCAGGATCGAATATTGTCCGGCCGAAATCGATCCACCGCGAAAGATCTCAACCGGCTCGAACCTGCGCAATTCAGTTAGACGCAGCGCGATCACGGCTGCGTTGATCTTCTCAAACGTGATTTCATCCTTGAACAGAAAAGAGAAGTCGCGTTCCACGCCGGGGAACTTCGGCAACGGTTTGTAGCGAATCTCGCGCAGGCTGCGCCCATAAAGCGCATCGCTGAAGACTTCGGCGATAAACACATCCTGGCGGAGCTTTCGGGCCGCCGTCACATCGGCGTGCAACTGTCCAAATTGTGCCACCGGCTTGCCATCCAGCAGTGCCCGCGCACAGCGGCCGGGGTCGTAGTATTCCGCAGTCCTCGCATCAAATTCCAACGTCCGATATTCAAATATCCGCAGCATAGCTTCGATATCTCCCTTGAATGCGCGAAAAATATCGAGATCGGAATCTCCTTTGCTTTTATCCAGCACGCCATTTTCAGAAACACCGCCCCTCACTGCGGAGCGCGTCGCGCCTATGCAGATTCGGCTATGCTCGGCCGTACCTGCACCCGCGCCCTGGTACACATCGCCCATCTCGAAGAGCCGGACCTCATCGACGCCGCGATTCAGGTTGTGCGCGAGCATGTTCAGCATCCCGGGAACAAGAGAGCTGCGCATAAGCGACGCCTCTTCGCTCAGGGGATTTTCCAGCTCCACAACCGGAGAGGACGAAAATGCCTCCGCGTCCTCGTGCGAGATAAACGTCAGCGACACGGTCTCGTTGTATCCGAGCGCCAGGAGCGTGGAACGCAACTTTGTTTGCTTCCGCAACCGCGGGTCTTCCGCGACCGCTCCGGAAAAGGATGGCAGGGTATTGTCGAATTTGTTGTAGCCGCGAATGCGGGCGATCTCTTCGATGAGGTCAATCTCGCGCTCGACGTCGAGACGCCAGGTGGGGACGCGCACGGAGAATTCGGGGTGAATCGCAGGTTCCGGAATCAGCTCGAAGCCAAGCCGATTCAGGATTCCCACAATTTCGTGGGTTTCTAACTTTGCGCCAAGCATTTTCGTGACATGCGAGACGCGAAGAACGACAGGCGCCTGATCGATTTCCCGCGCGACAGCGTCAATGGCGGTGCCCTGCAGTTCGCCTCCGCCGGATTCGATGATCCTGCCTGCGACCAGCGCGCAGGCAATAGGCGTCGCCCCGTAATCCGCGCCGCGTTCGAAGCGGTGCGACGCGTCCGTGTGCATGCCGAGCCGCTTGGCAGTTTTTCGCACCGCCACAGGATCGAACCATGCGGATTCGATCAGAATGTTTTTTGTCTTCTCCGTGATCATCGTGTCGAACCCACCCATGACCCCAGCAAGCGCAACCGGCTTTTTCGCGTCGGCAATGATCAAGTCTTCGGGCGAGAGTTTGCGGTCCACTCCGTCGAGCGTCTTCAGCATCTCGCCTTCGCGGGCGCGTCGCACCATGATTTTTCCACCCTCGAGCAAATCGAGATCGAATGCATGGGTCGGATGGCCAACCTCCCACAGCGTGTAGTTCGAAGCATCGGCCGCATTATTGATGGGGCGCTGATCGACCAGCGCCAGACGGGCCGCAATCTTCTCCGGCGACGCTTTGATCGTGACACCACGGACGATTTGCGCCGTATACCGCGCGCAGCCTGCCGCGTCCTCAATCTCGATATCGAAGTGATGGGCCGGCGCGACCGATGTTGCCGCCGAGCCAGCTCGAGCTGCAGACCTGTGGCCACGCACGGCCGGCGCCGCTGGCGGGTTAACCTCGATCGGCTTGAGTCCGATGGCATATAGCGCTGCGGCTTCGCGCGCCACACCGTAGTGATTCATCGCGTCGGGACGGTTGGTGCCGATCTCCATCTCGAAGACAGTTTTCGCGCCTTCACCGGATACACCCTCGACCGCAATGCCGATGGAAGTTAGATCTTCGGCAAGCTGCCGGTCATCGACCGTAAGGTCAACGAACTCGCGAATCCATTGAGGAGAGAGCTTCATATTTAGCCATCAGCCGTCAGCTTTCAGCCGTCAACCAAAACCCGATGGCTGATGGCTGAGAGCTGATGGTTATTATGCAAACTGCTCCAAGAACCTCACATCGCCCTGAAAGAATAATTGCAGATCATCCACGCCATACATCAGCATCGCGATGCGATCCACGCCCATGCCGAACGCGAACCCTGAAACCTTCTCCGGGTCGTAGCCATTGTGCTTCACAAACTCGAAGACGTTCGGATCGACCATGCCGCAGCCGAGAATCTCGATCCACCCGGTCTGCTTGCACGGCCGGCACGGGTCGGCGCCCCGTCTGCCGCTTCCGCCGCAGATAAAGCAGGAGACAAACATCTCCGCACTCGGCTCCGTAAACGGGAAGAACGACGGCCGGAAGCTGGTCTTCACGTCCGATCCGAACAAGGCTTTCATCGCGTGATCCAGCGTGCCTTTCAGATCGCCAAATGTTATGTGTGTGTCGACAGCCAAGCCTTCGACCTGATGGAACATGGGCGAATGGCTCGCGTCCGGTGGATCGTTGCGATGAACCTTCCCAGGAATCACGATGCGCAGTGGCGGCCTGAATTTTTCCATCGTGCGAATCTGCGCCGGAGACGTATGCGTTCGCAGCAGCAGCCGTTCACGCGACAGCTTCGATCCCTGATTGGCTAGGAACAACGTGTCCTGCGTGTCGCGCGCCGGATGATCCGGCGGAAAATTCAGCGCCTCGAAATTGTAGTAATCAGTTTCGATCACCGGTCCTTCGGCAACCGAGTATCCCAGATTGCGGAAGACGTTGACGATTTCGTTTTGCGTACGAATGATCGGGTGCTCCGCGCCAAGCCGACGCCGAATGCCGGGAAGGGAAATGTCAAGGCCGCCTTGGCCCTTCACCCCGGATCTCAGCGCCAACGCAGCTTCGACCTTTGCTTCAACTTCCGCTTTGAGCTTGTTGACGCGCTGGCCGACGTCGCGCTTCGCTTCTTTCGGAGCAGCTTTCAGCCATAGCTCGTTGACTTGGGTGAGAATGCCGTCCTTGCGTGCGAGCCACCGGTCACGAAATTCTTTTTTATCCGAATCCGTCTCGAGACCGGCAGATTCCTTCTGCAGCGCAGACAAGAGTTTTTCGACGGCTTTATCGAGGGCCTCCGGCGAGAAATCTTTGAGTTCGGGAACTGTGTAGGCCATCTTCTTTCGCCCCTACCGGGCTAAATCGTTTGTGACCGCTACCCATGGCTCGCGCCGTGGGCTGCAGTCTTGCGCCGCTTCGCAACTGTTCTTTTCCTCACTCTCGTCACCTGTCATCCCGAGCGCCGCGTGAGCTTCGCGCGGCGAAGCTCATCAAGTCGAGGGACCTGCAGTTCAAGCCGTGTCGCGAGCGGTCATTCCGATGCATTTAACTCTTAGCCGGGGAATCTGCATCTCGGCAAAAGCAACAGCAAATTCCTCGACTCCGCAGGATTATTCGCAAGCGAATGATCCTGCTTCGCTCGGAATGACAAAGTATAAGGGATTGCTGTGGCGCGGATGAAGCCGAGCCCCGATACGAATCCCTCTGGTCACGGATTTAGCTGAAAGCTGGCGGCTGACAGCTAAAGGCTGGTTTACGCTGCCCCGCCGAGAGCGCCCTTCGCCTGTTCGGCGAGGCTCTTAAACGCGGCGGCATCATTCACCGCCAGGTCAGCCAGGATCTTGCGGTCGAGTTCAACGCCCGCCGTTTTCAACCCATGAATGAACTGGTTGTAGCTCATGCCGTTCAGCTTAGCCGCGGCGCCGATGCGCACAATCCATAGCGAGCGGAAATGGCGTTTTTTCTGGCGGCGCCCGGCGAAGGCAAATTTCAGGCCGCGTTCCACGGCTTCTTTAGCAGATCGGTATAGCTTGGATTTTGTCAGGTAATAACCGCTGGCGCGGTCTAATATTTTTTTCCGTTTGGTGCGGCGTTTGGTCCCGCGTTTTACACGAGGCATGTTGCTCTCCTTTTATTGTCTATGTAGCGGCTGGAGGCAGGATGTGCCTCTTCACTCGCTTGCCCGCTTCCAGCTGCTAGCCTCTAGTACCAGCAACCAAGCCGTCGCTACAAGCTACAGGCTGGAAGCTCAATACCTAGTACGGAATCATTCTCTTGACTTTCGGCGTGTCGGCTTCGCTGACGAGGGCATTCCCGCGCAGCTTGCGTTTGCGCTTCTTGTCCTTCGAAGTCAAAATGTGCCGCAGAAAAGCGTGCGACATCTTGACCTTTCCTGTTCCCGTCTTCTTGAAGCGCTTGGCGGCGCCTTTGTGTGTTTTTAGCTTTGGCATTATCCATTCCAGTTTAGCATTCAGCAGTGCTTTCATATGGCACCGCTTCAGCCGTACCATATGTGCTCATTTCAAATCTCTGTCATTTCGAGCGCAGCAAGATTGTCCTCTCGCGGATGATCTTGCGCAGTCGAGAAACCTGCTTTTTGCCCAAGCTAAGAAAGAGGTTCCTCGAGCCCGCATCATCATTCGCAAGCGAATAGTGATGCTCCGCCCGGAATGACAATGTGAAAGGGGATTTCTATCGGCACGATTGAAGTCGTGCCCTTTCCCAAACCCAACGTGCTTCAAGATAGGCGGGTTTGTTCAAAGCGCACCGCTCGAAGCTCGCTGCTAACTACGCCTGGCTCGCTCTCGGCTGCTGCTGTTGCGCGGCCGCAGGATGCTTTTCTCCCGGCTTCTTCACATTCGGCGCCAGGATCGCGTGCAGCGTGTTGCCTTCCTGCCGCGGACGAAATTCAACAATTCCCTGATCGCCAATGTCTTTAATCAGGCGCTCCAGAATCTCGCGTCCCAGGCCGGTGCGTGTCATTTCGCGGCCGCGGAAAAAGATCGTAGCCTTGACTTTGTCGCCTTCACCCAGAAAACGCAACACGTGGTTCTTTTTGGTCTCGTAGTCGTGATCGTCCACGTTGATCCGGAACTTGACTTCCTTCACCGTGATCGTCTTCTGGTGCTTCTTGGCCTCGCGCTCTTTTTTCTCCTGCTGGTACAGGAATTTCCCGTAATCCATTATGCGGCAAACCGGAGGTTGCGCTGTGGGGGAAATTTCGACCAGGTCTAGGTTGCGTTCGCGGGCCATCTTGAGCGCTTCAAACGGTGGCAGGATGCCGATCTGCTTGCCCTCATCATCAATCACGCGGATTTCGCGTGCGCGAATACGCTCGTTTGTGCGGATAAAACGCTTGTCGATACAGGCCTCTCTTTCAACGACGTGGGATAGGGAAGTATAGCACGAGCTTTTTGCCGTCAGCCTTCACCATCAGCCATCAGTTCGTCAGTCACTGCGAAATCCTCTGCGTTCTTAGCGTTTAAAACCTCGCAAAGACGGCGCAAAGATCACGAAGAACCCGTTTGCTGGGAAAAACAACCATCAATCGTAAGTCAGCCGAAACCTACTCGCGATATCCACAGTTTTTTCCCGACACTCTGTATTACTGCTTGAGTGCACTCTGCCTGTTTCCTAGCATCGATGTATCGCACGTCAATTCATGACGAGGAGGGCTATCTATGCCAGTGCAAGCCCAGGAACAAGACACGCTCAACGTTAAACTCGTCCACTTTACCAAGCAAAACTCACCGGACGAGCCGGTGCAGGTTGCGTTTTCAGTCACTGATGAACAGGGAAGAGAAGAGATCATTACCGGCGAAATTCCATACTCGTACGATCTATTCAAGCTGTTCCAGGAACAGGGATGGCTGAATGTTCGTCGCGGCGTTTCGTCGATCCGGGAAAGCCGCGGCCAGCGCCGGGCGATGTCAGCCTAAGCAGGATCGCGAAACTGTTGAATAGATCGCGCCGAAACCCAGTTTCGGCGCGCCTTTTTGCCGTGTCATTGGCCCGCGGCGGCACTGGCTACAACTACGTCTTGCACTAATTCCAGTTGTGTCTTTTCTTCCTCATCTAGCGCGCTGACGCGACGCGCGGCGATGTTGACCGGCTCAAGCATCATGATCTCGCCGTGCCGGACTTGAGCTTGGAAGCGAAACCAGTCGGTACGGAACAGCCGCCCGGAAGCATAAAACGTGACTGAAGCCGCGACCTGTCCTTCGTAATCATCGCCGGTGCAGGCGAAGAAATTCTTTCCCAGGTCATCTGTCCAGGTGCTGCCGCCGACCAATGGCTCGTTCAGTAAAGACCGCAGAGAAGGCACCGCCATCGAAATCCGCCGCAGTTGCACCATCTGCAGAAGCACCGAAATGCGCGCCAGGTTGGTGACAACAATTCGCGTCTGCCGCGACGAGACCATCTCCACTTTGATGTGCAGTTCGGGCGACCATTGCCGCTCGAACTCCTCGCGTGCCAGCGCCAGGCTTTTGTCGCTGGCTTCAGCGTAGCGCAGCGTGGCGCGGGCCAGCACCATGCTCAGTATGGTGGTCGCCACCGTGGCAACCAGCGGGATGTACTCGACGACTACGGTGAACGGAATGCCGTGCTGGCTAAACCATTGCGCATCAAGGCTGGTCCTCCTCTTCACTCGGTGGCAATTCAGGCGGGGATTGAACAAGCCTACCGAGGCGGGACCGAGCCGGACAGTTGCCTAAGGTCTACCCTGCCGTCCGGCGCTTGGTCTTGGACTTAAGTCATCTTGAGCACCGCAATTAGCCAGTCGCGAGAGCGTCAGCTCAATTCACCGTCAGTGTCAACGCGGAGCTGGTTCCTCCGCTGTTGCAGCCTATGTCGCCGACGTTCCCGCTCGGCGTCATCACTTTGACGCTCACTGCACCGGGTCCGGAAATCACGTCAGTCGAGACGGTTACTTTAAGCTCCTGGCTGCTGACGGCCGTCGCACCAAGCGCCTTGCCATTGACCACGATTTCCGACGACGGAACAAATTGGCTGCCATTCACGGTCAGCACGAAACCCTGCTGCACTTGGGAAAAGCTTACGGTGCTGGGCGAGATTGACCCGATGAGTGGCGCGGGTCGCGAGCTTCCGCAGAACGGATTTATTGAGTTACTGCAACCGGCCAGAAACAACAGCGAGAGGGCGATGAGAGATAAACGCAAGGGCATGGGAGTGCTCCCTCCTGGGAGTCAGCTTTAGTCGATCTCCCTTCCAGAACCCTGGAAAAAAAAAGAAGTTTCGGAGCCCAGAAAAGAATCTTTCCAGAAGCAGAGGAATCTAAGCGTGGGAGAACCGCGTGCTGCGCCGGACTTAACGCCATCTCGTTGATTTGTAACATTTCGAAAAGTAATGTTGACAGCCGAAGGTTCGGTTCTTATCATTTAGGACTCAAGTGAAACTTTCCCGCCAAATGCGGTGCCAGTGTTGTCCTTGTTGTTGTACGTGTGCTCACACTGGCGCGGGAGAGCAGCTGACCTGATAAAAGTTTAGTAACCGGTACAGAAGCCCATCGCCAGTGCATATTGGCGATGGGCTTTTTGTTTTTGCTCGGCAGTAGGAGTTGCGTTTTGTGGAGGCCGGAGGAATCCATGGAATTGGGCAAAGTATTTCTCGTCGGTGCGGGGCCGGGCGATCCCGAGCTGCTTACCCTGAAAGCGGCCAAGGTGCTGCGTTCCGCCGACGTGGTTCTGCACGACGAACTGGTGAGTGCGGAAATACTGCGGCTGATTCCCTCGCGAGCGCAAATTATCAATGTCGGAAAGCGCTGCGGAAAAACCAGCACGCCCCAGGAGCAGATCAATCGCCTGCTCCTGCAATACGCGCTGATGGGATGGCAAGTCGTTCGCCTCAAAGGTGGGGATCCGTTCATCTTTGGCCGGGGCGGGGAAGAGCTCGAGGCGCTGCATGTCGTCGGTATTGACGTCGAAATCGTCCCGGGAATCACTGCGGTTCTGGGCGCGGCTGCGAGCACACAAATCCCGCTTACTCATCGCGAAGTTTCCTCCACGCTGATTCTGGTCACCGGCAGCAGCAAGCAGCCTGGCCATGTTGCCAACTGGCCCGACCGCTTGCCATCGAACGCAACCGTCGTGGTTTATATGCCGGGCCACGATTTGCAACCGCTGCAGGAACGATTGCTGGCGTCTGGCGTGCCCGCCGAAACCGCGTGCGCAATTGTCTCGGGCGCAACCGGAGAATCAGAACAAGTCCACATCACCACTGTCGCTGGCCTGGCGGGCGCACCACATTTGCGCGCGCCGAGATTGCTGGTTGTCGGCGACGTGGTGAGCTTTGCCGATCCTCGCCAATTGAAGCAACAAATCAGCGGAATGACCGCTTCCCCGCAGTATTCAGAATTAATTTCTGAGGTTACGGAGAACGCCGAGTGAAAACCGATCTGGAAAAGGTGAAGGTTGTTGCTGAACATTGGAATGCGGAACAACTGCTGTCCTGGGCTTTTGCCACGTACGGAGAAAACGTCGCGCTTGCCACCGGCATGGGAGTCGAAGGAATGGCGCTGTTGGACATGGCGTGGCGCATCAATCCCGCACTGACTGTGTTTACCGGCGACACCGAATTTCTGTTCCCTGACACCTATGACCTGATGGATCGGGTCGAAGAAAAATACGGAATCAGGATCGAGAGGCTTTATTCTGAGCTCACTCCGGAAGAACAGGAACGTCAATACGGCTCGCGATTGTGGGCACGTGATCCCGACCAGTGCTGCAACCTGCGCAAAGTCGAACCATTGCGCCGGAAGCTGGCGACGCTCGACGCGTGGATTACCGCGATCCGTCGCAGTCAGACATCCGAGCGCGCCGGGGTGCAAAAGGTGGCTTGGGATCTCAAATTCAATCTTGTGAAAATTTGCCCGTTGGCGGATTGGTCCCGCACTGCGGTCTGGAACTACGTGCTCAGGCATGACGTTCCGTACAATCCACTCCATGATCAGAATTATCCGAGCATCGGGTGCACGCACTGCACGCGCGCGGTTCAGCCCGGCGAAGATGCCCGTGCTGGGCGCTGGTCGGGACTCGGCAAGACCGAGTGCGGCCTGCACACAGCCGAGCCGGTGCCGCAGCTTGTGCAACTCGCAAGCACAGCCGGCGACGACTAGTCGCCGATTTTGTAATTTTGTAATTTGGTAATCGGGTGATTTGACGGCCAACGTTCAGGGCGGTTTTGAATTACAAAATTACTCAATTACTAAGTTACAAAATCGGCAGCCGCTGCCCACTGCTTCTGTATAATTCAGCCCACCAATGGACTTCGATCAACTGGTCACCTTTCTTGAAGTGGCGAAGCTGGGCAGCTTCTCGCGCGCCGGACAGAAGGTTTTTCGCTCTCAGTCCGCGGTCAGCGCGCAAATTCGCCAGCTCGAGCAGGCCTATGGAGACCGCTTGCTCGACCGCTCCGGTAAAGACGTTACCCTCACCCCCGCCGGCCGCGCCCTGTTTGCTTATGCCGAGCGCATGTTGCAGATGCGTGACGAATCGCTGCTCGCGGTTGCCGATCAAGGCAGCACGCCGCGTGGGACTATCACGGTGGGCGCCAACGAGGCCACTTGCCTCTACGTTCTGCCGGACGTTTTTGCCAAGTACTGCAGTCTTTACCCTGGCGTCCAGATCAGCATCTATCGCAACTTCAGCTATAAGATCGTCGAAAAACTGGAGAACGGCTCGATCGACGTCGGCATCGTTACCATGCCGGTGAAAACCTCCACTTTGAAATCCCATGCCATTTTTCGCGACCAGCTGATGCTGATGGTCAGCCCCGAAAATCCGCTGGCCAAGCTGGAGATCGTGCCTATCAGTGAAATTGCTAAGCAGCCCATCCTTCTGCCGAAGACTGGCTTCAGCCGTCGCCTCATGGACAAGCTGTTTCGTCCCTATGCAGCTCAGCTTCAAATTCGTATGGAATTGCCCAGCGTGGGCATGATCAAGAGTTTTGTAGCTGCAGGTCTGGGCGTCTCAATTATCAGCGCCAGCTTTGCCCGCGATCAGGTGCTCGCCGGACGCGTAAAGCTCATCCCGATTAAAGGCGAAGAACTGTGGCGTGAGTTGGGTGTCGCCTATCGCCGCGACCGCACGCTTACTCGTGCCACCACCACGTTCATCAGCACCGTCCGCCAGCTGTCGGCGATTTCGAAGTGATGCCAGCAGCGATTCGTGAGTCGTGGAAGAGCGGCCCTTAAGCGCCGCGTCAAAGTTGAACGGGATCGGGAACGCGGTGCTAAAGCGCCGCTCTAATCGCAAGCGATTGCGGCTGTCACATCTGTACGGGCCGCCCATTCATTTCTCTAATGCTCGCCATCAAAATTTCCAATTTCTGATTCCGCCTCCCGCTTGTTAGCCTAGACCCACAGCCTAAATTCGGAGGACCTTCCAATGACCGAACTCGAAACCAAGATCAACAACATTTTGGAGGAGCACCAGCACGAAAGCGGGCTGCACATGATCGGCGGGCGTCGCCGCCTCATTGACCGCTTGGTCAAGTTTTTGGAAGAGGATCTGAAACTCAAGGGAAACCGCGATTTCGGGTCCAAGCTCTTCGAGAACTAGCGCCGTTTCCCCAAGCAGTTGCTTAGCTCAGTGACAGAATTGCCCACTGTTGTCGCGTTTTGTCCGATTGGGGCTCTAGAAGCTGTGAGGGATGAGCTACGAGCGGTGAGCGAATTTGGCCCTAGCTCACGGCTCGCGGCTCGCCGCTAATCGGTTGGGATCTCGACGGCAACTACTGAGCGCGAAAACCTACTTCACAGGGCCCAAATCCGGTGCTGAACTGTTGCGCGATGTCTGAACTCCTGTGCGGGCAGAGACACCGCTCGCAGCCAACGATCCCGCTTGCCACGGCTCGAAATGCGCACGCCGGTTCTGCGCCCAGCAGCCCTCGTCAGCCTGAGCGCAGACCGGATATAGTTTTCCCCATCCGGTAGCAAACACAATCTGCCTCTCCGGCACGCCCATCGCGACCAGCGCCTCCCGAGTCGCCTTAGCGCGCTCGTCGGACAGGTAGACGTTGTAAACGATGCTCCCGCGATCGTCGGCATCGCCGGCGATTGTGACATACACATTCGGGTTCGCTTTCAACCAGTTGGCTGTCTGCTGGAGCGATTGACGGTCCTCCGGCGTCAACTCAGACCGATCAAACTCGAAGTGAACATCCTTCAAATTTTGATGGATGTCCTGCTCCTGAACCGGACTCAAGGGTTGATAGGCCGGCACAGACTGCGATTGCGAAGACGCGTCTGGCGATTGCGCAATGGCCCCTCCTACCAGAGAGACCACAAGTGCGGTGACAAATAGTATGTGGCGCATAACCTGTCCCTCTTTTCTACGGTCGCGGCTGGGATGCGCGCAGGTCGATTGAGGTTTACCAGCAAGGAATTAGATAAAACCTCTGAACCAGAAACTTAGTACTCAATTTTGACAATGCCGAATTGCCCCAATTTCTGCTCACGGTTAAACTGATTAGACCCTAGGAGAACCCATGCTGGTCGTCATGCAGGCGCACGCCACCGCGGACGAGGTCCGCGCGGTTTGCGAAAAAATTGAAAGTCTCGGATACCGCGCCCACCCGCTCCCCGGTGCGGAGCGCACCGCCATCGGAATTACGGGCAACAAGGGAGAGATCGAGCCCGGCACTCTCGACGAAATGCCAGGCGTCCGTGAACTCATTCGCGTCACCAAGCCTTACAAGCTGGTTAGCCGCGACATTAAGGAAGACAATACGGTCGTTTCGTTTCCCGGAACCGACGCCACTTTCGGCGGGCCGGGTCTGGCCATCGTCGCCGGCCCGTGCGCGATCGAAAGCCGCGAGCAGGCGTTTGCCGTTGCCGAGCGCGTTCATCGCGCCGGAGCCCAGTTTTTCCGCGGAGGCGCTTACAAGCCTCGCACCTCGCCTTATTCCTTCCAGGGGCTCGAAGAAGAGGCGCTACGAATCATGGCGGAAATCCGCGACCAGTTCGGGTTGAAGATCGTCACCGAGGCCATCGACAACGAGTCGCTGGAACTGGTCGAAGAATATGCCGATGTGGTCCAGATCGGCGCGCGCAACATGCAGAATTTTTCGCTGCTCAAGCACGCGGGCAGAGGCCGGAAACCGGTGCTGCTCAAGCGCGGCATGTCGGCGACGCTCGAAGAACTGCTCATGGCCGCCGAGTACATCATGAGTGAAGGGAACTACAACGTCATTCTCTGCGAACGCGGCGTCCGCACCTTTGCCGACCATACTCGCAACACGCTCGACCTGAGCCTGATTCCGGCTGTGCAGCGCCTGAGCCACTTGCCGATTCTGGTCGATCCCAGCCACGGCACCGGCAAACGCAACAAAGTCACTCCGCTTTCGCGCGCGGCGATTGCCGTCGGCGCTGACGGGCTCTTGATTGAGGTGCATTGCGATCCAGACCGAGCGTTGTCCGATGGCATGCAATCGCTCTATCCCGACCAGTTCGATGAATTAATGTCGCAAGTTCGCCAGATTGCCGCGGTCGTAGGAAGAACGATCCCGACGATTGGGGAGAGGGTCGGCGTAGCGGCCAGGGGTGCACGCACCGTTATGTCGTAATCGTCTGGAACTTGATGTGGAAGTTCGAATCGGCCATGAAAGACGGAAAGCCGCAGCCGTGGCCATCAACGTCGAAATCAATTTTCGTTTGTGCGGACGACGACCGAGCGGATTTAGGGTCGCCCTACTGCTCTCGCCTTGCCGTCGTGGCCACGCCCAGCTTCCTCAGCCGGTCGCGAGCTTGCGCGGCTTCATTCGTTCGCGGATAGCGTTGTACCACGTGCCGCAGCGTCGAAACGCCAGCGTCCTTTTGCCCGGCTTCCAGCTGCGCGAATCCCTTCTTTAGCTCAGCTGACGCGGCCTTGCTGCCGTCCGGGAAGCTTTGCAGAACCTGATCGTAGCCCTTGATCGCCTCCGGATAATTTGCCGCCCGATAATCGATTTCCGCCAGATAAAAGTATGCGTTGCCCGCCAGATCGGTGTTGGGATAGTACTTGATGTAATCGCTGAACTCCTGTTTTGCCAGATCGGTGTTGCCGCCGTTGTAATCGCGTAGCGCGTTGTTATAGAGCACATCCGGGGGCGGCGCATTCTGCTGTTGTTGCTGCTGCTGCTGTTGTTGCTGTTGCTGGCTGGCCAGCGTCTGCTGCGCAGATTGCATGTCCTCAAGCTGCTTCGTGACCTTCCCCAGCCGCGCTTTCAGTTCATCCAGGCTGTCATTTAGCGCCTGCAATTGGCCGGAGAGCTGGTCAACGTGATTATTGGTATCGCTCTGCTGTTTTTGCAGCGCGACCTGCATGTTGGTGATCGCAGCCGTTACCTTGTTCATGCTGTCGGTGTTCTGGTCCATCAGGTTTTTCAGGACCCCCATGCGCTCGTCGAGCGACTGCTTCAGTGCGTTCATCTGGTCCTGAATCTGTTGCACCTGCGTCTGTAGTTCAACCAGTTCGCGGTTCACGCCCCATGCCGGCGTGCTTGCGATCAGACCCACGGCCAAAATTGCCAACAAAAATTTTGTGTGGACGTTTTTCATCTGGAATCTTTACCTCAACTATTTAAGATGCGAAAGATAGCTATTTTTAGTGCATCAGATGCACTCTTCCAGGTCAAGTTTACCGCAGGGCAGGTGGTTGGTGATCTTGATGCCGGGGTGTCCTTCGTGAACTTTCGTGTCCTTTGTGGTGATTTGAACCAATCACGAGCCACACGAAGGAAACAAAGCTTTCCGAATCGCTATTTGATATCCTTCATCGGCATCAGCGAGCCGTAATCTTTGCCGTCGGGCTGCACCGCGCGAGCCACGACGCCGGTAAACGCGTCCCGCAATTCAGGAAATTTCGCGACCAGCGCCCGCATAACATTCATGTTTTCCTGAAATGTCTGACCGGTGTTTGAGACGTCCGCAGCTTGATACTTCACCACCAAATCCAAATCTTGCCCAACCTCAAGCGGAAAAACCGTGGTCAGCTTGTAGGTCTTGCCGTTTGCTGCGATCAGATCTGCGGTGCTGCCGTTAACGGGGAAGTCGGACGGCTTTACGGTTTGCGCTTCGTCATAAAGTTTGTCGGTTGCCTGCGTATACATGAACGGTACAGCCATCGCCAGCTCGCGCCCTTGAATGAAATACAACCACGCGTTGTGCGTCTGCCCTTTGGCCTTAAAAGAACGTGCCTGACTCAGAAACCAATCGCTGTTGTGGCTCGCAATCTCGGTAGCCTTTAAGAAGAAACCTCCGATTTTCCAGTCAGTGCCCTGCTGCTGCAGGACGAACGCAAGAGTATACGGCGATTTCTGAGTGGTTATGTCGAGCGTGACAATGCCGTAACTTCCGGGCGGCAGGTTCGGAATGATGAACTCGGCGCTGTTCTTGGTCTGGCCGTTGGCGCCAAAAACCCCGCACAGGAACTCGGCCTTGGGCAAAGGCGCTGTACCTTCGGCTTTCAGCAGGAACGGATCCCGCGCCTTCGCGTGCGCTCCCGCCAGGTTCGCCTGGTTCTCCTTTATGCTTTCCTCGATTGCGGCGAAATTGCTGGCAACCGCCGGAATCGAGTTCTGCTTCAGCGAAGCTACGTCCCCCCGCGTAACCATCTCGAAGTAGCGGTTTCCAGCCGCCTGCAGCGCAGACCGCGTCGCCGCGTCCATGTCGTCGGAGGTAAAACAGGTTTGCGCCAACCCGCTGGCGCTCAGCATCGGCACACCCACGAAAAGCAAGATAGCGTAGTAACGAATTTTTTCCATGCGCGAAATTTTCCTCGCAGCATCCCGAATTTTTGTCGCGAGTATTAGATGCGAGTTCCTGCTTTGATGCATGGCGCCAGAATAGCAGGTTCAGCGGAAATTAACAGCGCCCAGAACCACCAAACCACTTGTAAAATCTGTGATCTAGCTCGCGTTCTCTCCAGCCACAAACCAACCAGTTCTGCACAATTCTCATCCTATTCTCGCTCAAAAAGGAGAATGAAAAGGTATGTTCTTCAGGACCTGTGCAGCCGTACTTACGCTTGCATCAATACTGGCTTTTGCGGGATGCCAGGGCCTGGTGAAAGGGGTCTCCCAGTTGACGGTCAATGTGATGGGTGCGGGGACCGGTACCGTGACCAGCGTTCCGAATGGAATCGACTGTCCGACTACCTGCACTGCCAACTTTACCGGCAATCCGCAGGTCACATTAACGGCGACCGCTGCTCCGGGATTCACTTTTGGCGGCTGGAGCGGCGCTTGCAGCGGCACCAGCAGCACATGCACGGTTGCGATTGCGGGCAGCAAGATCACCGCGACCTTCAACGCCAGCCTGCAAAGCATTCAGCACATCATTTTCCTCGCCCAGGAGAACCGCTCCTTCGACAGTTATTTTGGCGCCTTGCGAGCCTATTGGGCGCAGAACGGAATTCCCGACCAGCCATTCGATGGCCTGGCTCAGTTCAATCCGCCCGCCAACTCCGCGAACGCTCCATCAAATCCAGGCTGTAACCCTGCAACGTCTACCCCTACGTTTTGCCACGTCGATCCGGCTACTGGCGACGTGGGGCCGCCGGTGCAATCGTTCCACTTCAACACCATGTGCGTGGAGAATCCGAGTCCCTCATGGAATGAATCGCATGCCGATTGGAACGCCAGCGACCCTGTAGCCCCGCCCCCGCCGACCCTGGATGGATTTGTAAGGGCCGCCGCCAATGATGCCCGTCAGCATACGAATTCACTAGGCCAGCCAGCGCCGTTTTTTGACGTGAACGGGCAACGCGCCATGGGTTACTACGACGGGGGAGACCTGAATTACTACTACTTCCTAGCTTCGAATTTCGCTACTTCCGACCGCTGGTTCTCACCCGTGTTGAGCAGAACCCCTCCGAACCGCGAATACCTGATAGGAGGCACCTCGCACGGCTACGTCTACCCAGTTGGTTCGAATCCCAATGATCAGCAGAAAATTCCCACACCGCCGATTTATGAGCTATTGGATCAACATAGTCCCCCCATTAGTTGGAAGATTTATGTGGACCCCACTGCCACAGCCTGTTCCGCGAATTCCAATGGCACCTGTTTGTTCCAGTATTCCTACGTTCAGAATTTTTCGTACGTCCACAACATCATTACCCAGGAGCCGAACAACATTGCCCCACTCTCGCAGTTCTTCACCGATTTGCAAAACAATACTCTGCCGCAAGTGGTGCAGATCGAGCCTTCCTCTAATTCAGGTCAGGACGAACACCCTTCCGATAATGATGTGACTCCGCCCTGCTGCAGCATTCAGGCCGGTGCAACGTTCGTTTCCAAGATCATTAATGCAGTGATGAACAGCAGTGCGTGGTCGAGCACAATTTTTATCCTGACATTTGACGAGCCGGGAGGTTTTTACGACCACGTCGCGCCCCAACCAGCGGTAAGCCCCGACGGCATTCCCCCGCTTGATCTTCTTCCGGGCGACACTTGCACAGGCGCGGTTGGCCCGAATTGCGATTTCGTCTTTACTGGATACCGCGTGCCCTTGATCGTGATCTCGCCGTACTCGAAGAAGAATTATGTCTCGCACGCGGCCAATGCCGATGGCACCGGCGTCGATGAAACGGCGATTCTGAAGTTGATCGAAAACCGCTTTGGCCTTTCATCGCTGACCAAGCGCGACGCCGATCAGCTCGATATGTCGCAGGAATTTCTGGATTTCACCAATGCAAACTGGATCACACCGCCAAATCCGCCGGCGCAGAACCAGGGTGGGGCGTGCTACCTGGATCATCTGCCGTAGAGCTGCATTACTCCATGGCTGGAAGTCAGAACCCGGAAGCGGCGACCTGCTTCTGCCCTCTGAACTCTGTTTGCTGTACGGATGGGCTATTATCATTCGACTATGTGGGCTTAGCTGAGCGCTGAAGCCTTTATTTCGGCTTCGATTTTCCTGGCAATGCCGCCGTATTCTCGTGCGTCCGCTCACGGAACCCGCCCTTCATCCCGGTTCCGAGGGTAATGCTCAATTCGCCGAATTTATCGCGAACCCGATCTGCCGCAAGTAGCGCCTGCTGCCACTTCCCGCGCGATCGATCTTCCAGAAGATCGCCCTGTTGCGCCGCCTCGCCGAATGACGATGCCTGCACTCCCAAAAGCCGAATTTCAGCTCCCTTCCGCCAGTTCACATGAAACAGGCGATAAATCTGCCGAAATATTTCATTATCCAGCTGGGTGGGTGAGTCCAAGGTATGCGCGCGCGTGATGGTGGCGAAGTCCTTGTAACGCAATTTCAGCTGTAAGGTGCGAGCGTGAAAATTGTTCTCGCGCAACCGGCGTCCGACCATCTCCGACAACCGCATCAGCGTAGCCTCAATCTCTTCAACATCTGCCGTGTCTTCGTTGTAAGTGTGTTCGTGGCTGATAGATTTGGCCGCGTCGGTTTCGCCGATGACGCCATCGAACCAGCCGCCCGCATCTTCTCCGCGCGCCTTTCCCGCAAGCGCCCGTCCCCACTTGCCAAGATGCTTCTCGAGAAATGAATCGTTGTACTTCGCAACATCTCCAACCGTCAGGATGCCCAGTTCGCGCAGTTGGCGTTCGGTGACCTTGCCCACACCAGGTATGTCGCGCACATTCAGCGGAGCCAGAAACTTCGCTTCCTGTCCGGGAACTGCAAAAAGAACTCCGTGTGGCTTGGCCTTGCCCGAGCAGACTTTCGCAACCAGCCGCGATGTGCCAATTCCAACCGAGCAATTGAGCTGTGTGGCCGTCTTCATCTTTTCGTGGAGCTTGTGTGCGGCAAGCAGCGGCGGCCCGTGCAGGCGCTCGGTTCCCGTCATATCGAGATAGGCTTCGTCAATCGAAACCATCTCCACCTGAGGAGAAAACGATTGCAACACCTCGTACACTTTTTCCGAGCAGGTACGATACCGGTCCGGATGACCGTCGACAAAGATTGCTTGCGGGCACAGCTTGGCCGCAGTACGCAGCGGCATCGCCGAGTGTACCCCGAATTTCCGGGCTTCATACGAGGCAGCCGAAACCACTCCGCGCTCGTTTCGTTGCCCTCCGACTACGACGGCTTTGCCTTTCAGAGAGGGATCAAACAATTCTTCGACCGAGACGAAGAACGCGTCCATGTCGACATGAAAAACGGTCCGGTGCGGGGCAGGCATAACAGAACTGGAGACACGGGCGTTCTCGCCCGTGCAGAATTTCACACCAGCAGCGGCTGCGCGTGCTGCTGGCGCACGCGCTCATACACTCGAATGTACTCCCGCGCGGCTGTCTTCCACGAAAAATCTTTGCTCATGCCGTTCCGCATCGCCTTTTGCCACGAAGTTTGGTCACGATACACTTCAAACGCCTGATGGATCGCTCGCAGCAGTGCATCGCCGGTGTACTCCTGGAACTTGAAGCCAGTGCCCTTCTTCGCCCGCGCGTCCCACTGATCAACCGTATCGTCCAGGCCGCCTGTCGCGCGCACGATCGGCACCGTTCCATATTTCAAGCTATACAGTTGGCTCAGGCCGCTCGGCTCATAGTGCGACGGCATGAGGAACATGTCCGCTCCAGCTTCAATCTTGTGCGCGAGCACGTTGTCGTAAGCAATCTTGACCGCCACCTTTTCCGGAATTCTCCGACTCAGGCGGATAAACATCTCTTCATACAACCTGTCTCCGCTTCCCAGTACCGTGAATAGAACATCTTCCAGCAAAAGGCGGTCAATGATTTGCCCAATTAGATCGAATCCCTTCTGAGCGGCAAACCGCGAAACAATTCCCACCACCGGCCAGTTTGGGTTTGCCTGTTGTAATCCGAAACTTGCCAGCAGGTCCTGCTTGCACAATTGCTTGCCGCTCAAGTCCACGGGGTTGTAATGGACCGTAATGTATTTGTCCGTCTCCGGGTTCCATTCGTCATAATCCACGCCGTTCAGAATTCCGGCCAATTCTGACGCCCGGTCTTTGAGCACGCCTTCCAAGCCAAATCCGAACTCGGTTGTCTGGATTTCCTGGCTATATCGCCTGCTCACCGTGGTGATGAAGTCCGAATACACCAGGGCGCCCTTCAGGAAATTAACATTCCCGAAAAATTCCATTTTGCTGATCGTGAACAGGTCCCAGGGCAGGGTCAGCAACGGCAGAATTTCCGGCGGAAACAGGCCCTGGTAACCGATATTGTGGATGGTGAAAACGACTCCGGCGCGCCGAAATGCAGGATCTTCCACATATTGCGTGCGCAATAAAACCGGCACCAGTGCCGACTGCCAATCATGGCAATGAAATATGTCCGGCACGCCAAGAACTTTCGATCCCTCCAGCACCGCGCGGCAAAACAACGCGAATCGCTCCGCGTTATCTGGATAATCCCCTGACGCTGTCCCGTACAATCCTTCGCGATCAAAAAATGGAGGATAGTCAACAAAGTAAAAACGCACGCCGGGAAAACCAGCTCCGGCAACGATCGAGCAAAATCGGTACCGGTCATCAAATGGTACGGTGATGCTCTGCACCACCGTTTTTTCTTCCGGAAATCTGGTTGTGCGATATCGAGGAATATAGACGCTGACCTGGTGCCCAGCGGCGGCCAGCGCGCGCGGCAGTGCGCCCACCACATCGGCTAAGCCGCCAGTTTTCGAAAATGGAACGCACTCGGAAGCAACGAACGCGATGTGCATGGGCGAAACGTTCTGGTCTGCCGCGATATTATATGGGCGGCAACACAGTCGCCGCGCCACAAGTCTAATCGGCCAAGTGAACGAGGGTCAATGAAGGCATCCAAAGCACAGGTCCCCCGCAGAAAGCCGAAGCTGGGACAGCATTTCCTGCTCGATCATTCGTTCGCAACCCGCGTCATCGAAGCCCTTGGCGACGTTTCTCAGAAAACAGTTCTCGAGATTGGTCCTGGCCGTGGAGCGCTTACCCGAGCGCTCGTCCGCAAAGCACGCCGCGTGATTGCGGTTGAAACTGACCGCGTTCTCGCCGCCCAGCTGCGAATGAATTTTTCACTTACCCCGAACATCGAGATCATCGAAGGCGACATTCTGGCAATCGACCTCGATACCCTGTTCGGGCCCAAGCCCGGCAGCACCCGTCCCGGGATGGAGCATGAGCCCGAGCCCGTGCGCGTCGTGGGCAATTTGCCGTACTTCATCACCTCGGAAATTCTTTTGTGCTTGTTCAAATACCGAAAATATTTCGACAGCATCGTTTTAATGGTTCAGAAGGAAGTTGCCGACCGGCTTGCTGCCCGGCCCGGAACCAAGGAATATGGCCTGCTCTCCGCGACCGCGCAGTTGTACTCGCGGATTGAGAAACTTTTTATCGTTCCGCCGGGAGCATTCTCACCTCCGCCAAAAGTGCACTCCGCGGTTGTCCGGCTTGAGCTCACGCCGCGCCTGGAATCTCTGGGAGTGGATGAAACCGAATTCCTCCGCTTTTTGAAGCTCTCGTTTTCCCAAAAGCGCAAAACGCTTTGGAACAACCTCAAGTCCCGCTATGGGTCGGACGAGCTGACAAAAGCTATGCAGCTCGCGAAAATTAAGCCTACAATTCGGGCAGAAGCGCTGTCGCTGGAGCAGAACGCAGCCCTGTTCCGCGCACTCGACTCGTCTCCCCAGCGCGCCTGAGGAGGTTTGTATGCTCCGAGAACCAGCAGTTGCAGGCCGCTTCTATCCGGCTGATCCCGCCGTTCTGCGGGCTGATGTGAAATCCTACCTGTCCTCGTCCGAAGAACGCATTTCCGCAATAGGGTGCATCGTTCCGCACGCTGGCTATGTTTACTCCGGACAGGTCGCCGGGGCTGTTTTTTCACGAATTGAAATTCCTGAGTGCTACGTCGTTCTTTGCCCGAACCACACCGGTCGCGGACATCCGCTTGCTGTAATGAGCGAAGGCGAATGGGAGACGCCTCTCGGCAAGCTGCCCATCGATTCGGATTTCGCAATCGAACTTCTCGATGCCTTTCCAGCCCTGGCCGACGACTCCGCCGCCCATCGCTCCGAGCATGCCATCGAAGTTGAGCTGCCGTTTTTGCAGGTGACGCGGCCGGGGGCGAGATTTGTGCCTATCGCGGTCGGGACCTCTCGTCCATTGCTGCTTGAGAATCTCGGCGATGCGATCGCCAGCGTCATCCGGAAAACCCACGCTCGCGATCGCGATGATTCTGTTCTGATCATTGCATCCAGCGATATGAATCATTACGAAGACGACGCCACCACGCGCGTTAAAGATCGCAAAGCCATTGACCAGATTCTGGCGCTCGATCCGCAGGGCTTGTATGACACGGTCATCAACGAGAGTGTGACTATGTGCGGATTCGGGCCCGCGGTTGCAATGCTGACAGCGGCCAAGAGACTCGGCGCGACGCGTGCCGAACTGGTGCAGTATGCGACTTCCGGCGATGTTTCCGGAGACCGCGACATGGTGGTCGGCTACGCCGGAATTATTGTGAGATAGGTGTGAGTTATCTCGGGATTCAGCGCTTTATTTCGCTTTCGCCATCAGTCGCAAAGCCCGGGCCCGCGCCACATTCATCACCGATTGATCGTCTGCAATTTGTTTGAGCACGGGCGCGATCGCCTGGATATCCCCGAGATTGTTGTCTCTTTGCAACTCTTCCATGCGCTTCAGGTCCTCATCCAGCGCCAGCTTTTGATATTTATGAAAAAAGCTCAGGCGCCGCCCGAATTCGAGAGTTTCCGAGAGTCCCTGAAAAATCGCCGTCAGCTGTTCAATCGGAACGATGGTTGAGTAGTTATAAGAAGCCTGCCCATCGTGTTTGCCATCTTTGTAAGTCAGAGTCTTTGTGCCGGTGTTCGCGATGTTCTTGCGGCCCGAGTCTACCTTTCCGGAAAAATAGTGCGCGCGCCGCGCTAAATCAAAAATCTGCTCGCGTACCTGGTCCGAGATGGTGAATTCGAGTGGAGCCGGGTCGGCGGGCGCCGAATCTTTTTCGAGCTGCCCATCCGAAACGTAGTGCCCCTGCCCTGTGCTATTTACGGTGATCTCGTAATGGCTGGGATTGGCGTTCGGAAAATCCAGGGTGAAACCGACCGTGGGCGATGCCAGCTGTCCGTCTGCAGCTAAGCTCTCTACGGCGGCAAAACAGGCGAAGCACAAGGCTGCAATTACTGACAGTGCTCGAAGGGCATGGCGCGCGCTCATGCAGTCATTATGCCAAACACCGGGAATCGCGTGCTGGGCAGTCCAGAGTCAGAGCAGGATCGCCGGTCAAACGGACCGACCGGGCCAGTCAACACAACAGTCCGGACTTACCACCACTTCACTGCCTATTGCGGAGTCACGGTAAAGTCCACCGTATTGGTGTTCATCCCGCCAGTCCGCACGAAGACATGAGTCACCCCGGCCAACATCAGGTCCGCTTCGGTGACTGTGACCTGCAACTGTCCCGAGTTAATGAAGGTTGTCTGCTGCACATTTCCATTCCAGAACGCCACCGCGTCAGGGTTGAAATTTGAGCCCTGGATTGTCATGGTAAAAGGTACGCTATTGACCGGGCTGGTGTTGGGTGTCAAGGACGTGATCGCAGGAAAGGTCGTGCCAAAGGCGGCCCGCGGATCACTTCCTGGCTTGCTCATGCTGCTATCACAACCGAAAGCCACAGAAACCAGGAGCAGAAGGCTAATCAGACGCATATGCGCCCCCTGAAATATGCCGTGTGGATGCAGGTTTGCTGGCCAGAGTTGCTCGTTTTGCGGCAGCAGCCTCTTCGGAATCGCCTGAGTCAAAATTTGATCCCTCGAATTGACAATTCTTTACCAATAACTCGCGCTGCCACAGCAGTTTGGCGCAACTTTCCTTCACAAAGCGTGTTTCCACTGATGTAGGTTGGAGGTGATTAGAAATGAAAGTGAAGACTCTGGTTTTGTGTGTAGCAATGATCGCATCTGCGCTTTCGCTCTCAGCGCAGAGTGCGGTAGCGTCTGCCCGTGGAACGGAACGGATTACCAAATCGGTGCGTCACGAGTTGAACATGATCCCCTACGTGAATGCTTTCGACTACCTGGCTTTCACGGTTGACGAAAATACCGTAACCCTCACCGGGGATGTTACCAACCCGGTGATCAGGAGCGAAGCGGCCAATGTTGTCAAGCGGATTGAAGGCGTCGAGCACGTGAATAATGAAATTCGTGTGCTCCCAGTCTCATTCATGGACAACGGCTTACGTTTTCGTTTGTTCCGGACCATATACGGCTATCCGGCGCTCCAGAAGTATGAGCTGGGCGTGAACAAGCCGATCCGGATCATCGTCGACAACGGCCACGTTACTTTGATGGGAGTTGTGGATAGCGAAACCGACAAGAATATCGCCGGACTCCGCGCAAACGGCGTTCCAGGAATCTTTTCGGTTGACAACCAACTGAAGGTCGTTAAGAGCTAACGTAGTAACAGCGAGGCCGTTTAGGCCTCGCATCCTTCAGCTTGCTGTTTACGTCTTAGATCCCCAAAACCACGAAGGACACGAAGTTACACCAAGGATACGTTCGGGTTTTTCTTCGTGAACCTTAGGGGTTGATGTTTTTAAGCTCTAGCCATGGGCCGGTTCCACGTCACGTGACGAGGTTCAAACAAAGCTGCGCCACGATTTCCTGAGCAGCAGTCACAACCCGCCCGATCTCTTGCTCATCGTACCGCCTGATGTTCACACGGCCGCTGAAACTGCTCGTATTGATCGCTCCTTTGTTGCTCGCCTCTTCGTTACTTGCTCAAAAGCGAGTAGAAGCTGGAATATTCATCGACTATCTAAGCGTCTCTCAAACCAATACCAGCAACTATGGAATAGGCGCGCGCTTTGGCTACCGAATCCATCACGATGTTTTGATGGAAGGCGAGCTCGCCTATGACTACGGCATTAACTACGACGAGGCATTCCGTAATATCCTGAATGGAAACCTCGTTGCCATCGAACGAACGTCCATCGGCGTGACGCACGGTTTGTTCGGTCCCAAGCTTCAGCCTGCCGGTGGCGGATTTCGACCCTTCGTTACGCTGAAAGCCGGATTCGTGGATTTTCGACTGAGCCCCAGCCTGCTATCGAACGTAATTCCAGGCAGCAGCATTGTGAGTAATATCCTTGGGCTGCGTACATCCAGCTTGAATGCGGCCATCTACCCGGCCGGCGGACTCGAAGCAGCCCTGGGGCCGGTGGGTCTTCGGTTCGAACTAGGTGACGAAGTATATTTCAACAGTGGGGCGCACAATAACCTGCGGGTCACGTTTGGGCCGATCATCAGGTTTTGACATCTGTAAGTTCCAGAACTCCCCAATCTTTTCTCAATGAAGATTGTTACTATTATTCAGGAAGTAGAATCGTCAAATAGGAACACCACCCATGCGGGAAAATCCGCACCAATACGCCGAGCGCGTGCTCGGATACATCGAAGGCAAGAATCCACTGCAGATTCTGCAAGCAACTCCTAAGAAACTGGCAGCGCTGGTCAAAGGCAAGACCAGGAAACAGCTGGCCACGCGCCCGGCACCGGATCGATGGTCAGCCGCCGAAATCGCCGCTCATTTTGGCGATGCGGAAGTCGCGATCGCCTGGCGCCTGCGCCAGATGCTGAGCACCAACGGCGTCGCCATTCAGGGTTACAACCAGGATGCCTGGGCTTCGACTTTCGACTATGCTCACCGCGATTCTCGTCAATCGGTGCAATTCTTCAGCGCATTGCGCGCCGGTAATCTGGTCCTGCTGAAATCGGTCCCGCGCAAACTCTGGGAGAACTACGGAGTGCACTCAGAACGTGGCAACGAGAGTGTCGCGCGGGTCGTAAGCATGGTCGCCGGACACGACCTCAATCACCTTCGCCAGATCGAATCGATTTTGAAACCTAAGCGGTGAAATCTGAGAAAGGCGTGTGGCGTGGACGTTCTTGTCCGCGGCCAGTTGCTTACTTTGCTCACGCTATCTTCGATTCTTTTTCCCGGTACTCACTCGCCCGATCGAGTTTCGCCATCGCCTCGCTGTCGAGCCCAATCCTTGCCGCGGCCATTAAATCATCGAGTTGTTTCACGCTGGTCGCGCTGGCAATCGGAGCCGCTACGGGTGGCTTCGCAATTAGCCAGGCCAATGCAATCTGTGCCGCCGTCGCGTTATATTCCCGCGCGACTTCATCCAGCGCCGCCAGAATCCGGAATCCCCGAGGATTCATGTATTGCTGCACGCGCGCCCCGCGAGCTCGGTTCGCCGCATCTTTTTCGGCGCGATATTTTCCCGTCAAAAAGCCGCTGGCCAGCGAAAAATACGTGATCACGCCAATATTATTCTCGAGGCACACTTTTGCCGCTCCCGTCTCGAATTCGTCGCGGACGTAGAGGTTGTAATGCGGCTGCAGGCTCTCATAGCGCGGCAGCTCTTTCTTTCGGCTGATTTCGAGCGCGTGCATCAGTGAATCCGCTTTGAAGTTTGACGCGCCGATTACCCGCACCTTGCCGGCCTTTATCAGCTCGGAATATGTCTCCAGCGTCTCCTCCTGAGGAGTTTCCGGATCTTCCACGTGGGATTGATACAGATCGATGTAGTCGGTCTGCAGGCGCGCCAGCGACTCCTCTACAGAGCGCAGAATGTGTTTCCTCGAAAGCCCTTTCCGACTCTCGCCCATCGGCAATCCGACCTTGGTTGCGATCAGTACCTGTTCGCGATTTCCGCGTTTCTTCAGCCAATTTCCAATGAGGGTCTCCGATTCGCCTCCGCGATTTCCCGGCACCCAGTTCGAGTAGACGTCGGCGGTATCGACCATGTTGAATCCCGCATCCAGAAAGTGGTCCAGCAGCTGTGCCGTGGCCGCCTCATCGACCGTCCAGCCAAAGACGTTTCCGCCTAGTACCAGCGGGGCAATTTTCAACGCAGAGTTACCCAGCCTGTGCCGCTCAATGGATTTTCCGGTCATAAGTCCTTCCTTGAAATATGCTGTTCTTCATTTAGTTGCTCTCGGTGCAGGTTTGGATACAAAATTCGAGTGCTGCACTTATTTGCCACAGATAGGAAAGAACATGAAAGTCGGATTCATCGGTTTGGGGAACATGGGCTCGCCGATGGCGGGCAGCCTTATCAAAGCCGGACACGAGGTCACGGTCTACAACCGAACCCGCGCGAAGGCCGAGCCGTTGATCGATCAGGGGGCGCGGTTTGCTGCACACATCGCGGACGCCTGCCAGGGCGAGGCCGTGATCACCATGCTGGCTGACGATGCGGCTGTAGAAGATGTGGTTTGCAGCAACGACGGCGTGATCGCGAGCCTGGGCAAAGGCGCGATCCACATTTCATCAAGCACGATCAGCGTGGCAATTTCCGATCGCATGGCTACAGCACACGAGGCCAAAGCTCAAGGGTATGTGTCCGCTCCAGTTTTCGGCCGGCCAGAAGCCGCGGCTGCCGCCAAGCTGTTCGTGGTCGCTGCCGGCCCGCAACACGCGCTCGATACTTGCATGCCTCTATTTGAAGCCATGGGACAGCGCACCTTCCGCTTCGGGGACAAACCCTCGCTCGCGAATTTAGTGAAGCTGAGCGGAAATTTTCTCATCGCGGCGGTGATTGAGACCCTGAGTGAAGCCATGGCGTTGGTGGGGAAGGCCGGTCTTGATCAGCACCAATATCTTGACTTCCTCACGTCAACACTCTTTGTCGCGCCGGTTTACAAGACGTACGGCGGCCTTATCGCCGATAAGAAATTTCAACCCGCTGGTTTCGCGGCCCCGCTTGCGCTGAAAGATGTCCGCCTCGCTCTTGCTGCCGGAGAACAACTGCGCGTGCCCCTGCCTGTGGGCAGTCTGATTCGCGACCGCCTGCTGACACTATTAGCGCGTGGAGGCGAGTCGCTCGACTGGTCAGCGATTTCCCAGATAGCGGCCGAAGATGCCGGTCAGGCGAACGCGTTGCAGTCGCGATAGGACAGCGGCCACGAACCGCGGCCAGAGTGCCTCTTGTCTTTAACGGCGACACTCGCGTTCGTGATCTCTCCACATGCTCCCAAAGCGACCAACCTTTAAAGGCACGAAGAAAACATGTGAGTCCGAACATATAAAAATCCCGGCCCATTCATGGGTTTCCTTAGAGAGGCCGACGCACGTAAGTGGAAGCTGACGTTTTCGTCGCGACAGAAAGGACACGCGGCCGGAGTGGAGCAACCTGCTTTTTCTTGGCAATTTTGAAATATCAGCGCCGTCTAAACCCCACTAGGGCATGTATACTGGCGCTTCACAGGCCCGCCGCCGGAATCCAATCAGGAGATTTTCCATGCAGAGCCGTATCACCGGTACCACCATGCCCGTGCTGGAGTTCGCCCTCGAGCCCGGTGAATCCATTATTTCTGAAGCCGGCGAACTCTCGTGGATGGGAAGTTCCGTTCAGATGACCACGCACACACAATTCGGAGGCGGCGGAGGCCTCTTCGGGGTCATCCGGCGCGTTGCTGGAGGCGGCTCTATCTTCATGACCGAGTACCGTGCCATCGGTGCCCAAGGTGAGGTGGCCTTTGCCACAAAATTGCCCGGCCACATTGTTCCGGTCGAAGTCTCGCCTGGCCACGAATACATGATTCACCGCCACGGCTTTCTTTGCGCCACCCCACAGATTCAAATCTCTGTTGGCTTCCAGCAGTCGCTGGGTGCGGGCATTTTCGGGGGAGATGGATTCTTATTGCAAAAGCTCAGCGGGCAGGGTACGGCGTGGCTTGAACTTTCTGGCGAGCTCGTCGTACGCGATCTCCAGCCGGGCGAAACTCTGCGCGTTCATCCGGGCCATGTCGGCGCCTTTCAAGCCAGCGTGTCATTCCAGATCACAACGGTTCCGGGAATAAAGAACATGATTTTTGGTGGAGATGGAATTTTTCTGGCCTCGCTCACCGGTCCAGGAAGAATCTGGCTGCAGACGCTTCCCATTGCCAAGCTGGCCCATGCCATCGAGCACTATTTACCGCGCGAGGTGAACAGGCAAACTGTGCAAGGCGGCGTGGTAGGAGGAATTGTGGGTTCGATCTTGGACGGCATGAAATAGGAGCCTAGTCAGTCCTTGCCGGCGCTGCTATTTCCCACGAAGCATTCGTGCACAGTTTGCTTTGTGAAGCGTTGCACGACTGCGTTCGGAACCTGGTCTTCCTTAATCTCCTGGAACTCGAACTTTATCGTTCCCGGCGGATCTCCCGCCGGATTCACTGTTGCCAGCAGGTATCCGTACACGTTGGTTTCCGCTTGTTTCGCATCGCCAGCGGCAGGCGGAAGCGGGTAACGTTGTGCGCCCGCTGTTCCGATGATCCACCCGGGCAGCACGCCGCCATGGGATCGCCAGTACTCCGTGTTGAAGGTCCCATCCATAAAGAAATGAGAATGACTGGCGAGCACATAAACCAATCTGTGCGCTTCGTTGTGCAGTTTTAAAAGCATTTCATAAACTTTGATTCCGCTCTCGGTTCCAGCCGGGGACTCATTCATGCTGTGCACGCGCGAGATGCTTTCCGGCAGCGCTTTATGCATTCCCACCACCACCGTGTGGATCGCATCATCTCTTCGGTCGCGATCCAGCACGCCTTCGACCCATTTCATTTGCGCGGCATCGAATTGATCTTGCGTGGCATTGTCGAGATAAATGAAGTCGATTCCATCGCGCATCCAGTGATAGTAAGTCTTCGGCTGCTCGGCGCTGTGATCATCTTTCAGCCGCTGTTCGTGCACATCCGGCCGGTCCAGGTAGTCGTGAAATTTTTCGACAAATGCTTCCCGGTTTTTCGGCGAAGCGACTTCATGGTTGCCGATCCCGAGATAGTACGGGGTGTCGCCCCAGGGCTGGATCTGGTTCTGAACGAAGTCGTCCCACTCATCTTTGTGGTATTCGGCGAGGTCGGCGGGTTGGCCCTCGCGGGCCTTTTCCGCAACGAAGTCTTCGTCGGGCCCCGAGGTGCGGCGAAGGTCTCCCAGTTGCCAGTAGAACGCGATGTCATGTTTCTTGGCGTCCGCGGCAATTGCCGGCATGACAATATCTCCGCAATTGCGGGAATCGCCAGAAGTCGCGAAATGCCAGGTTTGAGTGGATGCCTGAGCATTCAGCAGACTACTTTCCAGCATTGCAAGGGCAAAGAGAAAAACAATTTGTGCTGTGCGCGTAAGCTTCGAATTTTCCCGCATGATCGACATTTTGAAATAAGCCTTCTTGTGTTAACGGAAAAGTTGCAGAGAAGTGATCGAGCGGCGCTTTTGGCGCACGTTACTCGTTCCTTCCCACTTACGGCGCGGCTGTAAGCCGCGCCACCGCCAAGCAAATCATAATTTCCTGCAGGCTGTTAGTGTAACCTTTCCTGAATGTGTGAATCTGAATCAGCATGTTAGAAGAGAATTACAAACGGGCCGCGTTCCTGCTGGCATTGTTCGCGCTTGTGGGGATTACAATCGCGGCGTCCTCTGCGCCTTCCGCCACTCCGATTCCCATCCTGGTCGAGTTGTTCACTTCCGAAGGGTGTTCCGATTGTCCGCCCGCTGATTCCTTTCTTCGGACACTGGATAGCACCCAGCCTGTCTCTGGCGCGCAGCTGATTGTCCTGGAAGAGCACGTGGACTACTGGGACGACCTGGGATGGAGAGATCCATTTTCCTCGCACGCCCTCACGCTGCGGCAAGAAGACTACGTGGGCCGTCTGCGCCTCGCCAGCGCCTACACGCCGCAGATGGTGGTGGATGGAGCCTATCAGTTCGTGGGCAGCAACCGTCGCAGCGCTAGTAAGGCTTTCGAGGATGCTCGTTCGAGTACGAAGGCTGGAATCCGGATTTCATCCCTCAAACTCGAAAACGGAAAGCTGCTGGCGCATGTAGATACTGACGCCCTTCCATCGAAGGCGGACATCTACCTGGCCTTAGCGATTGAGCACGCCGAATCACAGGTGCTCCGCGGCGAAAACGGTGGCCAACACCTTGAGCACGTAGCGATCGTGAAAAATTTGGAAAAGATTGGCAAGGTTGAGAAAGGCCAGGCGTTTTCGAGAGAAATCAGCCTTAACCTTAAGCTCGACCAGCCCGGCCGAGTGGTTGTGTTTGTCCAGGAACCCAACCAGGGCCGAATTCTCGGAGCGGCTGTCCAGTCCTTCAAAAACTAGGCAGCCCCACAATTTTAAACGCTTACTTCTTCCGGCTGAGGAAAGCCGGCTTGCTCGCGCGCAATCTCTTCTTCGAGCGCCACGTGCCGCTTGGCGACCAGCATGTAGATCGAAGGCACCACAAAGAGCGTGAAGCAGGTACCGATGATCATGCCGCTCACCAGCATGATGCCGATGCTATTCCGCGCGCCGGCTCCAGGGCCGGTTGCGAACACCAGCGGCAGGTGTCCGAACACCGTCGCAGCCGTGGTCATCAGAATCGGACGCAACCGCGTTCCCGACGCTTCGATTACCGCATCCAGCTTGCTTCTCCCCTGCTCCTGGAGGTGGTTTGCGAACTCGACAATCAGAATTCCATTCTTTGCCACCAGTCCCACCAGCGTGATCAATCCCACCTGGCTGTAGATGTTAAGCGTGGTGAATCCTAGGAACGAGAACGTCAGCGCCCCTGAAATCGCCAGTGGCACCGAACCCGCGAGAATGATGAACGGATCGCGGAAGCTCTCGAACTGTGCCGCCAGTACGAGATAGATTAAAACGCCGGACAACAGGAACGTGCCAAGGAATTTGCTGCCTTCGACCCGAAGCTGTCGCGACTCTCCGGCGTAGTCGAAGCTGAAGCCCTGCGGCAGAATCTGCTTCGCCTGGTCTTCCAGGAACGTCAGCGCTTTATCGAGCGGCACCGGAGGCGGAATCACCCCTTGAATGCGCACCGCATTGAGCTGCTGAAATTTATTCAGCGAGCGCGGCTGGGTTGTGGTCTGCAGGCTGGCAAAGGTTGACAGCGGCACCAGCTTCTCGTTGGAACCTTTGACGTAGATCTGCTGCAGTTGATCGGCCGTCAGCCGGTTCGCGCGCTGCACCTGCGGAATGACCTTGTAGCTTCGACCCTGGATGCTGAACCGGTTCACATAATTTCCGCCCAGCATCGTCGAGAGGTCCTGACCCGCCTGACTCAGGTCGACGCCTTGCGAGCGGAGTTTGTCGCGATCGAAAACCACTTCCGTTTGCGGCTGATCAAACTTGACGTCCGTGTCAGCGAAAATAAACATTCCGCTGGCCATCGCCTTCTGCACCAGTTGCTCCGCCAAAGCACTGACCTGCTGAGGTTCAGCCGACGATTGAATGACAAAATCGACCGGGAACGTTCCGCCTCCTGGCAGTGCTGGCAAGGTTAGCGGGATGATTCGAACTCCGGGAATTTTCGATAGCGGCCCCGCTGCCTCGATCAGAAGTTTCTGCGCTGTCTTCTTTCTTTGGCTCCATGGTTTAGTCACCATGCCGCCGAATCCGCCGGTGGGCGAGGTGATCTGAAAAATGCTGTCACTCTCCGGGAACGAGTGGAAAACGCCATACATTTGCTGCGCGAACAGATTCGTCTGATCCAAAGTCGCATCAGGAGATGCTTGAATAACGGCGAACACGACCCCTTGATCTTCCGCCGGCGCCAGCTCGCGCTGCGAAAACATGTAAAACGGGATCATCAACAGCGCCACGATCACCCACAACGTTAGAACTATCGGCCTGTACCGCAGCGTGCCCGCCAACCAGCGCATGTACAGGTTTCGCACCCTCTCAAAGTGCCGATTGATCAGGCCTGCAAAACCCCGTTGGTTGCCGCCTTCGCGAAGCAGCTTCGAGCCCATCATCGGAGATAAGGTGAGAGCGACAAATCCGGAAACGATGACAGCGCCGGCCAGCGTGAAGGCGAACTCGCGGAACAGGGTCCCAGTCAAGCCGCCCTGAATCGCAATCGGGGTGTAAACCGCAGCCAGCGTGATGGTCATGGCGATGATCGGCCCGACCAATTCGCGCGCCGCATCAAGGGCTGCCTGGAACGGCGACTTGCCCATGTGCAGGTGACGCTCGACGTTCTCCACCATTACGATTGCGTCGTCGACCACCAATCCGACGGAAAGCACAATGGCGAGCAGCGTAAGCAGGTTGATGGTGAATCCCGCCACCAGCATCAGGAATACCGCGCCAATCAGCGAAATTGGAATTGCTACAACGGGAATAAGAACTGATCGAAACGAACCCAGGAACAAGAAAATGACGACGATGACGATGATCAGAGTCTCGGTCAACGTATGGAGCACTTCGTTGATTGCGTCCTGAATGTAGGCAGTCGAGTCGTAGGGAATACCGACCTTCATTCCTTGTGGCAATTGCGCGCGAATCCCTGGCAACTCCTCCCGCACGTGCTTGATGACGTCCAGTGAGTTAGCCGTCGGCAGCACCCAGATCCCCATGAATGTCGCCGTTTCGCCATTGAAGCGGACATCTGAGTCGTAGTTCTCCGCGCCCAGGGCGACGTCGGCGATTTCCCCCAGCCTGACCACAACTCCGTTCTGCTGCTTCACCACCATCTGCCGGAATTCATCCGCCGTGCGCAGATCGGTGTTGGCCACCAGGTTCACCGATACAGCCGAACCTTTTGTGCTTCCCAGCGCGGAAAGATAGTTGTTCTTCGAGAGCGCGTCTCGAACATCCGACGGAGAAACACCGCGCGCGGCCATCTGGTCCGGCTTCAGCCAGATTCGCATCGCGAAAGTGCGGTTACCCAGAATATCTGCGCGCTGCACGCCGCTAATGGCGCTCAGCTTGGGCTGAACCACGCGAGTGAGATAGTCGGTGATCTGGTTTTGATCAAGATCGGACGAGGAGAAGCCGATATACATCGCCGCAAACTGGTTGTCGGCAGTTTGCAGGTCGATGACCGGCGCTTCCGCCTCAGGCGGAAGATCATTGCGCACCTGTGCGACTTTGGCTTGGATCTGCGTCAGCGCGGCGTTGGTGTCATAGTTGAGCTTCAGGTGCACGTTGATCGTGCTCAAGCCCTGAGCGCTCGTTGACTCCATGTAGTCGATTCCATCGGCGCTGGCGATCACCCGCTCGAGCGGAGTCGTGATAAAACCTCGGACCAGATCGGCATTGGCCCCGACATAAACAGTCGAAACCGACACCACCGCAATGTCGCTGCGCGGATACTGGCGCACGCTGAGCGACCGGATCGCCTGCAATCCCGCAATCAGGATGACCAGGTTCACGCAGATTGCGAGAACCGGGCGCTTTACAAAAAGGTCCGTAATCTTCATTAGCTTTCCTCAGGATTCGGCTTGGGGTTGTCCGGAGGTTGCACTTTGTTGTTTACGAGCACAGCTGCGCCAGTGCGCAGTTTGAACCCACCGGAACTTACGACTTCATCTCCCGGATTGAGTCCTGAGATCACCGCCACCTGATCACCACGCGAACCTTGAACGGTTACGAATTGTTGCCGCACTCCGCGATAAGTGTTGCCGCTCTTAGGGTCATTCAGGTCCGTGACGACATAGACTGAATCTCCGTATGGCGCATAGTTGATAGCCGAAGCCGGCAGGCTGATCACGTCGCGCGGAGAGCCCACACCGACCTCGACCTGTACGAACATGCCGGGGCGCAGCCGGTCCTCAGGGTTGACTAGGGTCGCCTGTATCTGGATGTTGCGAGTGGTTTGATCGACGACCGAATCGACCGCGGTGACACGGCCCGCGAACTGAACACCGGGGACATCATCGCTCGTTACTCGCAGGGTGCGACCTACCTGAACTCGCGGCGCTTCCTGCTGCGGCACGCCAAAATTTACATAGATCGGGTTCAGCGACTGCAGTGGCACAATCGCCTGTCCTGAAGCAAGGTATTGACCCAGATTGACCTGCCGAATTCCGAGAATGCCTGAGAACGGCGCGCGGATCGTCTTGCGTGCAATCGTTGCCTGTATCTCTCCCACTTTGGCTTCGGCTGTCTTTTGCTGAGCAAAAGCGTTGTCGTATTCCGCTTGCGGAACGACGCCTTCTTTCACCAGCTGCTGTTCGCGACCATAAGTAATCCGTGCCAGATCGCGGTCGGACTCAGCTTGTGCCAGCTGCGCCCTTTCCTGCCGCGTGTCGAGCTCCACCAAAACGTCTCCGGCATGGACGGCTCGACCCGATTCGAAGTGGATCTTGTCCACAATGCCGGGGAGGTCAGCGCTTACCGTCACGCCCTGGATCGCTGCCGCTGTGCCGATCACGTTCAGAGTCGATGGCCAGGTCTCCCGCTTGGCGATGACCGTTGTCACCGCAACCGGAGGCGGCTGGAAGCTCGAACCCATGGCAATTGCGGTCTGAATCTGCCGATACTTGGCAAACGCCAGACCTCCTAGCAGCGCTAACAGCACTGCCAACATCAGCAACATCCGTTTCACCATAGTCTTTTCCCTTGCTCTCGATGAATAGAAATACGGGGGAACTACGCCGCTGGTTCACTACCGGTTAGTACTTACCCGAACGTCCATTCAGGTTTGAGATATTGGATGTTGGGCTACCCGCGAAGGCTCCAAAAATTACGGTGGAACCTCGCGAATAACAGAGAGTCCAAGCTTGTCGCGTAAGAATGAATGGAAAGAGGAACCAGGTAGGATTATCGGTGTTCGACCTTCACTCCACGCGCTTCTCGCCAACCTTCGACGATCATATAAAGGACAGGAATAATCAGCAGGTTGAGCGTGGTAGACATGATCATTCCGCCAAAAACCGTCGTTCCCACCGAATGGCGGCCGGCCTGCCCGGCCCCGGTCGCAATGACAAGCGGAATCACGCCAAGAATGAATGCGAATGACGTCATCAGAATCGGGCGCAGGCGAATGCGCGCGGCTTCCAGTGTGGCCTCCATCAAGGGCAGTCCGCGCTCCCGCAGCTGCTCGGCGAATTCAACGATCAGAATCGCATTCTTGCTGGCCAAGCCGATGAGCATCACCAGTCCCACTTGGCAGTAAACATCATTCTCGAGCCCTCGCAACCATTGCGCTCCGAGTGCACCCAGGATTGCCATCGGCACCGCGAGCAAAACAATAAAAGGGAGCACAAAGCTCTCATACTGCGCCGAAAGCGTCAGATAAACCACAAGGATGCCAAGGCCGAAAAGCAGCGCCGTGGTGTGTCCCGAAGAAAGTTCCTCGAGCGAGAGTCCCGTCCATTCGTAACTGAATCCCTGCGGCAGAACTTTCTTGCTGATATCTTCCATGGCCGCGATGCCCTGACCGGAGCTGAACCCCGGCGCAGCCGACCCATCCAGCTCAGCCGAGCGGAACAAATTGTAGTGGCTGATCACCTGCGGCGTAGTCGTCTGACCTATTGTGACCAGATTATCCAGAGGAATCATCGCCCCCGTGTCGGACCGAACATAGTATTCGCCGATGTCTTGCGCCTGCGAACGATATTCCTTGTCCGCCTGCACGTACACGCGGTAGGTGCGGTTGTTGAAATCGAAATCGTTCACATAGGCCGACCCCATGTAGACGCCCAAAGCATCGGAGATCTGCTGCAGGGGCACATGCAGGCTCTTGGCTTTCTCGCGGTCAATGGTCACCAGAAACTGCGGATCGTTGGCCGTAAAGCTGCTGAACACCCCGGTCAGGTCGTTTCGGCCATTTGCCTTGTGACCGGCCGCCGCACCCATCATTTGAAAAGTCACGCCCGCCAATTGTTCGGGCGTGTGGCCGCCGAGGTCCTGCAGCTCGTACTGGAAGCCGCCAAATTCGCCCAGGCCCTGCACCGGCGGGGGCGAGAAAGGAAGCACGATTGCTCCATTAATCCCAAATAGCGGCCCGCGAATTCGATTAATCACCGCATCCGCGCTATGCTCATCCCCCTTTCGGTCGCTATACGGTCTCAAGGTCGCGAAAATAATCCCGCGATTCGGGGCGCTGCCGGTGAAGCTGAATCCGCTGATCGCAAAAATCCCACGCACCTCCGGCACCGTTGCCAGAAAATGCTGCACCTGATCTTCAATTTTCTCCGTGTAATCGAGGGACGCGCCCGGAGGGGACTGCACGAGAGTAATGAAGTAGCCCTGATCTTCACTCGGCACAAACGCCGCGGGAACCAGCCGATACATGAAATACGTTCCGGCAAGCCCCGCCAAAAACACCAGGACAGCGATCGCCTTGTACTCGAGAATTGCATGCAGTGTCCGGCGGTAGCCGTGCGTCACGCCCGCGATGATCTTGTCCACCTCCCGGAAGAACCAGATTTTTTCGCCATGCACTTTGCCAAGCAGGATCGCAGACAGTGCGGGCGAAAGTGTAAGCGCATTGAATGCCGAAATTGAGATGGAGAACGCTATGGTAAGCGCAAACTGCCGGAACAGAATTCCCGTGGTCCCGGGGAAGAATGCGACTGGCACAAATACCGCCACCAGCACAAGAGAGGTGGCGATGACCGCTCCGGAAACTTCGCCCATGGCCACCGATGCGGCTTTATGCGAATCATGTTCGCCTTCCTGAATATGGCGTTCAATGTTTTCAATCACCACGATCGCGTCGTCCACCACTAACCCCGTCGCCAACGTGATTCCAAACAAAGTCAGGGTGTTGATCGAGAATCCCAGCAGCTTCACAAACAAGAAGGCTCCGATCAGCGAAACCGGAATCGTAACGGCCGGAATAATCGTGGTGCGCCAATCCTCGAGAAAAAGGAAAATTACCAGGATCACCAGCCCAATCGCTTCCGCCAGCGTGATCAGCACGTCTTTGATCGATTCCGCGACCGCATCGGTGGTATCGAACGCGTCCTTGTAAACCATGCCTGGAGGAAAGCGCTTGCTCAGGCGGTCGAGTTCAGCTAGAGCCAGCCGTCGGACTGCCAGCGCGTTGGCATTGGAAAGTTGGGTGATGCCGAGCCCCACAGATTCACGCCCGCCAGGCTGATTCCAGGCTGCATCCCAATATTTCAATTCCGAGTTGTAATTCTCGGCCCCCAACTCTGCGTGGCCCACGTCTCTCAGGCGAACCAGCGTGCCATCGGCACTGGTTTTGATCACGATGTTGTCGAATTCGGCGGGCTGGGTCAGCCGTCCGACGGCACGCACGCTGATCTGATACTGCAGGCCGGGAATCGCGGGTGGCTCGCCGACAGAACCAGCAGCGATCTCCACGTTCTGTTCTGCAAGCGCGTTGACCGCATCGGTCGCGGTCAAGCCGCGGCTGGCCAGCCTTTGCGGATCGAGCCAAAGCCGCATCGAATACCGTCGCTCGCCGAAAACAAAAACTTCGGCCACTCCCGGCACGCGCTTGAGTGCATCACGAACATAAAGATCCAGGTAATTGCTCATGAACACCGGGTCATAGCGACCGTCGGGCGAGTAGACCGCCGCGCCGAAAACAAAGTTGTTCGATGCCTTGGTGACCACCACTCCCGTGGTTTTGACGGCAGCAGGCAATCGTCCGAGCGCCGTATTGACCCGGTTTTGCACGTCCACAGCCGCCAGATCTGGATCGCGATTCAGGTCAAAGGTAGCCGTGATCGAACTCGATCCGTCATTTCCACTGGCAGAGGTGATGTACTTCATGCCCTCAGCGCCATTGATCTGTTCTTCCAGAGGCACCGTCACCGCGCTTTCCACGGTCTGCGCGCTGGCTCCGATATAAACGCTTCCAACCGAAACTTGCGGCGGCGACAGGTTGGGAAACTGCGAGATGGGCAGAGAGGGAATTACCACCGCGCCGCCAAGAATAATGATCAGCGCGCAAACCGTGGCGAAAACTGGACGATGAATGAAGAAATCAACGAACATGAAAAATTAACGAAGACTCCAGGCTTTACGCTCTTGGCTTTAGGTTGCCGGCATTCTCAGCCACAACCCATGAAACGGCCAACGACCATGACGTTTTGAAGCCTACGCCTGGGGCATCACCGGAGCACCGTCGGTCAAAAACTGGGTGCCGGAAACAATCACCTTGTCACCCGGCTTGATTCCATCCAGCACAACGTAGTCGTTGCCAACCATTTCGCCCAGATGCACTAATTTCTGCCGAGCCACAATCTTCCCGCTTTCGTTTTCGGCGATGAACGCAAAATATTGTCCTCCGATTGTCGAAACCGAGAGAACGGGAATGCGCGGCGCCTGCCTCTGTCCCCAAACCATTTGCGCACGGATAAACTGCGAGGTCCGCAGCCGGTCGCGGTTGTTGGAGATGGTCGCTTTTACCAGCACGCTCTGGGTGGTACTGTCGACCTCCGGCGAAATAAAGGTTACCCGGCTCTGAGCCAGCACTTTGTCGTTCGCATCGACGATCTGCACCGGCATGTTCATGCGTACCTGCGTCGAACGCTCCACCGGAACGTAGATGTAGGCTTCGAGCGGCCCAGGCTGGTCGACTGTCGTCAGCACGGTTGAAGTAACGACCCGGTCTCCGACGCGAACCGGGACATCGCCCACAATTCCTGCCCGCGGGGCCACAACCTTGTAGTAGTGGAGCTGCACCTGCTGCTGCGTGACTTGCGCGGCCAGAGAATCGAGCTGCGCGCGGGCCGTGTCGAGCGCCATTTTTGCCTGGTCCATGTCCTGCTTCGAAACCACACCCGCTTTGTATAACCCGACCGTGCGGTCGTACTGCTGTTGCGCAAATTCAACATTGGCCTCTTGCGCCTTTCGCGCTTCTTCCTGGCTGCTTACCGTCGCTTGTTGCTTGCGCGGATCGATCTGCACCAGCGGTTCCCCGGCGGAAACATGGTCGCCGGAGTGGACGTAGATCTGCGTGATCGTGCCTTCAACTTCCGGCATGATGACGGCCGACTCGCGCGATTTTAGAGTCGCAACGTATTCAGTGGTGTCGCTGACCGGGGCGTCCTGGGCGATCTCGACTTTGACGGGAATTCCGGGGGGAACGCCGCCCCCAGGCTGACTTTGGCCGTGGCCGCCGCCGCTACAACTCATCCCCGCCAGGGCGAGGGCCAGCACCGCAACGACCGTGAGTCTGCGATTGTTCAGAAACCCTGCGGATTGATCTGCCCCGACGTGAGCGCGCATCGCGAACCCGTTATTCACGGCTGAATGGCGGGTGCGCACCAGATTACAGCGAAGCGGGGCCACAATCAATCAGGTTCGTACCTGCTGCCTGCATTCTCGCCCCATTTCCGACTTCTGCTAAATTGTTCCTCCATGAAGCCTTCGCGCAGCTTTGCCAGTGATAATAATGCCGGCGTTCATCCCGAGGTGCTAAAGGCGCTCGCCGCCGTGAATCAAGGGCATGTGGTTGGATACGGAGACGATGCTTACACTCAATCGGCGGTGCGTCAGTTCAAGCGGATCTTTGGAAACGACATCGCAGTTTTCTTTGTGTTTAACGGTACCGCGGCCAATTGCCTGAGCCTGAAAGCGATCACGAAATCTTACGACGCGGTCATTTGTCCCGAGGGCGCGCACATCTATGTCGACGAATGCGGAGCACCGGAGAAATTTACCGGCTGCAAGCTTATTCCGCTGCGCACGGATAATGGCAAGCTGACCGTGGATGCAGTACAGGCCGCCTATCATGGAATCGGCGATCAGCACCACGTTCAGCCGCGGGTGATCTCGATCACTCAGGCGACAGAAGTCGGCACGGTTTATAAACCTGACGAGATTCGCCGCCTGGCGGAATTCGCACACTCCCGCAAAATGTTTCTTCATGTCGACGGAGCTCGCATCGCCAATGCCGCCGCTGCTTTGAAATTGAATTTGCGTCAGTGTACTCGCGACGCTGGCGTGGATGTGCTTTCTTTCGGCGCAACCAAGAACGGGGGAATGGGAGCCGAGGCAGTGGTTTTCTTCAACGCCAAGCTCGCCACAGATTTCAAGTTCTACCGCAAGCAGGGAATGCAGCTGGCCTCCAAGATGCGGTTCCTGTCCGTGCAGTTCGAAGCGTTAATTAAGGATGACCTATGGCTCGAAAATGCGCGCCACTCCAATCGCATGGCCCAGCTACTCAGGCGCGAGGTCAGCAAGATTCCGCAAGTGAAGGTTATATATGAGGTCGAAGCCAACGGTGTCTTCGCCCAAATTCCGCGCGCCGCCATCCCCAAAATTCAGAAGCGCTACTTCTTTTATCCCTGGGATGAAGCCCGGTCGGTGGTGCGCTGGATGTGCTCCTGGGACACGACCGAAGCCGACGTGAAGCAGTTTGCACAATATCTTCGGCAGGTAATTTAGGTTGCGCCATGCACCTGAAAATACACTGGCCCGGCAGCCTGGCAGCAGAGCATCCTAGATTTTGAGAGATGCCGGGCGGCAGTTGGTTGGCCTTAGCGGGAGGTGCGCATGAAAGTCTTAGTGGTCGAAGCAGAAGAGACAGTCTTGAAGACTGCCGGCGTCATGCTCAACAAGCTCGGTTACCAGGTTGGATTGGCGTCCGATTGCGATGAAGCGTTTCGCATCTACAGCAGCCAAGGACCTTACGATCTTGTTCTTATCGCCTTAAAATTCGTGCGCGGTTCTCGCGCCGGGGGAACCAAATTCATTGATGCCATGCGCCAGAACAATCCTGAACAGAGATTTGCCTTCATCACGTCTTCCCCGGTTTTGAAGAAGCCGTTTACTCTACAAGAACTGGACGATTTCATGGGTGCATTTCGACGCCCTGCCCACAGCCGCTTCGGATAGGCCGCGGTATCTTTATTTCGAAACCGCCGATATCTCACCCGGCAATCGCGCAATTGTCCAGCTCGAACTCTCAGAACTGCAACGAGGAACTTCACCACAGTTTTCGTTCCACCATGTCTCGCCCAAACCGGAAGCAGAATCCCGCCAGGCTGCGCCGTGCAACCAGCACTTTCGCCAGCCCGCTCATACCCGGGATCATTTCACCGTTGTTTTTCAGGATCACAACACCAAGGTAGTAGCGAGGCGGATTAATGCCTTCCAGTTGCTCTTTCGGGACCAATCCTTCTGCCGAAACCGTGGCCGGGGAAATACGGGAAAGCACCGCTGTCTGTGGGGTCATTCGTCCATTGATCAGCATCCTCACCTGCTGGCCAGCGTGAACTTCATGCATCGAGAACTCGGGAATGTAAACGTTCGCCTTCATCTCAGAAGTGTCGCCTAGCTGCAGTAGCAGGTCGCCCTCATCCACCGACCGGCCAACCAGGTCTTGGATATGCGGCGTAAGCACCGTACCTCCTATCGGGCTCTGCACCGAAAGCTGAGTCAGTTTGTCAGCCAGCAGGCTATTGTCCTCTGCTCGGTGTTTTCGTTCCTGATCGGCGGCGCCAAAATTCCCATAGCGCAACGCCGCTTGCGTCGCTTGCGCCGTCGATTTGCTGAGCTCCTCTCGTGCCTCCGCTGCCTGGGATTCCAGCTGCAGGTTGCGCAAGCGCAACAAGGGGCTGCCGGGCGCTACGGTTTCTCCTTCTTTCACCGAGACGCTGTCGACCATGCCGGGTACCGTGGCGTGCAAGACGGCGGTTCGTATCGGCGCCAGAACAAAAAATCCCGGCACGAAATCCGGCCAGATCGGCGCGAGCAGAATAACCAGCAGGGGAGCTCCGACCACCGCAGTCCGCGCCGGCGTGAACCATGCGCGCAACCGTTCCTTCTTGTCCACATACATTGTTTTCATAAAATCCACCGTCATTTTGATACGGGAACGGAACACCCAGAATCCCATCGCGACTGCCGGAACAAAGGCCCATTCCGGCGTAAACGACCGCAAAATGTGGTACGTGACCACCATCAGGAACGAAAGCAGGGCATAGCTGTAAAGTCCGGAAAGAATTGCGTAAATCACGAAGAAGGCGCGCTTGCGTCTTGGCACATAGGGAACTTCGACCGGCAAGCGAAATAAATTTGTGCGTATCCATCCCGACAGATATTCCGTGCTGCTTTCCTTCAGCGACGGCTCAGCCACCAGTTCTGAAAAAATGAGATATCCATCGAGCTTGATGAGCGGATTCAGATTGAGGATGGAAACGCCGATGCCGGTGACCAGCATGATCTTGTATGCCCAGTCATGGACCGCCATCCCGGTCGCCGTGCCCCACCAGATGACGGTTGCGAAGAAGCACACCACCAGATCCAGCCAGATGCCGGCAATGGCAGTTGCAATGCGTGCCCATTTGCCACCCAGAATCCATACTTGCGTGGCGTCGCAAAAAAAACTAGGCGCAAAATACATCAACGTGAACCCCATTCTTTCGACCGTTGCGCCGTAGTGCTTGCCGACCAAGCCGTGGGCAGTTTCGTGCAGCGCGGCCATGGCGCCAAAAAGGAACCAGAACTCGATCAGGTCCTTGCCGGACTTTGCGGTGAAGTTGTAAAAGGCAAAGCTGTCCGACCAGACCTCGCCAAAGCGGTCTGCCCACATCCATCCCATAAGGACGAACATTCCGATGCTCGTCCACACGAACCACGGCGTGAACAGGAAGCGCACCTTGGGGTAGAGCCGGGTGATGTAGCCATCGGCGTTGTACCAGGTTTTGATGACGATGTCGGAAAAATCCAGGCCATGAAATTTGCTGCGTTTCTTGCGCGAAGACCGCAATTCCTGCTGCAGAGAGATGTTTTTTTCCAGCGGAGTCTTGTAGAGCAGAGGAGTATCGGTCTGCAGGAAGCTCGCAAGCTCCTTCACATCTTCTTCGGCAACCGCGCTTCCATTTTCTTTTTCGAAGCGTTCAGCGACTTCTGCAGGCGAGCTCTTCCCATCGAATAGCCGGATCAGTTTCCATTGAATCGGCAGGAAACGAAACACCAGTTCCGTTCCCGGCATCTTGACCAGGACCACAGGTTGTCCCTTTTCGATGTGTTCTTTTGAAATGACTCGGGGATCGAGCTTCGGCGGGGTGCTGCGGACGATCCGCTCCGGCAGATCCGGAAGTGCCACTTCGAGGGCGCGCACTATATTCATGGCATATCGGGAAGATGAACGTCGGCGCGCATGCCAGGGCGGAGCCCTGTTGTGTCTCCGCTGAGCTCGCCCAAAATTTCGATAGTGTCGCTGGACGGATCAACCACCGGACTTACCTCAATCACTCTTGCGCGGTAGCGGCGGGAGGAAGAGAGATCGTCAGAGGGAGTAATTCCCACCATTGTTCCCGGCTTAATTCGCCCGAGGAATTTTTCCGGGAGGGTCACTCGAATGCGCAACGGCGAAACCGCTGTCACCCAGAAAAGCCGATCGCTGCGGGAAACGCTCTGTCCCACGCGTATGTAGCGCCGCGCCACAACTCCGTCGAATGGAGCAGTAATCCGCGTCTTTTCCAGTTCAAGCTCCAGAGAGTGCTCGACGTCTTGATCGTTGACTAATAACTCCGACACGCGCTTTACATCCCACTGATCGGATTCCGCCTTATACTGTGCGTGCTCGAGCTGCTCCTTGGAAATGATCTGCGCTTCCCACATCTTTTCCGCGCGTTGATAGTCAGCGTCCAAAACTTTCGCCTCCGCTTCCCAGTTCTTGAGGTCGTTGGCGGTGCTGCGGGTCTTGGCTCGCGCGGCGTCAAGATCTGCCGAGATTTGGCGGTCATCCAATTGCGCCAGCAGCTGGCCCTTCTTTACGGCAGTGTCTACATCCACCAAAACCTTGGCGATCAACCCATCACGCTGTGCCGCCACATCAACCTGGTTTTCGACGATGATCGGCCCGGATGCCAGAAACTCTTTTGCCTGAGCTGTGGCCGGTGAGTTCATCGGGGCGGTGCTGGCCACCGGCTCAGCGGCTGAAACGGTGCTCGGCGGCGCAGCCGGGGAACTGGTGCAGGCAATTCCGCACGCCAGGCAGAGCACGACGAAAATTACTTTGGCTTCCTTCATGATGAATACTCCCATTCGATTACCATCCGAACCAGGCCCACAGCTTGGACCAAATCCACATGCCAATACGGCGGAACATCACTACACCCGCCGGCTGCCATCCGGTCGAAATCTTTCCGCGGCCTTGCATGCCCGCTCGCAGCAAACCACCTGGATTACTCACGCTCACACGCGCGAAAAATACCGGCTCGGTGTTTTCCAGAATGCCTTGAGGACTCACCACGGCCACCTGCCCGCGAAATGTCCGCGCGGGAAAGCCATCCAGCTTCAGGCGTGCGTTTTCTCCATTTCGCAAAAGCCCGACGTCGCCTTCATCGACGGCGACGTCCACCAGCGCCTGAGAATTGTCCAGAATGTCCACAAAGCTTTCGCCCACCTTTACCTTGTGTCCGATGAGGTTCTCCACCTGCGGCGTGGCCACCACGCCATCGATCGGAGAACGAATCGCACTCTTGTCCAGCCGTTCCTGGGCGCGGGCAACCTCTGACCTCCAATAATCCGCCTGGGCCCGCTGAATCCCAGCTTCAGTGCCATCACCGCTAGCTAAAGCGCGATCCATTTGTGCAGTCGCGATTTCGTATCTCGCTTTTGCCGCGGCCAGCGCCGAGCGGAATTCCCAGTCTTCGAGATCGGCGAGCACGCTGCCTTTTTTCACGGCATCGCCTTCGCGCACATACACCTGCTTGATGACGCCTTCGAATTCCGACCCAACATGCGCCAGGTGAGCAGGCGCGACTACAGCGCTGCCGTCCACCCGCAAGGGCAGCGGAAATGCCAGCAGGAACAGGGCGGCGGCGGCTACGCCCGCGATGATCGCGGCCCGGCGATGCGTCTCCAACGCCAGAAACCGCTTCTTTTTCTCCACCAGCGGCTGGAGCACGCTGATGAAAGGCACCTCTTTATAAAGAGAAGCATTGCGCAAGGCGACCGTCGCCTGGCTGGCCAAAACCTGGATCATTTCCAGGTGCGCTTCAGAGAGAAAATCCGGATCGCTGCTCTCGAACGCCAGCACGCCCACCTTGCCTTCCTCGTCCATCAGCGGCACAAGGTGGCATGCGCGCATTCCGGTTTCGGCAAAATACTGGCGGAACTTGGCACGGGTCTCTTCGCGGTCCGAGTCAATTTCCTCGCCATGCTGCGTCACCAGAAGCGGCTGACTCAAGATGATTCCCCAACGCAAAATTTCGCGCAGATGCCGGTATTGCGGATCGTCTACATTCAATTGTGTCGTGCCGGAAACTGCTTTCAGTTCAATGGCGCCATTCTGGTCCAGAGCAATTCCGGCTCGATCGTAGGGAATCACGGAAGACGGGCCATTCACGATCGCCTGTAAAACGCGGTCCAGGTCAAGGGTCGAAGTGATTTCGCCGCTGGTCTTCACCAGCGCCTCAAGAATTTCAACCTTGCGTTCCGCCATCAGCAGGCTGGCGTTATGCAGGGCACTCGACGCGGTCTCGGTTAAGTTGGTGAGCGCAAAAAGTTCGTCCTCGTCGAAAGGAACGCCATCGAGCCGATTGATCGCCTCGACAACTCCGACCAGAGCGCCGTTGTCCATCAGCGGCGCAGCCATGTAAGAGAAGACGGCGCCTTCCTCAATATTCGCGTTGCGTTTTACAACTCGCACGTCCGCTGCATCAAGCACTAATGGTTCGCCCGTGTCAGAAATTTCTCCGGCCAAGCCTTCGCCAGGTTTCTGGCTTTCCCCTTCGTGCGCCGTGGGATCCATACCCGATTGGTGCATCAGTTCCAGCGACTCATCTGGCTGTAGCATCCACAGGTTCACTGCCTGGCACTCGAGCACTTCGCGGAACTTTGATCCGATGATGGGAAGCAGTTGGTCCAGTTCCAGGGTAGAACTGAACACCTTCTCGAGATCGTAGAGCTGTGTTACGCGAGTGATGGAAGCCAGCGCACTGTTGCGCTCCTGCTCGTAGCTCACTGCATTTATCAAAGCGCTGGCTGCGACGTCGGCCATGGGTTGCAATGACGAAATGCTGCTCTCGAGCAAAGGCTCGTCGAAGCTCAGGATCTCGATGGCACCGATGAGTTCGTCCTGATGCTTTAAAGGCAGATATGCCAGGGAGTTGAGAGTTCGCCGCACGTGCAGATGGGCATACTGCTCGCGCGCCAGTTCCTTCGCCGAAAAAACCTGAACCCCGCCGTTCTCGGCGAGTACTCCCAGCGTCCCCTGCTTGAGCGGAATTGAAGCGTCAGGTATGGATGCATCGCCGGACGTTGCTTGTGGAATCCAGGCCTGCTCTTCGCCGTTGGCGTGGAGCAAGTAAACCGTACAGGCGCTACCGGATAGAAGATCCGCGACCATCTCGGCAATGATGCGTGCCCGTGGTGAAACTTCCCGATGATCCAGTAGTCGGGCCGAGAACGCGGCAATATCCATCGCCAGCGCTGAGCCCTGGGTTGCCATAATTCAAATCCCGAGGTGGCGTCGAAATTCCGCGGACTTGTTTTGGCAGGAAACCAGGCCGCGTGCCTCTTGCAAATTCCGAGGTCTTCTTCTAAGGTGAGTGACTCTAGCAAACTGAAACTGCGCTGTCAACGAGCAGTTCGGGCTTGTTGCGGTTGGGGGAAGCGTGGACATCGATGTCCGCAGTCAGGGTCAGGTCAAGGTCATAAAGCTGCGCGGGCGCCTCAGCTTGGGTGAGCCTGTCGACCGGCTTCGAGCCACCGTCGAGGACCTTCTTGGCGCGGGCGATAACCGGCTGGTTTTCGATCTGGCAGAGCTGAACACCATGGATTCCAGCGGCATTGGACTGCTAAGTCGCGTTCTCACATCCACCAAGCAACAAGGCGGGTCGCTCAAGCTGGTCAACCCCTCGAAATTCGTACTGCAAACCTTGAAGTTGGTAGGACTGCTGAATCTCTTCGAAGTATTCACGGACTCGCAAGCTGCCGCGGCGTCATTCCACTGAATAATTCACACACGCTGGATGCTTAATGATCTGACCGCCCTTTTTCTCCTCGCACCTCCTGAAATCGCTCACATATGCGCAATATTCTTGACAAAACGCGCATAAACTCACTATATTCGCGCACAATCGAAGTTTTTCGTCGCTTTGGCGAGAGGTGTTTTCAAGTTGTGGAGGGGTCATGAGAAAAGCTACATTTGCCATCTTTCTGCTTTTTTGCCTGCTCGGTGCCGCTCTAACCGCATCTGCGCAAGTCGACACCGCAACTGTAACTGGCACTGTTCGCGATTCGACCGGCGCGGTGCTTCCTAATGTCACCGTAACCGCAACCGAGATGGACACCGGGATCCACACCACCGTCAAAACCGGCACGGACGGCAACTACGTCATTACGCCACTCAAAATTGGGCGCTATTCAGTTTCCGCGCAGGCGACCGGCTTCCAGACGCAAACACAACAGAACATCGTGCTCAACGTTCAGCAGAACCAGCGGCTCGACTTTGCGCTTCACGTCGGTTCGGTGACTCAAACCGCGGAAGTCACGGCTGCAGCGCCGCTGCTGGAGACCGAGAATGCTTCCTTAGGCGACGTGGTCGCTGCCCAGCAGGTGGAACAGTTACCTCTGAACGGTCGCCGTTATACCGACCTTGCCGAGCTGACATCGGGCGTTTCCAAGGTAATTGAAGGGCCGGTGAATGGCGGCAGCACGCCGACCAACGGTAACGCCGGCGGCAGCTTCGCCGTGAATGGCATGCGTGGCGATCAGAACAATTTCATTCTCGACGGCATTGATAACAACTCCAACGACAACGGGGATGTTGCCATTTTAAGCAGTGTTGACGCCATCGCGGAATTCAAGATCGAAACCTCGAACTACTCCCCGGAATTCGGACGAAGCGGCGGCGCGGTGATCAACGCCACCACGAAATCAGGCACGAACAATTTCCACGGCGAGGCTTGGGAGTTTCTGCGCAATCAGGCGTTCGATGCAAGTCAATACGGCTTCGGATCGAACATCCCCAAGGCGCCGTACAAGCAAAATCAGTTTGGAGCAGAATTGGGCGGGCCTGTCAAAAAAGATAAGGTGTTTTTCTTTCTCGACTATGAAGGCTTGAGAATCCACCAAGCGCAGACGGATTTTGCCAGCGTGCCGGTTGGTAACGAGGCTACCGGCGACTTCAGGAGCATTCTGGATCTGACCACGGTGACGGGAACCGACGCAGCTGGCCGGCCGATTTATTCGAATGAAATCTACAATCCCAATCCCGCTACCAACTGCACGGTGAGCGGTGTGGTAGTGCGCCAGGGCTTTGGCTTTGATTGCAACAATAACCCTATCGCGGGTCAGGCGAACATCATCCCCGCGGCAGATCTCAACTCGATCGGACTGAACTACGCTGCTCTTTATCCCAAGGCAAATCTGGCAGGAACCGCTAACAACTATGTGGTGAATGCGCCCGGATATGACCAAACCGATCAGATGGATGCCAAGGTCGATGAAAACCTCACCGACAAAACTGCGCTGTTCGAAAGATTTTCTTACCTCAAAGACTCGCGGTTTCAGGCGCCGGTATTTTCGGGAATTGCCGACGGAGGCAGCTACAACACCGGCAACCGGCCTTTAACTTCTTACGGAGCGGTGATTGGCCTGACTAACACGATAAATCCGAATCTGGTGAATTCGTTGCGCTTTGGATTCAACTGGGTCTGGTACGTCTCCAACACACCTTCTTACGGCCAGAAACTTCCACCGGCTGGACTGCAAGTGCCCGGAGTTCCGAATGTTCCGTCAGTCAATGGCCTGACCTGGTTCGCTCCGAGCGCTTACGCTGGCTTGGGCGAACCGCTGTTTACTCCCACGCGCAGCACCAGTCAGGACATTCAAGTCAATGACACGCTGAACTGGGTGCATGGGAAACATCTGATCAAAGTCGGGCCGCAGTTCCAGTTTCTTCAGTTCAATCTTTTGCAAATTGGACAGCCGCGCGGCAACCTTTCGTTCAGCGGTCAATTCACCTCCATTGATCCGACCGCGCAACAGGGCAGCGGAAACGGTTTGGCCGACATGCTTTTGGGGCTGCCGAGCAGCGCGACAATTTCGACCGTCACCTACTTCGGTAACCGTCAGCATCAATACGGAGGATTCGTAGAAGACAATTACAAAGCAACGTCGAAGCTGACGCTGGATCTCGGGTTGCGCTACGACTATGCCACGCCACTTTATGAGGCCCACAATCACGAAAGCAATTTCGATTACACCAAGGGAATCATTGTTCCCGCGGGAACCCCGGGTTATCCGTCAAAACTGGCGACGCCCCACAAAGATAATTTTGCCCCTCGCGTAGGCATAGCTTACAGCCCGTTCCATTCGAAGCCGTTCGCCATCCGCGCCGGTTACGGACGATTCTTTACCTTTTATGAAACTCGCACCGGCGACCCACTGCAACTCGCCTACAACCTCCCTTTCTTTTTTGAGCCCACTTTTAACAGCGATGGGATAACCCCCTCGGCAGTAACACTCGCGCCTGGAGCCGGATTTACAGGCCTTGTGAACCCCAACAACGTGCAATTTGCCAGTGTGACGAGCCAGGATTTCAAGCCGCAAACGCCTGTTTATGACCAGTGGAATCTCGATCTCGAATACCAATTACCGGGGCAGATCGTAATCAGTCCAGCATACGTAGGGACCAAAGGTACGCACCTCCAGGTCCTTCGCGACCCTAATCAGATAGCCACGCCGCAGCCTACGCTCGATCCTATATTGGCGCCGTTCTGCCACCAGATAGGACCCGGCTTGTGCCAATATCAAACCTTTTGGGCGATCGAGAATCGCGGAAATTCGAGTTATCACGCGTTTCAACTTAAAGCGGAAAAGAAGACCAGCCATGGTCTTTACTTCCTAAGTGCGTTCACCTTCAGCAAGGCAATCAACGACCAGCCTGAGATTTGCTGCAACGCCCCTTTCCCAGAAAACAGCTTCAACATCGCTGCCGAAAAAGGACTTGCGGATTTCGACAACCGTAAGCGTTGGGTAACCAGCATCGATTACGAGATACCTGTCGGAAAAGGAAAAGCATTCTTGAATCAGGGTGGCGTGGTGGATGAGGTGCTTGGGGGCTGGCATCTCGGTGGAATTGTCACGCTCCGTTCGGGCTTCCCCTTCTCGCCGCAGATCGGCTTTGACCCAAGCAATACGAACTCGCCGGGACTGCAGCGCTCAAACCAGATCGGTAATGGCCATCTGCCAGACCCCAGTCCATTTTTGTGGTTCAACATAAACGACTTTCCGGTTCCCAATTGCCCGAACGGCTGCTTCGGCAACGCTGGCAAGAATATTCTTGAAGGGCCAGGAGAGCGGACCGCAGACTTGTCGCTGCGCAAGTACTTTGATGTGACGGAACGAGTCAAGCTGGAATTTCGCGCCGAATTCTTCAACGCCTTTAACCATGCGGTATTTTCGCAGCCGGATCCCTTCATTACAGATGGGCCGGGAGCCGCGGGCGTGATTACTTCAACCGTGATCCCGCAGCGGCAGGTTCAGTTTGCTCTGAAGTTGCACTTCTAAAATCGGAAAATTGAGCATTCGTTCGTGTTTGAAAGGGTGCGGCTTTCAGCCGCACCGTACCTTGAAAACCAACGACGTACGGCACGGCTGCAAGCCGTGCCCTTTCAAAGTCCCAGACATTTGATCGTCTCAGCAATTGCCAGTCACAGGAGAACGCTTTTATGCACAGGAGGGATTTCCTAAAAAGCACAGCCGCCCTCGCAGCCGCAACCGAGCTGGCAACCAGCAGAGCGCACGCTTTCGTGCCCGCCCACAACTGGAGCAAGTACGATTTCGGCTCTGGCCCGCCGGTCACCGATCGCCTGAATCAAGGCCCGTTCCCGCAATATCCACCCGAAGCTGTCATTGCTACCGATGAAGTGGTCATGACCACGACTCCCTCGGAAGACGTCGTGCCGGGCTACGGCAAAGGACTGGTTACCTATATCACTGCCGACATGGGAACGGAGGAGATCAAGTCCAACAATATTCCGAAAGCCATCGAAGACTTGGTCAAATTTCCCCTGGGACAAAAACTCTACATTCGTCCCACTTGGCGCGAGATTCAGCCGCAACCGGGACGCCTTCAGCTGCCTGATTATCTGAAACAGGTTTTTGATCTGGCAAAAAAGAACGACAAGCAAATTGGTATGCGCGTTCAAATGAGTGCTCCCGATTACTGGCACGCTCCCGCTTTGCCGCAATTCGTTCTCGACAAAGTGCCGGCGGTCGATTTGGTCATGGCTCCCCACGAACCAGACTCTTCGGGCGCGAGATTCCTCAAAAATCCGTACTCGCGATATCAGCCTCGCTATGATCATCCCTTCTTTCAGCAGGCATTCAAAGACCTGATCGAGCAGATGGCGGTGGAATTCAACGGCAATCCGTCGGTTGAGTTCATCGATACATTCATTTACGGATTCTGGGGAGAAGGTCATACTTGGCCATTTCGTAACACGCCTTTTCCCGATTATCAGACCGCCGAACGAACCTGGATCAACATGTGGGAGGTCCAGCAGGAAGCCTTTACCAAAACGCCATTGCTGACGAACACCCAACCGGATTACAGCCGCGTGGGCAATTCGGAAGTCCTAGACCGCACCGTCCGTAGTAACAACTGGATTCGCAGCGACACCATCTTCATCGAGAACGAACAGATCGAGGCTTTGGGCAACCGTCCGCCCTGGATCGGGATGATGATTGAGCAGGGTTTGCCGGGGCAGCCACCTGATAAGGTCACATCGCATGAAGGCATTTCGCCGTCCGACGACATGATTGCGCACGTCATGGATGTCGGCGCGAATTACTGGTCCCTGTGGAATTTTCACGAGATAAGCGCGGAGAACCTGGCAGCTTATTACCAGGCATTTCCGACATGGTTCGACCGCATCAATCGCCGGATCGGTTATCGCGTGCGGCCGTCCTTCATCTGGACCTACGCGGACAACGGCTATCTCGGCTTGATTGCCGGTTTCGCCAATGACGGCATCGCCGGAGTGCCCGGCGTGTTGCGCGTGACGGTCGAGACTGAAGATGGCAAGCCTCTGAAGAGCGGCTCCCTCGACGCCGGTTATCCTTTGCCGGGCAAAATTCGGCAAGCACAATTTGTGTTGCCGCAAAGAACGAAATGGCAGGGCCTGAAACTTCGAGCCGAAATCGAGGTCAAGGGCATGCGCTATCCAGTGCGATGGGCTTGCCATCAGAAATTGAACGATGACGGCACGCTGTCGTTGCGCGCCAATGGCCGCCACGCCTCGTAAGAGTCTTCTGAAAGCTTGATCCCAAGGGTGGAAGCGAACATGAAAAGGAGCGAAATCAATGACGAACGTTTTTTTTGCAAATCAGTCAGGAAGCTCCAGAGCCACCGCAATGGTGCATCTGGCAGTTCTCGCGTTCCTACTCGCAACTCTACACGGTTCTTCTCGGGCGCAAGTCAGCGTTAGCATCTCTCCGTCTACTGCGACCTTAGCAACCCTCGCTCTACAGCCGTTCACCGCAACGGTAAGCGGGAGCACGAATACAGCAGTTACTTGGGAAGTCAATGGGATTAGCGGCGGCAATTCGACCGTTGGTCTTGTTTCAACAACCGTTCCTGGAACTACCAACGAAGCTCTTTATCTCGGCCCTGCTGCTTTGCTGAGCCCGGCGACAGTGTCGGTTACGGCGGTCTCCCAAGCAGACCCGACGAAGTCTGCCTCGGCCACTGTCACAATTCAAGCACCATCAAGATCGGGCGCAACCTTCTTCGTGTCCACAACCGGAAACGATGCCAATCCGGGCACATCCGGCTCGCCGTGGCGGACCATTCAGCACGCGGCCAACACAGTCCATGCCGGCGATACGGTGGAAGTCATGCGCGGAGTGTATAACGAGAGCGTCACTATTCCCGGCTCCGGAAACGCAACCAGCGGATATATCACATTTGAGAGCGCCCCCGGCCAGACAGCCACTCTCGATGGTACCGGCATAAAAGTTGCCAAGGGCCAGCAATTCGGCTTGTTCACGCTCAGAACCAACAGCTACATAGTCATTCAGGGATTCGAGATCCGAAACTTCCAGAGCACGACGAGCGGGGCCGTCCCGGTCGGAATTGATTTCGAGGGATCAGGCAGCAACATCGAAATTCTGAACAATCACATCCACAATATTGTCCAGACACTCGGCACCTGCAATAGCGCAAATGCGCTGGCCATGGCAATCTACGGCACCCAGGCGCCCGCTTCGATCAGCAACATTACGATCAGCGGCAACGAACTTGATCACAACACCACTGGCTGCAGCGAAAATATGTCGCTGGACGGCAACGTGCAGTTCTTCGTCACCACAAAAAATCTTGTCCACGACAACGACAACATCGGCATCGATAACATCGGGTTTGAAGGAGTTTCACCCAACGTGAGCTTCGACCAGGCCCGCGACGGTTGGGATTTTCAGAACACCATCTTCAACATCACTTCGGCGAACAACCCCGTTTATCACAACTCGCTGGGCGCTAACGGACAATACTGTGATGGGTGCACGCGCGTCATTATCGAGCGCAACCTCATTCATGACGCGGATATTCCGATCGAGATGGCCAGCGAACACTCCGGTCATGTTTCGAGCTTTGTTATCGCCCGCAACAACGTCATCTACCACGCGGAGTTGGTTGGCATATCAATCGGTGGTTTCTCCAGCAAAGTAGGCGGTACGGATCACGTCACCATCGTCAATAACACGCTCTGGGCCGATGGCACCGCCAAGGGAGGCTCGGGCGAGCTGCAAATTCAATTCAACGCGACCAATAATATTATCGATAACAATGTCATGTACGCAGGCCCGACGAACCTGCTCATCAATGACTTCACTTCGAGCACGCCAAATCCTGCTACCCTCGACTATAATCTGTATTTCGCAACTGTAGGCGCAGCCAGCAGCTTATGGAATTGGCAGAGTAAGTCCATTACCGGATATGCGAATTATCAGGCCGCTTCCGCCCAGGATGCGCATTCTCCATTCGCGAATCCTCAGTTTGACAACATCGCAACCCTGCCGCCGAATCTTGACGTAATGTCCACTTCGCCGGCCGTGAATGCGGGAACAAATCTCGGAGTCAATACTGTCGGAGTTCTGGACTTCGCCGGCAACCCAAGAGTGAACGGCAGCGGGCAAATAAATATCGGTGCTTACGAGCAGTGATGGGATAGGCAGGTTTATCGCCAGTCTTGCTGGAAGCTTCAATCGCCCGCCGCGCGCCTTAGCCCGGGCCGCGCGACGGGTGCTCGCTGCAGGTGATTAAAGCCTGGTCGGAAAGGATGGTGTCTCTATGCGCAGGCGCGACTTCATAAAAGCCAGTTTGGGACTGACGGCGGCTGGCAGTGTCGTCCCACGGCGACTCTGGGCCGATGTCACCGACCATCTGTGGGAAGACTACAATTTTCCCGCTCCGCCCGTTTCCAACCCATTAGATCAGGGTCCGTTTGGCATCGAGCAGGATGAGGGCTGGTTCACCATCTTCGTCACCGATCCATCCCGCGAGCACATTCGAAATTTCGGCACTGGGCTGGTCGGCTACACCTGGGAGGAAAACGGGCCCTCGCTGCGCGTGATGTGCGGCGAACAGAAACTCGAAGAAGCAGTTGAAAAAATGGCTTCGTTGCCGTTCGTGGACGTTTTGTACATTCGTTGCGACTGGCGAGACGTTCAGTCCAGTCCCGGCAAGCTCTCACTCTCGCCAGTCTGGGAAGTGACCTTTGACGCGGCTAAGCGCCACAACCTGGGCGTCGGATTTCGGATTCAGCTCTCCAGTCCGAACATAGAGCCGCAGAAGCTCTCAATGCCTGACTTTCTGCGCGACAAAGTTCCTATCGTGAATATTGGCGGCAGCAAATCACGGGAGCACCACACCAGCTTCGATTTTTACGAGCCGCGCTACGATTCGCCCGAATTTCAGAAAGCATTTACCGAGTTAAACGAATTGCTGGCCGAGCGCTTCGATGGCAATCCGCAGATGGAATACATGGACCTGATGATGTACGGTTTCTGGGGCGAAGGTCACACCAACGACTTGCCGAATCCGTTTCCCGACTATCTGACTGCGGAAAGAACTTTCGTTCACATGACGCAATTGCAGATCGATGCGTGGAAACGCACGCCCTTGGCCGTGAATATGGAGCCTGACATCAGCAACGTCGGTAATCGTCAGGTGCAGGATATGATTGTTCGCGCCGGAGGCTGGTTGCGCTCCGATAGCTTGATCATGGACGAGCCTATTCAGATCGAAGAACTGGCGCATCGTCCCGGCTGGCTGGCGACTATCCTCGAGGATGGCGAGAACCGCCACTACGTGCTGCCAGACTATGCTGCGGATGAGAAAGCGTGTTTGACCAAGTTGCCGCCATCGATGCTGGCGTTCGTGGGAAGCGACAATGAAGCCTATCCGACCGATGACTACCCGCATCGCATCGGCGGGCCGATCAAAGAGCCCTATCGCGAAACGGCGGGCTTCCACGCTCTTGATATCGGCACGAATTACTTCGGCCTCTGGACCGAGGCCGACAACATTCGCCGCTATTACGAAAAATATCCCGACTCCCTGCGCGCGATGGAGCAGCGGCTTGGCTATCGTGTTCGCCCATCCCTGATCTGGCAGCGAAAACGCTACGGCACGATGGAATTGATTTTAGGAATTGCGAATGACGGCGTCGCTGGCGTGCCCGGGGTCCTGGGCGTCTACGCCGAGAGCCTCGACGGAAAGGTCAAACGGGGCGGTAATCTCGATGCCGGCGAACCGCGCGCCGGACAGATTCGTCTCGCTTCGATTATTCTCCCCAAAGGCATGGACGGAGAGCAGGTCATTCTTCGCGCCGAACTCGAAGTAAAAGGCGTGCGGCGTCCGGTTCGCTGGGCTTGCCGCCAGCCGACCAATCCTGACGGTTCACTCACCATTCGCCTGAAAAAAGGCAGCGATTCAGGCTGGAGAAAGGGCGTTTAGGTGTCATCAGAGGAAAGCGACAGGTACGACAAATCACTCGGACTCAATCAGCCGATTTGCCGCCGTGATTTCCTGAATGCGACGCTTCTGGCCACCGGCGGCGCTCTGCTCAGCCCATTAACTCCGGCGCAACTTCTCGCAAAAGCAGAAAACGACTGGACCGGCTACGGTGGCGTCGGCGATTACGCCAGTTCGAACGGCAACACGTTCGAGGTCATGACTGCCGGCCACCAAATTCGCAGCGGCACATTCGATTCACTGCCGGCTGACACGATCGACACCGGCGAAGTGTTCGATTGCGTGGTGGTCGGAGGAGGCGTGAGCGGCCTTTCCGCCGCTGTCTTCTTCAAAAAATACACCGGCTCGAAGCTCACCTGTCTTGTCCTCGACAATCATCCCGTTTTCGGCGGCGAAGCCAAGCGAAACGAATTTATCGTCGATGGCCAGCGCGTCATTGGTCCGCAGGGCGCCGATCATTTCCAGGTTCCGCTTCCGCACAGTTTCATGGCTAGGTTCTTCGAGCTGATCGGACTCGAGTGGAGCCAATTCAAATATCAGGACTGGGGCAGTCCCTCTCCGGAAGTCCCGCTGGGCTACAGCTTCGAAGACGCGCGAGGACCGGATGCGTTTTACTTTGGCGCAAAATTCGGGAAGACGCCCGGCATGTGGCTGATTGATCCATGGAAAAAGAAACTGCAGGGCGCGCCGATCTCAGATGCGATGCGCTCCGAACTGCTTCGTTACAACGAGGAGCGAAAGCCCGGCTTGCCATTTGACTACCCGGGCGATGAGAAATCACGCGCTCTCGACGGCGTCACCATTGAACGCCACTTGATGGACACCTACGGCCTGAGCAAGCCGACCATTCAGACGTTCATGGCCGACGAGGGCAGCGGCTTCGGCGCGGGTCCGGACGTGGTCTCCGCCTACTGCATTTACGCCTTCGATGTCGATCGCTCGATGAACGAGCCTTCGCTCTCATTCCCTGGCGGAAACGATGGAATCGCGCGCCACCTGGTGAAGACGCTGATTCCGGATTCAATTTCTGGTCCGAACACACTCGAAGCCGTATGCCGCGGCAAAATTAATTTTCCGGCATTAGATCGCGCCGGTCAGCCGACAAGAATTCGTTTAGGCAGCACGACCGTTTGGGTGAAGCATGAAGGCGATCCGTCGAAGTCCAGTTTTGTAACCATCGCGTACACGCGCGGCGGCAAGGTTTACCGCCTCAAGGCACGTTCGGTTGTTATGGCCGGCGGCTGTTGGACATCTAAACTTGTCGTGCGCGATCTGCAGTCGGGGCATCGCCAAGCCTACGATCAGTTCTACCGCTCGCCCTGCATGATGGCGAATGTCGCGCTGCGCAATTGGCGCTTCTTGTATAAATTAGGAATTTCGGGCTGCCAGTGGTTCGAAGGAATTGGCAGTTTTGCCGCAGTCCGTAAGCTGCCCACGTTTTCGACCGATCAGAAAACGATCGGCCCGGATTCTCCAGTTGTCCTAACACTCAAAGTTCTTTTCCCGCATTATGGTCAGTCACTCCAAGACCAGGGCAATCTAGGACGTGCTGAGCTACTTTCCACATCATTTCGTGACTACGAGCGCCAGATCCGCGCGCAACTAACAGACATGTTTTCGCAATCCGGATTCGATGCCGCGAAGGACATCGCCGGCATCGTTCTCAACCGTTGGGGGCACGCCTACGTAAGCCCGCAGCCGGGATTCTTTTTCGGCAAAGAAGGGAATCCAGCGCCGCGTCAAATGCTGCGCGCCGCGCCCTTTGGACGAATTGCGTTCGCCAACACCGATCTCTCCGGCACCCCCGACCATCGTACTGCAATCGGCGAAGCGCATCGCGCAGTGAGTCAACTGCTCGACCAGGTCTTAACCTAAGTGGTCGAGCGGCGCTTCAGCGTCGCGTTGTTTCGAGCTATAGCGCGGATCCAAGCTGCGCCTTTTCAAATGATCACTGCGGAATCGTTTCCAGCAGCAAATGCTCCTTGAAATCTACCTTCAATTTCGGCGATTTCCCGGCCTCGGCTTGCACGCTGCCCATCTCCTTGCCGTCTACGTAGTCGAGAACGCGGTACGACCCCGGTTTCAAGCCTCTCAACTCGACTTCACTTTTGTACGAACCATTCTCCGGTGCAAAAAACGCGTAGTACATATTCCCATCTTTCTCGATCGCATACGCTTCCGGTAAGTCGTAGCCGTAAACATAGAGGTTGCGGAATTCGCCTTTCGACAGCATTTTTTCGTTGTACAACGCAATCCACTTTTTCCAGTGCTCTTCCTTCTGGCTGGTCAAGTTCACTGGCTGGAACTTTGGCCCTGGATCGGGCCATACGAATTTCGTTCCCGGCACGCCGCCCGTCCCTAAAGTCGAGGCAAAATCTGTTCCATGCTCGCTGTAGTCGTTGCCGACCCGCGTCATCGCGGAAAGCTCTACGTGGTCGCCATAAACCGCGGCTTCCGGCCCCAGCAGCGCTTTGTACATCTTGATCCGCCGCCGTACTTGCACCGCCCCCACCGGATCGGCCGTCACTGCCTGGTCGATGAACGGCAGCCACGCCAAGAATGGCGGCGTCCCGCATGGACACGCCTGCGTCACACTTTGCGGTTTGATCGAACGCGTAGTCTCAAAAATCGTCTTATACACCTCGCCCATCGCCCGAACCGAATCCTGCGGCGACTTGTGATGATGCGCGGGGTTGTAGCAGGCGGGCACGCTGAAAATGTTATCCAGCTTCGAACCGTCGAATCCCCAGTCCCGAATAAATTTTTCGGTGAGTTGCTTGTAGAACGCCTGCACTTGCGGCAGCGCCGGGCAAAGCGCGGCTAGACCCCGCGTCATGCGTGCGTGCTTGCCGTCTTTGTCGAGGATCAGCCAATCCGGATGCTGCTGCACTACATCGGAGACGATGTACTTATGCGATTCGTATTTTCCTTGTCCATCTTCGACCGCCAGCGGAAGCCACCAGAGCTGAACAAGAATTCCTTGCTTGTGAAAGTCGTCAACCATCTGTTTCATGGAATCGCCTGGGAACGTGTCGGAACGCGGACTCCAGTTACCGTAAGTATCGAACCAGCGGTCATCGAGCGTCGCCCACTTGATGCCGAGTTCCTTAAGTTTCGGAACGGTGCCGAGCATCTGCTTGGGCGTGACGTTAAATTCGTATCCCCAGCCACACCAGCTCACGTTGTACGCCTCATTCGAGGGTTTCGTCAGCTGCCATCCTTCTTTCTGCAGCACGCTCGACCACATGCGCAACGGCTCGTAGAAATCTCCGCTATAAACGGAAACGAATGTCCGCGGGGTCGAGTAGGTTTCGCCCGGCTTGAGCGTAGTGTCAGCGGGAATGCTTACCGCCGCCCGGATTCGCCCGTCTGCTTCAGCTTTCACCGGAATCGACAAAGTCCAGGGCAGGGTCTCGACATCTCCGATGGCTTCTCCCACGGATCCCGTCCAGAACGCAACCACCGGAATCCCGCCTCCAAGCCCGCCTTTCACGCTTTCGCCCATCAAGTTTGGCTGCGATGAGACGCGGGTCAGCTTTTGCACATCGTCTTTTCCCCACTCATAGCTCGATCCCTGGAACGACCACATGTCGTAAGGCTGCACCTTCGCGTCTTCCTGGCGCGCGCTGAAGCGATGCTGCTGCTCGATCACGCGGTCGAGCTGGAAATCAGAGTTGCCGACGTTTTTGTAGGTGACGCTCACCAGAGCCATGTTGGGAAAATCGTCATAAACCTCGAGGGCGACGGTTCGCTCGATTGCAGTACCCGAAGGCGCCAGCGCGTGCGTTGGCATCTCCACGCGCTTTCCGCGGCCGAGCTTGCCGCTCGCTTCCAAAACTTTGGCCTGCGAGAAGTCTGGACTGAATAGCAATTGCTTATCGCCTTGAATCAGATAGCCACCGACACCGGAAGCACCCGTCCCAGGCTCGTCTAGGCTCAATCGCTTGCCATCCTTCAGCAGCGTCGCTTGTAAAAATCCAGAATGGTCGAGCTGAAATTCTGCCGTGCTGGTCGTTAGTTTGATGGGCCCGCCGTCCTGCACTTCCACTTTAATGTCGGAGAGCCGTGATGGCGCGGGCTTGACCTGCTGTTGAGGTTTGCTGCAGCCGAACATCAAGCTAGCAAAGAGGGCTATACGGACTAAAGAAGCGAATTGAGAACTACTTTCGCACCTGGTGTATTCCACAAAGCGCCCCCGCAAGATCAAATTTGAACACTAATTATCCACCCGAAAACAGCCCGGCGCTGCGCCGGAAGTGAAGGCTGGTAGCCACACTTCACTGCGCAGGTATTACCGGCAAGATCAACGCCGAAGGATGCTGTTCGTCGTGATAGATAGAGTTGGTCGCGGACACAAAGTGATCGCTGCTCGCGGCAGGCATACCCGTATTCAGATTTCGGTCGAATCGCGGGAAATTGCTGCTGCTGATTTCCAGCCGCAACACGTGGCCCTTGCGAAAAACATTACCCGTCGCCCAGAGATCCAGGTTGAGCTTATAGATTTGGCCCGGGTTCATGAGTTCGGACGTTTCTTGCGAGTCGCGATATCGTGCCCGCAGAATTCCTTCGGTCAGGTTTTGAGCAAAACCGTTAGGCCATACATCGATGAGCTTGCCGGTGAAATCCGTGTCCACGGCGGAGGATTTTGCATACAGCTCAATCGTCACCGGCCCCGTGACCTCGACATCGCGCGACATGGGCGGAGTTGAATAGAGCAGCACATCATTGCGCGCTTCGACCGGGCGCTGGTCCCGCGGGCCTGGCGCCAGATGGTCCGAGTCACAGCACAGCGGTCCGCCAATGGTCGGGGCGGGATTTGCCGGATCGTAAACGTAATCATCAGCGGGTTCAGAACGCGGGACCTTAGTCGAGAGCGTTCCATTCCCCTGAAGCGAGGTCGCCTTTCCGCTGGAATGCAGAAAATATTTTGTGCTGACCGCGCGAGCCAGCGGCCAGTCCGCTTCCTCCCGCCATTCATTCGTGCCCATGACGAAAATCTTTACCGGCTTCCCGGTCGCAAAATGATTCTGCACGCCTTTGAAGAGATAGTCGTACCAGGAGAGGATCACATCCTCGATTTTAAAGTCCGCGGCCGGACCAAAATCCACGTCGCCGATTTTGCGCCCCGAACCGGCATGTCCTCCGATACCAATCAGGAGGTGCTGCCCCCTTCGCGCCGCATCGCTTCCACCATGCGCTTTAATTCCCATGTAATTGCGCAGCGATCCTCCCAGAAAAATGTCGTACCAGTCTGCAATCGTAAGGATCGGAACGTTGATGTCCGCGAAGTGGTCTTCGATCGAGACCGCCTTCCAATAATCGTCGTAGTTCGGATGCGCGAGCCAGTCGAGAAAATATGGCGCCAGCGAAGAGGTCAGCCCCGAATCAGACGACCGTATCAGGAACAGCGGGTAACTCTGAAGCGGCAGCTTCCAGATCCCATTCAGCGCATTGGTATGGTGCTGCACGCTGCGGTTGAGAGTATCTTGCGCGAGGCCGGAAGTCCACGACTCGCTGAACCATTGCTCAAACGCGCCACCCTGATAGGTCCAGCCGTCGTGATAATTGCTGGCGGTCACTTCGGGGCAAATCCCCGCCAGATGCGGCGGATGAGCGATCGCGGCCAGCATTTGCGTGGCGCCCACGTATGAGCCGCCGAACATGCCGACTTTTCCATCGGAGTAGGGCAGCGACGCCGCCCACTCGATCGTGTCGTATCCATCGTTTGACTCATGGCGAAATGGGTCCCACGGGCCCTCCGACGTGTAGCGCCCGCGAACGTCCTGGATGATGACCGCGTATCCCTGTTCCGCACCCCGGACACCAAGGTCCTCCATTGCCTTGTTGTAGGGCGTGCGCTCCAGCAGGACAGGGAACTTGCCTTCGGCTTTCGGGCGATAAATGTCGGCCCTCAAGATCACGCCATCACGCATTCTGGCCTGAGCGTCATATTCGATGATGACGTCGTAATGATCTGCGGCGAAAGCGTTAGTCGCGAGCAACGCCAAACAGAAAAGCATGAGAGCCGAAAACTTTTTCATGATTTTGCCTCGGGCACTTCCTTTGGTCGCCAATTTTCAATCAGCGGGCGGCAACAGAATTACTTTCTCGACGTAAGCAGCCCATGATTGTAACCTTATTAGCTCGGCAAAGCCCTGAAGAGGAATAAAAAAGACGAGGAGTAAAAACCGATGATCAATCGCCGTCGATGGCTGCAAGGACTCGGACTTGTTCTGGGCGCGTCCGCTCGTTCCGGGGTCGCGCAACCTATGCTGGGCGAAGCTCAGGAATCGCAAGGCTCGGCTACCTCCCAGCCGCTGCCACTTTCCCAATACGAGCCTAAGAGCATGCTTCACACGCAGGAAACGCACGTGGAGCGTGCCACTTTTCCTGTGATCGACGTGCATACGCACATCACCGTATCCGCGAAATCGAAGAACGGAGTGGAACTCGTCGCTGAGCGCACTTATCTCGGCAAGCCCGACGAACTTCTTTCCGTGATGGATCGCAAGAATATTCGCGCCATGGTGAACCTGACCGGCGGGTACGACCAGGGCCTGGTGGATGTGATATCAAAATACGACAAGGCGCATCCCGGGCGCTTCTACAGCTTGACTGAACCCTGCTACGAGCGATTTCTCGATCCCAATTATCCGCGCATCCAGGCCGAAGCCATCGCGCGCGCGCATCGCGACGGATCCAAGGGGCTGAAAATTTTGAAAACTCTCGGACTCTATCTGCGAGAAAACATCACCTCGGGCAAACTGGTCAAAATCGACGATCCGCGCTTTGACCCCATGTGGGACACCTGCGGGCAGCTGAACATGCCGGTTGCCATTCACGTTTCTGATCCGATCGCGTTCTTCACCCCGACCGATCGTTTCAACGAGCGCTACGAGGAACTGAATAATCATCCCGACTGGTCTTTCTACGACCACGACTTTCCCAGTAACTCCGAGCTGCTCGAGGCGCGGAACCGCGTAATCGCGCGCCATCCGCGCACGCAGTTCCTGGTGCTGCATGTGGGAAACTTCTCCGAGAACCTCGACAACGTTTCTGAAAACCTTGACCGCTTTTCCAACATGACCGTCGATATTGCCGCGCGCATCGGTGAACTGGGCCGCCAGCCGCGCCGTTCACACCGTTTCTTCGATCGCTATCAGGACCGCATTCTGTTTGGCACCGATGCAACCCCGCATGGCGATGAATTTCCCCAGCAGGTGTTCAACGACAAGCTGTACGAAATCTATTACCGGTTTTTGGAAACTGAAGATGAATATTTCGACTATGCTCCCGCCAAAGTGCCGCCACAAGGACGCTGGCGGATCTATGGCATCGGCTTGCCTCAATCGATCCTCAAGAAGGTTTATAACCAAAACGCTGCACGGTTGTTCCAGATCACCGTATGAAGACATTAAATTCCAGGCAGTTTTCGGGAATTCTCATTTTGCTGCTTGCGTTGTGGAGTTCCGCATTTGCGGCAACGCCAACCATCAAGAGCGTATGGGCTCAAGATGACGTCGCTCTTGACACCAACCCCGGCTCCGCATTCTGGCGCGCTGCGCAGTCGGTCTACATCGACGCCGACGCTCACGGCCATCCTGATCCCAAGTATCGAACTGAGGTGCGCACGCGTTGGACAAAACAGAATCTTTATTTCCTCTTCGTTTGCCCATATGAGCAGCTGAATTTGAAGCCAGACCCCAAAACCGCAACTGAGACGTACGAACTGTGGAATTGGGACGTTGCTGAAGCGTTCATAGGCTCCGATTTCAAGGACATCAAGCGCTACAAGGAATTTGAAGTCTCGCCGCAAGGTGAGTGGGTCGACCTCGACATCGACCTGCACAAACCGCATCACGAGGAAGGTTGGACCTGGAATTCCGGGTTCCAGGCCTCAGCGCGAATCGAACCCGCGGCCCATGTCTGGTACGCCGCGATGAAGATTCCGTATTCCGCGATTGACACGCGCCCAGCGGCCGCCGGGAATACTTTGCGAATAAATCTTTTCCGCAGCCAGGGGCCGAAATCGAATCGCCACGAAATTGCCTGGCAAGCTCCCATGGCCGACACTTTTCACGTACCTGAGCGATTCGGCCTGCTGGAGCTCGTCAAGAAGTAGGCCTGACTGTGAACCTGCTATCCTGAACATTATCCCGTCAAGGTTTCTAATCCTACATGCCGAATCCGAATCTTCCTGATCCATCGCCGGAGAACGAATCCGGCGAATCTTTCGACGCAATCCTTTCACAATTCGAACGCAGTCACTCGCGCAAGCCTGTCGAAGGACTGCGCGAGGGCGCGGTCGTTTCCGTTTCCGCCGATTCGGTTTTTCTCGACATTGGGTTCAAGACCGAAGGCGTGCTGCCCCTCTCAGAATTTCAAAACGATCGCGCCGCGGTAAAAGTCGGCGACAAGTTGCAGGTCACGATCAAGGGCCGCGACCCCGAAGGCTATTATCTGCTCACGCGAAGCAAAGCCGCCCGGCCTGCTGATTGGGGTGCGCTAGAACGGGCCTTTGCCAACAAAACCACGATTGTCGGCACCGTCACCGGCGTCGTAAAAGGTGGCTTCAGTGTCGATGTTGGCGTGCGCGCCTTCATGCCCGCTTCGCGTAGCGGCGTTCGCGATGCCTCGGAAATGGAGAAGTTGGTCGAGCAGGAGATCCGTTGCCGCATCATCAAGCTCGACGCCGCTGACGAAGATGTTGTGCTCGATCGCCGCATCGTGGCCGAAGAAGAAGCACTGGCCGCCAAGGGCCAGCGTTATTCGGAACTGAAAGAGGGAAGCACGGTGACCGGCACGGTGCAAAGCCTCACCGATTACGGGGCATTCGTCGATGTCGGCGGCGTGGACGCGTTGCTGCACGTCAGCGACATTTCCTGGGGACGAATCGCCAAGCCCGCCGACGTGCTTTCCGTCGGGCAGCAGGTCGAAGCACAAGTTCTAAAAATCGATGCCGAAAAACGGCGCATTTCCGTCGGCATGAAGCAGCTGCAGCCTCACCCGTGGGATTCGGTTGCGAGCAAATACAAAGTCGGCGAGCGCGTGCGCGGCGCCATCACTCGCGTCACCGATTTCGGCGCATTCGTGGAGTTGGAACCAGGCGTCGAGGGCCTGATTCACGTCTCTGAAATGTCCTGGGTGAAGAAGGTTCGCAAACCTAGCGACCTCGTGAAGCCCGGCGATACTGTGGAAGTTGTGATTCTCGGAATCAACGTCGTCGAAAAACGCATGTCGCTGGGGCTGAAGCAGGCGCTCGGCGACCCCTGGGCTGACGCGGCGCAGAAAATCCCCGTCGGGAGCGTGGTCGAAGGTCCGGTCGTGAGCCTCACGAAATTCGGTGCCTTCGTTCAGGTTTGCGAAGGAATCGAGGGCATGATCCATGTGAGCGACATCAGCGCCGAGAAGCGGATCAACCACCCGCAGGATGTTTTCAAGGTTGGACAACCCGCCAGGGCTCAGGTGCTCGAGCTTGACACCGAAAAGCGCCGGCTGAAACTGGGCATCAAGCAACTGGCTCCGACCAGCATCGACGAATACCTGGCTGAGCATAAAGCCGGCGACATGGTGAGTGGGCGCATCATCCAAGTCTCAGGTGAGTCGGTTGTGGCAGAACTGGGCGAAGGAATCCGCGCGGCCGGCAAAATCGGCCAGCAGAAAACTTCGGAAAAGGCGCCCGCGGCGAAATCGGGTGCAGGGAAAACAGATTTGCAGTCTCTGAGCTCGATGCTTGCTGCCCGCTGGAAATCGGGCGCGGTCGCGGAATCGTCCCAACCGCAAGAGATTCGCGCAGGTGAAGTCCGCAGGTTTCGTATTACCACGGTCGATGCCGCCGCCAAGAAAATTGAAGTCGAGCTGGTTTAAGGGCGGACATCGGCGAAACGTCGCGGTCGCACGTCCTCCGTCGTACGCCAAAACGATGTTTGCCGGATAAGGATCAAGCAATCAAATCCACCTAATTTCCGGTCACTGATTTGGCCTTGCGTACGCGCCCACCCGAGCCCTTCTGAGTAACCGCAGCGTCCAGCCTGGATGCGATCGATTCAAACTTCGCTGTTGGGCCGTTCCAACGCAGCTCTTCTACATCCTCAAACAGCGCGATGTCAGCTCGCAACGTGGCCAGTTTTCGGAACAACAACGCATGCTCCCAGTCGCGCCCAAGCGTATTGGCGAGAGTGCTCGCGCTGGTCACGTTCACGCCCCATTCGCGAAAATCCTTCGGAATCGCTTCCAGATGAATGAACTTGGCAAGCACCGCTGCTGACGACTTCGCGCCCCACCCTGCGAGCCCAGGATATCCATCCGCCGTATCGCCAACCAGCGCCAGATAATCCGGGATCGATTCCGGCATCACACCAAACTTCAGCCGAACCCCGGCTTCATCGATGATTGTCCGCGTGCGCCGGTTCAATTGCACGATTCGCATTCCTTGCACGCATTGTGCGAGGTCCTTGTCAGGCGTGCAAATAATGACCTGCTCTACTTGCTTATCGCGTGCGGCTGCAATTGCTGCAGCGGCCAGCGCATCATCAGCTTCAAACTCAACCATCGGCCAGACGACAACTCCTGCCGCTGCCAACACCTCCTCCAATAACGGAAACTGCGCTAATAGATCAGCCTCAACGCCCTCGCTAGTTTTATAGTCCGGCCACAGGTCATTGCGAAATGACTCGATTACGTGATCGGTCGCGACCGCAACGTGCGTCGCGCCTTCTTTGATCATGCCCAGCACCGACGAGAGAACGCCGCGTACAGCGCCAACTTCACGGCCATCCGCGTCCCGCGTCGATGGCAGTGCGTAATAGTGCCGGAACAGCTCGTAGGTTCCGTCGATCAGATGAACTTTCAAGCAGCAGCTCCCAGCACAACCGTACAGGGTAGTCCTCCGATAAATCAAATCCTCCCGCGCGGTGATAGCCTGTTGCGATGGCGAAGAAAGACGACGCCGAGGTGCTCTCGATACATGGGCGCGATGTGCGGATCACGCATCCGGGCAAGCTGTATTTTTCGCAAGCCCGAATCACCAAGCTCGATCTCGTTCGCTACTATTTGTCGATTGCGACAGGCGCTCTCGCCGGAATTCAGGACCGTCCCATTGTCCTCAAGCGCTTCGTCAACGGCGCCGAGGGCGAGGTGTTTTATCAGAAGCGTGCTCCCGCCCAGCGCCCTCCATGGCTGCGAACCGTCACTCTGTCGTTTCCCTCCGGCCGAACCGCAGAGGAAATCGTGGTTGACGACGCGGCTGGACTCGCATGGGTCGTCAATCTCGGTTGCATTGAACTGCACCCGCACCCGGTCCGCGCCGCTGACCTTGATCATCCCGACGAGTTGCGCATCGATCTCGATCCCGTCCCGGGCGTGGCTTGGGCGGATGTTTGCCGGGTGGCGCTCGAGGTCCGCGCTTTCCTCGGAGAGGTAGGCCTGCAGGGCTGGCCCAAAACCAGCGGCTCGCGCGGCATGCATGTGAACGTTCGCATCGAACCTCGTTGGACCTTCACTGAGGTGCGCCGCGCAGCCGTCGCATTGTCACGCGCGGTGGAGCGCCGCCTGCCAGCTCTCGCCAGCTCGAAGTGGTGGAAGGAGGAGCGGCACGGCGTGTTTCTCGACTACAACCAGAATGCAAAGGACCGCACCACATGCTCCGCTTATTCGGTGCGCCCGCTGCCTGATGCCCGCGTATCGACTCCGCTTCAGTGGCAGGAAGTGCCGAACTGTAATCCCGCCGATTTCACCATCTTTACCGTTCCGAAGCGTTTCACTGAAATCGGCGATCCGCACGCGAACATGAACGCCGCGCCGGGCTCGCTCGAAAAGCTGCTTGAACTGGCGGCGCAAGACGAGGCCGCAGGTCTCGCCGATGCTCCCTGGCCGCCGCATTTCCGCAAAATGGAATCGGAGGCGCCACGGGTCGCGCCATCGCGAGCGAAATTGGCTGCGAACAAGCCCCGCGAAAAAATGCCGCTGATCGTAGTCGCAAATTCACCTGACAAGGCGGCGGCGTTGGCCGGACTCGATCGATGGAAGACCAAATACCCCCAAGCAGCGAGCCTTCTGGCACCTGAAGATGTGCTGGTTGATTCCATGCGCGGGCGATCATCCACCTGGACGCGCATTCGAATCAATCTGCGTCATGTCCCAGAGGACATCCGACCGACGCAAGAAACTCCCGAGCCGGATGACGATCCCACGCGCGAGTGGCGCGAATGGCGGCAGAAGCAAAGGTCGGAAAAGGCCGAATAAAATACCAGGAGCATTAGCGCCCTGCCGGAAAAATCGCCGCCAGCTCCTGCGGAGGCACAACTTCCAGTTGTTCGTATGTACAGTCGATCGGCTTTTTGTCCAGCCGCCAGCGGCGAAACTGCGCCGTATGACGAAAGCGATTACCTTGCATGTGATCGTAGGCGACCTCAACCACCAGTTCGGGCCGCAGCGGCTCCCATGACAAATCCTTGCCCTGGCTCCAGCGGCTTTGGCCCCCGGGCATTCGCTTCACCTCGTCGCCACCCGCCAACTCGGCCCATCCTTTCCACGGATGCGAAGCCAGCGCATCCTTGCGATACGGCGTGAGAAATTCCACCAGCTCAAGGCGCTTCGCAGTTGGAAAGCTCGCGCAGACGCCAACGTGCTGCAACGCGCCGGCATCATCGAAAAGTCCAAGCAGCAGCGAGCCGATCATGGTGCGCTCACCTTTTTTGTGCCAGCGAAACCCCGCAACCACGCAGTCGCAGTCGCGCTCGTGTTTTACCTTGAGCATCACGCGCTTGTTCGGTTCATAGGTGCCCAAAACGGATTTGGCGACCACGCCGTCGAGACCCGCGCCCTCAAACCTCCGGAACCAATCTGCCGCGATTTTGCGGTCACGCGTAGCCGGTGTGATGTGGATCGGCGGCGCCGCCCCTGAAATCAGTGCTTCCAGCCGGCGGCGGCGGTTTTCGAATGCTTCACCGCAAAGGTCGCGATCTCGTTCACAGAGCAGGTCGAAGAACACGAAAGATGCCGGCGTTTGCTGTGACAAGAGTTTCACTCGCGATGCCGCCGGATGCAGCCGCAACTGCAGTGCGTCAAAATCAAGAGAATCATCTCTTACTATGACGATCTCGCCATCCAGCACGCATTTCGCGGGCAACGTCGTTTGCAGCGGCTCCAGCAGCTCAGGGAAGTAACGGTTCAGTGGTTTTTCGTCGCGGCTCTGGATGAACATTTCCTCCCCATCGCGAAAAACCAGCGCGCGAAAGCCGTCCCACTTCGGCTCGAAAATCCAGTCTTCGCCTTCGGGCAGCTCAGAAACGCGCTTAGCCAGCATTGGCAGGATCGGCGGGTTTACCGGAAGGTCCACGCTTCATGGTATACCGCGCCAGCATGAGCAGTTATCGACCGATACTCATCGCCTTAAAATTGAAAACCCCACATCGCGCCAGTCAATATTCCACTCGATGGCTGCTACTTGAGCCAATTCCGTGCTAATCTGTCCGACCGGTTCAAGGAATTTCTATGTACCAACCTGAAGCCTATGTTGCCGCGCTTAGCTTCATGATCGTCAGCATGATCTGCTGGGGGTCATGGGCCAATACCATGAAGTTGACCGCGGGCTATGCCTTCCAGCTCTTTTATTGGGACTACGTGACTGGAATCATTCTTGGCAGCCTGCTGTGGGGCCTGACCCTGGGCAGCATGGGCGGAGGCAGCCTTTCTTTCCTGAGCAATATTCAGCAAACTGACTCTCGCCACATTCTCTTCGCGATCGCAGGTGGCGCGGTGTTCAACGTGGCCAATCTGCTTCTGGTTGCGGCCATCGATATCGCCGGTCTGGCCGTGGCCTTTCCCGTTGGCATTGGATTGGCGCTGGTTGTCGGCGTGCTCCTAAATTATGCGATTGCTCCCCAAGGCAATCCCGTGCTGCTGTTTGGTGGAGTCGCGCTGGTCGTGCTGGCAATTATCCTCGACGCGCTTGCTTACCGTCGTCGTGAGGTTCAACATCGCGAGCTGAGTACCCGGGGAATATGGATCAGCATCGTATGCGGCCTGCTGATGGGGGTCTTTTATCCGCTGGTGATCAAGGCCATCACCGGCGAGAATGCGCTCGGTCCTTACTCGGTTGCTTTCTTCTTCGCGATCGGCACGGCGCTGTGCGCAATTCCGGTGAACTATCTCTTGATGAAGAAGCCGCTCACCGGCGCTCCTCCAGTGAACATGAGTCAGTACTTTCGAGCAAGACCTGCGTGGCACCTGTGGGGACTGGTTGGCGGGATCATCTGGTGCACGGGCGCGGTGTTTAATTTCGTGGCCTCGCACGCGCAAATCGTGGGGCCGGCGATCTCGTATGCGATCGGCCAGGGGGCCACCATGGTTTCCGCCGTCTGGGGCGTTTTCGTCTGGAATGAATTTAAAGCGGCGCCGCTTTCTTCGCGCAAATTGATTCCCGCCATGTTTCTTTTCTTTCTGCTTGGATTGGGGTCGGTTGCGATCGCTCCCATGTTTGCCAAATAACCCGACTGATTCAACCTCGCACAAATCCCACTTGTAGCGTGGACGATGCTCGGCGTATCTTGGGAGTTCTTTTTATTTTGTAAATATCCGTTTCAATCGAGGACCACACGCCATGAAAATCAGCAGAATCTTTTTTGCTGTCGCAATTTCGACATTGCTGTTTTGTGCTGCCGCTCAGACCAAGAAATCGCACCCGAAGTCTCCCGGCAGCCCCGCCACATCGACCAAGGCATTTCTCGGGCGCTGGGACCTGACCTTGAAGGCCCCGGACCGTGAATATCCCTCCTGGTTAGAGCTATCGCAGGAAGGCGGCGAACTGAAGGCCCAGATGGTAGGCCGCTGGGGCAATGCGCGCCCGCTTCCGCGAGCAGAAATCACCGATGGCAAGCTCACCTTCGTTTCTCCCAAGGAGGAGGAAGATAGCAAGAGCGACATGGTTTTCGAGGCCAAGCTGGTCAGCAACCACCTGATCGGAACCGTCAACGGCCCCGACGGCGCCAAGTGGTCATGGAGCGGAGTCAGAGCACCTTCGCTCAAGCGCACGGGCGCCCCCAAGTGGGGTAAACCCGTGCAGCTATTCAACGGAAAAGATCTTACCGGCTGGAGGCAGTCCCAACCGAATGGAAAACCCGCATGGACGGTCGACAACGGAAACCTTGTCAGCCCCGGGCACGGCCCCGAGTTGATCAATGACTCTAAGTTCGAGGATTTCAAATTGCACGTCGAGTTCAATATCGGGCAGGAGTCGAATAGCGGCGTGTATTTGCGCGGCCGCTATGAAACTCAAATCGAAACCGATTCCGTCCAGGAACCGCCCAGCCATCACACCGGCGGCATCTATGGTTTTATCGCGCCTTCACCGGAGCTGCCGCGCAAGGCCGGCGAGTGGCAAACTTTCGATATCACTTTGGTCGGCCGCACCGTGACCGTCGTGCAGAATGGCCAAACCATAATCGACCACAAGGAAATTCCTGGCATCACCGGCGGTGCGCTTGATAGTCACGAGGGTCTGCCGGGAGCGATTTATCTCCAGGGTAGCGAAAAGGGCCATGTGCAGTTTCGCAAGATTGTGCTGACTCCAGCGATTAAGTGAGTTGCCGCTGGATTCACCAGATTGGGGCCTGTACATTTTCGTAAAGCCAACGTATTTCTCGATCGAAAGGAGCGTATGCCGGGCCGGACGCGGCGCGAGTTTCTGGAATCGGCAGCGCTCTCGCTGGCTGCAAGTGCCTTCCTCCCGCGGCGAATGCATGCTATCGATTCGCCCACGCCGGCGCTACTCGATGAGTTCGAATATGGTCAAGTCTCTTTGACCAGCGAGAAGCACGAGCAGCAATTGCAACACTGCATTTCGGTCCTGATGGGGCTCAGTGACGACAGCCTGCTCAAGCCCATGCGGCAAATGGCCGGCCAGCCTGCGCCGGGAGAGGACTTGGGTGGCTGGTACGTCTACGAACCAAATTACGATTACCACACCTTTGACGCCGGCTTTGCGCCCGCCTCCACCTTTGGCCAATGGGTTTCGGCCCTCGCCCGCGCCTACGCGATTACGAAATCTGACGAGATTCGCCAGAAAGTTCTTCGGCTGAATCGCCTGTATGCCGCGGCGATCTCCGACGGCTTCTACGAGAAGACTCGCTTTCCCGCTTACAGCTATGACAAATTCACCTGCGGGCTCATCGATTCTCAGCGCTGGGCCGGCGATCCCGACGCTTTTGCCATTCTGCGCCACACGACTGATACAGCTTTACGCCACATGCCCGATCATGCCGTTGAGCATGGCCAAAGCTGGCGGCCGGGCACGGACGTCTCGTATACCTGGGATGAGTCGTACACGGTTCCTGAGAATCAGTTCATCGCGTACCAGCGCGGCGCCGGCGAGCACTACAAGGAACTCGGCACTCGTTATCTGAACGACAATTTTCTCGGCCCACTCGCCGAAGGCGAAAATACTTTTGCTGGTAAGCACGCCTACAGTCACGTGAATTCGCTTTCTTCGGCGATGCAGGCTTATCTGACCTTGGGCGACGAGAAATATTTGCGGGCGGCGAAGAATGGCTTTGACATCCTGCTGGCCCAGAGCTTCGCGACAGGCGGTTGGGGTCCAGACGAGTTGCTTCGTACTACCGGCAGCGCCGACTTCGCCGACAGCCTGAATAAAACCCATGCCAGCTTCGAGACGCCGTGTGGTTCTTATGCTCACTTCAAGCTGACCCGCTATCTTCTGCGAGTGACTCGCGACCCTCGCTACGGCGACAGCATGGAGCGCGTGATGTACAACACCGTCCTCGGAGCCATGCCGCTCCAACCCGACGGTCATGCGTTTTATTACTCTGACTACAATTTCGACGGTCGCAAGGTTTATTCCGATCATCGTTGGCCTTGCTGCTCAGGCACACTGCCGCAAGTAGCTACCGATTATGGAATCAGCACCTACTTGCGCGATCCCCAAGGCATCTACGTAAATCTCTACATCCCATCGTCGGTGCGCTGGACGCACAATGGTGCCGATGTTGCTTTGGCTCAGCAAAGTTCGTACCCGCTCGACGGGGATGTCGAATTTGGATTCAAGCTCTCCCGGCCAACGAACCTGGTCGCGAATTTTCGGATTCCTGCCTGGGCGGATGGAGCCTCCATCTTGATCAACGACAAGCCAGCGGAAGCACCCCTGATCCCCGGCAGCTTTGCGTCAATTCGCCGCGAGTGGCGCAATGGCGATCACGTACAACTACAACTGCCCATAAAGATGCGCCTCGAAGCCATCGATTCGCATAATCCTGACATCGTGGCTCTTCTACGTGGACCGCTGGTGCTGTTTCCGATCACGAGCTCTCCGCCAAAAATCACCCGCACGCAACTGCTGAATGCAATCAGGGCAGGGAAGGACAAATGGCAAGTTGAGAGCTCGAGCGGGCCGATGACCCTGGTCCCATTTACCTCGATCGACAACGAGCGGTACACGACCTACTTGAAGGTCGCCGGCTAGATCGCGAATTCCTCGTCTCACGTCCATACGCCACGCATCGTTAGATTGATCAAATTCCTGACCAACCCGCTTCTACTGCTCTGCTTCTAAAACTCGAAGTCTATTCGGGGAGACTCCGCGAGAATGGCTGCACAGCCTCAAGTGCCGGTGGAACGGCGCCGGCACGACCCAACTCTGGCCGAACGCCACAAAATCGGTCATCCCAAGCCCCTCAAGCAGGGCACGTTCCGCTCGCTAGGGTTGGGCCTGATCACCGGCGCCTCAGACGACGATCCGGCGGCGATTGGCACCTATGCTGCCGCCGGGGCCGCGCTCGGTCCGGCCTTTTTGTGGGTTGCTCCTGCTGTGCTCCCCATGATGTTTGCCGTCGTTTATCTCTCCTCGAAGATCGGGCAGGTCACCGGGCAAGGGCTCTTCGCGGTAATCCGGCAGAATTATTCGAAGTGGTTGCTATATTTCCTGCTTGCGACCGCGGTGGCTGGAAATATTGTGGAAGCGGCCGCCGACCTTGGTGGCATGGCGGCCGCGCTCAACGTCATTGTGCCGGTCCCCATCGCCGGGATGGTGGTCGTGTTGGGAATCTTTGTTCTCTCGCTGCAAATTCGCGGATACAAGCTGATCCGAAATGTGTTTCGATGGCTCTCGCTTGCGCTTCTCGCCTACATCGGCTCAGCCGTGCTGGCGAAACCTGAGCTCGCCGGTGTTATTAAAGGAACGCTCATCCCCACGTTCCATTTCAACAAAAGCTTCTTTGCCATGCTGGTTGCGGTCATCGGCACCTCGCTTTCCGCTTATTTGTATTCCTGGCAATCCAATCAGGAAGTTGAGGAAGATATCTCGATGGGCCGGCGGCGGTTTGTCGATCGAGTGGGCACTACCGACGAGGAACTTTCCCACTCCCGCCGCGATGTCGCCTTTGGCATGTTCTTTTCCGATCTGGTGATGTACTTCATCATCCTCTCGACCGCCGCGACTTTGTTCAAAGTCGGCAAGAGCGATATCAGCACCGCCGCTCAGGCAGCCGAGGCCTTGCGTCCTCTGGCCGGCAAGGCTGCCGGACTGCTCTTTGCTGCCGGTGTAATCGGCGTCGGCTTCATGGCGGTTCCGGTCATGACCATCGGCGCAGCTTTTGATGTTTGCCAATCTTTTGGCTGGCGTCATGGACTGCATGCCGAGCCGGCCAAGGCAAAACCGTTTTACGCGATGCTGATCATCTTCACCGGGCTCGCCATCGCGCTCAATTTCTTCGGGATCAATCCCATGAAGGCGCTGGTCTACGCGGGCATTGTGCAAGGCGTCTCGACGCCATTTCTCATGCTGCTCATCATGCTCGCCACCAACAACCGCAAGATCATGGGCCGCTGGATCAACTCGCGCGCCATGAACGTCCTCGGCTGGATTACGCTGGTGGCGATGTCCGCTGCGGCCGTTGGATTGATAATCACGCTCATGTGATCGCATACAATCAATCCTCAAATCGACGTTTCCCGGAGAACAATGTCGCTTTCCGATCTGCTTCTGGGTAAACCGCTCAGATCGTCCGATGAACGCGCGGAGAAGGTCGGCCCGGTCACCGGCGTTCCGATTTTTGGCCTGGATGCGCTCAGCTCCGCCGGTTACGGCCCGGAAGCCGCTCTCACGCTTCTGATTGGGCTCGGCGCAGCAGGCCTGCATTACATCGTTCCCATTACCACGGCAATCGTCATTTTGCTCACGATTGTCTATTTCTCATATCGGCAAACTATCGCCGCCTATCCCAACGGTGGAGGGTCTTATACCGTCGCCAGGGAAAACCTCGGCGTCTCCGCCGGTCAACTGGCCGCCGCGGCCCTGATGATCGACTATGTTTTGACGGTTGCGGTGGGGATCTCTGCCGGCGTGGGCGCATTGGTTTCTGGTTTCCCCGCCTTGCTGCCGCATACGCTCGAACTATGTCTCGGAATCCTGCTGCTGATCGCGTTGATCAATTTGCGCGGGATGCGCGAGGCCGGAAAAGTATTTGTTTTTCCAACCTATTTGTTCGTCCTGTGCCTGGGACTCGCCATTATCCTCGGTGTGATACGTGCTCTTGCCCACCGCGGACATCCGCTTCCCGTCGTCGCTCCCCATCCACTGGCCGCGGCAACAACTGCCATTAGCGCATGGCTCGTGCTGCAGGCATTCGCCAGCGGCTGCACCGCGATGACCGGCGTCGAAGCCGTGAGCAATGGTGTGCGCGCATTCCGCAATCCGCGAGACAAGAACGCGCGCCTCACTCTTACCATCATCATCGCTATTCTGATTCTGCTCCTGGCCGGAATCGCCTACCTTTCGAACGTCTACCACATCGGGGCAACCCCCCCGGGGCAGCCGGGATATGAGAGCGTTCTCTCGCAGATGATCGGCGCCGTGGCCGGAAAGGGGGCTTTCTATTTTGTTGCCATGGCTTCAATTCTGGCGGTCCTCTGCCTCTCCGCCAACACCGCCTTCGCAGACTTTCCCCGCCTTTGCCAGATTGTCGCGCTCGACAAATCGCTTCCCACTTCCTTCGCCTCGCGCGGCCGCCGCCTGGTTTTCTCTCAGGGAATCTATGTCCTCACCTTCCTTGCTGGCGCGCTGTTGATCATCTTCGGCGGCATCACCGATCGTTTGATCCCGCTCTACGCTGTCGGAGCCTTCCTTGCATTTACGCTCTCCCAAGCCGGCATGGTGATGCATTGGAAGCGGCACCCAGGCAGAGGTTCCGCTCACAGCATTTTCGTCAACGGCCTCGGCGCCACCGCCACGTTCGTCACCGTCTGTATCGTGCTAATTGCGAAATTCGTCGAGGGAGCATGGATCACGTTTCTCCTGATCCCGGCCCTCGTCCTTATGATGAAGGGAATTTCGCGGCAGTACGCACGTGCGCGTCGAGAGCTCCAGTCCGACGAGCCGATGGACTTTACGACCATCAAGCAGCCCATCGTGGTTTTGCCCGTCGCCGGCTGGGACAAAGCCACTATGAAGGCCATGGGCGTGGCCTTCGAGCTCTCGCACGAGATCAAAGTCATTCACATCCAGCTCGACCAGCACGACGGCAAAGATCTCGAAGATCGCTGGGAAGAGTTCGTAGTTAAGCCTGCCAAAGCCGCCAACATTCCACCGCCCCAACTCGAGCTCCGTCCGTCGCCGTACCGGCGTATCCTGACGCCGATCATCGAAATCGCACTGCGGGAAGCAAAGCAGAATCCCGACCGCCAGGTCGCGGTGGTAATTCCCGAGCTGGTCGAAAAGCGCTGGTACAACTACGTACTACACAATCAGCGCGCTGCGGCGCTCAAAACCATGCTGTATTTTCTCGGCAATAAGAACATCATCGTAATCAACGTTCCCTGGTACATGGAAGCGGGGGGATGAGCTTGCGTTACTGCGCCAGCTCCGCGGTCTTCAGAAAGTCATAGTTGTTCGACGGATTGAGTTGCAGGTCGCGCACTCGCCGCGAGTGGACCACGACGTTGTTGAAATACCAAAGGTCGAGATAGGGCAAATCTTCTGCCAGGATTTCCTGGACCTGCGCGTAATCCTGTCTGCGGGCATTCTGATCGGATTCCCTGCGGGCCTTTTCTAAAAGCCCGTCCAGGCGCGGGTTGCTGTAGTATTGCCGGTTTGCACCGTTGGGAATGATCTTCGAAGAGTCAAACGCGTACTCGAAAATTTCCGGGTCTTCATTGCCCCCCACCCAGCGCAGCGAGTACATCTGAAATTCCCCGCGCGTCACATCCGAAAAAAATGTGGCAAATTCGAATGTCCGGATGTCGAGCGCAATGCCTGCCTCGCGAAGCTGCTGCTGGAAAACGGACGCCATTGCACGCGAGCTTTCTTCCGTCGACGTCTTCATCGTGAGATGGAACCGTATCCCATTAACCGGCTTGTAACCCGCGCCATCGAGCAGTTGCCGCGCCTTCTCCGGGTCATGCGGATATTTTGGGACGTTCGCGTCGTAGGCCCAGCTTTCCGGCGGCAACACGCTCGCCGCCGGCCGCGCAAAATCTCGCCACAAGTAGTGGATGAGCGGTTGCCGATCAAGAGCGTAGGCGATCGCCTGCCGCACCCGCCGATCTTTCAAAATCGGATCGCGCAGGTTGAACGCCAAATACCCCAAGCGCGTTCCCGGCGCATTGAGCACTCGCAAGTGCGGTTCGCGCTCAAGGGTAAGCACGGTATCGGGAAGCAGTTCGAGCGCGATGTCGGCGCTGCCCTTGCGCAACTCCAGCGCCCGCGTGGTCGTATCCGGGACGACCAGGAAGCGCACGCGCTCAAGCTTCGCCTTCTCGCCCCAGTAGTTGTCGTTTCGTTCGATGACCACCTCTTTATCCTGCTCGGCGCTGACGAAGCGAAATGGCCCCGATCCCACCGGATTGCGACTGATCTCGTCCAGGCTGCCGTAAGGCACCATGCCCATGCCCTCGCCGCCCGCCAGGTTCCACAGCAAACCGGCCCATGGCTGCTTCAGGTGGAAGACGACCGTAAAATCGTCCGGTGCATCGACATAGTCGACATAGCCATACACTCCTGCCTTGCTGCTGCGGATCTTCCCCTGCAGCAGGGAATCGTAGCTCCACTTCACGTCACGAGCGCTGAGCGGGCGGCCGTCAGAGAACCGCACCCCGTGACGCAGATGAAAAATGTAAGTTTTCGGATCAGGCATCTCCCAGCGCTCGGCCAGACTCGGCTTCACGCTCAAGTGCTGGTCGCGGGCCAGCAGATTGTCGAAGAGTAGCCCGTCGATATCTTCCGATTGAGCATCCAGGCCAACTCGCGGATCGAGGTTCGTGGGACTCGACTCGATGATCATCACCAATGTCTTCGGATCGGGTTCCTTAGAACAGGCGAGCAGCGATAGGCAAAGCGCGAGCGCAAGAAGTTGCGAAAGAGATCGTCGCCCGTGGCGGACATCTTGGATGCCTTGTCCTGATGGCTGACGGCTTCCTGGCGCCTGACGCCTGACGCCTGAGAACTGATCGCTGAGGGCTGACGGCTTGGTCATCTTCCGCATTCGACAGCCATTTCGTAGAGCGAATTCACCGTATTCCAGTTGCGCATGGTGGCGCTGACTGATAGCACGCGATCGAGCGGGTGCTTCCACAAGCTGCTTCCCGAAACGCCGTTGGGAAAACAGAAGTAAATTTCCCTACCGGAGTGGCGCACCTTGTCCGGTTCGAGCGTGAGCGACTCTAATTTCTCAAGCGCCGCCGCTTCCGGCCTTTCTGATAAGAAGACTACGTGCAACTTTGCCGGATCGAGGCCGCGCTCTTTGAGCAGAGGATTGTTGTGCACGACCTTTTCCATTTCCTCTTTGGTGCGCGCAATAACGTCGGCCGAAAATCCAAAATCCTTGGCGATGCGTTCTTCCAGTTTCTTGGAGACAGTGGCCGGTGACATTTTTGCCGCCCGGAATACCACGTTTCCGCTTTGAATAAACGTCTTGATCTTCTCGAAGCCCAGCGCCTCGCAGGAAGCGCGCAGCTTCTCCATCTTCATGCGCTTGTGCGGGCCGATATTGATCCCCCGCAGCATGGCTACGTATACAGGCATAGGTTGCACTCGGCCGTTGGCAATTGGCACTCAGCATTTCACATTTAGCATTTGGCCCACCCTCAAGAGCATCAGGCTGGATGCTGGCCTAAATTCTACGGCGAAGTGCCAAGGGCGAAATGGCAATTGCCAACAGCCGAGAGCCAACTACCAATTGCAAATGCCGCTTCACGGATACGCAATCTTCCCCAACACCGCCGCCCTTTTCGCGCCCGTTGCCGAGGGCACATTTGAGGGCCGCCGGTTCCAACTCTCAAACGCCAGCACCGCAAACGCCACCGCTTCTTTCGCCTCCGAGGGAATTCCAAACTCGTCCGATGAGCGCAGCTTCAATCCCAGGCTGCGCACCTCGTTGGCCAGCCAGGCAACCAGCGTCGGATTTTTTGCACCTCCGCCCGAGACGATCAGCTCGGAAAATTTTCCGCCCCCCAGAACAAACCGGCGCAGCCCATCCGCGATCGAGCGCACGGTCAATGCCGTGGCGGTTGCGATCATGTCTGCTTTGTTGTTGCCCTTCGAACTTCGGGAACTGCGACAGGCTGTGAGAAATCGCTCTGCGAACTCGCGCCCGAACTCCTCTCTGCCTGCAGTTTTCGGAGGCTTTTGCCGGAAAAATCCCTCCCGCAAAAATCGTGCCGCGACATCATTGCGTACGTGACCGCTGGCCGCCATCTTGCCATCGCGGTCATAGGCTTTTTGAAATAACACGTCCATCAAGGCATCGATCACCATGTTCCCCGGGCCGGTATCGAAGGCAATGACGTCAGCAAGCGACGCAGCGTGGGAAATCGCGGTCACGTTGGCGATGCCCCCGATGTTCAGCGCAATCCGGCCGACATCTGCATCGCGGTACAAAAGATAATCGAGATAGGGCACCAGCGGAGCGCCCTTCCCGCCCGCGGCCATATCCGCGGGCCGGAAGTCCGAGATCACCGGAACTCCCACGCGCGCCGCGATGCGCGAAGCCTCTCCGGTTTGCCAGGTGACCGCAAGCCGCCGGCCCAGAAACGGCTCCGGCCGTCCCTGGTGATAGATGGTCTGCCCATGGCATCCCACCAGCTCCGCCCTCAGGCCCAGCTTTCTCTCGGCCGATCGCACCGCCTCGGCATACAAATCTCCCAGCAGAAAATTGAGCCGCGCGAGATCGGCGACGCTTGCGCGCCTGGAATTCACCGACGCCAGCACAAACCGGCGCACCGCAGCCGGGTAGGGAACCTCGGCATGCCCGAGAAGCTTGATGTTGGCGTGGCGCCGACCTGCACTGAGCGAAGTCGAACGGGGCCCTCGCCCGCGAAGCGACTCTCCGATCCGAACCAATGCCACATTGATCCCGTCCGCGGAGGTGCCGCTCATCACCCCGGCGACAATCATCCCTCGACCCCGCCGCGCGCCGCTCGCGAAAGCTGACCCAGCCGTATCTGCTCGCTGAACTCCCACAGCCGCCGCGACAGCCGGTCAATTTTTTTTGCGGCTGGGGCCGGCGAGGGCCGCAGCCGCGCGGCATGCGTCCGCTTAAATGAGGCCACTCGTTTTGCCGACTCGGCCACGCGCCGGCGGAATGCGCGAGCGCGTTCGCACTCGCGAACCATGGCCTCAAACGCACCCTCCACGTATTGCTCTTGATGGCAGATCAGGCACAGGTCACCTCCGGCCGCAATGAATTCCACCGCGGCCTCCTCGATCGAAGCAGATTTCAGCACCCCGCCCATTTCCAAGTCATCGGAAGCCACCAGGCCGCGAAAGCCGATGCGCCGCCTCAAAACCCCCGTGATCCACTGCTTCGATAGCGACGCCGGACGGCGGTCGCCGGTGACCGCAGGGTAGTTCGCATGATTGACCAGCACCATCGGCAGCTCGCGCTTCATGGCGCGATAGGGAACCAGGTCTTCCTCCCAGAGTTTTGCGAAAGATTTTTTTATGACGGGCAGATCATGATGCGAATCAAGATTGCCTTCGCCGAGTCCGGGAAAGTGCTTGCCCGCTCCGATCACGCCAGCCGAATGTAGACCCGACAAAAATTGGCGGGCATAGGCAACGACCTCTGGCGGCTTGGTGGAAAAAGCCCGCGAGCTCATTACGCTGCGCGAGGCGGGGAAGGCTAAATCAAGCACGGGAGCAAAATCCACGTTAAAGCCAAGCACGCGGCAGGCCTTGCCAATAATCTCCCCGTGCGCCCGATAGAGCTTTCTGCGGCCGCTTTGGAACACATCCGCAGGCGATGGGGTCGAGCCAAACACGGTGCGAAAACGGTCGACCCGTCCGCCTTCGAGGTCCACACAGGCGAACAGCGGCTGGCCCACCGCGGCCTGGCAGTCGCGCAAAAGGCGATGCGTCTGCTGCGCGTTCACGATGTTGCGCGCAAACAGGATCACGCCCGACGGTTGAATGCGGGCGAGCATTTCCCCGAGCTTCGGCGAAATCTCCGCGCCGTCGAAGCCGATGACGAGCAGCTGGCCGGCCTCCCGCGAGGCGGGCTGGCGTTTTTGGGAAGCACCCATTGCGAGTTGAATTAGAAGAATATCAAGATTGCAGGATGAAGAATCAGGCCACCCTGCTTACTGAACCTGCTCTTTCAACTCCGCCAACAGATTCAGCGCCGCAAGCGGGGTCAGGCTATTGAGATCGACCTCGCGCATTTTCTCCAGCACCGGCTGCGAGAGCGGGGTGTAGATCGTGAGTTGGGCAGCGCGGGGCCGGGATTCGCCACCTGCAAGCTGCGCGCTGAGGCGTGACTCGGCATTTTCGTGTTCCGCCAGCACCGCGCGCGCCCGTTCGACGACTTCTTCCGGCAGCCCGGCGAGCTTCGCAACTTCAATCCCGTAGCTGCGGTCGGCAGCGCCCGGCTCGACCTTGCGCAGGAACACGATGCCGGTTCCGGCTTCCTTGACCGATACGTGGTAGTTCTTGACCCCGGAAAGCTGCCCGGCGAGCTCGGTGAGCTCAAAATAATGGGTGGCAAAAAGCGTCTTGGCCCGGGTGCGGGAGTGCAGGTATTCGACCGCCGCCCAGGCAATGGCCAGACCATCGTAGGTGGCCGTGCCCCGCCCCACCTCATCGAGCAGGACGAGCGAACGCGGGGTCGCGGTGTTCAAAATCGCCGCCGTCTCCGTCATCTCCACCATGAAGGTCGAGCGCCCGCGTGCCAGGTTGTCGCTGGCGCCGATGCGGGTGAAGACCCGGTCTACAATTCCCAGGCGCGCCCGTTCCGCGGGCACAAACGACCCCATCTGCGCCATGATCACCATCAGCGCCGCCTGCCGCAGATAAGTGGATTTCCCGCCCATGTTCGGCCCGGTCAGGACCAGAATGGTTTGCGTGGTCGAGTTGAGGTAGAGATCGTTCGGCACGAAGCGCTGCGCGGAGAGAAGCTCCTGCTGCTCGATGACCGGATGCCGCCCGGCGATGATCTCTATATCGGAGGAGCCGTCAAATACCGGCCGGCAGTAATTCCGGAGCGCCGCAACCTCGGCGAATGACAGCAGAACATCTACCTCGGCGAGCGCGAGCGCCGTCTGCCGGATGCGGCGCGCTTCTCCTCCGATTGCCGCACGCAGCTCGGCGAAGATGCGCCTTTCAATCTCCACAATTTTTTCCTGCGCTTCGAGGATCTTGGCCTCATACTCCTTGAGCTCGGAGGTGGTGAAGCGCTCGGCGTTCACCAGCGTCTGCCGCCGCTCATAATCGGCGGGCACGAGGTGAAGATTGGCCTTTGAAATCTCCAGATAATAGCCAAAGACCGAGTTAAAGCGGACCTTTAAGGATTGGATCCCGGTGCGCTGACGCTCGCGCCCTTCCATGTGGGCGAGAAACTGCTTGCCATTGCGGCTGAGCTGGTGCAGGTCATCGAGCTCGCGGTCGGCGCCGCGCGCGATTACCCCACCCTCCGCCAGCGAAATTGGTGGCTCGGGAACCACGGTCTTTTCGATCCGCTGGCCGACATCTTCGAGCTCGTCAATCGCAGCATGGAGAGAACGCAGGCGCTCGGAGTTGAGCCGCGCCAGCGCGGCCCGCAGCGCCGGAATTTTCCTGACCGAGGAGGCCAGCGCCACCAGATCGCGGGGATTTGCCGTCTCCAGCGTCACCCGGCTGAGCAGGCGCTCTAAATCGAGCACGCCTTCGAGCCCGCGCCTGAGCTCCGCGCGCGCGATGGTTTCGTTCCCGAGCTCCCCGGCCGCATCGAGCCGCGCTTCGATCTCTCCTCGGTCAAGCGATGGCCGCAGCATCCAGGCGCGCAGCAGGCGCTTGCCCATGGGCGTCACGGTCATGTCGAGCGAGCGAAAGAGCGTCGCGCCGGCGTCCCCTCCCGAAAACAGCGGCTCGATCAGTTCAAGGTTGCGCACCGTCACCGCGTCGAGCATCAGAGAGTTCTGCCGCTCGTAAAAGCCGATGCGGTCGACGTGATCAAGCGTTCCCCGCTGCGTCGTGCGCACGTAGTAGAGGATCGCGCCCGCGGCCGAGGCAGCCGCCGGCTTGCCCGCGAGCCCGAACCCTTCAAGCGAGAGCACGCCGAACTGATTTTCAACCAGCGGCAGAGCATGGTCGGGGGCGAAGATCCAGTCTTCGAGCGGGGTAAGCGCCCAGCCGGCGATTGCCGCCCGTGCGCCGAGCGTCCCGGCGGCGGGCTTCAATCGGTCCGGTGGCTCAAACAGGGGCGCCGAGCTCGCATACAGCACTTCTTTCGGGCGCAGCTGCTCAAGCTCATCCTGGATGCGTTTTTCCGCGCCTTGGCCCGCGAATTCCGTCGCCCGGAACTCGCCGGTTGAAAGATCGAGTGCGGCAAAGCCTGCGCGGTCGCCCGTCCCCACCACCGCCGCCAGAAAGTTGTTTTCTTCCGCATTCAGCGCGGAATCCGCCGTACCCGGCGTGACCACACGCGTGACCTCGCGGCGCACCAGCTTTTTCGCCACTCTGGGGTCCTCCACCTGGTCGCAGATCGCAACCTTGTAGCCCCGGCGAATCAGCTTCGAGATATACCCCTCGGCGGCGTGAAAGGGGACCCCGCACATGGGTATGGCCATGCCCTTTTCCTTGTTGCGCGAGGTGAGCGTGATCTCCAGTTCCTTCGCGGCCAGCACCGCATCCTCAAAAAACATCTCGTAGAAGTCGCCCAGGCGGAAAAACAGCAGGGCGGAGGGATGCTCGCGTTTGATCGTCGAATACTGCCGCATCAGCGGCGTCGAGGGCTCATTCATTCCGCAGCTTCTAGCTCATGGCCACTAGCTTCTAGCCATGGCTTGCCGCCAACCCAGGTTGCTGGCAGCTAGCGGCTAGAGGCTCACAGCTATTTGCGCGGATTATAGCAACCACCCCGCTGTGCCCAATCGTGGAAAACTCGTCCCCATCTCCCTTCGTGCGATAATCTCCTTCCGCTCTTGGGACTGACCAAGACGGAACCGAGTCTTGCGGAACCAAGATCCCGGAACAAAGAATGGAACTGCGAAAAGATCCCCTGACCCGCTCCTGGGTGCTCACCGGCGACGATATCCCCGAAACCCTGCGTCGTCCCGCCCCCGAATGCCCGCTTTGCCCGGCTTCGCCTGCTAAGCTCCAGCAGATCTCGAGCCGTCCGCCGGTCGAGGCAGGCCCGTGGTCGGCACGCTCGATCGTCCACCCCAGCGCCATCTACCACATCGAAGGCACGCCCGAGCGCAGGGGCGAGGGCATGTACGACCGCATGCCTGCGGTGGGGGCGCACGAGCTGCTGGTTGAAAACCCCCGCCACGACAGAAACCTTTGGCAAGCCGATGAGCGCGAGGTCGAGCAGTTCCTCAATCTGGTGGCGCAGCGCGTCCAGGACCTCAAAGGCGACGCCCGCCTGCGCTCGATCAGCGTCTTTAAAAACTACGGCCAGGGCTCAGGCCAGGAGTTCGAGCATCCCCACGCCGAGCTCGCCGCCACCACCTTCATCCCCCGGCGCTCGCTCTACGAGCTGCGCGCCTGTCTTGACTACTTCAGCCAGAAAGAGCGCTGCGTTTTCTGCGACATGGTGGCGCAGGAGATGAACGACGGCTCGCGCCTGGTCGAGATCCGCGGCGACTTCCTCGCCCTCTGCCCTTACGCCACCCGCGCGCCCTATGAGACGTGGATCCTGGCTCGCCCGCATGACTCCAGCTTTGAGCACTTCGCGCTCTCGCGCCCAGGCGCGATGCATGATCTCGCCGCCATCCTCAAGCGCACGCTGCAACGCATTCGCACCATCACCGAGTCGTTCCACCTGGTTTTCCACACCGCGCCGAACAAATTTCACGCCTCGGCCAGCCTGGGATACTGGCAGACGCTCGACGACGATTATCATTGGCACATCGAGATTCTTCCCATTCTGGCGGCCAAGGCAAAGTCCTATACCTTCAAAGAGGTCTACTATTCTCCCGTCTCACCCGAGACCGCGGCCAAGCTGCTGCGCGAGGTGCCAGCCGAGGCCGCGTAACATTAGCCGCCTAACATCAGGCCGCCTTAATTTTTCTATTCAGAAGGCGGTGACGCGAGCGCGTATGGTGAGCTGAACTGCCCCGCGCCGGATGACCAGCGCCCGGGTTTCGTCCGGCTTTCCGTGCAGGGCGTCGTAGATTTGACCCCAGGTCGCGCCGCGCGTGTCGAGGCGATCGACTTTTATGAGCTGGTCTCCCGGCTGGACCCCGTCGATCGCCGGTCTTCCGTTTTTCATGGCTACGGCGGCAACCACAAAATTCCTCCCATCGGCTTTCAGCGTGAGCCCAACCTGGCTTCAGACGAAATGAAATTCATGTCGTGAGCACGAGTCCCTGATCGCACTAGACACCTTGATTCCTGCGACAATCAAATTATCGTGAATCGCCTGCTGGTGATATTGGCGCTTTTATTGTCCAGCAATCCGACATCGCTGGCGCCTGAATCCGCTCCCCCTTTTTACCGCGACGTCCTGCCTATCCTCCAGCAGCACTGTCAATCGTGCCATCGTCCCGGAGAGATCGCGCCCTTTCCGCTCCGCACTTATCAGCAAGCGAAAAACTGGGCCGCAGCCATCCGCGTGGATGTAGAGAGCCGAAAGATGCCCCCATGGTTTGCTGATCCCTGCTGCGGGCACTTCGCCAACGATCCTTCACTCACTCCCGAGCAGGTTCATACCGTAGAAGCCTGGGTAGCAGCCGGCGCGCCTGCCGGCGATCCCAAAGATGCGCCGCCCCAGCCGCAGTGGACCACCGGGTGGAACATCGCGCCTCCTGATCTCGTGCTCAAAATGCCCGCGTCGGTCAAGCTGCCGGCCGCGGGTGACGTCGAGTACACCTACGAGATCGTGCCCACGAACTTCGCGGAAGGGAAGTGGGTGCGGATGTCGGAGCTCCGTCCCTCAGCCCGCGACCACGTGCACCACGCCGTCGTCTACATTCGGCCGCCGGAGTCCAGCTGGCTGCGCGGTACTCCCACTGGCGTTCCTTTCACCGCTTCGACTCTGCATGATCCTCACCTCATGCACGAAGCGCACTTCACCACCAGCGACTTGCTTTTGGTCTACGCTCCGGGAAGTTCGCCCGACAACTGGCCCCAAGGCATGGCCAAGTACATCCCCGCCCACTCTGATCTGATTTTCCAGATGCACTACACCACCAACGGCCACGCCGCCACCGATCAGACCAGCCTTGGCCTGGTCTTTGCCAAAGAGAAGCCCAGGCAGCGCGTGCTGACCCTGCAGCTGGCGAACGAGAACGACCGCATCCCGATCCCGCCCAACACCGCGAACTATCGTGTCGAGATCCACGGTACGCTTCCGAACGATGCTACCCTGCTCAGCTTTTTTCCGCACATGCACTTGCGCGGAAAAAAATTCGAATACAACCTCGTGCATTCGGACGGCAGCCGCGAGACCCTGCTGCGCGTAAATTGGGATTTTTTCTGGCAGCTAAGCTACCGGCTCTCGCAGCCGCGCTTCCTGCCCGCGGGGACCAGGCTCGAAGCGATTGCCTGGTATGACAATTCCAAAAACAACCCGCACAATCCCGATCCCGAAAGCGCAGTCGCATGGGGCGAACAGACTTACAACGAAATGATGGTCGGGTTTTTCGACGTTGCGGTCCCGGCCGCGATGGATAAAGAACATTTCTTCAACCGCCGGGAAAGTGGCAATAGGTAAGCCGGTGGCTTGGACAGCGACACAATATCTCTTAACCGCAGAGCGCGCAGAGGCCGCCGAGACCGATTGAAATTCCTACGCGCCAAGCTTTTCAAAGAACAAGCAAATCGACTCAATCCCCCGGTAGAAATTCGGGATGTGAAATTTCTCGTTGGGCGCGTGCAGGTTGTCGTCGGGCAGCCCGAACCCCATCATCACCGAAGGGATCTTCAGCACATCCTGAAAATCGGTCACGATCGGAATCGAGCCTCCCGAGCGGATGAACACCGTGTCTTTCTTGAACACGTCGTGCATGGCCTCGGTCGCGGCTTTAATGTATTTGTTGTTCGTTCCCACAACACACGCCGGTCCCTTGCTCCAGACTTTTACGTTGGTTTCAATTCCCCTGGGCGTGAGCTTCTTCACGTAAGCTTTGAAGCGCTTCAAGATGTCGTCGGGATCCTGGTTGGGCACGAGCCGCATCGAAACCTTGGCCTGGGCCTTCGCCGGAATCACCGTCTTCGCTCCTGGCGCCGTGAACCCTCCCGGCATGCCGTGGACTTCAAGCGTTGGACGAGCCCAGGTGCGGTAAAGCACTGAAAATCCAGGCTCGCCTGTGAGCGTCTTTGATCCCACTTCAGTTTTGCGATAGTGCTCTTCGTCGAACGGCAGCTTCTTCCACGCCTTCAGCTCGTCGGCGCTCGGAGCTTTCACTTTCGCGTAGAAGCCAGGAATCAGCACCTTGCCTTTGGCGCCCTTCATCCTGCTGATGATCTCGATCAGCGCAAAAAACGGATTCGGCGCCGCCCCCCCGTACATTCCCGAGTGCAGATCGGTCTTCGCGCCTACGGCTTCGATTTCGGTGTAAACCAGCCCGCGCAATCCCACGCACAAGGTGGGAAGATCGGGCGCGAACAGCTCGGTGTCGCACACCAGCGCAAAATCGGCTTTGAGTTTCGCTCTCTGCTTGCGGACATATTCCGCAATCGATTCACCGCCAACTTCCTCCTCGCCTTCCAGGATGAACTTCACGTTGATCGGCAGCCGGCCGCCGTGCCCTCTCATCAGCGCTTCGATGGCCTTGATCTCCATCCACAGCTGGCCTTTGTCGTCGACCGCGCCGCGCGCATAAATGTTACTGTTGCGCTCGGTTGGCTCAAACGGCGGCGAAAGCCACTCATTCAGCGGATCCGGCGGCTGTACATCGTAGTGCGCATAGCAAAGTGCTGTGGGTTTGCCGTGAGCGTGCAGCCAGTCCGCGTAGATCAGCGGGTGACCTTTTCCCGTGATCACCTCGACATTTTCCATTCCGATGCGGCGCAGCTCGCTGGCCACAAATTCGGCCGCGCGCCCGACATCGGACTTGTGTTCGGGCGCGGTCGAGACGCTGGGAATCCGCAGCAGGTCTTTCAGTTCGCTGAGAAATCGTTGCTGATTTTCGCGGGCATAGTCGACGGCTGGAGACGCCATGGCGGGTCCTCTCTTTATGGATGTGGGTAGGAAAACGTTCAAGTATAGCGGAAAAGCAGAGCAGCGCTGGACGTCCAAGGGAGATCTGAAAAATTAGGAGGTTCGCCTTCTCCGGCTTCGTAGTGAACACATCTTTGATCTCGGAAGAGTAAAAGGACCGGGCCCATTTCGGATCGACGCAACCAACCTATAGCCCATGCCGATAAGGCCGGACCGGCCACTCTAGTTTGCCGGAGTGGCCGTTTCAGCTAAAGCGGTGACCTCTGTGTCCTTTGCTATGAAAGCTTTTACTAACGTGCCCGCTTTGATGACTGCCTGGCTTCCCCGGATTACCACGTAACGCGTTCCAGCCGAACCGATGGCGCCGCGAATTTCCACTTTTTCATCACCTACTCGCAGGAAGTGCACGCGAAGGCTGACTTCACCGGCTTCCCCCCAGAAATCCGGACGCTTTCCTTGAACTACCTCGCCTAAAGCCCGCGCCCCCTTTTGGGCGACGAGCACGTCCCCCACCTTCAAATCCTCGGCAAGAGTCAGCTCAACCGGTTCTCCAGGTCTCGCAGCGCGTGAACTTACATCCTGCGCCATGCGAAGGGTGATCTCCGTACCCTCGGCGAGCAGTACCTTGGGGGAAGGCGGAGCCTGCGCTCGGGCGAGAACTGATATGGTCAAAAGGAGTGACAGCACGACGCTCAATTTATCTTTCATGTCCTCTCCTATCGTTCCGCCACCGGGTTCTGTGCAGTGATGACGACAGGAAGCCCAAGCTGACCAATGCGTTTATCGAGCTGTGCATGAAGCTTCTTGCTGGACACTTCGAAACCGTGGGCGCCGGAGAATCCGCCCCCGCTTGATGCTTCTTCCTGCCACAGCTGTGTGCGATTCATATCGAAGCACTGCACCGTGATTTTTAGCCACTTGGTTACGGGGCGATCCACCACGACATACATCACGCTGCTTGCCCGGGCGTCCCGCGCGATGCTAAACACCGTATCCAGCGGAGTGGCGCTCTCGGCGTGATTACGCCCGCCGAATTCATCTACCGCAACGGCCACGTTCTTCGCCTTCAAGTACTCCAGTAAATCATTCAATACATTATGGAACACGTCGGGACTGCTGTACTTCCCGTGGCGGTCGGTTCGCTGCACAAATACGAACACCTTCTGCTGCTCGATTTTCGCTGAGCCATTTGCCGCCGGCGCCGGCGGTGTGCTCTCCTGCGATATACAAACCGCTGCCATGAGAGCGATGAACAACAGGACTGCTGTCTTCATGAACAGGTCAAGAATTTTCATACACGCTCCTTATGAACTAAATGAACTAAGGAATTACGGTTTCTGCTGGCGACGGCAGATTCGTGTCTTGATCTACGTAGGCGGTGAAGATTGAGCCCTCTTTCACCTCCACCTCCGAACCATGTTTCACTAGTCCGCTTAATCCGAACAATGCAACCAGGGCGACAGTCTCGCCTTTCTTGGCTTGGCCAGATCGCGCCTGCGACCCGCGCAACGGAACGCGGGTGCGCCCGGCCTTGAGGTACTGCATTTCCAGCCCTAGCTGGCCGCTGCGGCCCAGCATCCGCGCCGGTTTTGCCTGCCGCACTCTTCCAATCGCAGCCGCTCCCGCCCTGATCAGGACTTTTTGATTGATAACGACATCTTCTGCCAGAGCAAAGTTAAGAGGATCATCCTCGACGACGGTCTTGGAATTGAGCGAGTGCAACAACTTCAGCTTCACAGGAGTCGCCTCCGGCAGAATTAACCCTCTTGCGGTTGCCTGCGACATATCCTCGGCAGGCGAAGTGTTGCTTGGGCTTTGGCCCGGTGACGGCGCTGGTTGGGCTGCTACTAATGAACTGAGGAGCGCGATGAATAGGATGTGCGTCTTCATTCCGTCCCTTTTGGCGATAGGGCCGGCATCATTTCAATCCTGCGGTCGTGGTCAACTTCGCCCCCAGCGGGAGCCGGCAGGGGCCTCGGCGATACACGTTGACGTGCTGCACTTGGTCAACGGAACATCCTAGACCGGCTTCAAATACGCGTCAGTGATGAGAATCACAGATGAGACGGGCTGGTATTCCGATACCCGTAGGCTTTCCGCTCGACCTCATAGACCACGCGGACCGATTGTCCCAAACCGCAGGTCTTACTCAAGAAAGCACTGCTCATTTCTGATACTTGGCCACATTTTTCTTTTGAGCTTGAGTGCAAGTAGATGCCTCTTTAGAATCGTCCTACTCACAGGCGCGCACAAGTAAGAAGATGCCCTGCCCCCGCAATCTGTAGCGGTACTCCTCTGAGGCAGCGCCTAGGTTCGAATCAAAGCTGGAGAATTTTCCGTGAAAATCTGTGTGTTCATCTTTTTTATAGCGCTTACCTTGGTCGGCTGCGGTGGAGTACCCTCGACTCCTACAAACAAAAGCGGCGTTAACCCCGGTTCGGTATCAACGCCAGCTTCGTCATCCACATCAACTGCCAATAGCGCCGCCACCCCGGGCAACGCGATTTCTAACCTGCAAAACAGCGGCGGGTGGAATGGATATGCTCTGCTGCCGCCGGGGTACGGTATTTGCGGTTCCTGTTCACCCAATGGGCCGCAGACAACCTGGTCAAGCAAGCAAGGCGTAAGTTCCCCATCGCTCAGCGGCAAATCCATGCAGTTCAGCATCGGAGGCAAGACGACGTACTCTGACGCGCTCTGGAATAACCACCTGATCGGGCCGTTCTCGTCGCAAGGCCTTCCGGATGGCGACAACAGCGTTAACTCCCAGTCGCACAACTTTGTCTATGACGTATATTTTTTTGGCGATCACATCGACGCGGCGCAGGCCCTGGAGTTCGATATCAATCAATTTGTCGACGGCAAATCTTACATTTGGGGACACGAATGCCGCGTTGCGGGCGGCAATGAGTGGGACGTTTGGGACAATCCGGGGCAAAAATGGCATCCTACCGGAGTGCCTTGCTATCCGCTCAACAATCAATGGAATCATTTGACCATTCAGGTGCAGCGCACTTCCGATGGCCATCTCTTATTTCAATCCATCACACTGAATGGAAAAACCGCAACATTGAATATTTATGACAGCCCGACGGGAACCTCGTGGACCGGCATCACTGTCAATTATCAGCAGGACGGGAATTTGCGGCAGCAGCCGTACTCGATCTGGCTCGATAATTTCAACTTTCACTACTGGTAAGCTCTCGCATCGTGCCAATTCGCGCTGAAATCGCGGCCAGAAATGTTGACTTTGGCAGAAGCAACAGATTTACTCCGTTCTCAATGCCTGCAGCGGGTCTATCGTAACGGCGCGACGCGCCGGAACAATCGCGGCCAGGAGCGCGGAAATACTAAGCGCCGCGACGGCTGCGATCAGCACCCCGAGGTCGTAGTCGCTCACTCCAAAAAGCTGACTCGACATTCCCCGGCCAGCCGCGAAAACAGCAGGAATTCCAATGGCAAGTCCGGCAACGATGGGAGTTATTACGCTACGCAGCACCATTACCACGACATCGCTGCGCTTTGCGCCTAATGCCATGCGAACTCCGATTTCGGTGGTCCGGCAAGTGACCAGATACGCTGCCACGCCATAAAGGCCAATGGCCGCCAGCACCAAAGCCAGTAACGCATACAAACCTGTAAGGCGAGCTATCAGGCGTTCAGTATTAAATCCCGCACCTATCTGGTCTTCGAACTTCACCACCTTCGTAGGACTGAGGTTGGGATTGATATCAGCCAGAGTTTGGCGGACCAAGGGTTCATAGGCTTCTGGATGTCCGACCACGCGCAGCTGGATACTGTCGACGTAGTTAGCCCACACTTGGTATGCGTTGTCGGTATTCGAGCTGTAGCGCGCAATCTGCAAAAGAGGCATGAAGATCATGGGCCGCGCAGCCAACTTAGGATCGCGATATTTTGTGTCTTCGACGACACCAACAATTTCATAATCGCCGGCGTGACTGGCTTCATTCATTCCCACGTGCTTACCCATGGGATCTTGTCCGGGGAAGAATTTGCGGACAAACGCCTGGTTAACCACAGCCACGAAATGCGAGCTCGGAGTGTCCTGCTCCCCAATTGCGCGGCCGCGCAGCAGGCGTGTGCCGATGGTTTCAAAATAGTGCGGGCTGACAAAATTGTAGTCCGCCTGGTCTTCATTATCGGGATTGGGGGAAGGCGTACGTCCCGGCACAAAAATCACGACGCCCCAGTTCCAGTTGTCCATGGGAGTGTGCAGCGCAAGGCTGGCGCTCCCAACGCCCGGGATACGCGTGAAGCGGTCTTCGAGTTCGCGATAAAGCACCGGCAACTGGTCGGGCTTGTATCCGGCCAGCGCCGGATTAATTCTCACGATCAGACGCGATTGCGTTTCCAAACCGAGTTGCTGGGTCTGGAGATGAGCAAGGCTTTTTGTCAGAAGGCCGGCGCCGGCCAGCAGCACGAGCGAGAGCGCGGCTTGCAGAACAATCAGGACCTTTTGAGACGTCGCAGAAGAACCGCTGATGGAACGCCCGGTTTTGCGTATTAACAGCATGGGTTCGGTGTTCATGTTGAACCACGCGAGGGCGAGACTGAAAAGGATCCCAGTCAATAGAGAAAGAACAAATGCAAAGCCAGCACCGGCACAGAAGGGTGAGGATCAATGGGAACGTATTTGGCGCCACGAAAGGCAAGAGCCAGCAGGATGCGGGTTCCTGCGAACGCGACTGCTACTCCCGCCATTCCTCCGAGAAGTGCGAGCACTGTTCCCCTGGTTAAGGCTTCGCGAGCTGCGCAGGCGCAGGCTCGCGTCGTGGCCGAAGTGCAGCAGTGGTTCCGCAGCCAGGGCGCGGGTTCAGTGCGCTATGGCCAGCAGATCTCGAACATGCGCTTGCTTTTTCCAATTGTGTTCGGCGCAATTCACTGATACGGTGGGCCCCCAGTCGCGAGTTTTGACGAACCCTGTTCACTTTCGTGCGTGCGCTGTTCGGTAATGGACACCACAAAGTCCGCCGTCCAGTTTTGCCGGCTTTCCCTACTGAGCACGACCTGAAGCGCTCATGGATTCGATCCAAGAAGAATCTTTAGCTATGCGCTAACCCTGTCATCGCGTGTACAAGCTGGCGCAAACCGGGTATACACATCTCATGCCGATTCCTGCTGCGATTAACGGCCAGAAATATATCTCGCTCGCCACCTTCCGCAAAAACGGCGTCGCCGTGCGCACCCCTGTCTGGTTTGCCGAAAGCGACGGCAAGCTGGTTTTCATGACCCGCAACGACATGTGGAAGTACAAGCGCATCCGCAACAACCCCTGCGTTTTGGTCGCGCCGTGCAATATTCGCGGCAAGATTACGGGCCCCGAGTTCGACGGGACTGCCCGCATACTCCCGCCCGGCGAATGGGCCAGAGCCAGGCAGGCGATCAACCGTAAATACTGGCTTGCGCGCCTGCCGTTCTGGAGCAAGAAGAACGAATACCTCGAAATTGAGATGTCGGCGTAACTGCACAAAAGTTGGTGCTCTTCCAGAGCGGCCCACGACACGTACAACTGTGATCACAGTCACACCGCCTTGCAGCTCGCACCTTTACGATTTTCTACGAGGTCTGATTTGCGGCTGCTGCGGGCGACTGTTAACATTTCTGTTTCCCATAAAGTCTAAGACTCGTAGCGGCTCAACTTTCATATCGGAGGCGAAATGGCTATCAAAGTCGGTATCAACGGATTTGGACGCATCGGGCGCAACGTTTTGCGCGCCTCGCTGCAAGACAAGAATCTGGAATTTGTCGCGGTCAACGACCTGACCGACCCTAAAACCCTGGCGCACCTGCTGAAGTACGATTCCGTGCTCGGCAATCTGCCCAACAAAGTGACCGCAGGCGGCGATTGCATTCAGGTCGACGGCAAGCCGATTCGCGTCTTCAAGGAGAAAGATCCTGCCGCGCTGAACTGGGAGAGTGTCGGAGCCCAGGTAGTGATTGAGTCTACGGGGAAGTTCACCAATGCCGAGGACGCCAAGAAGCATCTTCGCGGCCCGGTGAAGAAGGTCATCATCACCGCCCCGGCCAAAAATGAAGATCTCACCCTGGTTTTGGGCGTCAATCAGGACAAATACGATCCTGCCAAGCACCACGTCATTTCGAACGCATCCTGCACGACGAACTGCCTGGCGCCGATCGTGAAGGTGATCCACGACAACTTCAAGATCATCGCCGGCACGATGACGACGATCCACTCTTACACCAACGATCAGGTCATCCTTGACTTCCCGCACAAAGACCTGCGCCGGGCGCGCGCGGCGGCCTTGTCGATGATCCCAACCACCACCGGCGCAGCCAAGGCGCTGAAGCTCGTGATTCCGGATATGGCAGGGAAGCTCGATGGCTTCGCTATTCGCGTTCCTACGCCGAACGTGTCCGTGGTCGATCTCGTCGCCGAAGTGGAAAAGAAAGCCACCAAGGATGAGGTCAACGCCGCCATGAAGAAGGCGTCCGAGGGCGGACCGCTGAAGGGCTATCTCGGATACGAGGACAACGAGCTGGTCTCCACAGACTTCCGCGGCGACGAACGCTCCTCCATCCTGGACGCGCCCTCGACGCTCGCAATCGGCAACCTGGTGAAGGTCGTCTCCTGGTATGACAACGAGTGGGGCTACTCGTGCCGGGTCCGCGATCTGATCAACTTTATCGGCAGTAAGGGGCTCTAGGAATCAGCTGTGAGCGTGGAGCTGTGCGCACGGAGCAGTAACAGGATTGCTCGAAGCTCGTAGCTCACTGGCTCGCCGCTGTCCAACGCTTACCAGCCACCGAGGAAAATGCAATGTCCAAGCTCTCCATTCGCGATTTGCCGCTCAATGACCATCGCGTCTTCATGCGCGTGGATTTCAATGTTCCGCTCGACGATGGCCGCGTGATGGATGACACACGCGTCCGCGAAACTTTGCCGACCATTGAATACGCTCTTCGCCACGGCGCGCGTTTGATTCTTGCCTCGCACCTGGGTCGTCCAAAAGGCAAGCCCAATCCGAAAATGAGCCTCAAGCCCGTGGCCGAGCGCCTTCGCATGATGCTTGACCGCGAACTGGCATCCAGCGAAAACGTCGGCTTCTGCCCCGACTGCGTGGGCGTTGAAGCCGAAGAAATGGCGGGCAAGCTGGAAAAAGGCCAGACTCTGTTGTTGGAGAACCTGCGCTTTCACGCCGAAGAAGAGGCCAACGACGAAAAATTCGCCAAGCAGCTGGCTAACCTTGCCGACTACTACGTGAATGACGCGTTTGGCACCGCGCATCGCGCGCACGCTTCAACCGTGGGAATGACCAGGTTTGTGCAAAAATCAGCCGCCGGTCTGCTCATGGAGAAAGAACTCGAATACCTGGGCCGCGCCATGAGCCATCCCGAAAAACCGTTCGTGGCCATTCTCGGCGGCGCCAAGGTGAGCGACAAAATCGCCGTCATTCAAAATCTGCTGACCAAGGTTGACACGCTGATTGTTGGTGGCGCCATGGCCTACACGTTCCTGAAGGCTCAGGGACAAAAAGTGGGTAGGTCGCGCGTCGAAGAAGACAAGCTCGACCTCGCTCGTGAAATTTTGAAGGATGCCAAACAGCGTAATGTGAAAATCCTCCTGCCCGTTGACCACGTTGCCGCCGACAAAATTGACGCCAACGCCAAGCCCGTCAAAATCGGAGTCGGAGAAGCGATTCCCGACAATCTTATGGGCTTGGATATCGGTCCCGAAACCGTCGAGCAGTTTTCCGAAGAAGTTTCGCGGGCAGCAACCATCGTCTGGAATGGCCCGATGGGCGTCTTCGAGATGCCGCCATTCTCGAAGGGCACTTTCAAAATTGCGCGCGCCGTGGCCGACAACGCCGGAGCTATCTCGGTCATCGGCGGCGGTGATTCCGTCTCTGCTGTCAAAGCGGCTGGCGTTGCCGACCGGATCACGCATATTTCCACCGGCGGCGGCGCCTCGCTCGAGTTTCTCGAAGGGAAGCAGCTGCCCGGCGTAGAAGCGCTAACGGACAAGAAGTGACTTCCGCCGCACGCCCTGTCGAAAACCCATCGGCTCGCATCATCACGCCGGCGAACAAGATCATCGAATTTCGTGGCCCGGCTGATATCACCAACGAGTCGACTGACGCAATCGTAAACGCGGCTAATTCTTCTTTGATGGGTGGCGGAGGAGTGGACGGCGCTATTCATCGTCGCGGCGGGCCCGCAATCCTCGATGGATGCAAGCAGTACGTTGCCGCGCACGGCCGGCTGCCGGCCGGGCGGGCCATGATCACGAGCGGCGGCCACCTCCCGGCGAAGCACGTCATTCACACTGTCGGCCCCGTTTATTGCGACGGCCGAAGCCACGAACCGGAATTGCTTGCCGGCTGCCATCGAGAATGCATCCGTATTGCCGATGAAAACGGAATCCGGACGTTAGCTTTTCCCGCGATCTCGACCGGGGCATATGGTTATCCGCTGCACGAGGCGGCGGAGATTGCCGTCAGCTCGGTGCTCGACGCTCTGGAGGCAACAATTCACGTCGATACTGTCCGCTTCGTCTTGTTCGATGTTGCGGCCCTGAACGCGTATACCAAAGCCGCTGAGCGAATACTCAAGGTTCGACCTGGGCTTCGCTTCGATACTTACCGTCCATCAAGGTCGGGGTGAGGCCATGATCTTCTTCGACATCGACGGCACTTTGATCGATCATGCCAGCGCTTCCGCTCAGGCCAGCCTCAGCCTATTCGACCATTTCTCAGGCCAGGTTCCTTTTAACCGCGATGAATTCCCTGCGGCCTGGGAGACGATTCTCAACAAGCACTTCAACCGTTTCTGCCGCGGAGAAATCTCCTTGTGGGAACAGAGGCGCGCGCGCATCCGCGAAGCGTTCGCCGCGCCGGAGTTGACCGACGCAGAGGCGGACTCCAGGTATCGGCTCTTTATCAGCGAATATCAGCTGCTGACCCGCGCCTACGATGATGCAGCGCCTTGTCTGGAATCGCTGGCGGAAGAATCTCTCGGAATCATCTCTAACGGGGCCCGCGATCAGCAGGTTCAAAAGCTGCAACGCGCCGGCTTGTCTCAATATTTCTCTGTCCTCGTATTTTCCGAAGACGTTGGTTTCGGTAAGCCGCATCGCAGCATTTTTCTGGAAGCTTGTCGCCGGGCTGGCAAATCCGCGCCGGAATGCGTGCACATCGGCGACGACGTCTCCGCTGACGTCGTCGGCAGCCACGCGCTCGGAATGCAGCCCATCTGGCTGGACCGCCATGCGGTTTCGCAGTGCCCGGTTCCTTCGCCGCGGATCACTGCATTGAGCGAATTGCCCGGCGTTCTTAGCAGAGAGCGCAGATCCGACGAGATCATACAGTCATGAGGTTTTTGTGATCGAGGGCGAACGGTGTGCTCAAAATATGTTTCTGCAATCTCTGCGCCCTCTGCGGTCAACGTTCTTCAGAAAGGAAATTATTCATGGCTCGTAAAAAACTCATTGCCGCCAATTGGAAGATGTACAAAAATCCTGAGCAGACGAAACAATTCTTTAAGGAATTCTTACCGCTTATTGCTGGTCACGATCGCGATGAAATTGTCCTCTGCCCGCCGTACATCGATCTTCATGCTGCGACCGAATTAGTCAAGGGTTCGCAAATCGGTGTGGGCGCTCAGGATGTCTACTGGAAAGACGAGGGTGCTTTCACCGGCGAAATCTCGCCAACCATGCTGGTCGCCATCGGCTGTACTCATGTGATCATCGGCCACTCCGAGCGCCGTCAGTATTTCGGCGAGACCGACGACACGGTAAACATGAAGCTGAAAGCCGCTCTCGAGCAAGGCCTGACGCCGATCGTCTGCGTCGGCGAAGTGCTCGAAGAACGCGAGGCTGGCCTGACTGAAGACGTGCTGCGGCGGCAATGCATTCGTGCCTTCAATAAATTGTCCGCCAAGAAAGCCGCCAGGTTGGTGATCGCTTACGAACCGGTGTGGGCAATCGGCACCGGAAAAACCGCCACCCCGCAAATGGCTTCCGACGCGCACGTGCTGATTCGCGGCGAAGCTGCCAAGACTTTTGGTGAGGAGTTCGCCGTCGCGTTGCGAATCCTCTACGGCGGTTCGGTCAAGCCGGAAAACGCTACGGCTCTGATGTCGGAGGAAGAAATCGACGGCGCGCTGGTCGGCGGCGCCAGTCTTGATCCCAAGTCATTCACCGCGATCGTGAAGTATTGAAAAAGTGACAAGTGACTGCTGGCTAGTTGTCAGTGGCGGCTGAATGCCGCTGCACCAGCCGATAGCGGCTGACCACTACCCACTAAGCGCTGCCACTAACCACTAGTCACTAGCAACTAATTACCTAAGCCAATCTTCCAGCTCCACTCCCCGCGCAGTTTTCTCGTCCCGGTACTTCACAATGACCGGCGCATACAGCGAGATGCCCCATTCCGCGGCTTTCCCTTTGTTCACCGCGCGCGACCCTGGGACTACCACCGCTCCCGCGGGAACCTCAAGCACTTTGCCTTCCGACGCCCGATAAACCTCGCCTCGCGCGAGATCGTACAAAGGAGTCGAGCGAGTCAAAATTACACCCGCACCCAGCACCGCGCGCTCCCTCACCAGCGTGCCCTCAAACACTCCGCAGTTTCCGCCCACCAGCACGTCGTCTTCAATAATCACCGGCGCGGCGTTCACCGGCTCGAGCACGCCCCCGATTTGCGCTGCCGCACTCAGGTGAACGCGTTTGCCGATTTGAGCACAGGAACCAACCAGCGCGTGCGAGTCGATCATGGTTCCTTCGTCCACGTAGGCGCCCACATTGATGAACATCGGCGGCATGCAGATCACCGATGGCGCAACGAAAGCGCCCAGCCGTACTGACGACCCTCCCGGTACCACGCGCACACCGTCCTCGGTCGAAAACTTGCGGGCCGGGAAGGTGTCCTTGTCGACGAACGAGAGGCATTCCACGCTTCCCATCGAGGAAAGTTGTCCCAGTCGAAACCCAAGCAGGATGCCCTGTTTTACCCAGGTGTTGACTCTCCATGCGTCGCCGACTCTTTCTGCCGCGCGAATTTCGCCGCGAGTGAGGGCGTCGCGAAATTCGACGAAAGTACTTCGGGCGGCGGCATCGTTCTCGATGCTACCCGGTGAAGCCAATCTCTCAATTTCGGATTGCAATGAACGCATGAGTTTGGGAAACGGAAAAAACTGCAGAGCTGACTAAGGTCTGTGCAGCTCAAAGTATAGCGGACGTGCAAACCTCTGCTGCGTCCGCGAAACCTCGAGCTAAGTAATCGGCGACCGCCCGAATTGTTAAAATTAGCGAGCCGTCTCTCTCCCCGGCATCTCAACCGTGCTTTGCCATCATCATAGGTTGCGCTGGGAAGAGCTCGGGAGACCCTATGGAATCAGGTTCGTCGCAAGTTCGCAGGCTCAGTTCATCGACCGTTCTCGTTTCCTCGAAATCCGCCATCACTCAAAGAAAATTGCCGTTGCTGCCCGCCGCTTGCACTCGCGTAGACCATTTGAGCCACACGAACTATGCGGTCGCGGACCGCTTCGGACGGATGTTTTTGCGCGTCTGTTTGTGGGCGGACGTGGCCGTCACTTTTTCGCGCAGGAATCGCGCGACCCCGATTTTCCGGGCAAGAACCTGCTCCGCGACAGCGCCGCTCTCTAAGGTTGCGAATTCAACCGCTGCCATCTCGCCGCGAATCATTTCGCAAGCGTCGGTTGAGGCGCAGTCGCTTCCCAAATTCTAAATGCACTTACATTCGCTGCGGATTAACACGTTAGGCAGGTTCTGAGTGACTTGCCGCGCCTCCGCGAGGGTTGCAAAAGGTCCATGCCAGCGGGCGTGGTCGGTTGAGTGTCCGGCCGGCCGCGCCTTGCCATTTCCGCAATGGCCGCAACTGGAGCGATGCACCACCGCCTTGTGTGGCCCCGCCACCCAATTCTCGTAGACATAAAAACTGGGCCCATCTGCAGCTGCTGCCGCGGCTTTCGCAATCAGACCTGCCTCGCTCGCGATCTTCTGCAGCTTCGAACGCGTATCTCGGCGGACCTGGACCATCGGGAGCCGATATGCCTCCTCGATGCGCCCCATCATGGCCATAACCGCCTTCACTGGCATCGGACTCGACTCGATAAAGTTCGCCTGCATCAACGGCAAATATTTGCGGAAGATTTGGCGCGCCGTATTCCAGTCGTTATTCAGCGCCGCCCGCGTCATCTCCGCCATCTGGTGAGGAATTTCGTTTGACACCACCGAAATTATGCCAACGCCTCCCAGCGCGATTACGGGCAATGTCAGAGAATCGTCACCCGAGAGCACCGAAAAACCCGGCCGGGCTGCGTTGCAAATCTCCGCAATCTGGGTGAGATTGCCGCTGGCTTCCTTGAGCCCGACGATATTCGAGAACTCCGCCAATCGCCCTACCGTCCCCGGCTCGATGTTCGCCGCCGTGCGTCCCGGCACGTTATAAAGCACGATGGGTTTACTGACCGCCTCGGCGATCGCTTTGAAATGCTGGAATTGCCCTTCCTGAGTAGGCTTGTTGTAGTACGGCGAAGCTGTAAGGATCGCATCGACGCCGGGTCGACTAGCAAGCTCCTGAGCTTTCGCGACCGCACCGCGCGTGGAATTCGAACTTGCTCCCGCTACAATCGGCACGCGCCCGGCAGCCACTTCGATCGTCACATCAATGACGTGCAGCCACTCATCGTGGCTTAGGGTCGGGGTCTCGCCGGTCGTGCCGCACGGCACAAGAAAATCAACTCCCGATTCGACTTGCCAGGAAACCAGGTTCCTGAGCGCCTGTTCATCGAGCGAGCCGTCTTGATGAAACGGGGTGACCAGAGCGGTGCCGCATCCGCGAAGTTGCATGGCAATAAGATAACGCGAATCGGGGGTGCTGGGAAAACCCGAGACCTAGAAATTACATTTCGCGCCAGACGTCCTTGAACTCGAAAAACCCCTTCTTACTCGCGATCCACTCTGCCGCGCGCACCGCGCCTTCGGCAAAGCCTCGCCGCGACTTCGAGTCATGGCACAGATAAATGCTGTCGTTTGCCGAATTCATCACCAGCTCGTGCATGCCAACTACGTCTCCTTCCCGGAAAGACGTGATCTCAACCTCTGCACCCGATGCCTCCTTCAGAATCCGCTGCATGGTCGCGGCCGTGCCCGAAGGCGCATCCTTTTTCTGCGCGTGATGGCGTTCGTAAATCTGCGCCCCGTAGTGATGCTGAAGGGCGGGAGCCGCGGCGCGTGCCAGGTCAAAGAACAGGTTTACGCCTATGGAAAAATTCGAGCCGTACAAAAATCCAGTGTGCCGCCGCTCCACCTCGCCCCGCACCGCGGGAATATCCGAATACCATCCGGTCGTCCCCACCACCATGTTCTTTCCGGCGGCGACACAAGCCTTGATATTTTCAAGTACGCACTGCGGCGTCGTAAAATCCACCGCCACATCAATCGTTCCCAGCCGCGAGCTCGTTAAAGCCGACGAATTCGGATTGTCTGCCGCGCGCAAAACCTCAACCTCGTGCCCGCGCTCCCGCGCCACATCCGCTACCAGCGAACCAGTTTTGCCACAGCCCAGCAGGAGAATTCTCATCGCGTTCTAGTGTAATCTCTCCTAACTAACAGGAGGCTGTTCATGAGATTGCTTCGCCCGTCGTTCAGCTTCGTTGTTTTCGTCGTGTTGATTTCCCTAACCGCTGCCGCGGCCCCAAAGCCCGATCGCCAGGTCGCGATCACCATCGACGATCTGCCGGCAGCCTCAGCCAACACCATGTCCGCCGCCACCATGCTTGACATGACAACTCGGCTGCTGACGACGATTCGCGACCAGAAGGTCCCCTGCATCGGGTTCGTGAACGAGAAAAAGCTTTATAAACTTGGCGAAGTGGATGACCGCATCAAAGCGTTGCAAATGTGGTTGGATTACGGCTGCGAGCTCGGCAATCACACCTTCAGCCATGCCTCATTGAACAAGATCTCGCTTCAGGCGTGGGAGGAGGAAGTGATTCGCGGCGAAACTGTGACCAGCATGCTCATGGCGCAGCACAAAATGAACATTCGTTTCTTGCGCCACCCCTATCTGGATACCGGCCGCGATCTCGAAACCCGCCGCCGGGCTGAAGAGTTTCTTGCTCAGCGCGGATACCGCATCGCCCCCATCACCCTCGACGCCTGGGACTGGATGTACGCCACCGTCTACGAGGATGCCAAGAAACGCGGCGATACCGCTTTGCAAAAGAAACTGGTCGACAGCTACCTCGACTATAGCGACAAGGTCTTCGACTACGATGAGCAGTTCGCAGTCCGCATCATGGGCTACGAGCCGAAACAGATTCTGTTGATTCACGCCAACCAGCTCGAGGCCGACCACATCAACGAACTCTTCGATGTTTTCCGCAAACGTGGCTATCGCTTCATCGCCCTCGAAGACGCATTGAGCGACAGCGCCTACAGCTTGCCCGACACTTATGTGGGAGAAGAAGGCACGGGCTGGCTCGACCACTGGGCCATCACCATGGGAAAGCCTCCCCAAGGAGAACCCGTATTTCCACAATGGGTGATCGACCTGGCCAAGCCTCTGCACCAGCCGCAGCCCTGAATTACCTACGCGAACGTCTCCGGATCAGGAGCGGCAAAGAAGACTTTGTGAAGACGCTGAATGACCGCCGGCACCTGGTCTTCATCGATCACAAAGGTAAGATTGATCTCCGAAGCGCCCTGCGAAATCATGCGGATTTTCACGTCCGAAAGCTCGCCGAATACGTGCGCGGCGATTCCGGGAATCTCGCGCAAGTTTTCTCCCACCAGGCAAACGATGGCTTTCCGGCCCTCGTACTTCACATCTGCCAGGCGCGCCAGATCGGCCGCCAGCGCCGGAATGGATTCGTTCGAATCCACAGTCAGCGACACGCTGACCTCCGAGGTCGAAACCACATCCACAGGAATGCGGTGCCGATCGAAAGCTTCGAAAATTGATTTCAAAAATCCGTGCGCCAGCAGCATTCGCGGGGCGGCCACATCCACGATCGTGATCCGTTTCTTCGCCGCGATTGCCTTGAAAAAATTCTTGCAGTGCGGCGCCCGTGCGGCAATGCGCGTGCCTTCACAGGTTGCATTGCGCGAATTAAGGATATAGACGGGAATATTTTTCTGAATGGCCGGCAAAACCGTTGCGGGATGCAGCACCTTCGCCCCGAAGTAGGCCAGTTCCGCCGCTTCGTCGAAGCTGATCACCTTGATCCGCCGCGCGTCCGGGCAGATGTTCGGGTCGGTCGTCATCATGCCATCTACGTCGGTCCAGATCTCGATTCTCTCGGCCTCCAGCCCCGCGCCAACGATAGCCGCAGAAAAATCCCCGCCGCCTCGGCCGATCGTGGTTGTCACTCCGCCACGAGTTGACCCGATAAATCCCCCCATCACCGGCACCCGCCCGTGATCGAGGATCGGCTGCACCAGTCCCCGGAGTTTGCCGTTGGTCTCCTCAAACAGCGGCGCCGCGCGGGTGAACGAATCATCCGTCACGATGCAGTCACGGGAATCCACCAAAGAAGCCTGAATCCCCTGCGCCGATAGCGCCGCCGTCACCAGCTTGCTCGACAACACTTCTCCAAACGCGGCTACGTGATCGGTCGTACGCGGCGTGAGCTCACCCACGGCAGCAATGCCGCGCAGTAATTCCTCGAGCTCCTCAAACTCCGTCCCCAGGTCGCTGTGAAATTGCGTGAAGACGCCGGTCCCGAGCAGCTCGCCGGCAGTGTTGTAGTGGCGCTCGCGAAGTTCGCGCGCAAGTGTCAACGCCGTTTTTCGATCGCCGGAACCCGAAGCGCGCGCCATCTGCAGCAGTTGGTCCGTCACCCGGGCCATCGCGCTGACCACCACCACCGGCCTTTGCTGCACGCGTCCGCGCACAATGTCGGCGACGCGCCCGATCGCCTTGGCGTCGCCCACCGACGTCCCGCCGAATTTCATCACAATGCAGCTATTAGCCATTGGCTCTGTTGGGGAGTTCTCCTTCGTGTAACTTCGTGTCCTTAGTGGTCCAAAATTTCATCGCGAACGACATGAAGTCACACGAAGGAATACCAGGTCAGATCGCGCACGATCCAAGGCCATCGGCGGCGCTCTAGTCGAGATAGCCCTCGACCTTTAGTAATTCCGCATTCAGCAGCGCCGCCCCCGCCGCACCACGAATCACGTTGTGCGAGAGCACGGTGAATTTCCAGTCCAGCACGCCGCAGGGACGAAGCCGCCCCACCGTAGCGGTCATGCCATGTCCTGCGTCTACGTCATAGCGGGGCTGCGGGCGATCGTGCTGCTTCAGATATTGAACCGGCTTCTCCGGCGCACTAGGAAGCTCCGCGACTTTTTCATTTCCGCGAAATTCCTGCCAGGCTTGCACAATGTCCGCCGGAAGCTGCTTTGACTTCAACTTCATTGAAACCGATTCGGTATGGCCGTCTTCCACCGCTACCCGATTGCAGTGCGCGCTTATGTTGAAAGGCGCAAGACGGAATTCGGAGCCCTCTATGCTGCCCAGCATCTTGCGCGTCTCCTCCTCCATCTTGTGCTCTTCGTTGGCAATGTAGGGGATGACATTGCCGAGAATGTCCATCGAAGCCACTCCTGGATAGCCGGCGCCGCTCACCGCCTGCATCGTCACCACCATGACTGTTTCGATTTCGAACTGCTTGTGCAGCGGCGCGAGCGCCAGCACCAATCCCATCGCCGAGCAGTTCGAATTGGTGACAACGAATCCTCCCGATTTGCGCCGCCATTCCTGGCACTCAATCAGCTTGATGTGATCGGGATTGACCTCTGGAATTACCAGTGGAACTTTAGGCCCCATCCGCAAGGCGCTGGAGTTCGTAATCACGGCGTGACCGGCTTCGGCAAAACGAGGTTCGAGTTCAGCAGCAATGCCTGAGTCGAGAGCCGCAAAAATCACTTTGGGCGCGCCGTCCGGAGATGCAGCCGAAACTTTCATTTTCGCCACGTGCGCCGGAATCGGCGTCTTCAGCTTCCAGCGCGCTGCGTCGGCGTACTCGCGCCCTTCCGAACGGTCCGATGCCGCCAGCCACGCCACCTCAAACCACGGATGGCGCTCCAGCAATTGAATAAAACGCTGCCCCACGATGCCGGTGGCACCGAGTATTCCTACAGGAATTTTCTTGTGCATAAAAAGGGAGTAATTCAGATTCTACAACACAGGATTCGACCTTACTTGCGTGGCGTTGTTTCTGCCAGGAAGGAGTACTCATTCAGCGGCCCGAAGCGCTTTTTCTCCGCGTACATCCGCCAACGCCGCCAGACGATGCGCAGGCTGGCCATCACAGGAATAGAAAGGTACACCCCAAGGACTCCGGCAATTTCTCCGCCCGCCAGCACGCCGAAAATCGCCGCTAGCGGATGCAGTTCCATGCTCTTTCCCATGATCCGTGGTGACACCACATAATCCTGCACCAGCCGCCACGCGATCAGAAAAATGAGCACGACCAGCCAATGCGGATATCCCGCGAGCAGAGCGACTCCGACGATCAGGACCGTTGCCACCAACGGTCCCACCACCGGAATGAATTCAAAAATACCGCCTGCCGTCCCCAGCATGAGCGCGTAGGGGACCTTCATCAAACCCAGAAAAGACGAGTACGCCATCCACGACAGCGCTGCCAGCGTGAGTTGAGCACGGATGAAGTGCGCCAGCATCTCATTCATGTCCGCAATTACGCCTTGCAGAAATTCGCGCTGTGGCTTGCTGTGAACAAACGAAAGCGCCACGCTGCTGAACATGCTCCCATCTTTAAGAAAAAAGGCGGCAAGAATAGGAATCAGCAGCAGCAGCCACGATTCCTGCGCCACTTCAGCGATGCGTAATCCAGCTTTCTGTGCGACCTTGAGCAGATCCCCGCTGTGTCCCCGCAGAAACGCACTCAATTCATCGCGAGTGGTCGGGGTTAACCCGTGCTCGATGCCGATCTGCTGCACGATTTCCCCGCTATTCACCCGTTCGATCAGCGATGGCAGCGATTCGGTGAGCTTTTGCGCTTCATGCCCGATGCGTGGTCCAACAAAGAAGAAGAAGGTGAACAGGCAACCCACGATCAGCACATAGATGACGGCGATCGCGCCGCCACGGCTGCGCGTCCACCGCTGAAGCCAGGCAACTGCCGGATGCACCAGGTATGCGAAGAAAACCGCGAATAGAAAAGCAATCAGAGTGCGGCGCGCGACGTAGAGAAATCCGAAGCAGACGAAAAACAGCAGCACCGTGAACAGAATTCGAGTTGTGCGCGAGTCGATCAGCGACATGATTTATTTCCTCGCATCATCGCGATCATCCCAGGTCCGACCGTGCCGCGCCCTCCCGAACTAGTCGCGTACGACTTCCATGCCGCCATCGGTGAGTAGTCGCACGAGCTTGAACTGATCGTCTAGCCAGAACGTCCAGTCGCCAATTTCCGATTTCAAAATGAACTTGCTGAACTCCTGATCGGTTCCCCGAAAATTTAACTTCTCTCTTCCGCCGAATTCGATCGTCACCGACATCGAGCTGCGCTCATGCGGATTTAACGTGCCGAAATGCACCGCCTCTTTCAACGGGCATTGCACCGCCCCTTTATCGCCCTTTTTGCAGGAGGTCGCAAGGTACTTCCAGGCAAGAACTTCGCGATGCACAAAAAAATAATCATCAAGAATGGACGTCGATGCCGGAAGCAGGAAGTTTTGCGCGTGTTCCTTGTTGTCTGGGCCAACGGTGAACCGCTCAATCAGGAAATTGTCGTTCGGCGTCACCGTGGCCATCAATTTTTCAGGGCTGACTTCTTTCCATTCGTAGCGCCGCAGATCCACAGAAGGTGTCAGTTGGAGCTCGGATGACTGCTCCGCTTGCTGCTCTCCCTTTGACGACTTAAACACAGAGGACACCGTGCTTCCGTCTGCACCCTGTTTGATGGCGAACGTCTCGGTGGCGACTCGGCGGCCGGTCTCGAAAACTCCGAACGAGCCGGAGTCCACCGTGTCCACACTTATCTTTTCCTTGTCCTTGGCTAAGGCCGGAATCGCAATCGATATGCTCAAGCCCGCTACCAGAGCTGCCTTGAACAGATTCACTTCCAAATTCTTCAATCCCATGCTCCTGAAATTGGAACCAGATTCAGTTCTGAGATGATTTCCTGCGCCACCGATCCAATCACCTTGTCGACCGTCTCGATCCGGATTGCCGCCTTGAGATACTCCACCCGACGCCGCTCATAAAGTCGCCCGAACTGCTGCGCATCGCGGCGTAAGGGCCGATTCACGCCCGGTTGCTCGCTGCGACGGAACAGCTCTGCTGCCGGAGCATCCAGGAACACCGCGGGAATCCGGGCCACTTCAAGGCAATTCCGAATGCTGGCATCCATGAAGGCGCCGCCACCGAGGGCGAGCACAACCGGCTCGCGTTTTGCGGATTGCGTCACCTCTCGCGCAGCTTCGCACTCCATGCGACGGAAAGCAGCCTCGCCGTCTTCCCGGAAAATTTGTTCGATGGTCCGCCCCGCGCGCTTCTCGATCAGTTCGTCGAGATCAACAAACCGCCAGCCGAGCCGTTGCGCTAACTCGCGCCCTACCGACGTCTTTCCGGCGCCCATAAATCCCACCAGGGCCACGGCCATGCAGGGACCCTGCCGGTCGGACGGACGTGCCGTAGCGGCTTCATCTACCATGTATGGCAATTCAGGCCTGCGCGAAAGCCCAGTCAGTTCTGGCGTTTCTTGAGGTGGATTTTACCACTGAAGGAGAACAGCTTAACCGAGGACGCGGCCTTTCCCAGGGTGCCTGCGAAGGCACTCCCACCCTTGACGTAGAAAGGGCTGTGTTTCGGTTCGAGCGAAAAGTCGCTATCCACGTGGCCCCGGTCAGACCGGGCCAGCACATCGATGGAAGCAAGCGCCGGCGCTATGGCCTCGATATCCCCGGTGTGGCTGGTGAAGTCATATTCGCCTTCATCGCCAAAGTCGCCGGCATATTTTATCTTGCCGCTATTCGAATTCACGGCAACTAAAGCGCCGGTCACCTGGTTCATGACCACATCGCCGCCCATCGACATGATCTCAATATGCCCGTGTACGTTGTTCAGGCTCACGCTTCCATTGAGCGTGCGCACATGCACGTGTCCGCCCGCGCAATCGACGACATCGATCGGTCCCTCGTTGCCGGCTACCGTGACATCTCCTTGAATTTTCTCTGCGTGGACCCGTCCCGTTTCCGATTGCAAGGTCAGGTTGGCCTCGGGTGGGACAGTGATCTCGTATTCCACCATTCCCGTGTTCTGATCGGCTCCCGGCAATAGATGCGAAACGATGTCGATGCGGTTACGGCTCTTACTCTGGTCGAGCTCAACCTTGTCCGAATGCAAAACCGCAATCACTACAACCTCGTGCAGAGTGCCGGCCTTTACGATTACCGGCCCGTATGGATTATTGATCGAGATCACCGGCCGCTTGCCGACTTTGAAGTGCAGGTCCTTGCGGCTCTCGCCCGCGCCAAAAGCCACTCCAGCCAGGGCCAGAACGGTTACGAATTTTGCGGCATGGCTGAGTGTCGGCATGGTTCCTCTCCTGATCACTGTTCGCTGACCTGCTCCACGGCAAGATCGTAGAGCATCTGTTTCTGCTCGTAGGCATTGATCAACATCTGTTGCCGGTAAGCATCGTTAGGATCGCTCTGCGCGGCCTTCTCCGCATCGCGGATAAACGCGTTGGCATCGTCGAGATCGGCCCTGTATTTTGCCAGCTGCGCCGGCGGGCGGGAAGCCACCCGGTCGAGGATTTGCTGGTCGTCGCGCGAAACGCTTGCCGTTGCCGGCGCTTTCAACACAACTTGTTTAGCCACGGCGCCGTTGTCTCCGGCTCCCGCCGGATGATGGAGCCTGATCACCGCAACCACGACTAATGCCGCCGCGGCTGGGACCAGCCACGCAGTGCGCCATCGCCGGAAAAGATCGATATGGACCTGCCGAGGTGATGCCGCTGTCCGAACCAGGCCTTCGCTGCGAAGCCGCGCTTCCAGCGCATTCCACACCGCCGGGCTCGGCTCGTCAGAAGCCAGCAGCAGCTTCGCTTTTGAAGAAATCAGGCTGAAGTCCGCGAGCAGATTTGAGCAGGCAGAACATGAGTCCAAATGCGCCTGCTGCTCAGGGGTACGTTCGCCCTCCAGCAAAACGCGCTCAAACTCAACGCAGTTCATACGACCTCTCTCCCCGATGCTCCAAACGCGCCCCGCTGCGGCGCTTTGGCCTGGCAGATACCGCTCTGGCTCCTCATCTTTTCCCGGCCTTTTCGGCTCTGTTTGCCCGGAGGAGCTCACGCAATTTCAAACGAGCTTTGTGCAATTGCGATTTGCTGTTCCCGATCGAACAGCCGACCATCTCCGCAATCTCGTTGTGCTCGTATCCCTCAACGTCGTGCAGTACAAAGATCGTACGATAACCAGGAGGTAGCTCGTCAACCGCTCTTTGCAGTTGCAGCCGGTCAATCGATCCGGTTAGCCGCTCATCCGGAGCGCCGGGTTCCTTCTTGACCGTGCCCTCTTCCTCCCCTTCCATCGTGTCCTCAAGCGGGACCATTGGAAGGTTCTTTCTTCGCAGCTGCATCAGCACAACATTGACCGACATCCGGTGCAGCCAGGTCGAAAATGCCGATTCGCCGCGAAACGTCCCAATCTTGCGATACAACTGCAGGAAAGCTTCCTGGGTCAGGTCTTCCGCCGAGGCCGTATTCCCGGTCATTCGCAGGCAAAGCGAATATACACGGCGCTTATGCAGGTCGTAGAGCGCTTTAAAAGCCTCTGCGTCGCCCTGCTTCGCCCGCTCAATTGCCTCCGCCTCAGTGAGCTTGTTGCCCTGTAGTCGTTTTGCGTCCGTCAAGTTGCCTGTTCCGGCCGCACTCAGTCAGATGCGGCGTAAACCTCTTTTCGTTGTACTGCTTGCGGCTGTTCAGGAGGTCCGAAAGTTACCCAGGTTGGCAGCCTAAAGGGTAGAAACGCCTGCGTCAACCCGAGCAATAGTATCAACCCTGAATTGTGGATTTTTATTCGGAGATCAGGCTTCACCCATCAGGATCGAAGCAAAGCAGGTCGCATTTCAGCTAATCCGGCGGGGAAGAGCCGAAAGCCAAGAGCCCAGGAACACCCACCAAGAAACAAGAACCAGGAGCCAAGAGCCAAGAGCCTAAAACCCAAACTGCCGCAAATGATGATTCGCGTGCAAGTATCCCAGCCGCATCCATTCGCGGTCGGAAAGGTTCCCAAAATGGGGATGTGTCTGCCATTTGAAATCCTTCGGCCGAGCGGTCATCCGGTCCATTAACCGAAGCAACTCATCGATATCGCGGGCAAAATCTACCGGCGCTGTGCCGGCGAGAGCTTGATCCAACTCGGGGACGGTCTTGAACCCATGCGGCCACGGTATCGGCGTCCACAGCGCCACCCACTTCACAGTCGTTCGCATGAATGGGTTCGACTCGTCGGATACTTGCCGCAAACCCATGTACATGCGAAACCCATCGGCCAGATGGCAGACCATCTGGGAAGCCGACATCTTTCCCCACCTGCGCGGCGTCTCGGGACGCAGCTTCTGCAGGCGCTCCTTGATCTCGTGCTCACATCTCGGGTTAGCGAGTGTCTTCATAGCCGTAAAAATCGTGAGTAGTGACTATTGACTGAAAATTGTAGATGTTTCGCAGACAAAAAAACTTCACCAGGGAAAACTCGGCAAGAGGAGTCCCCGCTCGCGCGGGTGGCGCACAGCTTCAGCCCTGCAGAAAACTCTAACCACGATGTCTTCCCGAATCTGACCGCAGGTCAGGAGAGAACAATCTGGCTCAATCTTTATACGCCGACTAAATCCTGCGCGTGGACCGGAACCTTGGTCAGAGTCTCCACTCTAGCACCGTATTTGCCCAGCGTGTTTTCGACCACGCAATAATCGAATCCCGGAATCACCACATCGTTCCACCGGTCCCCGATACCCCGCAGCGCCACGTCCAGCATGGTTACGATCTGCTTGCCCAAGGGCTCGTGGCTGTCCAGAGTGATCGCGCCGAAAAACTCCTGGCATTCGGTGTACCCGGAATTGTGTGTGCCGGTGTATGGTTTCTGCCGGGCAAGGTCGATTTTCTTGCCAACTCGCCGTGAGATTTCCTCGGACCGGTTCGCGAAGAAATCCACCAGCGACTGCTCCTGCAATTTGGCGGGCAGCGGCTGGGCCGCAACTTCGCGATAAGACTTCTCGCCCACGCCATAGGCTTCTTCAACCAGCTCAAACCAATACTTCTGCTCGGCGGTGACTTTCTTCGGCGAATCGACCGCAATCACGGATCGCCGTATGCAGGAGGTAAGCCCGTCACGCTTTGGCGCAACCCCCACGTGCACCCAATCGCCCTCGCCGATCACGCGATTCAGCGCGGGACCAATCAGCGTCCGGTTCGCGCTATTGGCGCCCACCATGATCTGAAATCCATCCCGCTCCGATCCCAGCATGCGCCCTACCCACGCGCCCCACGCCGCGACTTCAGTCTCCAACCGCCCGGGCCGCAGCACCGCCAGCATGCTGCGCAGCATCGCATCGGCAATGACGCAGGCATCGCCGATCAGACGCATTTCGATGTCGCTCTTCTCATACTTCACGCGGTAGTAGAGCTCTTGCGCATCGACCACGCCATCGTGTCCGTAGAGGTTTTGCAGATATTCGATCAGTCCCGCCGGAATCACCTGGCGCGGAGTCAGCAACGCGATATGCTCCACTTTTTTGCCCGCAGCTGCCGCGATTACGTCCTCCAATCGCTCCGCGCGAATCGGATATTTTTCATCGGCCAACTGCAGCAGTTCGACTTTGTGCACAATCGCACCGGCCCGGTCCGCAAGCTGTTCCGCGACGTATCCACCCTCAAGCCCGGCAGCGATATGAAACCCACTCGGCCCCATTACTCCTGCCACCTGCTCGATGGAAATATTGGTGTTGCCGCCAAGGTAGGGAACATCCCCGCAATAATGTTCGTCGGAAAAAACCAGGCCAACCGTGTGCCCATGTTTTTGCAAAGCTTCATTCGTTCTGCGAACCCGTGCCTGGAACTCCTCCCTCGGCGCCATGTATTCGCGATCGATTGTTGGGGTCTCGTTTAGAACGCGCAGCACCTTTTCAAGATCCTGCCGGTGCGTGTCGAAATCAGGTGAGGAGATCATAGAAATGGATGATTCCACTGGTCCATCAAGACTGGATTTTACGCGGTACTATGCATGCAATTCTGCAATTACTTTGACGTGGAATGACGGGCGTCTCGCCCGTCGGTCGCCGGAGAATGCCCTGCGATCTAAAATCTAAAATCTAGTTCACTCCCGACATCAGCCGCTTGGTAGGCTTCACCAGCAACGCCAAAATTACCGCCGCGCCAATCGGCACTATAGCGCTAATGCCAAATAGCTTGGGCAGCGGCATGGATTCAAACAACGATCCTGCTTTGCCCGCAAGCCACTCTCCAAGGCTCGTAGCAAGAAACCAGATGCCCATGGCGAATCCTGCCGCGCGCGCCGGCGCCAGCTTGGTCATGGCGCTCAGCCCCACCGGACTGAGGCACATCTCTCCAATCACGCTCAGGAAATAACAGGTATTCAGCCAGTTCGGCGACACCCCGGTGCGGTGCGACGGTGGAACAAGAATCAGAAAACTCAGCCCCACAAACAAAAGCCCCACAGAAAACTTCGCCGGACTCGAGGGTTCGCGATCTCCGAGCTTGATCCATAACCACGCAAAAAACGGCGCCAGGATCAGTACGAACAGCGGCTGTATCCATTGAAACCAGCCTGCAGGGAACTGGTAGCTCAAAACCACTCGATTCGTGTTCACATCGGCAAAGAGGTTGAGCGACGAACCGGCCTGCTCATAGGCGCCCCAAAAAATGGCCGAGCCAATGAACAGCACAAGAATGGCCCCGGCGCGCTTTCGCTCTACCGGCGACCAGCCTTTGCCGAAGATCATCCACGCGAACACCGCGATCGAGATCACCGCCAGCACATAGCCCAGAGCATCGGAGATGGATACTGCCGTTAGCTGGATTTTTCCCAGCGAACTCAAGACAACCACCGCCGCCAGCGCCACGACGGTGCAGACCCCGATCAGCCCGGCAATTCGCTTCTGGCGCCGGTCCTTTGCTGGATCGTCGGAATGCGCCGGATGCAGGCCGGCTTGGCCCAGGTACTTTCCAGTCCACAGGTACTGAATCAACCCGGCCACCATTCCGATCCCAGATGTGGCAAAGGCCAGCCGCCAGTTGATTTTTTCCCCAACCCAACTCACCAAAAGCGGCGAAAATGCGCCAATGTTGATGCCCATATAAAAGATCGAAAACCCTGAGTCGCGGCGGCGATCGCCCGGTGCATAGAGCTGCCCGACCATGGTGCTCACATTGGGTTTAAGCAGGCCGGTACCGAGCATCAGCAGTCCGAGGCCGGCATAATACATCGCGATGCCGGGCGCAGCTAGGCAGAAGTCTCCGAGGGCGATCAGAATGCCGCCAAGCAGCACCGCTTTTCGCTGGCCTACGATGCGGTCAGCGAACCAGCCGCCGGGCAGGCTGAGCAGGTAAACCGTCGCAGTGTAGAAGCCATAAATCGCTCCGGCTTTCATGTCCGACATCCCCAATGCTCCCTCGCGGATCGGGTGCGTCATGTAAAGAATGAGCAGGGCGCGGGTGCCGTAGAAGCTGTAACGTTCCCACATCTCGGTAAAAAACAGCGTTGCCAGCCCGCGGGGATGGCCGAAAAACCTGGTGTCGTGCTCAGTTGGTGCAACAGGAGCTAACGCCGGTCCTACAGGTTGCATAAGGTCATTTTCCGTCTCGTGGAAGATAGCAGAGATGACGCGGCTTTGGCGAATTCCTGTGTAGCCTCTGTGCTCTCTGCGATCTCTGCGGTTATAAGCTTTTTAGAAAAATATACCGCCCCCCATTACGCGAGTGAGAGTACCAAGGGAATCTTCATCCGCCATCCTGTCCGTCCGAAAATAACTACCAGAGAACCCATGTGTCTCGAAGAAGGAGATTCACGCACATGCGACTGCACTTTGTTTTAGCGATTTTACTGATCGCGGCCGCGGCCCAGGCCAAGGAGCCTCGGCATTATCACAGCGGCAGGCTTCTGAGGATGGACTCGGTCAAATGCGGTACCGACCAAAAAGACGCCAAGAGCCTTGCCGGTGAAATGATCGGCACCGATTCCGCCCATATGAAAACTCGCGAGCTGCTCTGCCAGCAGTACGTGCTAGAGACCGATACCGTCCTGTACACGATCCAGCCCAAAGACGACAAGCATCCCGAGCTGCTGCCCATTGGCGAAAAAGCTCAGTTCCGCCTGGACAAGGACAAAATCCTGCTCCGTGTCGAAGACCTCGACGACAAAGAACGGGAGTATTTGGTCATTTCAATGACACCCAACAACTCCGCAACTCCCGCCTTGAGCGAAGGTTCGCATATGTCAAAAACCAACACTTGGTGAGTTTCCCCTCAGTTTGTGGCGCAGAGTGGCATCCAGCTGCTCTGCGTTTTTCTTTGTTCTCTCCTTGACTCCTATCCAGCAAATACATTGAAAAACCTAAGGTTTCGTGGCCGTCCCGGAAACCCAACCACGCCCTGAGGCGTGGCATCCAATTCGACGCTGCTGACCTGAACGAGAGTGCGGCAACAACTAGGGAGCAGGCAGGATAAAGATCCTGAAGACAGGGAGGAGACTATGAAACGCATTTTAGGATTTGCCATTTTGAGCCTCTTGATGGCGGCGCCATCGTGGCTCATGGCACAAGAGAATGAAAATTACGATCACGGCGAGATTGGTATTTTCGCGGATTATTTCCGCTTTTCTCCGTTTTCCGGAGCCCACACCACCAACTTCGTCGGCTTTGGCGCTCGCGCCGGCTTTAATATGAGCCATAACGTGGGACTTGAAGCCGAAATGAACTACGACTTCGAGCGCAACTTTACAACCGTTTGCAACAGCTGCGTGAGCTCGAGCTTCACCACCACCAGGTTCCGTCCGCTCACCGGTTTGTTCGGACCAAAATTTGAAACGCCTGGCCCGTTCAAATTCTTCGTAACCGGAAAAGTCGGATTCGTGAACTTTACCCAGACTGGCGCAGCAGTAACCCCAGGGACGGTTGGTAATGCAGTGTCTGGTATCGGCGGACCGGGAACCCACTTCGCCGTGTATCCCGGCGCTGGTATCGAAGGCTTCTGGCACTGGTTCGGGTTGAGGCTCGATGCGGGCGATGAGGTCTATCTGAGCAACGGCGCACATAACAATCTGCGCGTGACCTTCGGCCCGCAGGTGCGCTTCTAGTTCCCCGAGGACAACACTCTGCCGAAGCAGCCCGAGAGGGCTGCTTCTTTTATTTTGACGTAACCGGACTTGATGTTGTCGCCGCCGACTTTGTGCCGAGACCCGGGGCTGCCAACGGTGATGCGCCGTGCAGCGTAACCAGCATCTTCTTCTTGTCGCAGTTCACCAGCAGGACATGTCGCGAACCCGGCGACAATTCCGCATCCACGGTCTCACTCTGGTCATAGGAATTGTCTGGCGCAACCACATGGACTTGCAGTTGGTGTTTGCCGGCAGCCACGTCAAGGTTCATAACCTGATTCATCTCTAGTGAGCGCAGGATCGGATGGCGTTGTTCGTCTCCGTGCAGGTTTTCGTCCAGAACAGTCTGGTTGTCCAGCAACACCGAGGCTTTGCCGGCCTCAAAGTGGTGAAGAATCTCGATGTGCAGGCGGGCCATTTGTGCCGCCGGCTGTGGTTCTGGCTTTACCGGCTGCGAGTGCCGCCGGACTCGATGCAAACGCAGTTGGGTGACTGGCGTCTTTTGAATCGGCGGTGCAGCTTGTACACGCGCTGCTGGAGGCTGAATCTCCGCGCCCTCGCGCAACTCCCGCCGCAATTGCGACGCCGTGAATGCCACCGCGATCGAGACTGCTGCCAACGCCGCCCGTCCGGCAAATCGTCTTAAGTCTTTCGCAGTTGCCGGGAACCGGTATTCTCTCTGCAACGCCGATTGCGGGATCCACGGTCCCACAATATCGTCCGCCTCACCTTCGCCTTTGTTGCTCGCCAGGAACTTCCGCAGGTCTTTGGCCAGCTCTGCGCCGCTTTGGTAACGCTCATCAGGATTCTTCGCAATTGCCCGCGACACAATTCGGTCCAGCTCCGGATGCAAGTCCGTTTGGAAGCTGGTCACCGGTACCGGCTCCACGTTCATGACCTTGAAGCACACGGTCTCAGCGCTATTGCCCTGGAAGGGACGGAACCCGGTAAGCATGCTGTAAAGCATCACTCCTACAGAAAACAGATCGGACCGCGCGTCAGCATGTCCCTGCGTCAGCTGTTCCGGCGCCATATACGCCGGGCTGCCAAAAATTTGTCCAGTGTGAGTCGCGAGCGTGTGATTGAGCCGCGCTACGCCAAAGTCAGCGATCTTGGCATGGCCGTCATCCGTAACCAGGATGTTCGCCGGCTTGATGTCCCGATGAATCACGCCTTGCGAATGCGCGTAATGCAGCGCCTCCGCAATTTCCAGTGTGAAGTGCAGTGCGGTTTCAACCGGTAGCTTCCGGTCCGAAGCCGGCAAAATTTTATTCAACGGACGCCCGGAAACGAACTCCATCACCAGATATGGCTCGTGAGTTTCAGCGTCCTCGCCGGCGTCAAAGATGGTCACGATGCCGGGATGTGAAAGCCGCCCCGCCGCCCGCGCCTCTTCGCCAAACCGTTCACGATACTCTTTTTCGTCCTGCGGTTCCTGGCCTGCCAGCGAAATCGTTTTAATAGCGACCAGACGGTCGATTTTCGGGTCGCGCGCTCGGTACACAACCCCCATCGCGCCGCGGCCGATTTCCGCTTCGATCTGATAACGCCCGAGAGTTTCCTGGAGGCGAGCCTTCACGGATTACAAAATGGTAAGTTCTCCGCAACTGGGAGTCAGTAGAAAATAGACAGTACGCTGGTTACGGCCGTAATCAGGGGAACCTGAGCAAGTCATTGCCGGACCGGTCTGCCCGGCCTGCGCCGCAGTTCCATCGCTCCGGCCTTGGGCGGCAGTTGAAACGGGAACTCCACCGTCCGGTCGCTGGCCGGCAGCCTCAGGATGAATTCCTCCGAGCGGTGCAGGGTTCCTATCCATTCGTTCTGGGTACTGAAAAACACCCATCCGTCGGCGGACGATTTTTTCGGGTCGAGGGTGGTCTCCCGCAGCGAGCGCTTGTTGATGAAGTCTTTCAACTCGGAATAATCATGCAGGTGGGCATTAAGTTCCGCTTCTTTCTTTTCCTTGTCCTCGGGATGTTTTCGGATGTCGTGGCGCTCTACTTGGTCGGTGAGATCCTGCGCTTTTGTGTCTAACTCACTCAGCATTGAACCCGGAGTCAGGGAATTCTGCACGGTATGGCGGTGCTTAACAAATTCCAGCGTGATCTTGTCCCGCGAAACCGGGAACGTCCCGCCACCTTTGTAGTGAAATGACAGAAAAAATCCCAGCATGGGAATCGCGCGATGCTGGACTTTCTCCAACTCCTGGCGATCGACCCCAAGAGTTATCTCAAAGTCTGCAGATGAAACTTCGTAGTAGATGTGCCCATCGTCGGCAACGCGCAGTGCGCAGTTCGGCCCGCCTTCCACCCAGCGTAAAGCAGGTCTGCTATCGCCAAACGCTGCCGCCGTTAACAGCAAAATACACGCAACAATTCCTGAGTTCCTCACCCTAGCAGTATAGGTGTAATTTTCGAGATGGAGAAGGCGGTTCCCCGGAACCCGCTCTGGTCAAGGCGTTTGGCGGTTAACCGCAATCGCGCCTCGTATCTGATTTCAGTAACGGAGTAAGAAATTCAACCCTGAGTCCCGATTTGTCCCTATATCCTTCGGCCTGCGCGGGTAGGCACTGTAGACGACCTTAAGCGCGAGCAACCTACTCTCTCAGTTTCCACTCTGTATAGGTTCAGCAGTTCCCATTTCTTCCCGGAGTGCTCATGAGTCCACGTTTTCGCACTGCTCGTCTTCGTTTATCGATACTGCTTCTTTCCGCGTTGTCCCTGGTTTCCAGCAAAGCACTGGCGGCCGCCCCTTGCACTTTAAGCACGACCAATCCCTCGGTAACCGTATGCACACCGTCGCCAAATGCTCTGGTGCAGAGCCCGGTTCACGTTACGGCAGGAACGACTGATTCTCACACCGTCACCGCAGTCCAGATCTACGTCGATAACAAGCTCGTGAAGCAGGTGAATGCCTCCACCATCGACGCATTCATCAACCTTTCCGTCGGGAACCACCTGGTTACCGTTCAAGGTTGGGACAACACCGGATCGACATTCAAAACCAACGTTCCCGTCGCCATGCAGCCGCCTTGTGCCTTGAATGGAACAAATCAGACAGTGACGATTTGTTCTCTTGCCAGCGGATCGGTGGTGAGCCAGCCTTTTCATGTCGTGGCCGCGGCGACCGACTCAAATCCGGTTACCAGCATGACGTTGCTGATCGATGGGGCCCCCAAAGGCACCGTCTCCAATTCCGCGCTTCTGGATTTCTACGTTAGCTCTCTCGGCGTGGGATCGCACTCCATTTCCGTGCAGGCAATAGACAGCACCGGAAAGACCTTTACGCAGGCTTTCAAAATCAGCGTTACATCCGCTTCCAGCGGTCTCTCGCATATCAAACACATTATCTTTATCGCGCAGGAAAACCGTTCCTTTGATGACTACTTCGGCATGCTGGGCGCCTACCGGGCATCCCTCGGTTTGTCCAACAATATCGACGGGCTGAATTTGAACGCGGCCTTGCCAAATACCAAAGGTCAGCTTGTGCATCCCTTCCACTACCAGACCGTGTGCACCGAAAATCTTAGCCCCGCATGGGACGAGAGTCACCGCGATGTCGACGGCGGAAAAATGGACGGCTTCATGGTTACCAGCACCTCCGTGCCCTCATCCATCGATCCCACCGGCACGCGCGCCATGGGCTATTACGATCAGGCCGACCTTCCTTATTACTACGGCGCAGCCGCGCGATTCGCCACCAGCGACCGTTTTTTTTCCCCCGTGCTTGCCAACACCATTCCGAATCGGTTTTACTTGTTCACCGCGACTTCGTTCGGTAACGCTTTCCCCGTGAATCCTCCCTCGGGAGGCTTCACTCAGCCCACCATCTTTGCTCACCTCGATCAGGCAGGCGTGAGCTGGCGCTACTACTACCAGGGCAGCGTATCGTCCGCCTTCATCCAGCAGTTCTCGATTTACAAAACTGATTCGTCGAAAGTCGTGCCCATCACGAACTGGTTCAACGACGTCAAAAATAATTCCACGCTGCCTTCCGTCATTTTCATTGAGCGCGGCAGCAGCATCGGATTAGACGAGCACCCCGACAACAATGTCCAGAAAGGCGCCGCCGACGTGGCCAATATGATCAACGCCTTGATGTGTCCCACAGTTTCAAGCGCCGGGGCCTGCGTTCCCAGCCCATCCTGGTCTGATTCCGTCTTTATCCTCACCTACGACGAAGGAGGCGGCTTATACGATCACGTGCTGCCGGCGCGCGAAGTGCCGCCTGACAACATTGCCCCGAAGCTGAGCTCGACCGATCAGCCCGGAGCTTTCAACCAGAGCGGCTTCCGCGTCCCCATCATCGTCATCTCGCCATGGGTGCGGCCAAGCTTCGTTTCGCACACTGCTCGCGATTACACTTCGATCCTCCGGCTGATCGAAGACACCTTCAACGCAAAACCGCTGACGCTTCGCGACGCCAACGCCGACGACATGATGGAATTTTTCGATTTCTCCGCCGGCCCGCAGTTGCTCAGTCCGCCGCGCCTGCCTGCACAACCCACGAACGGGACCTGTAATACCAACTTGGAGAAAGCACCCGGGTTCTAGCGACCCAGGCTCTGAACAATACCCTTGTCATCCTGAACGCAGCCGGATCATTCGCTCGCGAATGATCCGGCGTGTTCGCGTCCTGTCAATCAACGGTTTCGACATACGCCGGTTATTCCGTGAACCTTCTTCGCTAACACTCCGCCTTTACCCCTCTGCTAAGGTGAAACTGGTTGTCTCAAAATCAGATTGAGACACCGCATTTGCGCGAGGGGGCATGCACATGCAGCTTTACGTTCGCTCCGACTCGGTTGTCTCCCGAGTCATTGCCGGCGAAACCCTGATTGTGCCCGTGCGCAAGGGCGTTGGCGATCTGGCCTCGATTTATAGCCTCAACGAAGTGGGCAGTTCCGTATGGCAGGCTCTCGCGTCGCGCTGTACGAAACACGAAATCGTAGACGCCCTGGCACGCGAGTTCGACGCCGAATGCTCGCACATCGAGCATGACGTGGATTCGTTTCTCGCCGAAATGTGCGCCGCTGGTTTGGTTCTGGTTTCGGAGGCGGCAGCTTGACCATGAAATCGGTCACGTACTCCGAATTCAGCCTCGGCGTGCATAAACATTTTCTGAATACTCGGCTTCCCATCGAAGTCTCCATCGAACTGACCCGCCGCTGCCCGCTCGAATGCCAGCACTGCTACAACAATCTGCCGATGGCCGATCTCGCAGCCCGTAATCGCGAGCTCACCAGAGAGGAATATGCCGCTATCTTTCGTGAACTGGCCGATCTCGGCACCATGTGGATCCTGTTCACTGGCGGCGAAATTTTCGCCCGCAAGGACTTCCTTGACATCTACAACTGCGCGAAGCAGCACGGCTTCCTGATTACCCTCTTCACCAATGGCACCGTCATCAACGAGAGAATCGCCGATTATCTTCGCGAGTTCCCGCCCTTCGCCATCGAGATCACGCTCTACGGCCGCACTCGCGAAACTTACGAGCAGCTGACCCAGGTTCCCGGCAGCTACGACCGCTGCATGCGAGGCATTCGCCTGCTGCTCGATCGCGGCTTGCCGCTCAAGCTCAAGACCGTAGGCACCAAGGTGAACTGCCACGAAGTGGTCGCCATGAAGGAATTTGCCGAGCAGGAACTCGGAACTGAGTTTAAGTTCGATTCGCTCATCAACCCGCGTATCGATTGTTCACACGCGCCGCTTGGTGTCCGGCTCTCCCCCGAAGAAGTTGTAGCGCTCGACCTGCACTGGCCTAAAGTCGCCGCTGAATATCGTGCCAATCTGGAAAGGGAAGCGCAAGCTCCTCCTCCCTCCCGCAACAAGGTCTACACCTGCGGGGGCGGAATGAAGTCCTTCGCCATCGATCCTTACGGTCTGATGACCATCTGCGTTCTTTCCCATCAGGAGGGTTACGACATTCGCAAGGGCAGCGTGCGCGATGGCTGGGAGCATTTCCTGATGGGCCTTCGCCGCCGCGAACGCCGCATTCCCGGCAAATGCAGCGCCTGCCGCATTCACTCCGCCTGCAGTATGTGTCCAGCCAATGGTGAACTTGAAAACGGCGATCCGGAAAAACCCGTGGAATTTCTCTGCGAGGTAGCCCATCTCCGCGCGATGGCGCTTGGGGTTCCCATTCCTGAGCACGGAGACTGTGAATTCTGCTCCGACGACGAGCGCCGGCGCGCGCTATCAGATTCAGCCGAGCGGATTCGGTCAAAGCAAATCGATCCCGAGGCCTGGTCCGCACAGATTCCTCTGCTGAGGGTTTTGAACGCTGAACCTGCCGCTTCCGCCTGCGGAGGTTGCGGTGGTAACTCATTCCACTGAGTTGTGGGCGATTCTGTCCGCTGATGGAGGCAGCACAACACCATGGACGAAGAAAAGCTTAAGCAAAAAAAGAAATACGAGCCACCGCAGATTACCGTGATCAGCCTGCGTCCTGAGGAGGCAGTTCTGGGACACTGCAAGAACACGACCTCCGCTGGCCCCGTCAGCTTTTCATGCCAGCAAGCCGGTGGGGGCGCCTGTAGCGGACATGGCTCATAGCATCAAGCTCATCACTTCCGCGGTATGAACCATGCTCAAGTGGAACTCGCGCCGATCCCGATCCCAGCGCCGTCCTCCGCGCCAGGCCAGTTTGTTGAGATTGCCCCAATCACAGCTGCCACCGTTCGCATTGGGAACATCACACTGCAGCTGAATGCGCCGAGTGACGAAAATATTTCCCTTAACCGCGCCCTTTCCGCTTTCAGCGCCAATAGCCTCTCCTCCGATATCAGCCTTGACGTGAGATGGAATCCAAATCTGCGGCGCTTGGAAAATCCTGATTTCAACTCACATGCTGTTTGGACTTTCCTCCGCAGGGAGGTGGATTTTGTTTTCGATTTCACCAGCCCGCCCCTCGGCTTGGATCCATATAAGCGCCTGCGCATCGACCAGGACTTCAGCGCCGGCGAAATCCTTCTCAACTCGCAGGCGTTGCAGCCTCACACTCCAATCTGTCCCCTCGAGTATCCTGCCGACGAACTGCTGATCACGAACTACCTGGCTCATCGCCGCCTCGGCGTGGAAGTGCATGGCTGCGGATTGATCGATGGGCAAACCGGCGGTTACTTATTTCTCGGCCACTCCGGCGCAGGCAAGAGTACCACCGCGCGCTTCTGGCAATCGTTGCGAGGCCCCGAAATTCTCAGCGACGATCGCATAATTTTGCGCCTGCACGACAACGAACTGTGGATGTATGGAACGCCCTGGCATGGCGAAGCCGCGTTCGCCTCTCCAGGAAAAGCCAGACTCAACCGCGTTTTTATCCTGCAACACGGTCCCGAAAACAAGATTGTCACTCTGCCCAAAGCGCGCGCCGTCGGAGAGCTTTTCGCGCGCTGCTTTCCTCCATTTCACAGTGCCTCGGGATTAAATCGCACGATCGAATTCCTGAATCGAGTGGTCGAAACGGTTCCCTGTTATCAATTTTGTTTTGTTCCCGAGATCAGCGCTGTCCAAGCGGCGCTCGCATTCCATGATTAACGACCGCGCCGATTCCGCCGCATTTTCTCACCTGGCTGGAAAACTGCTTTCGTCCGGGATTCGAATTCGTTTCCGGGCCAGAGGCCGAAGCATGCTGCCAACCATTCAGGACGGCGACATCCTGCACGTCGAAAGCCCCACCAGGCTAGGTGTTGGCGACATCGTGCTCTTCCAGAAGCAACAGGAGTTCAAGGCGCACAGAATCATCCGCAAACGGAGTCAGTCCCTCATCACTCGCGGAGACGCCGGCCTTGAGTCCGATGGCGAAATTCGGCAGGATCAAGTCGTCGGCAGAGTGATAGCGAAAGAATGCTCGCAAACGGGAGCAATCATTTCACTACACAGTCCTGGCGCGCGCGCTGATTTTTTTTGGCGTGAGTTGCGGCGTATCGTCGCACGCTTGCTTGCAGACTAGCCGCACGCCACCGCTTCAGCGGCTGAAATAACTCCTTAAACTGCAGGGACGCAAAGCTGCAGACAAAATGTTTGGTGTTCTAGCTTAGGAAGACCTTGCTTTCCCTCCTCTGCGTGCTCCGCGCTCTCTGCGGTTCAAAGCTGCCGCGAGAGACAAACCGTCATTCAATTCGCAATGCCTGCATAGGATTGATCCGCGACGCCTTCCACGCCGGAACAAGGCAGGCTAGGCCTGCCACAAATAACAGCGTTGCAGCTACCAAGGCGAAGATCGCTGGATCGAGCGGCCGGGTTCCGTAAAGCATCGACTGGATCAGGCGTACCGCTCCGATGCTGGCGGCGAGGCCAAGCGTCAACCCGTAAAGGGCTGGACGTAGGCCATCGCCCAGCATCAGATTTACAACCTGCTGAGGTCGGGCGCCAAGCGCCATGCGAACCCCAATTTCGCCCCTCCGCTGCGTCGTTAGGTAAGAGAGGACTCCGTACAGGCCCACTGAGGCCAATAGCAGAGAAAGCACCGCGAAGCCAAGCACCAGGCTGGCGCTCAGGCTCGCACTTCCCAATGACTGCTCGATGACCTGCTGCATGGTAAGCACATCGGACACCGGAAGCTGTGGATCGAGTTCCGAGATCACCTTCTGTACCGGAACGGAAATTTGCAGCGGATCGGTTGCCGTGCGCACTGCTAGAGTAAATCCCGTCTCGTTCTTGTCGCTGTCAAGAATAGAAAAATACATGGTCGCCATACCTGGCTGGCCAACCTGATACAGCATATCGCCGACCACCCCGACGATTTCGTAATCAACATCGCCACGCATTGGAACGTGGAGATGCTTACCGACCGGATCTTCTCCAGGAAAATATTGCTGCTCTAGTTGCTGGCTGACGATGACCGTCTTCGGCTGGCCGGAGCGATCGTGACTGCTGAAAAACCGCCCTCTCATCAGTGGAATCTGCAGCGCACTGAAATATCCGGGGTCGGCCGTGCGGATGAGAGCGTCAGGCAGCGTCGCACCAGGGGCGATCGGTGGGTGCTCTGAAATCGTGAAGACATCGTCGCCCCCGTATCCCGCTCCCGGCACCACCGATCCAAGGCCGGCGGCGCGTACTCCCGGCAGGACGCGTACCCGCTCCAGCAGCGCTTCGTTGAAGGCATTTTCCTTCTCGGGAGTATTGTATTTCTCCATCGGAAGGTTATAGCCCATCGTGAGCACGTTCTCGGTAGCACAGCCCACATTCGTGGTTCGCAGCCGCCAAAAACTCTTGATCAGAAGACCAGCCGCCATTAGCAATACCACGGTGGTCGCAATCTCTACTGTAAGCAGCGCCTTGCGCAGGGCGGTGCGCGATTGGCTGCCCGCCGCCGTGCGCGAGGAAGTCTGCAGCGTCGACATCGCGCTCTTGCCTGTTGATGAAATCGCCGGTAACAGGCCTGCTATGAGGGCTGCTGCGAGCATGAGCGCACATGCGAAGACCAGGACATTTCCGTCTATATGGATATTCTGCGCGCTGGGCAGATCGCTCCATCTACTGACCAGCCACTTCGTTGCTGCAATCGACAGCAACACTCCGGCAAGTCCGCCAGCCATCGAGATCAGCAGAGTCTCGATGAGCTGTATGCGAATTAACGTGATCCGCCGCGCTCCGAGCGCCGTGCATATTGCGATTTCCCTCTGTCGCGCGGCCGCCCTTGCCACCATCAGGTTGGCGACATTAAGACAGCCAATCAGCAGCATGCATGAGACAGCGCTCAGCAGGATGATTAATGGCTTCCTCACATCTTGGGCGAGATCCTGAATCATGGTGCGTGATGCCACGTCCTCAGCGACCGGCGCATGCAGGTTCTGCATGTGCAACTGATACTGCACTGCCTCCACTTCATTCAGCGCACTGGCCAGGCTGACATCTGGCCGCAAACGCGCTACCACACGGCTGAAGTGAGAGTCATGATGCGTGAGCAACTCCGGAGGCAATCCTGACGCATATGGAACCCATACCTGTACCTGCGCATCGGGATAGGTGAACCACTTGGGAAGAACGCCGACTACTGTGTACGGCTTCGCGTCGAGATGAATTTGCTTGCCAACAATCGAGCGATCGCCGCTAAATCGCCGCTCGAAGACACTCCACGTAAGCATGACGGCATCTCCATCCGTCCGGTCTTCGCTTTCAGTAAACGTGCGTCCGATAGCGGCGTTCACCCCCAGCAACGGAAAAAGATTCCAGCTCCCGCCGCGTGCCTGCACGAGTTCGGGCAGTTCCCCGTGTTCTCCTGTGAGATTGAATTGCCAGAAGCGCCACGCGGCCATGTCTTCAAAGCCGTGGGTCTGCGCGCGCCAGTCGTAGTAGTCGGCAGGCGCGACCGGGTTGTAGTTGAATCCTTGAGCATTCATGCCGGGATTGCGGAAGTGTTCAGCAATCATTACCAGCCGGTCCGGATCGCGGAAAGGAAGAGGCTTGAGCAGAACGGAACGCACCACCGTGAAAAGCGATGTCGTAACGCCGATGCACAACGCGACTACGATGATCGCAATCACTGCAAAGCCAGGCGATCGGACCAGAGTGCGGGCACTGATCCTCAGGTCGCGAAGAAGATTGTCCAGCGTGTTCCAACTCCAGATGGCGCGGGTTTGTTCGGAAATAAGGCTGGGATTGCCGAAAGCACGCATGGCCGCATGGCGGGCCTCTTTTGCTGATACACCGCTTTCGCGCTGCTCTTCTTCTTCCAGATCAAGGTCCGACTGTATTTCCCGCTCCACGTCTGCATCCCGTTTCCCGATCTGCCACCACCTCATCTCAGTTCTCCTCAGCGGCAGGCCACATTACACGTGCCACAGCTTCCGCCATCTGCTTCCACTGTGACTCTTCAACCACAAGTTGTTTTCTCCCCTTGTCCGTAAGCCGGTAATATTTGAATTCCCGATTGCGATCTGGCGCCATCTCCCATTTGGAGCTGACCCATCCTCTTCGTTCCAGTCGGTGCAGAGCGGGATACAACGAACCGTGCTGCATCTGCAGGAAGTCGTCTGTGGTTCGTTGGATGTGCTTGCCGATCTGATGGCCATGCGCGGGCCCATAAAGAAGCGTTCGCAGGATCAGCATGTCAAGCGTCCCCTGAAGGAGACCCTGTCGCTGTGGGGTTTCTTTTTTCATGGAAGACATTCTACCCCAGTAACGCTTCGATGGTAGTCAGTCGACCACCAGTTGTCAAGAATTGAGTTCACGGAACAACTTGCAGCTTCGGAGTTAGTCTGTTTTGCTGGGTGTCCAGCTTTGTGCGTGGGCTTTGCTGATGACTATAGAGAGAATGGGGTGCCTCGGGTGCCCCAGCTACGGCTGCACCGTTGCCAGCGCAACTTTATCGCTGATCCCCTGGCCCTCCACTATCGTGTATAGGAAATCTGCGGGGACGTTCTTCAGTGTCTCTTTCTCGCCGCTCGGCCAGCGGATGCTCACCTCATCCATCTTAGCTGCAGCCGCCAATCCAAAATGCACGCGCGCATCGTTGCTCGAAATGTAACTTCCGCCCGCCCGCACTTCGCCCGTTTGAACCAGCCTCCCAGCTGTTACGGTCACCTTCGCCCCAACCGCCATCTTGTTGCTCTTCGTCCCCACCAGCTTGAACAGCGCCCGGTGATTGTTGCTTTGCGTCACATTTAAAAGCAGCTGCGGCGGCCCGTCCATATCAAGCACGACAACATCGATGTTGCCGTCATTTCTCAGATCGCCAAATGCCGTGCCCCGCCGGGATGCATCCGGAATGCCCGCAAGCACGCCGGAAATGTCCTCGAAGCTCCCGTCTCCTTTGTTGCGAAAAACCTGCATCGGCTCGCGATAGCGCGCCGCCCCGGGAATCTCATCCATTTGCGGGTAAACATGGCCGTTGGCGAGGAAAAGGTCGAGCCAGCCGTTGTTGGTGAAGTCGACGAAGCCGGTGCCCCAGCCCACGTTCAAATACGTGGGCTGGGCGAGCTTCGCCTGCCAGGTAACGTCGGCGAACTCGCCTTTTCCGAGATTCTTGTATAGCGTGTCGGGCTGCTCGGTGAAATTGGTCACGAACATCCCGATCCGGCCATCGTGCAAATAATCGCCCCAGTCGACGCCCATCGAGCCCTGCTGCAGGCCATCGCCGCTGACCGCGATTCCTGACAGCATGCTCACGTCCTCAAAGTTTCCATCGTGCTTGTTGTGATAAAGATAATTTGGCCCGGAATCGTTGGCGACATAAAGGTCGGGCCAGCCGTCGTCATCGTAATCGCCCCAAACCGCTCCCAGCCCGTAGTAGCGATCGGGATCACTGACGCCCGCTTTCTTTGAGACCTCCTCAAAGGTGCCGTCGCCGCGATTGTGAAACAAAAAATCTGATTCCCCGATCATGCCCCAAGGACCGCACTGCACGCGGATTCCCTTGAACCGGCAGGTCTTCTCATCGCTTCCAAACGTCGGCAGCTTGTTGATGTCGAAATGGACATAGCGCGAAACGAACAGGTCCAGCTTTCCATCCCTGTCGTAGTCCGCCCAGGCCGCGCCCGTGCTGAAACCTCCTCCGGCGACGCCGGCCTTGTCGGTCACATCTTCGAACCTGCAGTTGCCCAGGTTGTGATACAGCGCGTTGCCGCCGTAGCCGGTCACGTAAATGTCGGCAAGCCCGTCGTTGTCATAGTCCCCCACCGCAACGCCCATGCCCCAGCCTTTACGCGTCAACCCCGCCGATTTCGTGATGTCGGTGAATTTGAAGCCAGCGTCCTGGTGATAGAGCGTGATCATCGGATCGCCGCCGTGGCGGAAGTCATCGATCGTGGATCCATTCACCGCGATGATGTCGAGCTTGCCGTCGTTGTCGCAATCGATCAGCCCAATGCCGCCGCTCATCGACTCCACGATGTACTGTTTGTCGGGGGTAGAGATGTGCGGGACCGTCAGCCCAACTTCCCGCGAAACTTCCTTAAAGCGTAATTGTTGCGCCCACACAGGCGAGGTAAAGAAAAAGACCAGGAGAAAAAGTCTGCGGATCACGATGGAGTAAACCAATTATAGAGAATCTAACCATCGAAACGCATCGTTACCGCCCAAACTGCAGCAACGCGAAGACATAGATCCACAGCACGCCCATGAAGTGCCAGTACCAGCTGGTGACCTCGAGCACGATTCGCCGGTGCTCAATCCGCCGCCGCAACAACGAGATCACACCCGCATAGAGCAGGATCAGGATTCCGACCATCAGGTGGATGGCGTGCGCCCCGGTCAGAATGTAAAAGAAGGGGCTGGGGCCGCTGGTAAAGACGTGAAATCCGCGACTGCTCAGCTCGTTCCAGGCCAGCCACTGCCCGCTGAGAAACAGCAATCCCAGCGTTATCGTGATGCCGAGCCAGGGAACCCTCAGTCCGCCGTCCAGTGCAATTCCGGCAATTCCAGCCACTGGGGCCAGAACCATCTCGCGGGCCAGCGATCGCCGCGCCAACTCCATCGTTCCACTGCTCAAAAGCAGAATGAGTGTGTTCCAGAGCAAGAGCCGGACCGGAAGCTGAATGTCCGCCCACTCCCGAACATAACGCCCAGTGTGGTGATCGAAGACCACGGTGGCCTGCCGCAGAAAAAAGACCGCGGTCATGGTAACGAACAGCGTCGAGATCGAAGCGATCCCCAAAATCAGGGCCAGCTGCGCGCGATGCAGCCTCCGTCCGTAATCTGGAAACCCGTCATCGTGCCCGCCGTCGCCACCGCCGCCCAGCGTCGGCGGATGCGGTCCTCCAAAGCCGTGGCCGAGCTTAGGTGGTTCAATGACAACCGGAGGAGCGTGACCCGTCATACTTCTTCTCGAACCCTATTCGCCGCGAACCCTACTTTTTCTTTTTGGCCTTGCCGAACTGGCGCACGTACTGGATGACTTGCGTAATCTGCTCGTCGCTGAGTTGATCGGCAAACCCGGGCATATTGGCCCGCCCGTCGTGAATCTGCTTGCGCATCTCGGCGTTGGTCAATTTCTGCACCTCTTTAGAGCCAAGATCGGCGGCTTGCAGTTGTTTCCCCAGCGGCGTGTTTCCGGTTCCGTCGCTGCCATGGCAGAGAACGCACTTGCTTTTGAAAACGTCGGCGCCCCCCTGGGCCAGCAGCGAATTACAAGCAGCCAAAAGCACGAATATGGAGAATGCGAAGAACAACCGTGTTGGAACCAGTCCGTGATCACCAGACTTCTGACGCTCTGCTTTCACCCGTTTCTCCTCGATGTGTAGTTAAGGTCCATGCGGCCGTGCGACTGAGTCTTTGATGATAATCGAAGTCGCCGCGGCACAGGTGGGGCGGCGAAATCCGCTACAATGCGCGCTTATGAAAAAGGCCGTGCACGGGCACTTGACGAAAAGCCATCCTCCGAAAAAGAACTTCTGCTTCGCCTGCGGCCAGGACAATACTGGCGGCATGCGCTTGAAATTTCACCTCGACGAAAGCGGCAAGCGTTTCGTTTCGAGCTTTCGCCTGGGCAAGCGCTACACCGGGCCTCCGCGGCATTGCCATGGCGGAATCATCGCGACCATCCTCGACGATGCAATGGGAAAAATGAATAAGCTGCACGACGTACTGGCCATGACCGCGTCCATGACGGTCGACTATCTTAAACCGGTTCCGCTGTATAGGCGGTTGCGCGTAGAAGCGCACCAACTGCATAAACGCGGACGCCGCCTGACCCATGCCGCCGAAATTCTCGACGAGAAGGGAACTGTTCTTGCCCGCAGCCGCGGCGTGTTCAAAATCATCGATCCCGAACGGGTGTTCGGGAAACAGTCGTAAATGGCATGTGACGCGGATTGGCTGCGTGGCGCGGAGGTTCCCTTTGACTTCGCTCAGGGCAGGCTTTATCCGCGATTGTCGTAGTTGCGATTTTGTTTCTTGTTTTTCTGGTTTCCGACACCAGAACGTTGACCCACGGCTTGCGCCGAGGGCTGTATTCTTTCGCTGCTGCGCGGCTGAGAATGTCCGCGCCACATGGTTCGTGCTCGAATCAGGCCGGTCGGATGGGATCGGAAGTTTCATTCTGGGAACAATCCGTGCAACCGACGGCACACAAGTTGTCCCGTTTCAGGACTTCGTCCCTGTCTTTGAGAAGATGCCAGGCCTCAAGGTAGTCCTCGAAAAATCCGCCATAGGAGCGTGGGCTACCTTGCGGATAGAAGCGGACGCAGCGTCGGTTGCCGAGCTTTTCGACCGGAACCAGGTACCAGACGTCCAGCGGCGCAATGAAAGCGGCGATGATGTCGATTTCCTGACGTGAATAGGCAACGCTGGAATGGTCGGGTTTGATTCGGGCGACGCCCACGTGAAATCCGTGAGTGTTGGCTCTGGGGCCGGCGAAGGTGGATTTGACCTGAACGCGCGAGATGCGGCTGCCGTGCTGGACGAGAAAATCGTAGGGACGGCTGTCACCATAAGGCTTGGCGACGGCGATGCCTTCGCTGGCAGCGCGATACATGAAAGCCAATTCGGCGAGTTCGCCGCGAACTTTCCGCGGTTTGTCCAAAATATCAATGCTTGTTCTCAAGGGGCCCTCTGAATTGCGGATGAAATTCTGGGAAATAAAAAAGGCGCGGACAGAATGTCCGCGCCTTTTTGTATCTACTTCCAGAGTAGCAAATTGGAGGGGGAAAAAGTGACAAACTTTGCAAATTTATTTTTGCCGCTGATTCAGCAGGTTAGGCAAAATCGAGGCGATTTGGGGGCTTGACAAAAAATTGGAGTATGCACCAGAAGTGGTGCAAACCGGTTATTTCTCGCGTTGGAGTCGGTTCCCATTCCCGCCCAAGCAGAGCTTGGACGGGGCACCCGGCACCAGAAGTGGTGCAAACCGGTTATTTCTCGCGCTGGAGTCCGTTCCCATTCCCGCCCAAGCAGAGCTTGGACGGGTGGGTTCGGGTGCTCATTCGGACAGTTGGAAAAATTCCGGCCCGTTCCCGTTCTCGGGCCACCCAGTGCGATTCAATTTTTATGATTCCCGGCTCACCCGTCAGATAATGACGAAAACTGCTCCACTCCCAGGCCTCGGGCTTTTCGACCAACCCGCGCGTAACCGGATTGCGATGGATGTAGCGAAGCTTCTCGATGAACTTCCCGTGGCTCCAAACGTTGAAATCGTAGTACCGCGCCTGCCAGAAAGAATCCTGCGCCCGCAGCGCCAGCCTTCGTGCGACTCCTTGTTTCAGTGATTGCATCACTTGCGCGAGTGTGCCATGTTCAGGTTCGCTTACGAGCAAGTGCACATGCTCGGGCATGACCACGTAGCCGTAGACGCACATTTCATATCGTGCGCGGACGCGTTCGAGTGCGAGTTCAAATATCCGTCGCGACTGGAGGTTGTTGAAGTTTTGCCGCCGTTTATAACAGCTGATGGTGAGGAAGTGCGAGTCGCGGGCCTGCTGAAAGCGTTTGAGTCCCCAAGGCACAGAAACAATCTAGTTCCAAATTCTGCGCCCGTATGTGACGGCTGAACAACGAGGAAGCACGGGGTGTGAAGTCAACATTCCCGCCCAAGCAGAGCTTGGACGGGGCACCCTCAATTGCAGGTGGACAGGGCTGGAGGTTGGCGACCACCAAAGGAAAGAAGCGGGCATTTGCGGCCACCTTGATTCAAACTTTCAACAGGCCGCCGGTGTAAGGCTGAAGAGTACCGCCCATGGCACGAAAGTGCTCTATCCAAATGTATACAGTGGTTGATATAAAAACAGCATCGCGCAAATGGGGTTTTTTAGGCACCTTCGTCGGTGGAAGGAAAGCAGTGCGCAGGCGGTGGTTGAATACGCGCTTGTGCTGGCGCTCGTCGCCCTTGGTGTTGTAGCCGCACAAGGTATCTTTGCCTGCCAAGTCTCCTGTGCCTTTGAGAACGTCGGTTTCGAGTTTGAGCGCATAATTGCTCACAAGCATATTCCGCCTGGGCAGCTCAAAAAGTGCAGCAAGAACTGTACCTAGCCGATCTATTTTGCGGCCCTTCGATCACTGTCCTGCGATTCGGGGCTCGACAAAAAATTGGAGTACGCACCAGAAGTGGTGCAAACCGGTTATGTCTCGCTTTGGAGTCCGTTCCGATTCCCGCCCAAGCAGAGCTTGGACGGGGCACCCTCAAGTGCTAGGATGGACCACCCCTGGCGAAAACCTTGGCGGAAGAGAACCCCGGCGGGGAGGCGGCCGTCGCTACGCGGCTTGCGGCCAGCCCGAACCTTTTGTTCTTGCAATGCCCTCGCACCCGGAGCACAATCCCACGGTCGTATGTCCCGCCCTCAGGATTCCCACGCGTCCAGCGCTGATTCCCGCGCGCTGGCCGCCTTCGCGCCAGGGCTGGTGCTGATCGCCGCCGCATTCCTCATCAATTACATCGATCGCGGCAACATCTCGGTCGGCGCCGACCTGATCCGCAAAGAATTCCATCTCTCCGACTCGCAGCTCGGCATTCTGTTCGCTGCCTTCTTCGCCACGTACACGGCGATGCAATTCGTGCTGGGCTGGATGGTTGACCGCTTCAACGCCAACCGCATCCTGGCCGCCGGATTTCTGCTGTGGTCCGTCGCCACCGCTACCACCGGGATCGTGCGCGGGTTCGCGCTGCTGCTGTCGATTCGCTTCATTCTCGGCATCGGCGAAGCGGTCGCGATGCCGTGCGGCTCGAAGATTCTGGCGAGACATTTGCCCGAGCATCACCGCGGGTGGGCGGCGGGCGCGCTGATGTGTTCGCTGAAATTCGGCAATGCCGCGGGCACGCTAGGGGCGGGCATGCTGATGGCAAGGTTCGGCTGGCGGCCGGTGTTCATCGGCGTTGGACTGCTTAGCCTGCTGTGGCTGCCGGCCTGGGCGCGGTGGCAGCCGCGAGGTGGAAGGGAACTGCCCCGCATCGAAACGCGCAAAGGAATTGCGTGGGCGATTTTAGGGCACCGTTCGTTTTGGGGAACTTCGGCCGGGCACTTTGCCAGTAACTATCTTTTTTATTTCATGATTACGTGGCTGCCGCAGTACCTGCAGCGCGGACGGGGCTTGCCGCTGGCGACCATGTCGCTGGTGGCGGGGCTGTATTACGCAGTAGACGGCGTATCGGCAATTTCAACCGGATGGCTTCAGGACTTGTGGATCCGGAAGGGGCAAACGCCGACGGTGGCGCGCAAAGCCGCCATGGCGATTGGATTCTCGCTGGCCGCGGTTGCGATCATCGGGTGCGCGCTGGCCGGACAGGGTTCGTATCTTCCGTGGCTTCTCGCCGCCGGCTGGGGATGCGGCATGACCGGCCCCGGCCTCTACACGTTCCCGCAAAGGCTTGCCGGGCCTGAGGCGGTAGGGAAGTGGTACGGCTGGCAGAACGGCTTTGCCAACTTCGCCGGCGTGATCGGGCCGGCGTTGACCGGATTCGTGCTGCAACACACCGGAAGTTTTCTCGCGCCATTTGCGATCACCGCCGGTGTTTGCGTCGTGGGCGTGGTGGCCTGGGTATGGATCGTGGGGCGCGTGGAACTGCAAACGCTGAGCGTCGCGCCGGAGGCCATCGCCGCCTCCGTCCAGATCAGCGCGTGATTCCAGGAAAAATTTCCACGCTTTTTTGCGCGGCCTGCTCTTGTTTAGCCTGGAAGTGCCGCTATATCAACCAGTTAGGTGGCGCCCTCACTGGTAAGTAGCTTGCTACTAACTGGCCAGGAGGACCTCCCATGTCTGAGGAAACACCCGCCCGTCCAGCCACTACGTTCAGCTTTCCCCTCGTATCGGTATTGCTCGCGGTCTTAGTTGTCGGCGCCGCCGGCTATGCGTTCCACGAGCACAGCGTGGCGAAGAAACTGGCTGCCGACAATGGCGCGGTCACGACCGCTTTGAACTCAACGCGCGATCAGCTGAATGCGCTGAGCGCTAAGGTCAACGCGCTGGAGACGAAGCCGTCTCCGGAGCCGGCGACGAAGCCCGCAGCCCACGTGTACCGCAAGCCGCTGACGGCAGCGGTGGCGCGGCACAGGATGGAAGATCCGCGCTGGAAGAAGATGCAAGGGCAGCTTGACGACCAGGGACGACAGATTGAGTCGACGCGCCAGGACCTGGCCAGCGCGCGCACCGAGCTGACGGGATCGATTGCCAAGACGCACGATGAACTGGTGCTGCTGGAGAAAAAAGGCGAGCGAAACTACTACGAGTTCGATCTGGACAAGGCCAGCGGGTTCGAACGGCAGGGGCCGATCAGCCTTCGGCTGCGGAAGGCGAACACGAAGCACGACTATGCGGATCTCGAACTGCTGGTGGATGATTCCAAGGTCTCGAAGAAACACGTGAACGTCTACGAACCGGTGGTGTTTTATCCGGCGGACGAAAAGATGCCGGTGGAGATCGTGATCAACACCATCACTAAGAACCACATTCACGGATACGTGAGCGCGCCGAAGTATCGTGGCGCGGATTTGCAAGCGATGGCGAATTCGGGAGGGAATGCAACCTCGGCTAACGATCAGGCAAGCCCCGACGCGAAGCCTTCGCCCGAGCGGCAGCGGCTGACGGTGCCGGCGCGGTAATGTTCGTACCAACGTCGTTTCGATTACCGCCGCAGCAGGCGCAATAATCTAATTGACCTTGACCGGGGCGCCGTATTCGGACGGCCTCACACGTGAGGCCGTTTTGCTTTTGCAAGCGGACGCCTCACAGCCACAGCAGCGGCGCAAGACCCAGCACACAGAGTGCCGCCAAAAAGCACAGGCCCTGCACGCCAGTCTTTTTGTCCGCGAGCGAATAGGCGTAAATTCCTTTCACCAAATTATTGCTGGAAGCGGCGATCACGATGGCGGCCGCGGCGGCGCTCACCGCCGTACCCGTGCTTGTGGCCTGCGTCATTCCCATGATGAACGGATCGACGTCCGTGACTCCCATCACGGCGGCGAGTGTGTCCAGGCCTGCTTTTCCCAGGTGCGTGACCGCCAACTGAGTGGCGATCAACATTCCTATAAACAGCAGCGCAAAAAGGAACGCCGTCGAAAGCTCCAGCGGATTGTTCGGTTCAAATTCGCGTTTGACCTGCTCGCCTGTTGGATCGGGCCGGCGAGTCCAGAACCATCCGAAGGCTACGGCAACTCCCCCCAGCAGCAGAAATGCTGGCAACAACGCAAGCGCCAGTTGGCGATTAAAGAGCGCCAGCAGGGCCACCAGGCGAAAATACATGGTGCCCGAGGCGATCAGAATGCCGCCGGCGAAAAGGTGGGGGTGTTGCTCGCGAGCCGCCCTACGAGCTACTACGACGGTCGTGATCGTCGAAGAGTAAGCTCCGCCGAGCAGCGCGGCCAGGACGACTCCGCCGCGTTGCTTGGCCAGCTTCTGGACAACGTAGCTGCCGTAGGAAACCGTGCTGACCGCGACCACCACCAGCCAGGTCTTAAACGGATTGATATGAAAGCGCCCGAATTCCTCGCGCGGAAGAATAGGCAAAACCACAACAGTTAGCAAAAGAAACTTGGCGAAGGTGAGAATCTCGTCGGAAGGGATGCGAGTTGCGAGTCTTTCGAGGACCACCTTGAGATCGAGCAGCAACAGACTGGCCACGCTCAAGGCAGTTGCCGTCCAAAAATGTTCGTAGTAGACGAGCGCCCCAACCAGGAACGTCGCCAGCCCCGACATTTCCGTGGTCACACCCGCGAGGGGCGCAGACGAGAGCTTGCGCCAATAGGAAAGCAGGAGGAAGCTCCCAACCACCAGGAAGCCAATCGTCAGCGGCAGAAGCTGATTGCCCGAGAGCAATGCGACGGAATACCCGATCAGCCCGATCAGCGGGAAGGTCCGGACTCCTCCGAAGCCGTAATGTTCGTTGGCGGCCTTGTGTTCCTCGCGCTCGATTCCGATCAGAAACGAGAGGAAGAGCACGAGCAAAATCTTTACCGCGTCCGGCGGAAGCCAGTGAAAAGCGCTCACCACGAAGGTCTCCCCTTGACGTTGAGGATTGTACAGGGAATTTTCACCTGTAACCCGCAGACTCGGACTGCTATCAAATTAGGTGTAGTGTTATTGAATCTCGTCCCAGCCGGGAGCGGCACACATGAATCGAGCAAAATACGTGATTCTGGGCGGCGGCATGGTCGCAGGCTACGCGGCCAAAGAACTGGCTGAACGCGGCCTCAAGGCCGGTGAACTCACCATCATTTCATCGGACTCCGCGCTGCCCTATGAGCGGCCTCCCTTATCAAAAGGATTTCTGGCGGGCAAGGACACCGCCGATGGCATTCTCATCAACCCGGCGAATTGGTATCGCGAGCATGGCATCGAGGTGAAGCTGCAGACCAGCGTCGAGAAAGTTGACGTGAAATCGCGAGGGTTGCGAACCTCGTCCGGCGAAGAACACGGATTCGAGAATTTTCTGATCGCCACCGGCGCGCAGCCTCGGCATCTGGATTGCCCCGGCAACGAACTGCCTGGCGTTTTCTATCTGCGTTCCATGAGCGATTCCGAGAGCATCCGTTCGAAGGCTTCCAGTGGGAAGCGTGCAGTGGTTATTGGCGGCGGCTTCATCGGAATGGAAGCGGCATCGATCCTGGCGCAGAAAAATGTCGAGACCAGCCTCGTCATTCGCGAAGACCGGGTTTGGAGCCGCGTATTCAGCCCGGAGATATCCGCCTTTTTCGACGATTACTACCCGGCACGCGGAGTGCGCATCGTTAAGCAAGCCGGCATTGTCGCGCTGAATGGAACCGGCTCTGTGCGTTCGGCAAAGCTGAGCAACGGGCAGGAGATCGCATGTGATCTCGTGGTTGCCGGAATCGGTGTAACCCCAGTCACGACGCTGCTGGAACATAGCGGTTTGCAGATCGACAACGGAATGGTGGTAAACGAATTTCTGGAAACAAATGTGGCGGGCATTTACGCCGCCGGCGACGTCGCCAATTATCCGGACGCAATTTTCGGCAAGCGCCGCCGCGTCGAGCACTGGGACAACGCGGTTTCACAGGGCCAGCACTGGGCCCACGTCGTCACTGGTGATCGGCAGCCGTTCGTTCATGTCCCCTATTTCTTCTCTGACGTTTTCGATCTCTCCTATGAGCTGTGGGGAGATTCAGCCGGCGCAACCGAGGTTGTGATTCGCGGCGACGCTCACACCCGAAGTTTCAGCGCCTGGTGGCTCCAGGGCTCGCGCGTGATCGCCGCTTTCGTCATGAACCGTCCTGATGAAGAACGGCAGCTTGCGCCGGAGTGGATCAAGACCCGATACGAAATTGCCAGGAAACGCCTCTCAGATGCGAGCCGGCCACTGTCGGAGGCTGCGTAGACTCTCATAGACTGGTCGCAAACAGGCGTTGCGGTTTTACGTGGGAAACGTAGTTCCTTCGCCGCATTTGGTTCGTCCGCAGGTAATGGAAACCTTCGAGAAGTCTGTGGCCCGCAACCGCGACCTCCTCAGCGCCTCGCTAAGTAAATGCCCGACTACCTGACGGTGGCGGAAGTCTACTTAATGCAGCATCGTCTGGTCGACCTCTTCGGCGGCCTTCATGGCGTTCGCGATCGCGGCGCGGTAGAAGGCCCCTGTTTTCCGTCCACAAACAGGTTATTGCAACTCCATTAAAGAAGAAGCCGCCGCTCTGATGGAGTCACTCGGCGACAATCGCGGCTTCCTTGATGGCCAGCGCATCGCTTTCACCGCAGCTGACGTCTTTTTGGCGTCGCAATGGTTGGTTGATTGATGTTGACGCTGTGGACGCGTATGAGGTCATCGATGGATCTATGGAACGGCACGAATTCCGGTTTGCGCAAATACTAGGTTGGATCAAAGAGCAGGTGAGGCCACTGTCCGCTTGAGTTTACTCGGACATCATCTCAAGTTCCCATTTTGGAATGCTGCAAAGACGTTGCCAAAAACTATCGACTGCTCCGATCCCGCAATAATCGATAAAATCAGAAGCAGCCAAAGCCCCTCATGTCTTCGGAAAAATCATGGCTGCGACGCCGCGTGGAAAAGGCAGTTAACAAAGCGCTGTGGCGCGCCTACAAGACCGTTAAAGTCGATCCCCATCGTTTCCTTATGGAATTACGCGCCGGCCACGGACTGCCGGTGACCGGCTTCCAAGGGATGTACTCAATCGAGCCTGCCGTGCTCGATACGATTGCCGAAAGGATCATTGCAGGTTCGATGAAGATTGCTGCGGCGGAAGGCGCAGGATTCGGCATCGGCGGGCTGCTCACGATCGTGCCGGACTTCAGCATCCTCGCGGGAATCACCTTGCGAACCATCCAGAAACTAAGCCTGGTATACGGTTTCGAGTACAACACCGACGAGGAAATGGCGGAACTGTGGATTGCGGCGGCAAGCGCGGCCGGCGTGGACCTCGGCCGCGATCTGCTGGAGAAAAGCGTTGTGAACAAGCTCATTCCGCGCATTATTCAGCGCATTGCGGCCAAAGCCAGCGCGGAGTTTGTCGAGAAGTGGGCCGGGAGAATGATCCCGGTTGTGAGTTCGTTAATCGGCGCCACCCTCAATTATTATTTCGTGCGAGGATGGGGAGAGCGCGCACACGCCCATTTTCGGCAAAAGCATATGGCTCTGCGCCAGCAAATGCTGGGCGACGGGCATGAGATCCTGCGCTCCGCGACTTAACCGGCGCGCTTTTTTCCTGTTCATGATTCCTACGCGCACAAAAATAAGCCTGATAATTCTTGCTGGTCTCTTCATTTTCGCACTCCCTGGTTTCGCGCAGGAATTGACGGTGGCTGCTGCTGCGGACCTGCGTCAGACAATGGGCGAAGTTGGCTCTCGTTTTCAGTCGCAATCCGGCATACGGGTGAAAGTCATCTATGGTTCCTCGGGAGATTTTTATCAGCAGATTCTGAACGGCGCGCCGTTCGATGTTTTCCTTTCGGCAAATGCGGAGTATCCACGAAGGATTGAGTCGGCGGGACTTGCAGCACCGGATACCTACTACGAATATGCGCGCGGAAAACTTGTGTTGATGACGGGTGCGAAGTCGTCGCTGGACCTTCAGCAAGGGTTAAAACTCGTGCTTGATCCTGCAGTTAAGAAAATCTCCATCGCTGATCCCAGCCACGCTCCCTATGGCCAAGCCGCAATCGCTGCCCTCAAGTCAGAGAAACTTTATGAAATGGTGCCGGGAAAAATTGTGACCGGGGAAAATGTTTCCCAGGCCGCCTCCTTTGTATTGTCGGGCGCAGCTGATGTCGGGATTGTCGCGTTGTCGCTGGTTGCTTCCGCCGAAAATCACTCCCAGGTGCGCTATGCAGAAATTCCGGCTGCCGATTATCCTCCCATTCAGCAGGCTTGTATCGTGCTGCGCTCGTCCAAGAACCAGAAACCAGCCATGCAGTTTGAATCATACCTTCGCGGGGCTGAAGCCAAAGAGATCTTTAGACGTTATGGATTCGAAGTGCCAGCGGGTACAGGTTGGGAGGCAAAGAAGCGTTGAGTTATTTCCGCCGAAACACTTTCTGCCGAATGTCAGGCCAGAACTCTTTGACAATGTTGTTGAGGGCGGCCGATTCCATCTGTGTTCCCCAGTCGCGCAAGGTTTGGCTGGCGCCGCGCTCCTGCGGCGGATAGTAAGCGTTCGAGAGCAGCGCCTCCATGCCGTTGCCGCCTACCTCAGCCCAGTTGAAGCTCGTACCTCCAGAATCGGTTTTGGTGATGAAGGTGCGAGAGATTGCATATCCGGAACGGTGGAAAAATCCACCGTGCCCCAGCGTGTAATAGCGCGGGTCTTCATGTGAGATCGCAGGAACAATAGCTTCAGTGAAATAGGTTCCCGAAACCCCATTCACAAAAGCGCGCCAATAATAGCGAACGTAACCAGCAGGTCCGTGACCGAGTTCCGGATCGGAATTCAGAGCCAAGCTCTGTGCTGCGATGATTGCCGTCCAGGTGAAGGAGGAATAGTCGAAGCTGTCGTGAAATGCCAGATCAAATTTGCCCTTGGGGGAAAGCGGCGGTAGCTGCGTATTTGCGCTCACCGCGGCGAAGTTTGGTACTACCCCGAACATTCGTTTGGTCTGCTGCCCTTTTTCTTCTGTCCGCTTTTGATCGGCTTTGGATTTTGCAGAAGGCGCTGAAGAAGTGTTGGACGGGGCGTCGGGAAGCGGCGGATTTTGGGCAGGTTCAGGGTGCGTCAGAGGGCCAGTGTTGCGGTTTTGGCACCACAGCAGAAAAGAAGACAAGAGCCAGATCGCAATCGAGACACGGATTCCCATGCAGCAACAAAACTTGGATGCGCAGTGGCAGCTACGGATGTCCCGTGATTGGAGATTACAAGCGGTTACGGTTTACAGCCAGCCCTTGTTTCTCGCAATGCGAGCGGCTTCTACCCGGTTTGCAGCGCCCAGTTTACTGATTGCCTCGGAAAGATAGTTCCGGACGGTGCCTTCCGAAAGATTCAGCTTCTCTGCGATATCAAGACTCGCCATACCGTCGCCAGCCAACCGCAGAACCTGACGCTCGCGGTCGGTCAAGGGATCAGGCTCGACCCATGCCTCCGCTGCTAATTCGGGATCAATCACGCGCAAGCCACTTTGCACGCGGCGCACCGCCTCGGCCAGCTTTTCTGCAGCCATGTCCTTTAGAAGGTATCCTGACACCCCGGCCTCCAGAGCTCGGCGCAAATATCCTGCGCGGGCAAAAGTCGTGAGGATGATCACGCGCGTGGGGCAGCGCCGGCGCTTGAGTTCGGAGGCGACCTCCAGGCCGCTCATCTCGGGCATTTCGATGTCGGTGAGAAAAATGTCGGGCTTGTTGGCGAGCACCTGGTTGAGGGCGTCGGAACCATTTCGCGAGCGGGAAATAACGCTGATATCGCCCTCAATCTCGAGCAATGTGGCCAGCGCGCCGAGCACCATTCCCTGGTCTTCGGCGATGGCAACGCGGATCGTCTTGCGGCCGGTTTTAGTCGCGGATTTCAATGGTTGCCGTTGGTTGCGAGGGGGAACTGAAAGCGCAGCCTGGTGCCGGCGGAGGTATCGCGCTCGAGTTTTCCTCCCAGCGCCTCGATGCGTTCGCGCATTCCGCGCAACCCGTTGCCTTCCGTTTGTGCACCGCCGCGGCCGTCATCCTGGATTTCCAGAATGCAATCGCCGTTGCTGGCAGCCAGTTTCAGCCGGCACTCCCGGGCCTGGGCGTGGCGAACTACGTTGGTCACGGCTTCGCGCGTAATCAGCGCCAGCACACTTTCTTGAGCCGGGCTCAGGGTAACCTCAGTCGTCTCCGCTTCCAAGGAAACTCCTGCACTGCCGAGCGCTGCTCGGGCACGCTGCAATTCGTCAGTCAACCTGTAGGTGCTGTATCCGCGCAGTGTGCTGCGAATCTCGGCCATGGCCTCGCGCGAGACTTTCTCGATGTCGGCTATTTCAGATTTTGCCTTTTCCGGGTATTTATCTAACAGCTTGCCCGCCAGAGTTGATTTGACGATGATCAGCGACAGCGTGTGCCCGAGAACGTCGTGCAGATCGCGTGCGATGCGCTCGCGTTCCGCCACTTTCGCCAGGTGTTCAATTTCTTCATGCGCCATGCGCAGCTTGACGTCGACACGGTTCTTCTCCGCGAAATGAATATTTGATCCCGCGACGCCGAGAGCGACAACAAACGAGGTCACCCAAAATCCCAGCGGCGCGTGGAAAAAATATGCGTCTATGGCGACAGCCGCCAGCAGCGCTGCCAGGGCCAGGACAGCGCGTTTCGTCGAGCAGAACACCCACGGAATAAAAGAAGAGCAGAAAATGATGAAGACCGACGAAGCCTGGTTGAAGCGAGCAAGGCCAAATCCCATTGCTGCCATGGCGATTAACAGCAGGTAAGTGAGCGGCGGCTCCAGCCAGAAAATCGCGAAATACATGACCACAAAACCGGCAGTAGCGGCAATCGTGATTTCCCATTGGTGCGGTCCCGCATGATCGACCACCGGCTGAACGAAAAAGAAAAACAGGAACACGAGCCAAACGTATGGCGCCCAGCCATGCTCGCGATTTTTGGGAAGCAAGGGCATTTTTTTATATTCTACGCTGGCCAGAAACGGCTTCCCGCGCGATCAGCCAGCTGATCAACAGCGAGATTGGAAGAACAACAATCAGCAGGTCCATGCGCCCCGCTAACATCAGGAACAATATCGAGGCAAATATCGTGATCCATGTCATCCATTGCGATTTCATGAGCGACTCCTTCGCGATCACAGGTTTTGTTTAACCGTTATCCTTCTGATCTCGGCGATGACCTGCCCACGCAATGCCAAGGCAAATCAGCGTGAAGCCGGCTAGCGCCTGCCAGTGGTCGGTGGCGGCGTGTCCCTGTCCCGCCCCAACCAGATCCAGCGCGAGTTGCGACAAATGATAAGGAGGAAGAAAAACCGCCACCCGCTGAACGAAATGCGGCAGGAACATAAGCGGGATCCAGAGTCCCGAGCAAAACGACAAAGGCAGGTAAAACAAGTTAATGACGGCTGGCGCGGAATTCGGCCCGGCGAAATAGCCAATCGCTAATCCCATCGCGCAAAATGGCAGCGACCCGGCCAACAGAACGAGCACAAGCTTTGCTGCGGTGATGACGGGCAGGCGCACTCCTCCAAATGCTGTGCCTATGGCAATCAGCAAAACCACAACTGTGCCAGCGAAGATCAGGCTCATCACGACCTTGGCCAGGAAATAAGCGAAGATTGGCATCGGGCTGGCCTGCTTCACCTGCAGCCAGCCCAGTCTTCTTTCTGTAGCAAGGCCAGCCGCGGTCCCAAACAGCGATGCACCCATAACGCCGAAGGTGCCGTAGGCCGGGATCAGGTAGACCGTGCTGCGAATACTTCCGATCATCTGTCTTCCCATTACCAGCCCAAACAAGACATAAAACATGAGTGGGAAGACGATCGTTGAAACGGAATACATGGGAAAGCGGAGGTTCTTGAGGAATTCGTATTTGGCCTCCTTGGCGCAAATCGCGATCACGTTGGGGCGCCGAAGCGTTAATGGAGAAACCGCCGTTGCACTTATTGCCATAAGAAACCTCCTCAAATCTCCTACGCCTGAATCGGTCAGCTCCTGCTAAACGCGTGCTCGCCAGATTCACTCGTGAGTGCCAGGAATGCTTCCTCCAGGCCGGCGCTGGTCACCTCCAACCCGGAGATTTTACAGTCGAGTTGGAACAACTCTCGCAATACTCGCTCCGGTTGTGAGGTGTGAATGATGGTGGCCAGACGGTCCCGATGAACTTCTACGACTTCAGGCAAGCTTTGGATCGCACCGGGCGAGAGCTGAGTGAGACATCGAATCTTTTTTCCAGCGGTTCGCGCCTTAATCCCGGCTGGAGTGCCTTGCGCGATGATCGATCCTTTGTTGATTACTACAATGCGGTCGGCGAGCGCATCAGCCTCCTGCAGGTAGTGAGTGGTAAGCAGAATGGTTTTTCCGCGCTGCAGCAGGTTTCGGATCTCCTGCCACAACAAATGGCGAGCTTCGACATCCAGACCAACAGTCGGCTCGTCGAGGAAGAGGAGATCGGGATTTCCGCATATTGCGAGAGCGAACAGCACGCGCTGTTTTTGACCACTGGAAAGCAGGCCGAACTTACGATGACGCAGCTGCTCGAGACCGGCGATCGCCAGAGTCTCATTTATCGGCAATGGGTTCGGATAATAGGAGGAGAACAAATCGATGTGTTCACCGACCCGAAGCGTTTCAGGCACTCGCCCAACCTGCAACATGGCGCCCACCCGGATGTGAGTGTCGGTGCTCGCGGGGTCGCCACCGAAAACCGAAAGCCGGCCTGCACTCGGCTTCGCCAACCCCAGCAATAGTTTGATCGCCGTTGTTTTGCCGGCGCCATTTGGCCCAAGCAGGGAAACCAGTTCGCCCGGCTGCAGTTCAAAATCGAAATCCACGAGAGCGCGGGTGGAACCATAGTTCTTGCCCACTCGCTCAAACCTGGCGATGCTGCCCTGGTCTGGCAATGCTTGCGGCGCAAGCGATTGGATTGCACTGGTCGATGCCATAGTCTCTCCAGAATCGCGTCATCGAACAGCTTGATCATCGAATACTGGCGCCAGGTGCAACAGTGGAGATCATCACCAAACGGGAATGACAATTGTCAGCACTCTGAAGGAAGATTCCCGGTAACAGCAACTCGGCGTTTAGGAAACGATTGGGCCGGGGGAAGAGGGGCTCGGGTCGCGTATAATTCCAACTTTTCAGATGAAAAGCAGCGCCCACAACGTGCCCCTTGGGCGTGGCGGGGCAGAAGAGCGCAGGATGAGGGTACGACCAGGGCTGGATTTCGCTAGTCTCAGCGACGTTGGCTGTCAACGCGAAAACAACGAGGATAGCTGCGCCTATTGGGAGGCGGAAGACGAGGACACTTTTCGCCGGCTCGGGCGGCTGGCCATTGTCGCTGATGGCATGGGCGGATGCGAAGGCGGACAGTACGCGAGCCGAATCGCAGTGGAAACTGTAGTCGATTCCTATTCCAAAGCTGAGAAGGGTGAAGATGCGCGGCAACTTTTAATCCGCGCTTTCACCGAAGCCAACTCCCGGGTCCAACGTGAAGCCCTGGAAAATCCCGGCCTGCATGGGATGGGCACAACTCTAACTGCATTTTTCCTGATCGGTGATTACCTTTATTACGCTCACGTGGGGGACAGCCGCTTGTACCTGGTGCGCGACGGAAAATTACGTTTGCTCACGCACGATCACTCCCTGGTAGCTCGGCTGGTGGCAGACGGCGTCGTTCGTCCGGAAGATGCAGAAAACCATCCGCAGAAGCACGTTCTCACGGCGGCGGTCGGAGTCAGCGACGACATTGTGCCAGATGTTCCCGCCGATTCTGTGCGGATACTTCGAGGGGATGTTTTGCTCCTGTGCACTGACGGAATGTGGGGACAGATGAGCGAACAAGAAATCCTCCAGATACTGAGTTCGGAAACGCCCCAAGCCGCCTGCCGAGCGTTGGTCGCCCTGGCCAAGGAGCATGGTGGGCCGGACAACATCACCGTGCAAGTCGCGCGCGTGTCATAACCCTGGTTGATTAATCGCCTCCGGCGCGAACGTTGGCTCACTTGCAGAATTTTGCAAAAAGTTTGCACAAGTCGTTGCCGCGCGAAGATCTGATCCATTGTTTCTTCCTTGTTTTTCAGATACTTGCGTTTTGCGGGATACGGCAAGCCACCTGCAATGGCTCTTATGTCTATTAAGTTAATAGACATTATGGTAAAGTGAACCTATGAAGATCTCCCAGAAAGGCCTTTACGCACTGCAGGCTCTCATGATGCTGGCGCGGCATTACAACCAGGGCGCCATTCGCATCCGCGATATCGCGTATGAAGAAGATCTCCCAGAAAAGTTTTTGGAATTGATTCTGCTCGAACTGAAGAATGCCCGGGTTGTCGAGAGCGTCCGCGGCGCCAAGGGCGGATACCAGTTGCGAAGAGCGCCGTCGGAAGTCCACCTCAGCGACATCATTCGCCTGATTGACGGCCCACTGGCGCCGTTCGGCGATGCCGAGCAACTTCGCAACTTGATCGACGGAGACGCCGAGCACCGCGCGCTGTATCAGGTATTCCTTGATGTCCGCGACGCAGCCGCAAAGATTTTAGACAAAACTTCGTTGGCCGACATCGCCCATTCGTCTCCTCCGCGACAGAAGGGACGCAGGAAGAAAAGCGAGGCCGGTGTTTTACCTATGGTTGTGCACGGGAGCGCGAACCGGGAGAAATGAACGTGAGGACTGGCAAGAAATGGCGAGTGCTCTTGGGAAATTGGGAGTGCCTGTTTTTCGTTGGCCTTTTTTCATTGCCGGTCGCAGCGCAGAAAGTGGTCATCCGCGTCGGCGCATTTCCGAATATTACTCATCCCCAGGCAATGATCGGCAAAGCGAATGGCTGGTTTGAAAGGGCTGTGAGTCCTGACGCGAAGGTTGAATGGAAGACGTTTAACGCCGGACCATCCGCGATTGAAGCCCTGTTCGCAGGCGCGATTGACATGACATACGTCGGGCCAAATCCTGCAATCAACGGTTATGTTCGCTCGAACGGGGAAGCGCTGCGCATTATCGCGGGCGCAACCAGCGGCGGCGCGGCTTTGGTGGTGCGAAACGACTCAGGAATCAGAAAGCCGGAAGATTTTCGCGGCAAGCGCATTGCCAGTCCGCAACTCGGCAACACACAGGATGTGGCCTTGCGGGCATGGTTGAAAGCAAACGGGCTCAAGACTCGTGACAAGGGCGGAGATGTAGAGGTTGTGCCTATCGCAAATCCCGATCAGCTCACCCTGTTTCTCAAGAAAGAATTAGATGCGGCATGGGCGCCGGAACCCTGGGCGTCGCGCCTGGTGCATGAAGCGAATGGGCGGATCTTCCTGGACGAACGCAACCTCTGGCCGAACGGGCAATTCATCACCACGCAGTTGGTGGTCAGCACCAAGTTTCTGCAGGCGCATCCCGAGGTGGTGAAGAAATGGGTGCGAACGCACGTCGAGCTTACGGAGTGGATTAATGCCCACATGCCCGAAGCAAAGGAAGCGCTGAATCGACAGATTTTGAAGGAAACCGGCAAGGCCCTTTCGGCGGGAGTTCTGGACGATTCCTTCGGCCGGTTACAAGCCACCTACGATCCGTTACGCGGATCGCTGTTGCGAGCGGCGCAATTGGCATTCGATGCAGGATTTCTCGGCCGGCAGATGCCGGATCTGTCCCGGCTCTACGATCTCAGGCTTTTGAATGAAGTTTTGAGCGAGGAAGGGAAGAAAACGGTCCAATGACAGCGAATCTTCACAGAGCGGCTACAGCTCTCGAGGTAAATCAGGAACCGACGCAGCGGCATGGCTCCTATGCATCAAAGGAAGAACTCGCACCCATTTCACGTTCCTATCGCTCGCTTGAATTTCCGAAAGTATCGCTTAAAGAGGTGTGCGTGCGATATGCAATCAACTCCCACGGGCATCTCACGGCCTTGCAGGACATCAACCTTGAAGTGCAAGCGGGCGAGTTTCTGTGCGTTGTAGGGCCTTCTGGATGCGGCAAATCTACGCTGCTTCATTTAGTTGCGGGCCTGCAGCGGCAAACCTCGGGCGAAGTTCTTCTCGATGGCTCGGCGGTGCAAGGGCCGGGGACCGACCGGATCCTCATTTTTCAGGAACTAGGTCTATTCCCGTGGCTCACGGTCGGTCAGAATGTCGAATTTGGCCTGCGCATGCAGGGCATGCCGAGAGCATTGCGCGAAGCGAAAATTCGCGAATACCTGCATCTGGTGCATCTCCAGCAATTCAAAGACAGCTATACCCATCAGCTTTCCGGCGGCATGCGTCAGCGGGTAGCGCTCGCGCGCGCCCTGGCGACTGAGCCGGACGTGCTCTTGATGGACGAGCCTTTTGCCGCGCTCGATGCCCAGACCCGCGACTTGCTGCATGACGAACTGGAACGGATATGGTCGCAGAGCGGCCGGACAATTATTTTTGTGACTCACAACGTGCGCGAAGCGGTTCGCTTGGGCAATCGGGTAGTCCTGCTCACGTTCCGTCCGGGCCGGGTGAAACGCGAATACGAGGTGGACCTGCCGCGGCCGCGTCACCTGGAAGACGTGTCGGTAGCGGGAATGGCGCGCGAAATTCTGAACGACTTGCGCGAAGAAATTAACAAGTCGATCGAGGTTGAATACGGTTGTGAAGCGAACGCTTAGATACCTGGCCTTCTACTCCGCGCTGCTCGGCGCCTGGGCGCTGCTGGCCAAGCTGCGAATATGGCCACCCTATATTTTTCCCACGCCATGGGATGTTGCGGAGACATTGCTTGCAGGTTTCAAAGACCACAGTTTCTGGATTGCCATCGGCGTGAGCATGAGGCGCATGTTGATTGGCTACGGGATTTCAGTGGTGCTCGGACTTGTGTTGGGCCTGGGCGTGGCCAGCAACAAATTTCTCGAGCAGACCGTCGGCGGGTTGCTGGTCAGCTTGCAAAGCTTGCCCAGCATTTGTTGGCTGCCTATTGCAGTTCTCTGGTTTGGATTGACGGAGAAAGCCATTTTGTTCGTGGTCGTGATGGGCTCCTTGCTGTCGGTAACGATCAGCATGGAAACCGGCCGCAAGCAGCTTCCGCGAATCTATTCGATGGCGGGGCGGAATCTGGGCGCTCGTGGAATGCGGCTTTTCCTTTACGTCACTCTGCCCGCGAGCTTGCCATACATAGTAACTGGCCTGAAGCAGGGGTGGGCGTTCGCGTGGCGCTCGCTGATTTCGGGAGAAATGATTTTCGTCACGCTAGGGCTGGGGCAATTACTCATGATGGGCCGCGATCTGAACGACATGAGCCAGGTCGTGGCAGTGATGATTCTGATTGTCGCCCTTGGGTACATTGTCGATGGCGTTGTCTTTCGCACGATAGAGCGACGCTTGCAGGAAAGATGGGGCTTGGTTACTGCTTAGGTCTGTGTGCAATGCCTTGCGCATTTTCGGGCTCATCCGCCAAGCACAGCACTCAAAGCAGGCTGAACCTGCTTGAGATGGACGAACTGATGAATGGCGAGAAAGCTGCAACGAATGTCTAGTTATCGCATAGAGATAATAACAAATGAAATTCGGCAACAACTCAGTGCGGCAAGACGCAATTTTCTTCGGAGCAAATTCCATGCATAAAATGTCTTTCATACTGGCGATGATCCTGGCCGCGGCAGCGACCGGTCACGCGCAGGCTTTGGCGGATTCGCCAGACGTGTCTGCGATCGTGCAGCAGCCGGCCGCTTCCGCCGCGAAAAATACGCCCCCAATTTCGGTGAGTTCGAGCGGGCTGCTTTTCTCAACGCAAGATGGAGCCGACAGTTTGCACGTGCACGGCTATGCCCAAGCGGACGATCGCTGGTTTTCCAGCAACGTCAAAGGTGAGCCGCTGGACACGTTCTTATTCAGACGGATCCGTCCGCTTTTCGAAGGCACGGTTTTCAACTCCGTGGACTACCGTTTCATGCCGGATTTCGGCCAGAATAATGCGCAGATCCAAGAAGCTTACGTGGAATGGCGGACGTTTCCATTCGCCAAGGTGCGGGTGGGGAAGTTTAAAGAGCCGATCGGACTGGAAGTGCTCAGGTCGGACCGCGATCTGGCGTTCGTGGAACGTTCCATGGCATCCGATTTGCTTCCGCTGCGCTACATAGGCGCACAGATCGGGGGGGCTTTCTTTTCTGATTCCATCAGCTATGCGGTCGGATACTTCAATGGCTCGAGCGATGGCTCGAATGGAAACTTTCAATGGATCGCCGGCAATGAGTTTGCCGGGCGGGTGTTCCTGCAGCCGTTCGCGAAAACCCGTATTGGCGCAATCCGGAATTTTGGTTTCGGAATGGCTGGATCTTCTTCCAACCAGGGCGGCAGCATCGCCGGATTGAAAACTGTCGGACAGAGCACATTTTTCAAATATTCTTCCAAGACTTTTGCGAACGGGCGACATGATCGCATTTCGCCCCAGGCTTACTACTACGTAGGTCCATTTGGGGTGATGGGAGAATATGCGTTCTCTTCGCAGGATGTCATAAACAAAAATAAGGCCGCCAACGTACGAAACGAGGCCTGGGAGGCAACCGCATCCGTCGTGCTAACCGGAGAGAAAAACTCCTACGCCGGAATACGCCCGCGCAACTCGTTTGAACCGAGCCGCGGATTTCGCCATATGGGAGCTGTGGAACTCGCGCTGCGTTTCAGCCAAGTGCGAGTCGACAATAACGCCTTCCCACTGTTTGCGAACCCGAAGACCGCAGCGCAACAGGGCCAGGAGCGCGGGATCGGCGTGAACTGGTATTTGAACCGCTTGGTCAAGCTCACCACCGCCTATGAGCACACGTCTTTCAGAATGGCCGTAAGGTCGGTGCGTCCTTTGCACAGCGAAGACGTGCTGATGAGCCGCGTGCAGTTGGCCTTCTGAGGAAGTTGATTCCACAGGAGTCGCCAAGGCGTGCTCTCGATTATGATGGCTGAGTTCCACGGGAGGAATCTTGGCCGTTCTGGTGGTCGGGGGAGCCGGGTATATCGGCAGTCACGCCGCGCATGTTCTTCTGCGTCGAGGATACGAGGTCATTATTTATGACAATCTTTCGACTGGGCACCGCGAACTGGCTGAAGGATTCGAACTCATCGTCGGCGATATTTCGGATTCAACAAAGCTCAATCAGGTTCTTCGACGATGCGATTCAGTCATGCATTTCGCCGCGCATGCCTATGTGGGCGAGTCGGTGGAGAATCCCAGGAAATACTTCCACAACAACGTGACCGCGGCGCTGGCGCTGCTCGATTTGGTCATTCAATCCCGGGTGCGGAAATTCATTTTTTCTTCTACCTGTGCGGTGTATGGCAATCCGGTTAAGGTACCCATTTCCGAAGACAACCCTCGCCAGCCAGTGAATCCGTATGGCGCCACTAAGCTGGCGTTCGAAAACGCGCTCGAAGCCTATGGCCGCGCCTATGGACTGAAATATGTCAGCTTCCGGTATTTCAATGCCGCCGGCGCCGACGAAAGTGGACGAATCGGCGAAAAGCATGATCCGGAGCCGCATCTCATTCCCCTCATCTTCCAGGCCATCGATGGGAAACGGCCCGCGCTTGAAATTTTCGGCGATGATTATCCTACGCGCGACGGCACCTGTATTCGTGATTACATTCACGTGACGGATCTGGCCGAGGCACATGTATCAGGTCTGGAGTATCTTTCGAAAGCAGATTCGGTAGCGATGAATCTGGGCACTGGGTCCGGCTCTTCAGTGAAGGAGGTGATCTCGGTGGCTGAAAAAGTGACCGGGCACAAGGTGCCGACGCGGATTGCTCCGCGTCGCGCGGGAGACCCGGCGGAATTAGTTGCCGATCCCCGACGCGCGGAAGAGCTCCTGCAGTGGAAGGCGAAGCGCTCACTTGCTGAGATTATTTCCACAGCGTGGAGTTGGGCGCATAGACGATAGGAGAATTCAGCACTACGGGACAGCGAAACACTGCTGCAGGAGAACGCGGTTTACGGAGGACCATCCAAACCGGGAACGCTCACACTGAGCCCCGATTCATCCGATTTCCTGTTTTCCCCTAATTTAGCGCCCGCCTGGGGTGGGGTCCGATATCGTTCCATGGGTAATCGCGATATTCTCGCGGTTTTTCTCGTACGCTTGCCCCATGGGCGTGGAGCGATCAGCCTGGCCATCGGCGATCGGCGCCGCGAGGTTGCGCCAGAACACATACTCCTCTTGGGCTTTCAGGATTTCCGCCGGGGTAGCATCCGCATCGGCCCGAACAAGATCGGCCGAGGGATTGTAATGCTCGAACGCGTCCCGTTCGGTATCGCGTTTGCTGTGCAGGAAGTGCTTGTAAATGGAATCGTCTATGCGCTTGTTCATCTTCCTGGCGTCGTCCGCAATCCGTTTCCAATTAGCGTGCGACGCATTGCTGATCTCTAAAATGGATTTACGCGCACGCAGCTGTAGAGCAATGTCTTCCAGGCGAGCACCCGATTGCATCAGCTCGTGGGCGACGAAAAAACCTCCGTAATTCAATCCCAAAGCCCTGCGCTGCGCGACCAACTCCGGGCGCTGCATTTTGAATTCATCGGCGAAAGTACGGCTAATTATGGAGCGGGCGGTATCGTCGCGCGACATCGCGGTGATCATGCGAATTTGCTTTTCAGCTTTTTCACGATCGTCAGCCAGAAGCGGCGCTGACAAAAACAAAGACAAAAAAGCTACAGCGCAGAGTACGGATCGTCCCATGATGACCTCCTGAGACGGATATCGCTAAATACTAGCCAACTTTGATGCCACAGAGAAGCCTGGATTTGTCAAATTTTTGCTTCTGCCCGACTGGCCATGAAGAATTGAACTTCACCCTGCAGATCAGATATCGCGGGTTTGTGTGTCCATAATCGCAGACTGCACTTGGATGTATCGCGAAAACGATTGCAGGGGCGTTTTTCGGAGCGGGGCCCTTTTTATTGACTTTTTTGGTTCCTTTTTGGACAAGCTCGGCATCCCAGGCCCAAGTAACATGAGACCAGCCAAATCACTTGCTCTCGCAGAATTGTCAACAACTCGTAAAAAAAACGATTTTTTATCTTGACAACATACGTTCGTATGACGCTAAATACTCGGCATCGTGGGTAGGCGACGGGTTTGTGTATCTTGCCCGTCCATTTGAAGTTCTTAAAAAAAGCAGGCCGGAGGCAAGACTATGCGAAGGGCTACGTGGGTAGTGTACCTTCTCTCCTTCTCTTTGTTCATCTGCGCTTCTTCTCTCTTCGCGCAAAAGTACAATGGAACGATCACTGGTACGGTAACCGACTCCCAGGGCGCAGTGATTTCGGGCGCTCAAGTCGCAGCTGTTAATCAAGCTACAGGGGAGTCGCGTACCGTAACGACCAACTCGTCCGGAGTGTACGTCATTCCTCAAGAACCGGTAGGCACGTACACGATCACGGTCAAGTCGCCGAACTTCAAAGACTTTGTGGCCAAGAACGTCGAACTGAACGTTTCCAGTACGGCCACCGTGAATGCCGCCCTGGTGGTTGGCGGAGCCGGCGAGCAGGTCACAGTGGAGGCCAGTACCGTCCAAGTAGACACTTCCGGCGGGCAGGTGGGTAACGTTGTTGAAGGCAACGAGGTCCGCGAGCTTCCTTTGAACGGCCGCAACTTCATCCAGTTGACGCAGCTAGCGCCCGGCGTCTCCCCAATCGCCAGTTTCAACGTTGTTAAGAAAGGGTTGGAGGGCGGCGTCGACTTCTCAGTGAACGGAAACAACGTGACCGGAAACCTTTTCCTGGTCGACGGCGTGAATAACAATGACATCGGCTCAAATCGTACGATCCTGATCTATCCTTCGATACAAGCCATCGACGAATTCAAGATCCTGCGCAACAGCTACGGTCCGGAATACGGTCAGGCGTCGGGTGCGATTATCAATATCGTTACCCGAAGCGGGTCGAACCAGTTCCACGGCGGCGTGTTCTATGACGGACGCAATGACGCACTCAATGCCAACACGTTCTTCAATAACCTGAACGGCGCGAAGAGGCCTCCTCTACACAGGAATGACTACGGCTTCAACGTCGGCGGGCCGGTTATTAAGGACAAACTGTTCTTTTTTGAATCGGAAGAGTGGAACAAGGAAATGCGCGGCAACGGCCGCTTTGCGCAAGTTCCGACTGCAGCTGAGCGCACCGGCGACTTTTCGAATCTGAAGCCGGGTGTTGACGCCCACGGAAACGCTTGCGATCCCGCACCAACAATCAACGGCGCGGTGGTTACATCGATTCCCGCCGGTCAGCTATCAACCTCGGGCCAGGCGATGACTCTTACGTATCCGCTGCCCAATCTCAATGCTCCGAATTGCATCAACTGGGGCGGGAACTTCAGTTCTCCGGTTCCATGGCGCGAGGACAACGTTCGCGTGGATTTCAACGTAACGCCTACGTGGAAGTTGATGGGACGCTTCACCAATGACTCCTGGTCGCAGCCTTACCCAAGTACCCTGTCCTACTGGGGCGACGACATTTATCCAACGATCGAGGGCGGATGGTATCAACCGGGCAAGCAGGCCACGGTTAAGCTAACAAAGCTGATCGGCGCGACCGCCGTCAACGACCTGCAACTGTCTTTCGCGATGAACCGAATCACGGTCAAGGAGCAAGGCACTGGTGCGAACGGAATGACAGCTGTCCAATTGCAGGAATTCATCAATGCGGCGTCTCCGCCGTTCTTCCCCTATAGCACGAAGTTTGGCGGCATCCAGGGAACAGGCCAGCCTCTGTTCTGGAGCGCTATCAACCAGACGCAACACATTGAGGGCGGCCCGAGCGGCGGTTTTACTAACCAGGGTCCATGGCACAATAACGAACAATTGCTGATCCTCAAAGATGACTTCAGCAAGGTATTCGGGGTGCATACCTTCAAAGCTGGCTTCATTGCAACCAGCAACCAAAAGAACGAAGAATTCGACAATAGCTCCGGTTTCAACTCGCAGTACTGGAGTACAGCTAGCGCAAACGCTTCGAAGATTTGCCCTGTGGGAATTCCAAAGTGCACCGCCGCGCAGGAGATCACCAATCCGGTCGCACCCAGCGGAAACGGTGTCTTCGACTTGCTCTGGAACCAGAGTACCTGGGGCGGATCTGAAAACAACACCACGCCCTACGCACAGCTACGCTGGCATGATTACGAGTTCTATCTTGGCGATAGCTGGAAGCTTCGTCGCAACGTAACGCTTGAGTACGGCGCGCGCTACTCTTTTCTCCGCAATGTGTACGATGGCGACAACAAATACGCCAACTGGCAGCCGCAGTTCTACAACCCGGCGATTGGTGGATCATCGCCGTGTAACGGCCTGCTCACTACCCAAGTCGGCATTGGCGCCTGCAATACGCTTGCGAGCACCCTCGGAGTTCAGTCGGGCGCAGTTCTCTACGGCGATCGCTCTTTGAGGAAACAGGACAACCACATGATTGCTCCCAGACTCGGGGTTGCCTGGGACGTGAGGGGTGATGGCAAGACCTCCGTGCGCGCTGGCTTCGGCACTTTCTATCTGCGCGATGCGGTTGGACCTCTCGAAGGCGGCACCAATAATCCTCCCTTCATTCTGGGTGTAGGGTTTACGCGACCATTCGACGTTGCACCAGCGCCGGCCAGCCTGACAGCGTCGGGCACACCCGGTCGCTCGTTCCTGTTGACCACGCAAAACCCGTATACGAATCAATGGAATTTGACCATCGAGCGTGAGGTCTATACCAATACCAAGCTGGAAGTGGCCTATGTTGGCAACAAAGGCTTTGACTTGCGCGACTTTGCCGACCTGAACTACATTCCTGCGGGCAAAAGAGTTGCGTTTGCAGAGAGCAACAGCGCTGGCCTTCGTCCGTTTGGGACCAGTAGCTGGGGTTCGATTTATCAAGAGCAGTGGCACGCCTACTCTAACTACAACGCCTTGCAGGCGCTGTTCCGGACGCGCGTGAAGGCAGTTGACGCGCAGTTTGCTTACACGTGGTCCAAATCGCTGTCCAACACTGATATCAGTGACTCGAGCGGCGGTCAGAATGGTTCAAACTCGTACATCGATCCTCTGCAGCCGCGTCTGGATTACGGCCCGACGCTGGTTAACAGGCCCCAGATGCTGGTGGGGAACATTGTCTACAATGCGCCGGCTCTGGCCGGCCACAATGGATTCGTTCGAACCGCACTGGGTGGTTGGGAATTATCCTCGATTCTCAGCTATGCGAGCGGACCGTCGCTTACCGTCCTGGCTGGCAGCGTCGGAGCGCCGGGAGGACTCGTCGGCGCGGGAACTTCCCAGGGCAATGACCGGCCGAATCTGGTTGCCGGCCAGTCCTGCCGTGTGCATGGTAACGACATCAACTGGCTAAACCCGGCTAAGTTCACTCTGGATCACTACGCGCTTGGCCAAAACCCGACTTCTCCGCGTGGCGTTTGCGAAGGGCCGGGTAATGCCCAGACTGATTTCTCGGTGGCCAAGAACTTCAAGATCACTGAGAGAGTCAATGCCAAGTTCAGCATGGACTTCTTCAACATCTTCAACAAGACCCAGTTCATTGCCACCAGCATCAATACAAACCTGTCAGGTTCGGCTACGCTTTGCGACGCGGCAACCCCGTGCGCAGGCTACGCGAACGACACAATCAAGTGGAGTCAGGCGAACATTCAAGGCAACTTCGGTCAGGAGACCGCAGCCAAGGATCCTCGCCAGATTCAATACAACCTACGAATCGAATTCTAAACGGTCGATGTTAATTTTGAGGGTGGGACTTGACTCCGGTCATGTCCCACCCTTTATTCTTTTCACACATGCCTTCCAGCGGTACTCTCTGTGGTTTTCGCGTATTTAAAGGTCCAGGCACGCAAGTCAAGAGTGTGGTCGCGTTGCTGCTCGGCGTCATGCTGGCTGCGCATGCAAACGCGCAGGTTCCACGCAAGAAGGCCGCTCCGCCGGCGGGCCAACCTGACGCTCTGGAACAGCACTATCAAGCCGCTCAAACCTTCAGCATCGGCGGCGACACGGAGCGGGCGACAGCCGAGTATCGTGCCTTTCTGGCTGAAGTCCTTCGCCGGATGGGAAATGTGTATTCGAAGGAAGCACGGTGGGACGACGCCCGCTCATCATTCGATGAAGCGCTGCAGATGGCTCCCAACTCGGCGCAGTTGCACCTTGACTACGGCAATGCTCTCTTTCTTCACGGAGATCTTGCAGCTGCCAAAGCGCAGGCTCAGAAAGCGGTTGAACTCGATCCCTCAAACAACGGCACTCAATATCTTCTCGGTCGCGTTTTGTACCAAGAGAACGACTTCAAAGGTGCGAAAGAACACCTGGAAGATGCCGCCCAAGCTACCAACGGAAACGTCACGTTTCAACTTGGATACGATCTGGCCCGGACCTACTTGAAGCTGGAGGACGTAAACCGGGCCAGCGTGATGTTCGACGAAATGATGGTCGGTTACGGAAATACGGCGCGGCTGCATCTTTATTTCGGTTACGCGTACTTAATGACGGGCGTGTACGACCGCGCGATCTCGGAGTTTAAACGGGCACTCGAGAAAGACCCTAAAATCAAGGAAGCGCACTATCTTCTGGGACTGACTTATCTCTCGCGCGACGAGGACAAGGGGGGCTGGGAGGAAAATGCCGCGGAGGACAGGCTGGAGATCCAGATCAATCCAGATGATTTTGCCCCGCATTACGATTTGGGCAATGTGGCGCTACACCTGCATCGGACAGACGAGGCCGAACACGAACTGAAGCGCGCCTCAGAAATTGAGCCAGACAATCCTGACCCGCAACTGACGCTTGGCGAACTCTTGATCAGCCAGCGCCGGTTGCCTGAAGCTGAAGCGGCCATGTCGAAGGCCATTGCTCTTACCAAAGACATCACTCGCAGCAATTACCAAATCAATAGAGCATATTACGTTCTGGGCAGAATCCAGGTGGAGACCGGCCGGCGCGAACTCGGTGTGCAGAATCTCAAAACTGCCGCTCGGCTGCTTGAAAAGACGGTTGCTCCGCCAACCAATCGCGATGAGAGTGCCGCCACGGCGCGGCAGCGAATTGCCGGCGCGCAACCTGCGCGGCCGGATGAGGAAGTGTCCACAATTCCTCCTGAAGAACAAAAAAATCTAGACGCCTATTTCGATCGCCTGAAACCGGCGATCGCCGATGCTTATAACAATCTGGGTGTCGCTGCCGGCGCAAAGAACGACTTTGGCACTGCGGTCGCTGATTTTCGTAAGGCACAGCAATGGTACCCCGAGCTTGAGACGCTCGACCGCAATATGGGAATGTCGGAGTTTCATGCCGGCAACTACCAGGAAGCAATTTTGCCGCTGTGGCACGCGCTGCAACGCAATCCCGATGACCAGCGGGTCCGGGTGGCGTTAGGGCTGAGCTATTTCGCAGTGCAAAACTACGAAGGAACGGCGGAGACTCTGCAGCCGATTGAAAAGACAGTGGCTTCCGATTCAGGCGCTGGGACTGCGTACAGCGTCGCGCTCATTAAGACCGGCAAATACGAGCAGGGCATGGCCATCCTGAAATCTCTGGAAGAGGCCAACCCGAAACTTGCGGGCATTCACGGCGCCATAGGCGAAACCTACGCTGATCAGGGTATCTACGCCAAGGCTATCGAGGAATTCAGACAAGCGCTGGCGCTGGACCCATCTCAGCCGCGAACGCATTTTCTGCTGGGTGTGGCACTTCTGCGCGAGGGCAAGCCCGCCGATGCGGTACCGGAGCTTCGCTCCGCGCTAGCCAGCAATCCGTCTGATGGCGCAACTAAATACCATCTGGCCGTGGCCCTCCTTCAAACCGAACAAAAGGATGAGGCGCAGAATTTGCTGCAGCAGGTAATTCAGCAGGACCCCAGGTACGCAGACGCTTACTATCAACTCGGAAAGCTGCAACTGGACTCTGGCAATGCGAAGCAAGCCATTGCCAACCTGGAATCAGCCGCTGCTCTAAGCCCGCAGAGCGATTACATTCATTATCAGTTATCGCAGGCCTACGGGCGGGATGCGCGGCCCGAGGATGCACAACGCGAGATGCAGCTTTATCAAGCGCTGAAGACCGAACGCAGAGGAGATCATGAGCAGTCGCGTTCGAATTAAGGCCCTGCATTTCTTTGTGACCGCCGGGATGCTGCTTTCAGCCGCTGCACACGCGCAGAGCGCAAAATCTCATTCCGCCTCGCCGCTGGCAGAAGCAAAAGCCCAGCTTGCGAGGCACGAGTTAAAGTCCGCAGAAGACTCGATTTGGCAAGTCCTCGCCTCCGATCCCAACAATTCGGAAGCGATTCTCCTATTAGGCGATGTGCGCGCCGAACAAGGGCGATACTCCGAGGCGGAAACGCTCTTTCAACGGGTGGTACAGCTCGATTCAAGTGGCACACCTGGACACATCGCGTTGGGAAAGACGTACCTGGCAGAAGATAAGCTTGCGCCCGCGCTGGAGCAATACAAAGCAGCGGAGCAACTCGCCCCAGAGAATCTTGACGTGCGGGTCACGCTGGCGCGGCTGTACGCTGCAACGGGTGACTGCTCGCTGGCAATGACGAGTTTGCAAGCGATTCCGGCGGCGCATTTTCCCGCCGAAGCAATCCCGGTTAAAGTTGGTTGCCTGCTCGCAGGCGGACATCAGGATGACGCCAAGAGGCTTGCCGGCCAAGCAAAGAGCCCTGCTCTGGCCTTGGCACTTGCCGAGGTTTTCGTGGCCGCAAAGCTTCCGCAAGAATCAATGAAACTTCTCGATGTTGCTGCAGCCTCGGGCAAGAAGCCGCCGCCGCGTTTCTATTTTGTGAAGGCGAAGACGCTGGACGCATCCGGGGATGAAGCTGGAGCTATGGAAAATTTCCAGCGAGCGGTCAAACTGGAACCCGGGTCGGAGGAATTCGCGCTCGCTCTGGCCGAACTGAACGCGCGGGAAGGGAAGCATGCAGAGGCATTTGCAACTCTGCAGAATATTTCCAAGCTTTTCCCGAACTCGCCCAAGGTACTGCGCCCTTTGATTGTTGAGGCCGCGTTCGCAGGAAAACGCGCGGAAACGCAGGACGCTGCTGAGCGATTGGCGCAATCCGATGAACCACGGGATTTATACGTTTCCGCCAGCGTTTTTCTCAAGACCGGGCGTGAGAGCGATGCTGTTGGACTCTTAGAAAGATATGTGGCTCAAGTGCCGAATGACGTAAGCGCGTGGGTGGGGCTTGGCATCGCCTATGCTGATCTTAAGCGTCCCGAGGACGCGCAAAAAGCGTTTGAACGGGCGCTCGAAGTTGATCCCAAGTTCGCCGAGGCAGAATACCAGCTTGGAGTCCTGGCCAGCGGCAACAGTGATAATACGGCTGCGATTCGCCATTTGGAGCGTGCGGTTGAACTGAATCCCAACCATGTGCTGGCACTCGCAAAGCTCGGGAACCTCTATCTGGAAAGCGGGCAGTTCGAGAAAGCGCGCGATTCGCTGCTGAAAGCAGAAGCGCTCAATCCCAATGATCGCCAGACTGAATACGGCCTGGCGCTTGCGTACAGCAAACTCGGAAACCGCGAAGAAGCAAAGATACACATGGAAAGATTCCAGAAGTTCGGACCAATAGGTTCAACCGAGAACAAATAATTCAATGGCGGGGTAGATTCTTGCTCGCGGCCGGGTGAGCAAAAAACGCAGTACGTTGCGAAACTCCGCTTCCTTCCACGACAGTGTAAATGAAGTCTGCATCGAGGTTCCGGAGCGTCTCCTTATTGCCGCTGGGCCAGGAAATCTCGACATTTGTCATTGAGGTTTCTTTCCCCAGTCCGAAATGCAAGCGCAGATCGTTCTGGGATAAGTAACTGGCGCCGCTGCGCACTTCGTCGATCTGCCTCAGCCCACCTGCTGTGACGGTCACCCGTGCGCCGATTGCAGCTTTGTTGCTCTTCGTACCGACGAGCTTGAACGTGGCAGCATGATTTGAAGTCTCAGTACGATTGATCAGTAACGTCGGAGGTCCGGCCACATTCAGCATCAGGATGTCAACTTTGCCGTCGTTATTTACATCACCGAAGGCGACTCCCCGGCGCGACAACGGCGGTAGATTATCGAGGCCCGAAAGCGCGGTGATGTCAGTGAAAGTGCGATTGCGATTGTTGCGAAAGAGCAATACCGGTTCCTTGTACGGAGCGCCTCCTTTGATGAGATCCATCTGCGGGTAAACATGTCCGTGGGCCACAAAAATGTCGGGCCAGCCGCTGTTTTCAAGATCCACGAAGCCTGTTCCCCAGCCCACCCAATGGCCGCTGGGCTGAGTGATTCCGGCGGCATCCGCAATGTCAAGAAATCCCTTTTCGCCCTGGTTCCAGAACAATGCGTCCGACTCGCCGGCCCAATTCGTCACGTAGATGTCGAGTTGTCCATCGCGATCGAAATCGCCGAAGTCAACGCCCATGCCGGCGCGTTCGACGCCGGTCAGGCTCAGCGAGGCGCCTGAGAGCAGGCCAACGTCTTCGAAGGTGCCATCGTGCTTGTTGCGATACAGGAAATTCGGTCCTCCATCGTTGGTCACATACAGATCGGGCCAGCCATCATTGTCGTAATCAGCCCAAATCGCCTGCATTCCCAGGTAAGTTCCCGGGTCATCGACCCCGGCTTTCTTGGCCACCTCTTCAAATGTGCCGTCGCCGCGATTGTGAAACAGAAAATCGGTCTGCCCGGTATGCCCCCGGCGCAAGCATTCCATGCTGATTCCCTGGAATTCGCAGCCTTTGTTCTGGGCATCGTAGGTGGGCAATTTATTGATATCGAACTCGAGGTAGCGCGGAACGAATAAGTCGAGGAACCCGTCGCGATCGTAATCCGCCCAGGCCGCGCCCATGTTGTACCCACTCGAGCGGACGCCAGCCTTGTCCGTAACGTCTTCGAACCTGCAGTTGCCGAGACTGCGGTACAGGGCATTGCCGCCGAAGCCAGTAACGTAAATGTCCTGCCAGCCGTCGTTGTCGAAGTCCATTACCGAGACCGCCATGCCCCAGCCCTTGCGCGTCAGGCCGGCTTTTTCGGTGATGTCAGTGAAATGAAGGTCGCCGTCCTGATGGAACAGCCGGACCATGGGATCTCCGCCATTCTGGCGATAGCGGTCAACATTCGATCCGCCAACCATGAGGATGTCCAGCTTGCCGTCGTTGTCACAGTCGATGAATCCGACACCACCGCTGGTTGATTCGACGATATATTTTTTCTCGGGAGCACCGATGTGAGATGTAGTCAGGCCGGCTTTTTCGCTTACGTCTTCAAATTTGGGAGCCGGCGTTTCTTGAGACCAGCAAGACAGAGACAAAGCAGCGAGCGAAAGCAGGATTCCGAAGCCTCGGCTCAGAGTATAAGACATGTCTGCTACTTCGAAAACGGCACTTTTTGCGAAATTGTGCCGCCCTCAACCATTGTGTAAATCATGTCCGCAGGAAGGTTCTGATAGACGTCCTTTTGCCCGCTTGGCCACCAGACTTCCACCTTGTTCATTACCGCGTTTTGGGCCAGTCCGAAATGCAGCCGAAGATCATTCTGCGAGAAATAGCTGGTTCCGCTGCGCACCTCGTTGAACTGGACCAGGTCTCCACAAGTTACGGTGACGCGAGCACCGACGCCGGCTTTGTTACTCTTGGTCCCAACCAGCTTGAAGAGTGCCGCGTGATTATCGGTGTCGGTGCGATTAATCAGCAACGTCGGCGGCTCTCCGACATTCAGCATCAGAATGTCGACCTTTCCGTCGTTGTTCACATCGCCAAAAGCCGCGCCGCGTCGCGATGCTTTCGGAAGCTTATCCAGTCCGGAGAGCGATGTTATGTTTTCGAACGTCCGATTGTGATTGTTGCGATAGAGCATGACCGGCTGCTTGTAGCCGGCCCCGCCTTTCACCAGATCCATTTGCGGGTAGACGTGACCGTTGACCAAGAAGATGTCATCCCAGCCGCTATTGGTGAAATCCACAAAACCGGTTCCCCAGCCGACCATGGGTACGGTATCGGCGCCCATTCCGGCACTCCAGACGATGTCAGTGAACCCTTTGTCACCCTGGTTCCAATAGAGGGCATCCGGTTCGTCGACAAAATTCGTAACAAAAATGTCGAGCAAGCCATCGTGATCCATATCGGCAAAACCGACGCCCATCGAGCCTTCGGCTTTGCCGTCCAGGCTGAGTGCCGCACCGGACATCAAGCCGACTTCTTCAAAGGTGCCGTCATGTTTGTTGTGATATAGGTAATTCGGCTGGCCGTCATTCGGAACGTATAGATCGGGCCAGCCGTCATTGTCATAATCCGCCCACACCGCCTGCAGCCCGTACAAGTGCTGTGGATCGTCGACCCCAGCTTTTTTCGACACATCTTCAAAGGTGCCGTCCCCACGATTGCGAAACAGATAATCAGGCTCGCCCGGCAATCCGCCAGGACCGCATTGCACCATCACGCCACGGTAACGGCAAAATTTGTCGTTGCTGCCAAACTCAGGAAGGTGATCGATATCAATGTGTACATAATGCGGAATAAACACGTCCAGCAGGCCGTCCCGGTCATAGTCTGCCCAAGCAGCACCGGCGTTGAAGCCGGGAAGATTCAGTCCCGATTTGTCGGTGACATCCTCAAACTTGCAATTCCCGAGATTGTGATAAAGCGCGTTGCCGCCGAAACCGGTGACGAAAATATCCTGCAATCCGTCGTTGTCGTAGTCCATTACCGAAACGGCCATACCCCAACCCCTGCGCATAAGCCCCGCGGACTTGGTGATGTCGGTGAAGTGCAGATCGCCGTCCTGGTGATACAACGTAATCAGCGGGTCGCCACCAGCTTTGTAGCGGTCGACCGATGAGCCATTCACCATGATGATGTCAAGCTTGCCGTCATTATCGCAGTCCATGAAACCAACTCCGCCGCTCATGGATTCCACAATGTATCTCTTTTCCGGAGACGACAGGTGTGAAGCAACAAGCCCGGCCTTCTTGCTCACATCCTCAAAATGAGCCACGGGGTGAGCGACGGGCGCTCCGGGATGAGCAACTTGGGCAAGGAAAACGCGCGAAAGAAAGAGTCCCACCAGTGTAGACAGCAGCAACCCACGCATGCTTTTGCAGCCTAGTTTAGCATGCGAGCCGGGGAACACCGCTGTCGCCAAACGGCGGCAAACAAACAATGCTAGCGGGCGGTGACCTAATGTAATGTTTGTAAAACCTTCTTGTGCAGACCTCCATTGTTCTACAATGATTGCGAGAAGGTGCTTATATGAAGATTAGACCAGTTGTCATCTTCGTTTTCTTGACTGTGCTGCTCGTCGCTGTGCCAGGGTTGTGCGATGACCAGCAGAAGGCACAAAAAGAGATCACCAAGTTCACGGCATTGGCGGCAGATTTCGACGGACGCCGGGTGGTCAATATGAGCATGTCAGAAATGTTCGATGTGCCGCGCGCGGCGTTAGTAAAACAGCGTGCCAATACCGGATTGAATTATGGCGGTTTGTTTCTGGCTCAGGAACTTATGAAAAGGGGCATGACAGAGGACGATCTCACAGCCAAGCTCAAGGCCGGGGCTCGAATCGCGGATATCGCCAATCAGCAGCATCTCGCGTGGAAAGAGTTGATCGATGATTCGAAAAAACTGAATGGTGCTATCGACAAGAACCTTTACGACTTCTTTCTGGGGAAAAAGGTCACTGTAGCCCAGGACGCTGCTGACAAATATGATGTTCAGTACGATGGCGTGAATGCCGATGCGGAGCTATCACCGCAAGAGATTGCCAGTGCTCAGGAACGCTATCTGATGTGGAAAGATCGTGCCGCAACCGCGCAAAAGAAGGACCATAAATTGAGCTACGGCGATGAGAGAGTTGCGTATTCTGACCACGTAGCAAACGGTGGCCCGCAAGGAGGCGGCAGAGGCGCCTCGGGTACGGCAGGCACCTCAGGACCGGCGGCCATGGGCGGGGCTCCCCACTAATTAGCGCTAACTGAAACTCTTATTTGGCAGAAATCCCTGTTCCCCTTGGTATCGCGGGTTAGCGATACCAATCGGCTCTGGTCAGGGGCATTCCGCTGCAGCCATTCTCGGATTTTATGAGCAGCGACTGATAAAGATCCAGTTTGGCAGAGCGGAAATAATACGCCGAACCGGCAAGGTACAGGCGCCAGATTCGGTATTTGACTTCGCCTACCAGCTTGCGCGCCTCTTCTTCACTGGCTTCCAGCCGGCGCAACCATTGGCAGAGCGTCAGGAAATAGTGCTCACGAAGATTTTCGACATCGCGTAGTTCGAATCCCGCTTCTTCGGCGTGGCGCAGCGTGGTGGCAATCGGAACCAGTTCGCCGTCGGGAAAAACATAAACATCGGTAAACGTAGGCTCGGCCGGTCTCGGACGATTTCCTGCGCGCCCGATGCCGTGATTCAGAAACACTCCGCCAGGTTTCAGCAAACTAAACGCAACGTGGAAGTATTCGGCCAGCTTGTTTTCGCCAACATGCTCGACCATGCCTACACTTACGAGTTTGTCGAAGTCGCCGAGTTGGCGGGCATCGCGGTAGTCGAGCAGTCGGACTTCACATCGCGAAGAAATGTCGCCGTTTTCAATGCGAGCCTGCGCGACATCCAACTGTTGCTGGCTTAGCGTGATTCCGATGGCTTGCACGCCATATTTCTGCGCCGCGTGTATGATCAGGCCGCCCCAGCCGCAACCTATATCGAGCAGCCGCTCACCGGGCTGCAGCCGAAGTTTTCTGCAGATGTAATCCAGCTTCTGTTCCTGTGCCGCGTCGATAGTATCGTCCGCCGACTGGAAATATGCGCAGGAGTACACCAGGTTGCTATCAAGCCAAAGCCGGTAAAAATCGTTGGAAACATCGTAATGAAAGCTGACAGCATTCCGGTCGCGCGATTTTGAATGCGGTCTTCCGTCCAGGCGCGCTGCCGAATGCTGGTGATGATCGGTTCCGGGGAGAGCCAGAAGGAGGCTTCCGATCCTCAATTTCTCCCTGGCGCTCCAACGTTTCCGGGCGAGGTGCTCAGCCAGGGGAAATATGGCGAGAATGTCTCCGGCAAGGTCGAAATCGCCGTAGACATAGGCTTCGCCCAGCGCGACCTGCCGGTTCGAGCGAAAAATCGCCCGAAGAGCGCGGGGATGATTGATCTTCCAGGTGAAGCGGCAAAATTGGCCTGGGTCCGGGGCGAGCTGGGTACCGTCCCATAGTTCGACGGCGAAATTTCGCGGGTGATAGTCTCGCAGCAGCTCTTCAACGATGGCTATTGACCGAGCAGCTGCCCTGTCCTGCAGGTGCTTCGCTTCGACTGCCATGACCTAATTATGCGTCATTTGTCCTCAATCGTTACCGTGAAATCTGCGCCCTCCCAGCGCTGCCGCCGGGTCCAATAGAGGGTAAAAACCACGCTATGGCCTGCGTCTAAGCGGCTGGTGGGCAGGTCGGCGAAGTGAGTTCCAACCCCACTGTCGCTGGTTGAGGAATCGTGCGTCGTTTGCCAGCCATCCACACTCCAATGCACCATTGCCGGAGCCAGCAGGGCTATTCGAAGCATTTTGCCGCGGGGAATGGTCCGGCATTTATTGTTGAATCGCCAGCTCCAGTAAACCGCCTGGCGGCGTTCCTTTACATAGCGCTTTACCGTTTGTGGAGCTTGATCGAAGACCTGGCCGTCTTTCAGCGAACGCACGAGCTTGATGTACTCGGAGTGCGCCCAGACCAGGGGACAAGCGGATCCCGTGGGCTTGCCGAGGAAAAGTTCGCGCTCAGGAATATCGGCATTGTCCCAGACTTGCTCCGGCTGCAATCGGCTCCCGTTGGTCGAGCCTTCCATAGACTTAAGCAGCTCTTGCGCGCCGCTGACGTTACCCGCCGCAAGCTCATAGTGGGCGCGCTCACCGGCAAGCAACGGCCACGGACGCCCGATTCCGGTTCCGTCAAAGGGAGCGCCGTTGGCATGCTCTCCGTAGCCATCATCGTTGTAGCGATACCAGCACGGCCCCTGCGGAAGCCTGACCTTCAAAAGCGCGTCAATAACTTTGATGGTGTTCAGGATTTTCGGATCATCTGGCGCACGCAGGCCAAATCGCACCAATGCAAGTGCGTCCGGGCTGATGACGTGCGATGCACGTTCAACATTTTCTCCCGGAGGACGATTTTTAATGGGAACGAAACCTTCATTTGGAGAGGGCGCACATTCGACCTCTGGCGGCGCAATTCGCACGTAATATCCATCCACGCCAATCTGCCTTGCCAGATCGCTGCCTTGCGAATAGGTCCACCGCTCGATGCTTTCATTCCAGGTATCGGCGAGATCGCGGACGTAGGAAGCTGTTACAGATTCACCCACTGCATCGGCGATGTCGGCCGCAGCCAGCAATCCCGCGACTTCTACCGCCAGAGTGAACGGGGAATAGCCGGCGTCCTCTTCCCATCGGTCCTGTTGCGTGACTGGGCCATTGCAGGCAATGAAACTCATTGCCCGCCTCACCATTGGCCACCAGCGCTTCACATCACCAAGAGCGTGCGGAGCTTTCCGGCCCAGCAGATCGACGAGCAGGATAGGAAATGCAGCCTCATCCATTTGCAGCCCGTTCCAGTAAGGGCGGCCGTCCAGCCACATGTTCTGTGGCCAGCGCCCATCGGCCTCCTGTGTCGCTTCGAGATAGTGCAAAACTCGAACCGCGTCCCCGGTGGCTCCGGCAGCCAGGAAGCCGGAAGCAGTCTCAACCAAATCTCGCGGCCAGACGAGGTGATACCCGCCCAGATCGTCGTCACCTTTGTTGAAGCCCCAGGGAATGGAAAGGCTGGCGATTACGCCGCCAAGGAAATCCTTAGACTCGTGCACGCGGAGCACCGCCGTGCTTGCGCGATAGAGGTCCTGCTCGACAGGCCGGTCGAGCGGCAGAAGAGTTTTCTGCCACCCCCTCCACTGGGAAACGTAATCCTGGAAAATTTTGTCGTAGTCATCGAGAAAGGTTGCCCGCACAAGCTCGCCGGCTTCGGCCCAGTTGCCGCCGAACCCCAATGCCAATACGAATTCTCCATTCGAGGCGGCAAGATCTATTTCCCCGGTTAGCGCAACATTTCCGTTTTCCGCACGCTCATATGGCTCAGACAGCAAAAAATTTCGCGAGAGATCCTGCCAGCCATCCGAGTAGCCGGCGAAGCCCACAGACATCTTCTTCCAAGGCACTGAGCATGCAAATGCTAGAGCCAGCCCGCCGGGGTAGTCGGCAAAAAGCATCGGAAAGCCCTTGTAATCGCCCACCCACGCCGTGTTGTTGCTGCCGTTATTTCCAAGGTGGGGAGCCAATAGCGCATACAGGTGGTGAGCGGGAGCCTTTTGGGACGATGTTGGCCGGGCGCTTCCGTCCCCGCCATTGAAGCGGACCTTTTGCAACACCACGTTGCGGTGCGGATCGGAGAAGACCTCTTTCTCAATGCGGTATTTTTCAGCCAGCTCGGTATTTACCAGGCGATACGCTGGTACGCCCGGTTCGACCGCCCGGAACTCAAATCGGCAATGCCGTTTCTCTTCCGAAAAAAATTGCTTTCCATCGGTGACAAGCAGCCCAAGGTCGCGCGTACAAGCCATGTCTACACGGGGGAAATAGATTTCGTTCAAAATTCCGTGGCTCATGGTGAACCATACCCGGCTGGTGCGGTTGAGCGCGGTTCCAATTCCAGTTTTAGCTGCTGAAGTCCAGCGCGGGGGAATTCCCGGCCATCCCGGGGCATAGTTGGTCGAGTCGTTCACTAGCGGTGGTCCTGATCGGCGTAACAACGCCTGGAGATTTACCGTGCGGGGATAGTATAAGGAAGCTTCAGGGATCCTGTGTAAACTGCCATCCCTACAACTGCGTCTACCCGCATGGCGTGAAGCCGCTCGATTTCTTTATGGGTCGCAATTCCGCCGGCAACGATCAGCTGCTTCGTGGTTGCGCTGCGCAGTTCCCGCACCGGAGCAAGTGGCAGGCCCGAGATCAGGCCTTCAGTATCGATGTGTGTGTACAGGAACGCAGAGCAGAAGGGATCGAGAGCATTGATCATCTGAAGCGGAGTGATTTCGCTAACTTCCCTCCAGCCCCGAATGGCGACCTTGCCTCCGCGCGCGTCGATCGCAAAAACGAGCTTGCCGGGGCCGAGTTTGTTGGCGAATTCCTCCGCGAGTCGCACGTTCACTGCGCCATCTTTAAGGAGTGACGATCCAAGGATAACTCTGAGCGCACCTGCATCAATCAGGGCCCGTGCGGCGGCCAGTGAGTGAATGCCGCCCCCAACCTGGCAGGGAAGTTGTTGGACAAACAGATCAATCAGGGCAGCGTTATTACCTTGGCGCATGGCGGCGTCGAGATCAATCAGTTGCACCAGAGGAAAAGAGGAGAACCGCGCAATCCAATCATCGAAGTCGTCAAATTCCAGCGCCTTCTTTTTGCCCTGGACGAGCTGGACGATCTTGCCGCCCATCAAGTCGATGGAAGGAATCAGCACGACGGCCTCACAGCAATCCCGGCGGCTAGAAGGTGCTGCTTGAGTTCTGAGATCGAGCCCAGGTTAAAGTGGAAGATGGAAGCCGCGAGCGCCGCGTCTGCCGCTCCTTGCTGAAAAACCTCAACAAAGTGCTGTGGTTCTCCGGCGCCACCCGATGCGATGACGGGAATGTGAACGGCACTCGATACTGTATACGTCAATTCACAATCGAAGCCGGTCTGCGTGCCGTCACGGTCCATCGAGGTCAGCAGAATTTCTCCCGCGCCGCGGTCTTCGGCTTCTTGAGCCCAATCGATTGCATTCTTGCCGGTGGGGACGCGTCCTCCAGAAACCCATGCTTCGAACTTATTACCGGCTCGCTTCGCATCAATCGCAACCATGACGGCCTGTGATCCGAATCGCTGCGCGATGCAGGTGACGAGCGAAGGGTCAGCAATCGCCGCAGAATTGATAGTGATTTTGTCGGCGCCAGCTTCGAAAATGGCTGCGGCATCACGCAGTGTGCGAACGCCCCCGCCCACAGTAAATGGGATGAAAAGCTCTTTCGCGGTGCGGCGAACCGTTTCGAGCAAAGTTGTGCGCCTCTCGTGCGTAGCGGTAATGTCGAGCAACACAATTTCGTCCGCTCCAGCGGCGCTGTGAGCTGACGCAAGTTCGGCTGGATCGCCGGCGTCGCGCAGATTGAGGAATTGTGTTCCCTTTACGACGCGGCCGCCATCCACATCGAGGCAGGCAATGATGCGTTTCGTCAGCATTGGCAGAAATTGCTCAGAATCCTGAGTCCCACGGCGCCGGATTTTTCGGGATGAAACTGCACGCCAAAAATATTGTCCCGCTCGACAGCGGCCGAGAAGTGGCCCCCGTATTCGCATTCGGCGATTGTTTGCTTGAGCAGTGGCACGCGATAAGAGTGAGTAAAGTAGACGAATGATGCGGGAGAAACTCCGCGCATCAGACGCGAGCAGCCATCCCGAATTTCTAAGCTGTTCCAGCCCACGTGCGGAGATTTGATCCCCGCCGGAAACGTGGTACAAGCCTCAGGCCACAACCCGAGGCCTTGAATTTGAGGCGCTTCTTCGCTGGACGACAGCATCCACTGCATGCCTACGCAGATGCCGAGGAAGGGGACACCGCGCCGAATGCTTTCGCAAATTGATGTCCGCAAGCCGGACCGGTTGAGTGTTTGCGTCGCCGAAAAATGTCCTACGCCGGGAAGGACAATTTTGTCGGCTTTGGCAACTTGCGTGGGATCATCGGTCACAATCGTTTCCGCTCCGAGATGATCCAACGCCTTCTTGACCGAAGCAAGATTGCCCGCCTGGTAGTCAACAATCGCGATCATTACAGCAGTCCTTTTGTGCTCGGCAGCAGGCGCGCCATTTGCTTATCGCGCCAGCACGCCGCGCGCAGGGCACGCGCGAAGGCCTTGAAGAGGGCTTCAAGTTTGTGGTGATTTGAGCGGCCGTAGAGAATTCGCGCGTGGATATTTGCCTGCGCGCCGCGCGCGAAGCCATCAAAAAAATCGTGAACCAGTTCGGTTTGCAGGTCGCCGACGAGCCTCACCCGCGTTTTGGTGTCTACGACGGCGGCCGCCCGTCCGGAAAAATCGACGGCTGCCAGACCAAGGGTGTCGTCCATCGGCATGACAAAGTATCCGGCGCGCAGAATTCCGCGCCTATTGCCCAAAGCTTGCGCAAACGCCTGCCCGAGCGCGATGCCGACGTCTTCAACCGTGTGGTGCTGGTCCACGTCGAGATCACCGTCAGCCGTGAGTTCCAGATCGAAAGCGCCGTGATGCGCAAATAATTCCAGCATGTGATCAAAGAAGCGAATACCCGTAGAGACTTTGTAACGCCCTCGTCCCTCGATCTTAAGTGCGATGCTGATGCTGGTTTCTTTGGTCTTGCGATCGATAGTTGCGGCTCTCATCGCGCCACCTGTTGTCGCATGCCGAGTTCCGCAAACACCTCGCGCAGAGCACTGATCAGAACGCGATTGTGATTGCGTGAGCCGACGGTGACGCGAACACAATCTTTGCAGCCGTAATCGGTAGACCGATCACGAACCAGAATGCCGCGTGCGCGCATCCGACTCACAAACGGTCTACAGTTGTCGCCAAGATAGAACAAAACAAAATTGGCGCGGCTCGGACAGAAACGAATGTCCCAGGCGGCCAGTTCAGCCTCTAGGGCGAAACGGCCTTCAATTGCCTGCGATACGTACTCTCTGACGTAAGCCTGGTCGGCCAGGGCTTCCGGCAGGCACTCGAGCGCAATCGAATTCAGGTTGTAAGGAGAACTGGCCCGCCGCAAGGCCCGGATTTGGTCCGCACGGCCGGTCAAAACTCCGATGCGCAGCCCGGCGAGCCCATAAGCTTTTGAAAAAGTGCGTGAGACGAACAGATTCGAGAACTCGCGCCATTGCGGCATCATGGTTTCGCCGCAGAACTCGAAATAAGCCTCATCCACCAGCAAGGCGGCGTCGGGCGCGGCTTCGGCAATGAGCGTCAGGTCTCTGGGCGAGACAAATGCACCGGTAGGGTTGTTCGGATTTGCTACTGCAATCAACCGGCTGCGATTTGTAATCTGTGCAAGGACAGCTTGAACAGGGAATTGAAAAGCCTGGCCGGCCGGAATCGAGATCACGCGGGCTCCGGTTGCTGCAGCGTAAATCTCAAACATCGCAAAGGTGGGCACAACGATCAGCGCTTCGTCACCGGATTCGAGATAAGTCTCGCAAACGAGATGAATGGCTTCATCCGTGCCATTGGTGAGCAGCAATTCTTCGGGCGAAATGCGTAAATGCTCCGCGACTATGCGCTCGCCGCCCTCACGTTGCGGATACCGCGCGAGAGTCTCGCCATCGAGCTGGCGCAGCCGTTCCAGCACACGGGGAGAGCATCCTGAGGTGTTCTCGTTGAAGTCGAGCCTTAGTCCCTCGCGACAGCCCAGCGGCGGGTGGTACTCCTTTAATTTGCTGATCGCCTCGCGCGGTTTAAGCACCCGGGCACCTCACGCGAATGGACTCGGCGTGTGCAGCCAGCCCTTCCGTTTGCGCAAGTTTTACGATCGTGGGAGCAATGCAGCGCAATCCCTTCGATGACAGTTCCTGCACTGAGATCAGTTTTACGAAATCCGTGACGCTGAGACCACCGCGAAACCGAGCAGCACCGCCGGTTGGCAGCACATGATTGGGGCCGGAGCCGTAGTCACCGGCGGCTTGCGCCGAATAGTCGCCAATAAATATCGAGCCTGCATTGTGCACGAGTTTCAGGTCGCGCTTTTCAATCGTGATGTGCTCGGGCGCGATTCGATTCGCCCAATTGAAAGCCTGTTCTCGGGAGCGTGCAATGAGAACCGCGCTTCGATTCTCTGTGGCAGCATTCGTGCGTGCCGGCAAAATCTTTCGTCCATTACGGGTGATTGCCTTGACGACGAGCGTAGCCAATGTTTCCGAGGTCGTAATAAAAATGGCCAAGGTTTCCGGATCGTGCTCGGACTGCGCCAGCAAGTCAGACGCGATGAACGCCGCATGACCGTGATCACTTACAATCACGACTTCCGTGGGGCCGGCGAGCATGTCAATTGCGCAATCGAAGGAGACTAATTTCTTAGCTGCCGTAACGTACAGATTTCCGGGACCGACAATTTTGTCGGCCGGTGGAATCGTTTCTGTCCCGTAGGCGAATGCAGCAATTCCTTGCGCTCCGCCAATGCGATAGAACTCGCGCACGCCGAGCAATGCCGCGGCTGCCAGTGCCTCGGCGCTAGGCCGCGGGGATATCACCCGAATGTTCTTCACGCCCGCAACCTGCGCCGGAATAACGGTCATCAGCAATGTTGAAACAAGCGGGAATCTTCCGCCGGGCACATAACAACCAACCGAATCGAGCGGGCGCACAATCTGTCCAAGGGAAATTCCACGAGCGACCCGCGCCCAAGGCTTTGGCTTTTGCCATTCACAAAACTGACGGATATTCTTCTCGGCTTTACGCATTGCAGCCTTCAATTCGCCCGACGCGTTTTTTGCCGCTTCCGCGAGTTCTGCTTCACTCACGTGCAAACTCTGGTCTGGGCGCAGGCCGTCGAAGTTACACGCATATTTCCGCAAAGCCAGATCGCCATTCCAGCGGACATCTTCCACGATGCCACGCACCACAGGCATGACCTCGTCAACGCGGGAGCCGCGACGCTGCAGTTCAGAAACGAAGGCTTCCGCGCCTTTGCCTTGCAGGACTCGCATCACAACACGACCTTGTTCAGCGGATATTCGACAATTCCCTGGGCGTTCGCTTGCTTCAGCCGTGGAATGACCTGCCACGCCAGCGATTCCTCGATCACGGTGTTGACGGCAAGCCAGTCCGGATCGCTGAGCGTTGAAATGGTGGGACGCTTGAGCGCCGGCAGCACCGCCAGAACGCAATCCAGGTGTTCTTTGCGCACGTTCAGCATCAGGCCTACGCGGTCTTTGGCTTCTATTGCTCCGCGCAGCATGAGCGCCAGATTTTCGATCTTGCGGCGTTTCCCGCCGTCCGCCCATGCCGATTTGTTCGCGATGATCTGCGTATTGCTCTCCAGCACCGTGTCCATGATGCGCAGGTGATTGGCGCGCAGCGAGCTGCCGGTTTCAGTCACCTCGACAATTGCGTCGGCCAGCATCGGCGGCTTTACTTCGGTTGCGCCCCAGGAAAACTCGACGCGAACTTCAACAACGCGTTCGGCAAAGTAGTTCTTCGTGACATTTACCAGTTCTGTCGCGATGATCTTGCCGCTGAGGTCCTGCGGCTTTTGGTAAGAAGACTCTTCCGGCACTGCCAGCACCCAGCGCACCTTCCCCCGGCTCTGCTTGGCATAAATCAAGTCGACGACCGTGACGACCTCAAGCCCGCTTTCAATCACCCAGTCAAGGCCTGTGAGCCCGGCATCAAGCGCACCGTGCTCGACGTAGCGGGCCATTTCCTGGGCGCGAATCAACATACATTCGATTTCCGGATCGCCGGTAGAAGCGAAATAGGAACGCGAACTCGTATGGATGGGCAATCCTGCTTGCGCGAACAGCTGCAGGGTTGCTTCCTGCAGACTCCCCTTGGGAATGCCGACGCGAATCTTCATCGTGCGAACTCCTTTATCGTGGCGGAGTTCGCGCCTTCGATTCTTTTCGTGAAGCACGAGCGCGTGCCTTCGTGGCATACGAGCCCCGCACCTTCGACTTCCACCTGGATCAACAGGGAATCGCGATCACAGTCGGTGGAAGCGGAGATCACCTTCAGGCGGTTACCGGAGGTTTCGCCCTTGGTCCAGAGCTCGTTGCGCGTGCGGCTATAAAACGTTACGTAGCCAGAGGAGACCGTCTGCTGCCACGCCTCACGATTTACGAACCCAAGCATGAGGATTTCCCCGCTGCTGTCGTCTTGGATAATCGCCGGCACAAGCCCGGACAGTTTTTCGAAATCCATCTCGATCATTTCTTATCTTCCTTCGTGTGCCTTCGTGCTGATCCGTCCAGCCAAATTGTGGATCGATCGCAATCACCGCCCAAAAAGCAAAACCCGCTGAAACTTGCGCTTCAGCGGGTCTTAACTCTCAGGTGTTGCTGTCTAACTCAGCCAGACACCCCCGCCGCCGCGCTGTGCGCGTGATGGTGGCGATGATGGTGCCGAGTCAGCATGAATGAACTAAGCTACGCGAGGGTCTGGCCTGAGTCAATCCGGAAAATCGAATGCAGGCAATCGGTTTTCGTGATGAGGCTCTGGCACAGAATGCAGTCAGAATCGAGCGATCTGAATTTGTTCGTTCTGGATTCTTTGCGGCCTTGGCGCACTCTGCGGTTAAAGGCTGTGAGAGTCTTAAACCGCAAAGGAGGCAAGGCTCGCAGAGAGCTCGGACCGCATTTATCCTGCCCGAGTGCTGGATGCTAAAATAAGAAAACACATAAATTCAGGGAGAATCAATGGCCAAGATCGCCAAAACTGCTGACCGCAAGAAGGTAATGGACACCACCAAGAGCACCGACTGCCCCAAGTGTGGCAAGCCCACTCGTATTGTGAAACGGGTTAAGGACCGCGAGCGCGGAATTTCAGGGGGCGTATTTATTTCCTGTTCCGCATGCGAATTCTACGAAAAGCTATAGGTCCCTTGTCATTTCAAAGATTTCAAGCGAATTACTGGCCAAAGTTCATCCTGCCTGGTCAGGGCGAAAGTTGCAAAGCACATCGCCAGAACCAAGTGATTCAGCGAGGCTCCGAAGTATTGCCAGAATGGCGCCTCAGCACCGGGGTAGTTCGACGAGAACAGCAGCGTCAGCATGTAGATCAGGCCAAACACGCTGGCTGCGCGCACCAGAATACCGAGTACTAGGGCAATCCCGATTGCAAGCTCGCCGTACGCCACCAGAAATGCAATCGGCGTGGCGTGCGGGAGAACGAGTTTCTTCAGCACCGGAACCATGAACGGGTAAGCCCCTTGTTGCAGGAATTGATTGATCCAGTACTGAAAGCCGCCATGTAGTGTGAACTGAGTGCCGGCAACTTTGTACTCGGCGAAGATCAGAAACAGGCAGCCGACAGCGAATCGCAGCATTGAAAGCGAGCGCGCAGCGGTCAGAGTCATGCCTAGGCAATATCCTTTAGAACTTCCTCCAAGGCACGAAGGGGGCTGGCGGCTGCAGTGATCGGTCTCCCCACCACAATGTGCGTCGCACCCGCAGCAATGGCTTCGGCGGGCGTCACGACTCGCGCCTGATCTGCATGCGCCGCTCCTGCGGGTCGAACCCCTGGCGTTACTGCCAGAAAATCTTTGCCTAGCTTGGCTCGCAGGCAGCTTACCTCGTGGGCTGAACTGACCACACCGGCACACCCGGAATTCAGCGCGGCTGAAGCCAATCGCAGTACCTGATCTTCCAATCGCCCTGGCACGCCAGTTTCGTGCAATTCGTTTTCGTTCAGGCTGGTCAGTACAGTGACGGCCAGAATTTTCAACTCCGGGTTGATTTCGCGAGATGCATCGGTTGCTGCGCGGAGCATATTTGTCCCGCCAGAGGCGTGTACGGTGAGCATGCTGACTCGCAGTTGTGCCGCCTCGCGCACCGCCGCAGCAATCGTGTTGGGGATATCGTGGTACTTCAGGTCAAGAAATACGTTTCGGCCAGATGCGACCAGATCTCGAACGACAGGGGGACCGACGGCGGTATAGAGCTGCATGCCGACTTTGTAAGTCTGAACGGAATCGCCCAGCGCAGTAACAAGTTTCTGGGCTTCTGCTGATGAAGAGACGTCGAGCGCCACGATCAACCGCTCGCGAGGTGAGGTCATTGTTCATGAGTTTAAGGGATTTCTAGTCGCTTATGAAATAGCATTGTTCAAATCTGCTGAATGTGCCGGCCTTCATCCTCACCAGGTTTTTCGATATGCACGCGGCAACACGCGGAGTATGATGCCACTCGTTGTCGCCACCACTTCAATCTGAGGGATGCACAATGAAAAAGCTTTGGGCAATCGCAATTTGCCTGCTTGTTCTGGCGCCCATGTTAATGGCGCAAGAGCACTACACCGAAGGGCCGGTGTGGCGCGTGTCCACCGTCCGGGTTAAACCGACGCACATGGACGAATATCTCACCAGCCTGCAGCAAGCCAGCAAGCCGTTTCTGGATGAGCAGAAGCGCCAGGGATTGATCGTCGATTACAAATTTTTCATCAAGGAGACGCAGAGCAACCTACAGGACTGGAATATGTGCCTCGCGATCGAATACAAAAACCATGCCGCAATGGATGGCCTGGATGCAAAAGCCGAAGCCATTCGCGACAAGGTATTTGGCGGCAAACAGCAGGCGCATCAGCTGGGAGAAAAGCGCGAAGAAATCCGGGAAATAGTCAACAACGAATTGCTCCAGGAAATTATCCTAAAGTGAAAATGAAATCGGGCACACGTTAGTGTGCCCGACTTTAATCTTTTTTCAGCTTATTGACCTAAGATCGGCTCCCGCAACAGCGCTAACGTTGTAAGCGGGCTAGGCCTGTACACCACATCCAGACGTACGCGCTGAATACCCTGCAGCTGGAATTTCAACATCTTCGCCGCGCTGTAGGAGAGATCGATGATACGGCCGGGAACGACTGGCCCGCGATCGTTAATACGGACCACCACGCTGCGGCGGTTTCGCAGGTTCGTAACCCGGACAATGGTTCCCAACGGAAGTTTCGGGTGGGCAGCTGTTAGATCGTACATGTCGTAGGGCTCGCCGCTGGCCGTGGGTTTGCCTACGAAGTCCTCTCCATACCACGAGGCTGTTCCTACTTGATAAGGAGGTGAACTGGGTCGGACGCCGGGCGGCAGCAGCAAATGGTCGATTTTAGGTGTCTTTGCCGTCTCTGCCGAGTTTTGGATTGACCCTGACCGGGTTGGCTCCTGAGCCGCTCCTAAGCCGACGATCAAACCGAGCGCCAGCCATTGAGCTATACGACTCCGCATCAGATACCCTCCATCGTCAAAGTCATTCCTCCCCGTGTCGAAAGTGCGCGCGCAATTCTGTGAATCCTAAGGGCCTAAGTCATGGCTGTCAATCGGAAATGTCAGGTATTCTGCACTTCCGAGAGTAGTAGATGAGTTAACAGCAATGCGCAAAAATCAGGCAGGTCCGCCGATGATGCTGAATTTGCAGGATGATTTATGTTTGGTGATGAGTCAATGACCGTAGTTCGGAAGCGGCAAATTTTTCGTCCTTCGATTTTTCAGTAACTTACCAGCCTCTGTTCGACTCGCTGATTATTTTCAGCAACTTAAGCGAGGAATTTTGGGAAAGTAACCTGTTATATCGGTACGTCCGATAGAACTGCGGCCGCCGGTATGGGCCTCCCACATGGACCCTTTTCCTGAGGCTCCTGATACTAAAAAAGTTTGCAATAGTCGAAGTTTCGGATAGATTCGCATTATGCTGCAAAGTCCGCCGGTTGTGCTGACGATTGCGGGCTTCGACCCCTCGTCAGGAGCGGGGATTACTGCCGATATCAAGACCATAGCCGCTCACGGCTGCTACGGTGTTGGCGCAATTACCGCGCTTACGGTTCAATCCACTGCGGGAGTGCGGCGCGTTAGCCCGACTGATCCAGAACTATTTCGCGAGACCCTGAGCGAACTGACGTCCGATGTAAAACCAGCGGCGGTTCACATAGGTATGTTGGGCTCCGCCGAAATCGCGCTCGAGGTGGCAGCCTTTCTGCAACGAATCAATCCTCCGCACGTGGTGCTTGATCCAGTGTTCAAGTCCAGTTCCGGCGCCAGGCTGATCGACGACCAAGGGGCCAAGATTCTCGCGGAAAAACTGCTGCCCCTGGCCGAAGCCATAACTCCTAACGCTGAAGAGGCCGGAGTTTTAACGGGTCTACACGTTGGTTATGTGGACGACATGCGACAGGCAGCTCAAAAACTCCACGACATGGGAGCCAAAGGAGTCGTAATAACCGGCGGGCACCTGGACAAAGCAACCGATCTCCTCAGTCCCGAGAACGGTGAAATCCAGATGTTCAAGTCCGATCGGCAGGAGTCGAATTCGACGCACGGCACCGGCTGCGCGTTTTCGACGGCGATCGCTTGCCACCTAGCTCATGGGCGTGCGTTGCCTGAAGCTGTGCTGCTGTCGAAGGCCTATGTCACCGCTGCAATTGCGAATGCGTACCCCGTAGGGAAGGGCGTCGGCCCGGTAAATCACATGTATAGGATGAAGAACCATCCGGGTGGTTTTGCGAAGAAGCTGGCGTCAGGAAGAGATTAGCTCTCAGATTTGCGGTTCTTCAGCAGGATCCCCGCCAGGAACGCCGCACAAGCCGCCATCAGCCACTGAATTCGCCATAGCTGCACGGCCTCGAAGTCGGGGAACTCCTGAACATTCCTGAGACCCTGAGCCAGGGCAACGATCAGGAAGGCGGTGCCGATCAGGAATGCGCACAAAGATGGCAGGGGGAGGCAAAACCAGTTTCTAACCTTAGCGAACTCGAGATTTTGAAGAAAGCCAAAGTGCCTGCTCCAAGTTTCGCTGTCGTTTGTCGCCGAACGATGACGGCCCATGCCGCAGATATGGCAAAATGCCGCCCCGACCATGAATTCGGTCCCACATCGACGACAAGCCTCAGCCAGACCTGAACTGGTCACAGGCATGGCTTGGGGAGGGCGCCAGAACTCTTGTCGTGCGTCGTGAATCACGTCTGACATATGGGAGTCTCTTCCGGTTTTATGGGCAATAAAACGGCCAAAACCACGAACGCCGAAAGCTGGTGTTTTCATATAGTTGCGTGCCGAATAGCCGCTATCTTATTGATCTCGCAAGGAAAGAATTACCTGCACAGTGCAAAGATTCTTGAGCGCAGCTTCTATCAGGGGGATGACGTGTTGCGCGAGGCAGGCTGGAACGGTTATTTTCGAACCAGGCCTTGGCGCGATACTCACCATTTCGGAACTCCCTTTTCGTGGTCTTGTTGACCGGGTTTCTGCTCTCCCAGCAGCCAGCAAAGCATGGAGCGGGCTTCGTATACCGGCCAGCCGATCCCCTGAATGCGGAGGCCTTCCAGCACTTTTATGACATGGAGTATGAGCGCTCGACGCAGGAGTTCACGCAAATCCTCCAGCGCCACCCGGATGACCCTGATGCTGTGAACCATCTGCTGAACGTCACGCTATTTCACGAGCTGTATCGGATTGGGGCACTGAACGCCGGCGAGTACGCCAATGACAGCTTTATTAATAGCAAGCACCGGGCCGGGGACCCGCGTGTCTGCGAGCAAATCAGGTCACTGGTCCAGAAAGCGCTTGCGCTTGAAGAAACGCGGTTGTCGTCGAATCCCAAAGATGTTGGGGCGCTCTATGCCCGGGGAGTAACGCGGGCTCAGTTTGCGACCTATACGGCGTTAATCGAACGCGCCTGGTTTTCAGCGCTACGCAATGCTCTGGGGGCGCGCCATGACCACGAAAAGGTGTTGCAGCTCGAGCCTGATAACGTCGACGCCAAGCTGATTGTCGGTGTGCACAATTATGTGATTGGCAGTTTGCCATGGGGAATCAAGGCAGCGTCGAGTGTCGTCGGTTTGGGAGGGAACAAAGAGAAGGGCCTGCAATACCTCCAGGAAGCCGCAGCCAGCAACCGCGAAACCAGTGTTGATGCCAAAATTGTCCTGGTCGTATTTCTCCGCCGCGAACACCGCCTGGACGAATCGCTTCAGATTCTGCGTACCTTGGAGCCGGCGTATCCTCGCAACATTCTCTTTGCCCTCGAAGATGGCAATTTACTTAGGACAATGGGAAATGTGAAACAAGCAGAAGCGACTTATCGCCGAGTCTGGCAGGAAGGGCGGGAGGGGAAGTATTCCGGTTTGCATTATGAAGTCTCGGCGGTTGCATTGGGAGACGCGTTGCGAAGCGAGAAAGACTATGCGGGAGCCGCGGCCGCTTATGATCTGCTCAGCGAAATTCCGAAGCCCGATCCGGAAACGGCGCAAAAGGCTGCCGTCAATGCGGGCGAAATGTACGATCTGCTGCGCAACCGAGATCTGGCCGTCAAAAAGTATGAGGCGGCTATTGCGGTGGATTCGGCCTCGCCGTTGGCCGACACTGCCCGCAAGAGAATAAAGGAGCCGTACAGCGGCAGCTGATTGGCTGTATCCGACATGGTATTCTGCTTTGCTTTCAGGTAGTTTTGGGAACTCTCTGGGGCAGTTGAGCGTATCTTAGGTGTGAGGAGGAGCGGTTATGTACTGCAACTATTGCGGAAAATCCATTCAGGACGACGCCAATGTGTGCGCCTATTGCGGTACTCGCGTGGGAGGAGTTATCGCGCGCAAACGCCTGGTGCGACCCCGCGAAGGGCGCAAAATTGCCGGCGTGTGCCTGGGAATTGGCGAATATTTCGATCTTGACGTGACGCTGGTTCGCGTGGTGTGGCTCATCACCGCGTTCTGCACCGGCGTTGGTTTCCTTGGATACCTGATCGCGTGGATTGTAATGCCAGAAGAGCCATACTATCTGCCAGCGCAGGCGCCGGTGGGACAACAGCAGGCCACACATTCGTAGTGGATGCTGCCCGCACGGTCTAAGTTGCGACGGTCGAATGCGGTGAAAGACAAAACAAGCAGATTCGCTAAGAATTTCGTCGCGGCGCTTGGAGACTGTGCATTCGAAGAGTTTGATCTAATTGCACCGGTGCTGCTGATTTTGGGAGTGGCCGGCTCCTTGTTATTTATCATTATAGGGGCCTCTGTTGTGTACGAGCTTTTTGTGGATCCCAGTTCAGTTGACGTTTCAGCCAGGCTTGCGGGTCTCTCAATCGATCCCGGCCACTGGACCTGATGGTGAAAAACACTTTCTTATAATTCCCGCATGGAAAAAATCGTCAGCGATGACGCCGAAATCTACTACGACGTTGCGGGCAGCGGCCCGCCGGTAGTTTTGCTTCATCCCTTTCCCGTTCATCACGAATTCTGGCTGCCCGCGGCGAAATTCCTATCGTCGCGCTATCGGCTGATCATGCCCGATCTGCGAGCGCACGGGGAGTCAGGCTCGGGCGAAGGGCCTGCGACTATGCGGAAGCGTGCGTTCGATGTTGCTCGCGTGATGGATGCAGCCGGAGTGGATCGTGCGCCGCTGATCGGAGTTTCCATCGGCGGGTACACAATTTTCGAATTCTGGCGCCAGTTTCCCAGTCGCGCCACCGCCCTCGTGCTCTGCAATACAAAGGCGCCGGCCGATAGCCCGGAAGCTCGCGCCGAGAGGATCAAAGTCGCCGATGAGGTTCTGCGGCGCGGCCCCGAACCGTTCTTCGAAGGCTTCCTGCCCAAGGTATTAGGGGAAACAACCCGCCGTTTGCGCCCAGATCTGGTCGAGGGGGCGCTGCGTATGATGCGGAAAACCTCAGCAGAAAAAGTGGCAGGCACGCAGCTGGGCCTGGCCGAGCGGCCCGATTCAATTCCCACGCTGAAAACCATCAACGTCCCAACGCTGATCATCACCGGAGACGAGGACACGATGACCGGCGTCCCCGAAGCTGAGCTGATGAAGCAGAAGATTCCCGGAGCGCAGATGAAAGTGGTTGCGAAAGCCGGCCACTACTCGCCCTGGGAGCAACCGGAAGAAGTGGGCAAATTGCTCCGGCGGTTTCTGGATTCTGTTTCGAACTGAGGGCGTGGAGAGGAAAACCCATCAAAAACAGCAACACCTCAGAACTTTACTCTGAGGCGCTGCTAATACGCAGTTACTGAAACAAAGCAAAGTACATCAAGCGCCATTCGCGCATACGTTCAGCGATTCGCCGTGGAAGGTGAACTCGCCGTTTACGGACGTACTTGCCGGCGCACCGAAATACGGCAGCGTCACCAGATCCTGAAGATTGTACGTGAATCCATTCAGGGTATAAGGAAACGCGCCGAAGTTAGAGTTGTTTTCCAGCGGGTCACCGACTTCCAGACTTCCGTTGCAAGGGGTTGGATTTCCGTTGTTATTGACCAGCGGATCGTCCACCCACTCGCCTACTTCATGTGACAAGGCAGACACATCCTGAGCAAACGCGCCTGCGTGGTCGACGTAGGTTGCGTGCGAGTATGACTGTGCCGAACCTACCACACCAGTAGCGCTGTGATATCCCCCAATGCAGCACTGATGGTTCTGCGTCAGATAAACGTCGCGGGTGATGAAAATCGGGAAGGTGTTAGACGTGATGGCGAGGTTGGTAAGCAATGTGTGCACTTGCGCATCAAAGTAGTTGATATCGACGAGGCCGGCGTCGAATCCGAAAACCACTCCGGTGCTTCCATAGCGCTTAGGGACGTTTAACGTGACTTCAGATTTTATGGTTGGACCGCTTAGCAAAATGCCAAAGCCGCTGTGCCCGACTCCGTAGAAATTTGCCCGCTGGAATGCGTTAATGTATTGAGTTTTTCCAAAGTCGACGCCACCGGATATGAAATTTACGCCGGTGTTGAAGATGGGAGATCCGGTCACATGCGACACAATGCCTGACGGATCGAATGTCGCTCCACTCGACAGCACGATCTTGACGGGGATAATGATCGCAGTCACCGTCGCTGCGCTGGTGCTCGAAGGCGGAGTGCCCACCATGTTGTAGTTGTAGGTCGTGCCGTTGAACCGGAAGGAACCGTTCCAGGTTTGCAGCGGAGTACCTGCGGCCTCAATGGCGTTCTTGGGAGCGTGGAGGGTTGGTTTCAATCGGGTGAACATCGGTCGTTCACTGCCCGGCTCGATCTGGACTTCTTGAGCGACTGCAGTTCCCACGAAGCAACTGGCGAGCATAGCCACGAATATTTGAACCGATACAGCGCACTTCATGCGGGTATTCTCCTTAATGAATTTGAGTTCCCGAGTGGCGGCATGATTAACTGCTGGATTTGATCCGCGCTTGGGAAACCGCGCGGTATGGGCAACAGTGCGCAATTCTGAAACGGAACTCAGGTCTTTGTCAATGTGCAAAGAGGCGCATCTTCGGTTCGCAATCGGACATGACCGTCCGACCACCCGGTCCAGGGTAGTTAGGCTGTTGGCTGCGTGCCCGTCATCCTCAACTGCCGTGGGACTTTTTCCATTCACACTCACTTGCATTTCACAAGTGATATTTGTTAGTGTGTCCGGCTGTGCGGGTGAAGTCAAAAAAACATCGCTCCGGCTGTCCCGTGAGTATGTCGCTGGAAGTTTTGGGGGACCGCTGGTCGTTGCTCATCATTCGCGATCTTATGGTGCGTGGATTCCGCACGTTTAAGGAGTTCCAGGGCTCGGGCGAAGGCATTGCCACGAATGTGTTGGCCGAGAGATTACGCAGGCTTGAAGCCGCTGGAATTCTGAAGGCAAAGCCAGATTCCACAGATGGTCGACGCGTAAACTACAGGCTTACGGAGAAGGGAATTGACTTAGCGCCAGCGCTGCTTGAATTGCTGGTCTGGGGAGCGCGCCATGAAAATACCGGCGTTCCATGCGCCGTAATCGAGAGCATGGCGAAAAGTCGCGATGCTTTGCTTGCGGAAGTTCGGCGTCGCTGGAAGCAGAACGATCCTGCTCCGCTTCAAGTCAACGGCCGCTGGGTTTGGCCGTGAGCAAAGCCGGACTCGGTTGCGGAACGATACGAACTGAAGAACACTCGTATCTGGAAACGAAGTGCTTCTAGCAACGACATTTTATGAGGGAGTAATTGCATGCAGAAAATTACTACATTCCTGTGGTTCGACAATCAGGCTGAGCAAGCGGCGAATTTTTATGTATCGCTGTTCAAGAACTCAAAGATTACCGGCGTGCATCGGTACGGTGATGCCGGTCCCGGCCCGAAGGGAAGCGTGATGATGGTGAACTTCGAATTGCAGGGACAGCAATTCATGGCGCTCAATGGCGGACCGCATTTCAAATTCACCCCCGCGATCTCCCTGTTTGTAAATTGCGAATCGCAGGATGAAGTCGATCAGCTCTGGGACAGGCTGTCCGAAGGCGGGCGCACGGACCGTTGCGGCTGGCTCCAAGACAAGTACGGATTATCATGGCAGATCATCCCGACTGCGCTGATGACGCTGATGAGCGATCCTGATCGCGAGAAATCCGCGCGCGTGATGAAAGCCATGCTGCAAATGGACAAGATCGATGTCCGAAAGCTGGAAGATGCGTACAAGAATCCAGCAGCGTAAGTTCCTTAGTCTCCTTCGGGGTTAACAATTTTCATTTGCAAGGAGCAGCTCATGAGCAAAGTTCGAGTTTTAGTCGGCACCAAAAAAGGCGCATTCATTCTTAATTCAGACGGCAAGCGGGAAAAGTGGGATGTCAGCGGGCCCTTTTTCACGGGCTGGGAGGTCTATCACCTGAAAGGCTCACCCAAAGATCCCAATCGCATCTACGCCTCGCAGACCAGCGGATGGTTCGGCCAGGTCATCCAGCGCTCCGACGACGGCGGCAAGACCTGGCATCAGCCGGGCACGCCTGCGGGTGAGCCGACCACTACGCCCCAGGGCTGGCCCAAGGGCGAGAGCAACAAATTCGTCTATGACGCAAAAGCCGCGCCGCTCACCACCCATCAGTTCTACGACGGCACGCAAAAGCCGTGGGAGTTCAAGCGGGTGTGGCATCTCGAGCCGTCGCTGACCGATCCCGACACGGTCTATGCGGGAGTCGAAGATGCAGCGCTGTTCCGGTCAACTGATGGCGGGAAGAGCTGGCATGAGCTTCCCGGTCTGCGCGGTCACGGCACCGGCCCGCAGTGGCAGCCGGGCGCGGGCGGCATGTGCCTGCATAGCATCATTCTCGATCCCTCGAATCCGAATCGGATTTGGATCGCGATTTCTGCCGCCGGCGCTTTCCGCACCGACGATGGCGGGAAAACCTGGAAGCCGGTCAATAAAGGTCTTTATTCGAAGTACATTCCGAATCCAACCTCCGAGATCGGCCACTGCGTTCACCACATCGCGATGAATCCGAAGCGCCCGGGCGTGCTCTTCATGCAAAAGCACTGGGACGTGATGCGCTCGGATAACGCCGGCGACGAGTGGAAGAAGATCAGCGGCAACTTGCCGACGGATTTTGGATTCGTCATTGACGTGAACTCGAATGAGCCGGAGACGATTTACGTGGTGCCGATCAAGAGTGACGGGGAGCACTATGTGCACGAAGGCAAGCTGCGCGTTTACCGCAGCAAGACCGGCGGCAATGAGTGGGAGCCACTTACTAAAGGCCTGCCGCAGAAGGACTGCTATGTTGACGTGCTGCGCGACGCCATGTCGGTGGACACGCTGGATAAGTGCGGAGTTTATTTTGGCACGACGGGCGGCCAGGTGTATTGTTCGCCCGACGGAGGCGATTCCTGGAACGCGATTGTGCGCGATTTGCCGGCAGTGCTGAGCGTGGAGGCGCAGGTGGTGGGGTAACTACTTTTGTTTGGGGAAGAACACGGCTTTTCAGCTGTCTATGCGCGAAATGATCTGCGCAGCATTTTGCGCATCAAGTCATCCTGCATTTCGCATCTCTCAATTCTTGTCATTCCGACCGAAGTCGAATGATTCACGAAGGCGACAAAATGTAATCGTTCCTCTTGGCAAATCGCGCTACAATCACGCAGCGATGGATCTCAAAAGTCTAATCAATCATTTCGTTTATCGCATTGAACCGAAACCCGGCGGCGGATTCATCGCGCACCCAACCGATCCTTCTGTCCCTCCAATTGAAGCGCCTACGCGCGCGGAGCTTCAGCAGAAGATCCAGGCGAGGATCGGCGAAGCTTTGGCACAACAGTTCCCGGGGCTGAATCTGCCTGCGGGACAGCAGCTCAAGATGGCGTTTCACATCGAGCGCCGGGCTGACGGAGGCTTCACGATTCACTCCAGCGATCCCAACGCGCAGCCGACCGAGGCAGCGTCGCACGAGATCGAAAGCCAATTTGCCGAAAAGCTGATCGGTTTTGTCGGCAAGCACATGCTGTCTCCCGAACTTGCGGCTCAGCTCAACTCAGGAGATATCAAGGTTTTTGTGAATCGCAACGTTTCGGGCGGAAGCCGGATGTTTACGCCGACGCAACCGTTCTCGCCGACGGATCTAATGAGAAGTCTGGAATCGACCACGCAATCTGTGACGCCATCGAACGCAATTTCGCAAACAACTGGCACGATCAACTACAGCGACTCTCCCATTAAACCGGAGACAAGCAGCAGTTGGACACTGTTTCGCTTCCTGGTGGCGCTGCTGATCATCGGCGCGATCGCGTACTTTTTGCTGCGTTATCGCTGATCGCTGGGATTCTGGTGAGCGCGGCAGGATTCGAACCTGCGACCCATGCCTTAAAAGGGCATTGCTCTACCAACTGAGCTACGCGCCCGCTTCCGTTCCACTTTCATTTTACAGGCGTTTGCTGCAGATGTCGTGCGCTGCCGGAATTCTTGGTCCGGGCGAGCTTTCCTCAGTGCCTGCGCGGTGAAAGAATATGAGCGAAATAAAGACTACGATTAGCTCCGCGGCGACGTAACCTCCGCTTGCTCAGGACGCCTGATCAAGTCGCTGGTGTTCCAGTCGCGTCCTACACCCAATCCGTCAGCCACGCGATTGATGTAGTTGAACCAGGACGCGATCAGCGTGATTTGCAGAATTCCGCGATCGTCGAAGCCGACCTCCCGCAAGCGGGCATGATCGGCGGGGGAACACTTGGTCGCATCTTTCGTCAGCTTTACGACATAGTCGAGCATCGCGCGGTCCTGCTCCGAGATAGGAGCTTTCTTGTAATCCTGGCGCAAAGCCGCCACTAGTTCGTCATCCAAAGTCACCCTACGCAGAAACTCTGCGTGCGACTCAATTCAATAGAAGCAGCGGTTGGTAACAGACACCATGGTGGTGATCATCTCGTGCTGGCGCCGGGTGAGGGGTAAATCGCGCGACATGAGCACGCCGAAGGTGGAGAAGGCGTGGTAGAGCGCATCGGGAATCAGGCTGTGGGACGCGACAATACCGGCCAGACCCTCGTCAGGCCTGAATACCGGAGTCGCATATTCCTGCGGGTACAGCGGTCGTTGAGATTCGAGTGCGTGCAGAAGCTGTTGACTTGCCTCCGAGAGCGGAACCGTTTTTATCCAGGTCATGATTCTGGAAAAACTACGCGAGCGAGGCGCGAGGCGCACTAGTATAAAAATATTAAGACTGCTCGTTGCTCAAAAAAAATGGCGACCGGCGAGGAGGAGTCCGGCCGCCATTCCAGCCCCAGAACAACGTCCGTAGGCGAGACAAAGTCGTTAGTGGCTCATGGTCAGATCAACAGTTCCCAACCCTGTGATGGCTGAGGCCTGATGGCTGCCTTCTCAAACCGCCAGTGCTTCGAGCGCAGTGCGGTTCTTGATGATCAAGGTCGAACCTTCAAGTTTGATCAGATCCTTCCTTCGCAAGTCGCTCAGCAGGCGCGTAACGGTTTCGCGTGATGCTCCGATCCTTTGCGCCATTTCCTCGTGCGTGACCGGAGCATGAATTCGCAAGTTTTGAGCAGGTTCTGTACCGTTCCCAACCCATGAGAGCAATAACCGCGCCAGCTTCCCTGACGACGAACGGGCCAATACCAATTCGTGAATGTCGCGATAGGCCGATTGAAACTCGCGGCTTACAGCCAGGGCGGAGCGGAGTCCCAGTTCTCCGCTCCGCTCCATCAGCCGAAGCAGCCCATCCCGCCCAACAAAGTTGACCAGGCAGGGGCCCATCGTTTCAGCCGTGATCTCGTAAGCCTCGCCCGAGATCGCCGCGCTGAGACCAATAATGTCTCCCGGCTCTGCAATTCTTATGACCAGAACTTTACCCTCTTTCGAGGTGGTGGACAGTTTCACTTTGCCGGAGCACACGACGAAACCGCCGCGCGGCATCTGCCCCTCAACAAACAGAATGGCATCGCCGGGGTAGGTTGTGAGATGGGAAAAGGCGCTGAAAAGCCTTCAAAAGATCTGAAGAGAGCGCACAATACCAGCCTTGTTTTCGGAGCTTGCAGCTGGCGCAGTTCTCGACTATTTGAAGACCATAGGGTGTGTTCATAGTCTCAGCCCTCTCAGCCGGCGGAGTTTGTGGCGCTTCCGGGCGGTAGTGCTGGATTTCGTGCAGCCCGCCAGGAGTGCGCCGCAGGTCGCGAACTAACAGCCGGCCATTCACGGTTTCGGCGAACAGTTCAGCTGCTAGCGCTCGTACACCCCGGTTTGGTGAGTGCATGGCCTGTACAAGTTCCCAACCAGATGTGGTATCGCCAGTGTTATGCCACTTCTGGGCGCAGAAGAAGAGATATAAGGGGTCCGGTAAATTCTGCCGCTGAACCGTCGTTCGAGGCAGAGGTCCTCTTCTTGAAACCGACTGGTATGATTTCTTGACCGAGAACCGGCTGAGGAACATCGCTGAGTGCACCGGGCCAGCCGGAATATTTCCCAACTCCGTCGGCAACATAGCTAACCCCAAGCGCGAGAATATTGGTCAAAGAGCAAATACATTACCAAAGCCGACGCAGTCAGAAGTGCAGAGAACAAAAGAGGCTAGCCTCGGAAAGACTGCATTTTTTCGAGCAGGTGACGAAGTCTTGGCAGGCGGTGCCGAAGAATCGGCACTTTTCGTAACAAAAAAACAGACTGGGTTCGAACTGATTTGGAAGAGAGTGCTATGTCTCGTACTCCTGCCGGTTGATACCGAGCTTCTGCATTCGCGATTGCAGGGTGGTGCGTTTCATTCCCAAGCGGGCCGCGGCACCGCGGACACCCGCGATAACGCCACCCGACTCTCGCAAGGTTCGCAAAATGTATTCCCGCTCAACCTCTTGAAGGGATCCCCGGGCAGGTTCGGGATAGGTGACGCGCAGCTCGGCCAGCGGCGTGAAAAGCACGTTGCCGTGCGTAAGGATGACCGACCTCTCAATGAAATTTTCCAGCTCTCTTATGTTGCCGGGCCAATGCCACTGCTCCAGCTCATGAATTACTTCCGATGGTATGGTATCGATGTTTTTGCCCATGCGGCGCGCGAACTTCTGGACGAAATAACGCACCAACAGCGCCATATCGCCCGTTCGTTCGCGCAAGGGCGGGACATGGATCGGAAAAACGTTGATTCGGTAGTAAAGATCGCTTCGGAACAGCCGTTTTTCGACGGCCTGCGCCAGGTCACGATTGGTTGCAGCCACCAGCCTGACATTGACCTTGATAGTCTTTATGCCTCCCAGCCTCTCGAACTCAAGATCCTGCAAGACACGGAGCAACTTGGGCTGCACCTCCAACGGGATTTCACCGATTTCGTCGAGAAAAAGCGTGCCCTTGTCGGCGAGTTCCAGGCGGCCGATCTTTTGACTGATCGCGCCTGTGAACGCACCTTTTTCGTGGCCAAATAACTCGCTCTCCAGCAGACCGGTTGGAATGGCAGCGCAGTTTAGTTTTATGAAATTGCCTTCATGGCGGGAACTCAAACGGTGCACCGCGCGTGCGATCAGTTCCTTCCCGGTTCCAGTTTCACCAAGCACCAGTACGGTAGCGTCACTTGGGGCCGCAATTTCAACCTGCTGGAGAGTGTTCCGGAGTACCGGGCTGTTTCCGACCACTTCGCCAAAATTAAGTTCGGAGCGGATTTCATCTTCCAGATAGAGCTTTTCCTTGGCGAGTCTATCCTTGAACCTGGCAATTTCCTGGTAGGCGCGCGCATTGTCAATTGCGATGGCAACTTGCGCCGAGATCTGAGTCAGCAGCACGACCTCGTCTTCGCGAAAAGGATCGTCGTTCACGCGGGAGAGACCCAGGGTTCCGATTTTCCGTCCTCTGTTCGTCAGCGGGAAGCAGCCGGTGGAACGGACGCCTGCATCGAGTAATTGTTTGACGTATATGGAACCGATCTGCTGCAGATCCTGCTCTCTGAAAAAAGTGGGTTGGCCGCGGACAAAAGCAATGCCGGCGGGGCTTTCTGTTACAGGAACGAGCACATCGGAAAGGCCGACCCGAGCTCGGCCTTCAGAATCGAGGACGAAACACCTCATTACGTCTGCGGCCTCTTCGTAGAGGGCAAAGTGAGTGTAGTGCTGGTGCACGATGGGCCGCATCGAGGAGGATATCTGGGGGAGGAGCTTCCGGATATCAAGGCTTGAGACTAGCGTGCTGTTCACGTCTAAGAGCGTTTTGAGCTGCGCCTTTTCGCGGCTCAGAGCATCGGCCATCAAGGCGTTTTCCAGCAGCAGGGCGATCCACTGGGCAGCATGATCCAGGTAGCGCACATCCTCGGGTGAGAATGGGCCGGGCTGCCTGCGAACCACCGCCAGAACCCCCAATGGGCGACGATCTGTGATCAGCGGCACAATTCGGAACGACCGAAACCCTCCCGATTTTGCCCCGCTTACAAGATCGTCGAACCGAGCTTCGTTTTCGACGTCCTCGACCTCGATGGCCTGGCGATTGTTTAACACGATTCCGAGAGAGTTCTCATGCACGGGGATTTCTGGAGGAAAATCATGTTCCCCGGCGCGCAGAATCACGGAAATGACATTGCGAGAGGAATCGTGCAGTCCCATGTCGAGAAGATCAAACTGAAGATTCTGCTCAATGCGCTTGAGCAGTTCGGAGAAGATAGCCTGGAGGCCTGTTTCTGCGGTGCTTGAGACAGACTTTTGAAGTAACGCTTGGTAGCGAGCCAACTCGCCTAATCGATAGATACTAATTGTTGAGTGGCGCAACTCGCTCTGACCTGCCCCCCGGAAACTAGTCCATTGGAAATGTGACTTCTCCAATTTACGATGACCCACCCAGGGTCAGAGGAGGAGTCGTGCGCAAGAGTCGATTCAGCGAAGAACAGATCATTGCCATCCTG